>Ga0182738_1006825_pt1 | contig 11759 bp, 9 predicted proteins | sample eDN5th30CBELigMG_FD_128876 | JGI IMG/M metagenome (GOLD analysis project Ga0182738, IMG submission 128876) | Enriched Miracle-Growth compost microbial communities from Emeryville, California, USA - eDNA 5th pass 30_C BE-Lig MG (version 2)... ...
CTGGTCCTTGTCGATCTCATTCTTGTCGACATGCTCGGAAATCGCCTGCTCGGCGAACTTCCTGTACTCGGCATCGGACATCTTCGCGCGCGAAGCGCCGACGATGCGCGTCGGCTCCTGAAATTGTCCGGCACATTGCCGCCGATAGAGGGCGGGCAGAAGCTTGCGCTCGGCAAGGTCGCCGGTGCCGCCGAATACGATGAGATCAAAAGGATCGACAGGAATGGTCGTACTGGTCATGCTGATTTCCCGCTCAGGCATCGTTTCGTGTCGTGTTTAATCTAATCGATTTAAAATATCCAGAGCCAGACTGTCACAGCTCTGATCTTGACAGTGGTCCAACGCGGGTCTTTGTGCTCGCGCAATAGTGGACAAACGGGTTCGCCTAGGCAGCATAGTGCGGAAGAGCCCTGAATCCAGAGGAGATTGGCCGTGGGTACGCATCTTTCCAGAACCGTTGCGGAAGGCCGCGCCTTCATGCAGATCGTCGAGGGCAAGGCGGTGGACGCCCTGTCGGGCGAACGCATCGAGGTGTCATGCCCCTCGGATGGCAAGGTTTTCGCTTCCATTCCCGCCGCCGGGCAGGCGGATGTGGATCGTGCGGTGAAATCGGCCCGGAAGGCTTTCGAGGAAGGCCCATGGAGCCGGATGCCAGCGGTGGAACGCGGACGGTGCCTCACGCGCCTCTTCCAGCTTGTCGAAAAAAATGGCGACGAGCTTGCCGCGCTGGAATCGCGTGACACCGGCAAGCCGATCCGGCAAGGCAAGGCCGACGTCATCGGTGCCATGCGCTATTACGAATTCTATGGCGGCGCCTGCGACAAGATCCACGGCGACACCATCCCCTTCCTTGACGGCTACACGGCGCTGACGTTGCGCGAGCCGCATGGCGTCGTTGCCGGCATCATTCCGTGGAACTATCCGCTGCAGATTCTGGCCCGCGTGGTGGGGGCCGCACTTGCCATGGGCAACACGCTTGTGGTCAAGCCGGCCGAAGATGCTTCGCTGACCACAATCCGCATTGCGGAACTGGCGTTGGAGGCCGGCATTCCGGCCGGCGTGTTCAACGTCGTCACCGGCTATGGCCGCGATGCCGGGGCAGCCCTTTCAGCGCATTCGCTGGTCGATTACGTCACCTTTACCGGTTCGCCGCTCACCGGCACCGCCATCCAGCAGGCGACGGCGATCAACAATCGCGGCGTCACGATGGAGCTTGGCGGCAAGTCGCCCCAGATCGTTTTTGCCGACGCCGATATCGATGCAGCGCTGCCGGTTCTGGTCAGCGCCATTATCCAGAATGGTGGCCAGACCTGCTCGGCCGGAAGCCGCGTGCTGATCGAAAAGCCGATCTATGACCGTGTGGCGGCAGGACTTGCCGAGCGCTTTTCCAAACTCGTCGCTGGCCCACATGATGCCGATCTCGACCTCGGGCCGCTGATCAACCCGCGCCAGAAGGAGAAGGTGGCGGGCATGGTGTCAGCCGCCGAAGAAGCCGGCATTCCGGTGCTGGCGAAGGGTTCGATCCATGCGGATGCGCCGTCTGGCGGCTATTATCAGGAACCGGTGCTGTTCGGCTCCGTCGATCCCGCAGCGACCATTGCGCAGGAGGAAATCTTTGGCCCCGTGCTGTCGATCTTCCCGTTCGAGGGTGAGGAACAGGCGATAAAGCTCGCCAACGGCACCGAATTCGGCCTCGTTGCTGGTGTCTGGACCAGGGATGGTGGCCGCCAGCACCGCGTGGCCAAGCGCGTTCGCGCCGGTCAGGTGTTCGTCAATGGCTATGGCGCGGGCGGCGGCGTCGAACTGCCCTTCGGCGGCTTCAAGAAATCCGGCCATGGCCGTGAAAAGGGTTTCGAGGCGCTTTACGATATGTCAGCCACCAAGACCATCGTGTTCAACCACGGTTAGGTCTTTCGCGGCATAGTGCCCAAAGCCGTTGAAACAGCATCAAACGAAGGCAGAACAAGCATGGCACGTTTGGAAAACAAGGTCGCGATCGTGACCGGAGCCGGTTCCGGCTTTGGCGAAGGCATGGCCAGACGCTTCGCGGAGGAAGGCGCAAAGGTCGTGGTGGCCGATCTGAACGCCAAGGGTGCCGCGCGCGTGGCGAAGGAGATCGGCAAGGCCGCGCTCGCCGTGCAGACGGACGTTTCCCAGCGAAGCGAATTCGACGATCTGGTGAGCGCCACGATGAATACGTTCGGCCGCATCGACATCATGGTCAACAACGCCGGCTTCACTCATCGAAACGGTGACATGCTGTCGGTGGACGAGGATGTTTTCGATCTCATCACGGCCGTCAACATGAAGGCGATCTATCACGCGGCGCGCGCTGTCGTGCCGATCATGGAAGCGCAGGGTGGTGGCTCCATCATCACCACCGCCTCCACGGCGGGCCTGCGGCCGCGTCCGGGCCTGACTTGGTACAATGCCTCCAAGGGGTGGGCGATTACCGCCACCAAGTCGATGGCGGTGGAACTTGCGCCGAAGAATATCCGCGTGAATTGCCTGTGTCCGGTCGCCGGCGAAACCGGCATGCTGGCGCAGTTCATGGGCAAGGACACGCCCGAAATGCGCGCCAAATTCCGTGCCTCCATTCCGCTGGGTCGCCTCTCCACGCCGCTCGACATCGCCAATGCGGCCTTGTGGCTCGCTTCCGACGAGGCTGCCTTTATTACGGGCGTGGCGCTGGAGGTCGATGGCGGTCGCTGTATCTGAAAGAACAGTGCAAGTCACGCTGTGCTTCGCAAGAAAGTTCAATACAGATTTCAAAACGTTGTCTCGCTTCCCGCAAGCTTGTCGGGGCTTGTGGGAAGGGGCGATGCCATAGGCTGCGGCGCTCTCGTTTTCTTGCACTCTGTGTCACATTGTTAACGGCGCGCCGCAAAGCGTTGCGGATTCCGCCACTTTTTCGCCCGGAAATTGCTCATTCTTGGTCGCGGGACAGGGCCAATAATGAGTAAGGGACCGGCTTGTTGCATCTGGAGAGGGTGAAGACGAGCTTGGCGCTGGGCGCCGTCATTTCTGCCTGTTTTCTTGCTGGTTGCACCACGCAAGGCGCTGGCGGCTTGACGGACGGCGTCAAGACTTCGTCCATCGGCAAGATATCTTCCACAAGGACGTCTTATGCCTATTCGGCAAAAGACAAGGAATGTCTTGCACGGGCAATGTTCTTCGAATCCAATCGCTCGAGCCGTGACGGCCTCGTAGCCGTGGGCACGGTGGTGATGAACCGCCTGCGTTCGGGCGAATATGGAAACACCGTGTGCGCGGTCGTCGGGCAGAAGGGCCAGTTCGCGCCCGGAGTGCTGTCTCGCAAGATGAATTCGGCCGCGCTTCCCGATGTGACAGCCGCTGCCGATGCGGTGCTGAAGGGCGAGCGCCACCCTGCGGTCAAGAACGCCATGTTCTTCCACACCGCTGGTTTGCGCTTTCCATACAAGAATATGCACTACGTGCTGCAGGCAGGCGGCAATGCCTTCTATGAAAAGCGCAGCCGCCGTCATCGCCTGCAACGGAGCAATCAGGACACGCAGGTCGCCGAGGCAGCCGCTTCGCAGGAAAAGACTGCCGAAATACCCCAAAAGGCCGTGGCAGCCGAGCGGCCGCGCCAGCGTTCCGTGTCGAGCCGTGACATGGCTTTCGCAACGCAAATCCGTTCGGCTGCGACTGGTCGTAGCGCTGGAACGGTGGCGGTGGAGGAGCCCGCCACCGTTGCAGCAGCCGAAGAGATGACCGTCACCTTGCCGGAAAACGGCATTCCCCTGCCGCAGAAGCGCGCTTCAATCCCGAGTGCAGGGGCCGGGCTTGTTCAGCAGGCATCGGCCACGACCGCCGATCTGGTCGGTCAATCCACGCTCTCCTATGAAGCGGACCCGAAGGTGGCTGATGCGATCGGCGCTCTGATAGCAGCGCAGGCGCGCCCGATGCGGCAGTAGCGCGGGCAAACCCTGCGACGGCAAGATGCGTGGCGGATGACCGCTTCCGAAGGCGGTTGACCTGGAGCTTCTGCGTGTGCTGCGTGCCATGCAGAGGCGGGTTCGCGCCAACGGCGTGGTGCCTTTCAGGCGTTCATCTCCCCGACGCGATGCATGCAACTTTAGTAGCATGCCCCCACTAACGTTATTTCGCTTACAGTGTTTCAGCTTTTCAGCCCATGTAGGGTACGAAAGACATTCGCACTTGACATGTTCATTCTGGCTGAGAATTACTTGCGGCCCAATTCAACTAAAGATTGAACGAACAAAGGGAGCAAGTTCACTTTAGATGACCCAGTCAAGTCTCGACCCGAAACACGGCGGGGGTGTCGAGCTGGATGCTGAAATTTCAGACAAGCCGGTAATCGATTTTTCTCGCGCGCTTGTCGTCGGCCGATCGCAGATCAATCGGGTAGTGGTGTCGAAAATCCTCGAAAACGCCGGGTTGCGACCGGTTTCGATGGACCTGGAGGCGGCATTGAAGGCTCTGGAGACACAGCTTCCCGGTACGATCGTGCTCGATGGCGGTGCCGACAACACCGACTGCGATGCATTGATGGGGCCACTGGTGCAATTGCGCCGCATGGCCGAACCCGAGACGCCGCGTGTCCTGCTGCTTTCGACCCGGATGCTGAGAAGGGAGGATCTTGCTGCCTTCCCGGCCGTGGACGCCGTCGTCATGAAGCCGATCACGCCCGAACGGCTGCAAACGGTGCTGGAGCGTCTGGGCAGATAGGATCTCGCCCCCGACTTTTCGGGGGAATCCGGCGTTCAGCGGTTCCTGGCAAGCCTCTTCCCTTCCGCGGTGGAGCGCGCTTATACTGCCGAAATCCGAAATCAAATCTTGGTGATTGATGCCTGCCCCTAAAAAGGAAGTTCGCCCCTCGAAGAGTGGGGGACGGGCCCGTATGCCTGCTTTCGTCAAAAACCTGCGCGGCGTGAAAAGCTGGAAGGAAGTGAGCCCCTGGCTCGAATGGCGCGGTATCGAAGACATCGAATGCATCACCCCCGATCAGGCCGGCGTGGCGCGCGGCAAGATGATGCCTTCGAGCAAGTTCACATCGAACACCTCGCTCGCGCTGCCTTCGGCGGTGTTCATGATGACCATTTCCGGGGGCTACCCCGAGGATGGCAACGGCTTCTCCTATCCGGAAGATGACGGCGACCTGAAACTGGTGCCCGACCTTTCCACGCTGACCGCCGTACCGTGGGAGGAGGACCCCACCGCCCAGGTGATCTGCGATCTTGTCCATCAGGACGGGCGCTCGGTGGAATTCACGCCGCGCAACGTGCTGCGGCGTGTCGTCAAGGCGTATGAGACGATGGGCCTCAAGCCGGTCGTGGCGCCGGAGATCGAGTTCTATCTGGTGCGCAAGAACCCCGATCCCGACTATCCGCTTACCCCGCCGGTCGGGCGTTCCGGCCGGGCGATTGGCGGTGGCGCGGGATATTCCATCGCCGGCGTCAACGAATTCGACGAACTCATCGACGATATCTACCATTTCTCCGAAAATCAGGGCCTGGAGATCGACACCCTGATCCATGAGGAGGGAGCTGGCCAGCTCGAGATCAATCTGCGCCATGGCGATCCCGTGGAACTTGCAGACCAGGTGTTCCTGTTCAAGCGCACCATTCGGGAAGCCGCGTTGAAGCACGACACCTACGCCACCTTCATGGCCAAGCCGATCCAGGGGCAACCCGGCTCGGCAATGCACATTCACCAGTCGATCATTGATCGCAAGACCGGGAAGAATATCTTTTCCGGGGCCAACGGCGAGGAGACGGACGCCTTCTTCAACTTCATCGGCGGCATGCAGCAGCATGTGCCCAATGCGCTGGTGATGCTGGCGCCTTACGTGAATTCCTATCGCCGGCTGACGCAGGCGGCATCCGCCCCGGTCAACACCAAATGGGGCTATGACAATCGCACCACCGCTTTCCGTGTACCGCGCTCCGATCCGGCGGCGCGGCGCGTGGAAAACCGCATTCCTTCCTCGGATGCCAATCCTTATCTGGCGCTGGCCGCTTCGCTCGCCTGCGGTTTGATCGGCCTGAAGAACGGCCTCAAGCCTGACGACCCGATCGGAACCGCGGCCAATGAGGACCAGATCGACCTGCCGCGCGGCCTTATCGAGGCGGTCACGCTCTTTGAAGCCGATGAAGATTTGCGGGCGCTGCTCGGAGAGCCTTTCGTCACCACCTATGCAGCCATCAAGCGGGCAGAGTTCGAGACCTTCATGGAGGTCATCAGCCCGTGGGAGCGGGAATATCTGCTTCTGAACGTGTGATGTCGTGGAGACAAGGGCGGTAGGGGGCTTACGCTCCATGTCTTTCAAGCCTGCCGCCCTGTTCCCTGCTTTCTTCCCAACCTGTGAACCCGAGTGCTGCATGACCTACCAGCCCCTGATCTCGCCCGGCCATTCCTGGTACGAGGACACGGCTGGAGCGCGAGCCGCCTTTCCGGTTCTCGACGGAGATCGCAGCGCCGATGTCGTCATTGTCGGCGGAGGGTTTACCGGCCTGTCGGCGGCCGCACATCTGGCTAAGGCGGGCGTCAATGTCGTGCTGATCGAGGCGCAGCGTTTCGGCGATGGCGCGTCGGGCCGTAACGGCGGCCAGCTTGGCACGGGCCAACGTGCATGGGCCGAGGAACTGGAAGCAGAGCTCGGCTTCACCCGAGCCAAGCTCCTCTTCGATCTTGCCGAGGAGGCCAAGGCGCATCTGCTCGACTTCGCCGTCAGCAACGACATCGAGATCGACTTCATGCCGGGCCAGCTTTCGGTCGTGCACAAGAAGCGCTATGTCGACGCCTATAAGGCGCATGCCGAAATCATGGCGACACGCTTCGGCTACGAGCGCATCTCCTTCATGGACGCGAAGGAAACGGCCGAGCGGCTCGGTACAGCCGTTTATTTCGGCGGCACCCGCGACACCGGCACAGGTCACATCCACCCGTTGAAGCTCGCGCTGGGCACGGCGCGGGTGGCGGCTGCGGCCGGGGTTCAGCTTTTCGAGAAAACCCCTGCCACCAGCGTCGTCTCAAACGGTGGCAAGGTGCAGGTGACGACGCCGACAGGCACCATCACCGCCGACAAGGCACTGATCGCCGTCAATGCTTATGGCGGCAGGCTGGAGCCGGTAAGCGCGGCGCATGTCATGCCGATCGGCTCCTTCATTGGTGCTACAGTGCCGCTCGGCGCCGACAGCCCGGTAATCCCAGGTGGAGAATCCGTCGACGATTCACGCTTTGTCGTGCGCTATTTCCGCAAGTCGAAGGACGGGCGGCTGTTGTTCGGCGGAAGCGAAACCTACACGGTCAGCGACCCGCGCGACATGCAGGCTGCGATCCGCAAGCAGATCGTCGAGCTTTATCCGGCGTTGAAGGACGTGGAGATCACGCATAGCTGGGGTGGCTATGTCGGCATCACCATGCCGCGCAAGCCCTTCGTGCGGGAGGTGATGCCCAATGTCATCTTTGCCGGCGGCTATTCGGGGCATGGGGTGATGCTCTCCAATTTCGTCGGCAGGCTTTATGCCGAAACGGTTGCCGGCAATCGCGACCGCCTGAAGCTGTTCGAGGAACTGAAGGTTCCGGCCTTTCCCGGTGGCGCTCGCCTGCGCGCGCCACTGCTGTTTCTGGCGCTGCACTGGTACGCGTTGCGCGACCGCATCTAAGCCAAGCTCCTGCGGTTGGCGGGCAGGGCGGGGTGAAAGCGTCGCTTCCGCATCTTGGGCACATCTTCAGGTTGCTTTGCGCATCTTTGCCGGGCAAAGTTGAGTTTTCTCAACCATTATCAAAGTCTTTGGTCACTGTTGCAGCTGTGTGACAGCCTTTTGAAGCGGTCTGCGCTACATTGCAGTCGATGCGTTCGGGCGGGCTGGGCGTATTTTGCGAATGGAGGCAACCTTGAAACAAGGCATTGCACGCGCTGTACTCATTACCGCACTCCTCTCCACCGCGTCGGTTGCCTCTGCCGCCGATGTTGTCATTCCAGAAGAACCGGCACCCGTGGTGACGCCCATCTTCACCTGGACCGGTTTCTATGTCGGTATCGTGGGTGGATATAACTGGGGCAAGGCTGACTGGACGATCGAAGATACCGGCGATTTCGCACGGTTCGATGCCAAGGGCGGGTTCATCGGCGGCACGCTCGGCTACAACTATCAGTTCTACAACAATGTTGTGCTCGGCCTCGAGACCGATCTTTCCTGGTCCGGCGCCAAGGGCGACATTCCCTGCCCGAATCCTGACTTCACCTGCGAAACCAAGAACCGCTGGATCGGCACGTTGCGGCCGCGTGTGGGTTATGCCTTCGACCGCTTCCTGCCTTATATCACCGGCGGCGCGGCCTATGGCAATGTTCGCCTTTCGGCAGACAATCCGACGACGGGAGAAAGCTTCAGTGACAGCAATACGCGCTTCGGCTGGACGGCGGGTGCCGGTGTCGAATACGCCTTCACCGACAATCTCACGGCTAAGGTCGAGTATCTGCATATCGATCTCGGCAAGGACGATTACAACATCGGTGGCGACACGGTGCGCGGCAAGTGGCGCTCGGATGGTGTCCGCGTCGGCCTGAACTACAAGTTCTGATCGAACCGTCTCATGGCTAGACAAAACCCCGGCATCGCTGCCGGGGTTTTGTTTTTGAGGCTTGCCGCACGTTTGGAGCGTGATCCCGAAAGGTGGGAACCGGTTTCGGGAAAAGACGATGCTCAAACAAATAGATAGAGTCTGAGGACGAGAGATAACGTCATCAGACTCTGGGCCGGTTGATCCCCTAATTCTGCGCCGTCACGATCACCGGTATCAGCAGGTCGCCCCAGTTGCCGTTGGCATCGTGGTGGCGGGCCGAACGCACGAGTTCCACCGAGACGCCGGCTTCCACCGCCTTCATGACCGACTGGTTGAGCCGGTGCAGATCGTTGGCCACGATGCGGATGGCGGCTTGCTGGTCGGCATTCATGCTTGAGGACTGTTCCTCGGCGCGTTCCTTGACACGTGTCCTGGGTGTCATTGCTTCTTCCTCCTGGGCCGCGCCTGCGCCGGTTCGGTGGTGGCGCAGGTCGCGATGCGGTTTCAGTTATTCCGCCGCCGGGCGGAATTGATCGTGTTCGGTGGATTCCTTCATCGCGGTGGTCGAAGACTGGCCGCCGGTGATCGCCATGGAGACGGCATCGAAATAGCCGGTGCCGACCTCGCGCTGGTGCTTGGTGGCGGTGTAGCCATTCACCTCGGACGCGAATTCGGCTTCCTGAAGTTCGGAATAGGCCGCCATCTGGCGCTCCTTGTAGCCGCGTGCCAGCTCGAACATGCCGTAGTTGAGTTGGTGGAAACCGGCCAGCGTGATGAACTGGAACTTGTAGCCCATCGCGCCCAGCTCACGCTGGAACTTGGCGATCGTCGCGTCGTCCAGGTTCTTCTTCCAGTTGAACGACGGCGAGCAGTTGTATGCCAGCAGCTTGCCCGGATGCGCCTTGTGTACGCCTTCCGCGAATTTGCGGGCCTGCTCCAGGTCGGGCTTGGAGGTTTCGCACCAGATCAGGTCGGAATAGGGCGCATAGGCGACGGCGCGGGCGATGCAGGATTCCAGCCCGTTCTTCACCTGATAGAAGCCCTCGACCGTGCGGCCGGCCTCGTAGTCGACGAAGGGGCGATCGCGCTCGTCGATGTCGGAGGTGAGCAGCTTGGCCGCTTCCGCATCGGTGCGGGCGATCACCAGCGCCGGCACGCCCATCACGTCGGCCGCGAGACGCGCTGCCGTCAGGTTGCGGATATGCGCCGCGGTCGGGATCAGCACCTTGCCGCCGAGATGGCCACACTTCTTTTCCGAAGCGAGCTGGTCCTCATAGTGAACGCCCGCCGCACCCGCTTCGATGAAGGCCTTCATGATCTCGAAGGCGTTGAGCGGGCCGCCGAAGCCGGCCTCGGCATCGGCCACGATGGGCGCGAACCACGTATCGACCGAGAGGCCTTTGCCTTCCGAAACCTCGATCTGATCGGCGCGCTGCAGCGTGCGATTGATGCGACGCGCAAGCTCGGGCGCGGCATTGGCCGGATAGAGCGACTGGTCCGGATACATGGCCGAGGCGGTGTTGGCGTCGGCCGCCACCTGCCACCCGGACAGATAGATCGCCTGGAGACCGGCGCGAACCATCTGCATGGCCTGGTTGCCGGTCATCGCGCCGAGGGCGTTGACGAAATCTTCCTCGTGGATGAGCTTCCACAGGCGGTTCGCGCCCATTTCGGCGAGGCTGTATTTGATCTGCGCGGAGCCGCGCAGCCGCTTTACCGTCTCGGCGTCATAGGGGCGCTCGATGCCGTCGAAACGACCTTCGGGGGCAGACGGGACGAGGTTGTAAAAATCGGTCATGGTTTGCTCCGCTGATTTGAACCACTTTCACTGAAACCACCATGCTGCGAGGTGGATTTCATGTGACTTGATTTACATTGCAGTGCGAAAACGACCAGAAAAATCGCCATACACCCCAATTAATAAGGGAAAATCTGTGTTGAGTTTGACTAAGGGCGGATGTAAAATTGTAAAAGATGTAAAGTGAGGTTTGCGCCACCCGTGCAGCGGGGATTTGTAAATCGTGTAACAACTGATCAATCGGCAGCGTGGACGATCAGGATGGATAGTGGGTGACGTGAATGGCTGAGCAGAAGATCTTCGCGGGCCCGCGCATCCGGCGCATCCGCAACGGCAAGGGCCTCACCCAGACGGCGATGGCCGAGGGGCTGGGCATATCGCCGTCCTATCTCAACCTCATCGAACGCAATCAGCGGCCGCTGACGGTTCAACTCATCCTCAAGCTCGCCTCTGTCTACAAGGTGGAGCCGGAAGAATTGCATGGCGAGGCGCGCGGCTCGATTGCCGCCTTGCGCGAGGTGTTTTCCGATCCGCTGCTGGCTGGTGAACTGCCGGGCGATCAGGAACTGGTGGAACTGGCGGAGGGAGCGCCGAACGCCACGGCGGCGGTAATCAAGCTCTTTCGCGCCTATCGCGAGCAGGCCGAGCGCCTCTCCGACCTGTCGGAACTGCTTGCCCATGAGGGGCGGGCGACGGCTCTCTCCGGCGCGCGCCTGCCCATCGATGAAGTGCGCGAGGTATTCGAGCGCCGTCCGAACTATTTTGCAGCGCTGGAGGAGGAGGCGGAAGCCTTCACTGCCGTGCTCGATCCGGGCGACGATCTTTATGGCGCGCTGAAGGCCTGGCTGAAGCGGGAGTTCGGCATCGTGGTGAAGGTGTTGCCGGTGGCCACCATGCCCAACTGGCGCCGCCGTTATGACCGGCATTCGCAGCGCCTGTTCATATCCGAACGGCTTTCTCCCTTCGACCAGCTTCGTGAAGTGGCGATGGAGGCCTGTCTTATTCGCATGTCGGTGGCGGTGGCCGCCGAAATCCAGTCGCTGAAACTGTCTTCGGATGAAGCTCGCCGGCTGGCGCGCTTCGAGCTTGGCCGTTATGCGGCGCATGCGCTGATGATGCCTTATCAGGCCTTCCAGGCGGCAGCGCTGCGCGCGCGTTACGATGTCGATGTGCTGAAATCGCGTTTCGGCGTTTCTTTCGAACAGGCGGCCAATCGGCTGACCATGTTGCAGCGGCCCGGCGCGGCAGGGGTGCCCGTCTTCATGCTGGAAGTGGACAATGCCGGGAACCGTTTCCGCAAGGCGGGTGCTCAAGGGTTTCCGCAAAGCCGCTTCGGCGGCGGCTGCCCCAAGCTGCCGGTGCATGCCGCTTTCGCGCAGCCCGGCCAGATTCTGGTCGAGGCGGTGGA
>Ga0182738_1006826_pt1 | contig 11758 bp, 8 predicted proteins | sample eDN5th30CBELigMG_FD_128876 | JGI IMG/M metagenome (GOLD analysis project Ga0182738, IMG submission 128876) | Enriched Miracle-Growth compost microbial communities from Emeryville, California, USA - eDNA 5th pass 30_C BE-Lig MG (version 2)... ...
AAACTCGATTTTCCCTCTCTAAATTAAACCCTCTTCCTCCCCAAAACAACCTCCAAATCTTTTATAATGATCCTTTTCATTTGGCTTTTTTTCATAACGAATTTCTCCTGAGGAAGTAAAAACAAAAGAAGGTCATCGGGAACCAAGAGACTTTTCATGCATGTTTCACAGGAATTTTTTTTAAGCAAGGAAGTCAAAGAAATTAAGGAAATTCAAGAACAGTTTATTAATGACGTAAATCTTTATATAATATCAAAGAATCAAATCAATATCTTTAACTCTTTTTCAATCTCTAACAAAAATTTTTCTTACAATACAACAATCCAACAAATCTCTTATTTTAATTTTTTCGAATCCGACACTCCACTATGGGCTGTAATTACAGTAAATCATCCAAAAGGGACGCTTCGAACCCTCAACTCGCCAACGCAAGCAACCCTCCTGCCGGTGCCTCCGACTTTATTCAGAGAATAGACGCCAATCCTCAAGCAGAAGGCCAACAGCAAGGAATCGCTGCTTCTTTGAACCGTATCGAAGAAAGTCCTTTGAAACAAGGCCCAGGTTCAAGAATAATCACTCAAAACGAATCTCCAGCAAAGATTCTTCACACTGCCCCACAAAATCTTTCTTGTTATTTCTTCGGATTGGATGAAACAAACATCCCTCAAATCTTTGGATATGATGCTAAATCTGAAGAGTTTATTCGAATTCCTGCTCCTATCAACCTTGAAACTTTCAACATGGGCGCCGTTGTATATGATTCCACCCAAAATATTTACCTCACAGGAGGCGTCAACTCCGATGCCAGTGTCATCACCAACAAAGTTTTCCACTACAATCCTCAACAAAATATCGCTGACCAGCTTCCTTCCTTCACAACTCCTCGTTACGCTCACCAAGTCGCGATCTTCAAGGACCATCTTTACGTAATCGGAGGCCTTAGTTATGACAAAATCGGGGAAGATGGCGAAGGCGAGCAAGAAAATATCCTCAAGAGCGTCGAAAGATACAGTTTCGCCACCAAACAATGGAGCACCGTTGGCGATCTTAATCATGGCAGATCCCTAGCTCTTACCTTGGTCTACAGAGACTCCCTTTACGTTATCGGAGGCTACACAGGCCAAGCTAAAAGAGCAAGAACTGTTGAGAAATTTAATACACAAAACAATACATGGGAAATCATGCCTTTTAAGCTGCCTCACGGCCTTGAAGCTACTTACGCTTTCTCGCCTGCTGCTGACAAGTTACAAGTGATCGGAGGTCAGGCATTATCTGGGGCGACCAACTTGAATTATGTATATAATTTCATTGACAACACCTTTGTTCCCAAAAGAACCATGATGCATGAAAGAGTTTTACACAAAGGCTTCGTTCAAGACGATAAAGTGACGATTTTTGGCGGAGATGCTGGTGATACTATCGAGGAGTATAACAGAACCGAAGAAAGATGGATCCAGCAATTAAAAGACCACAGAGTTATCCTTGGAAGTCTCAAGAGTTTCAGCTTTGCTCAGCCCACTTTGCACGTGGCGCATGACCCCAGCGCTTTGAGTGAAGCTGGCGCTGAAGAAGTCGCCTCAGGAACTCTTCGCACAAAGAGATGCTTTGCTTTTGGTGATGATGAGACTAGTTTTATTCTCGAGATTAACTTCTCAAAGAATATGGTGAAGGAACGTTCTGTGCCTGCGAATTTAAGGCTTTATGGCTATCAGGGAGCGGTCGCTTTGCCTGATAATACTTATTTGCTTTGTGGAGGTGTTAATATGGCGAATAATTATATCTCAGCAAAGACTTATGTTTATAATCCTCAGACGAATAGAGCAAGAAAGGTGGGAAGATGTCAAAATGCGAGATATACATTCAATCTTGTGGCAATGGGAAATCATGTTTATGCAATTGGAGGAAGAACTTGGGGAGAAGATAGTCATGCTATTCTCAAAAGCTGTGAGAGATATGATATTAACACAGGACAATGGGAACAAATTGCTCCTTTAAATCATGCTAGATGTTCAGCAATGGCGTTCCAATTGAAGAATAAAGTGTATGTGTTGGGAGGATATAAGGGAGAAAAGGAAAGATGGATAACAAGCGAAGTTTATAATCCTGAAAAGAATGTGTGGAGCATTTTGAAAGCGGAATTAAAGGTTCCTTTGGAAGGAAGTAGCTTGGTGATGTCAAATAGAACAGGAGGCGTGTTTTTGTTGGGAGGAAGGACGACAAACGGAGATACAGATAAGATTTGGGAGTTTGATGTGGAACAAGGAGATATGTGGGAGTCAGGAAAATTGAAAGAAGCCAAGAGTTTGAATAAGTTCTATGAATTCCAAGAAAGAAAAGTGTTGATTTTGGGAGGTGAGAAGTATTTGATTGAGGTTTTTGATTTAACGGAAGGAAAAGAGATTGAAAATATGAGAATAAAGAATGAAATTAGTGATAATTTGGCTGTGGTTTTGGGAAGAAGAAAACATGTTGATAATAGATTCCTTAGATTTAGTATGGCTTAAGCTGAAAAGAAACTTTGTTGTATGTTTATTTGTGCAATGATCCATTCATAAAATACATAAAAAATACAAGAGAAAAGATTCTTGAAAAATCAAATTGAGAAAAAAGAAACTTTATGAGAAGATATTCTACTATAACATATAATATAATATGAATATGAATGTGTTACCTCCTTTATTTACTCTTTAAGAAATTTCTTGTCGAGGGATTTTTTCTTAGCTTTTGGCGATTAAGAGAGAAAAAACTGCAAAAAAGCTTGATTGATCAAAATAGTCTCTTTAATTTTTCTAAAATTCAAATCTTCAAAAAATATTTTTGGACTTTTTTCAATGACCTCTCTCAATCAGATCTCTGTCTCCAAAGAAAAAAAAACATAAATCTTTTTCAAAATTCAGACCTCTCAAGGGTTTCTCTTTGAAAGTTCTTTGTCACAAAAATCAATGAGTGAATGAGGACTTTCAAACTTTTGCCCAGAAGCACAGATTTTCAGACAAGTTTCGAAAACATACAGTTTCTCAACTCAAATTGTCGAACCCTTTGTTTGGCGAATTCTCAAGTTCAAATTTTTTTAAATGAAAAAAAGGACAGAGGAGGAAAGGTCTTGGGAAATTAAGATTTTTCTTGAGGCACCAAGAAGTCTACAAGTCATCCTGTATATCAAATCCTCTTTTCGAAAAAAAATCCTACAATTCCCAAAATCAATTTTTCAAGCTGCTCTCCAAGCAACAACAATACAAGGAATAAGTTACATAATTTCATTAATTAACAAATTCGAGATAAATCTAGAACTCTTATGATAATCTCCAATTAATCCAGTACAGCCCAACTCTTTAAAGCAAGAATCAAAAACTCAAAAATTCAAATATTAAAATAAAACTTTTTACATTATCCTTCATACATCCCCACACCCAACATGAACGACGTCGTTTCTACTGAAAAATCCTCCATGGTAGTTTACCCAGAAGTCGATGATAACGGTCTTCCAATCATCACCAAAAAGTTCCTCAAGGATCTCTGTGAAGCTCTTTCTCTTTACACTACACCGTCTCTTAACGACAGCCTTTTTGTTCATCATAAAGGCTTCCAAAAGATCGAGAACCTCGAAGACTATTGCAATCTCAAGATTCTCTATCTAGATCACAATTCTATCAAGACAATTGAGAATCTTCACATGTTAAAGAATCTCCGAGGTCTTCATTTACAGAATAACATCATTGAAAAGATTGAAGGCCTTGATGAATTGACAAGCCTTATCACGTTGAATTTGTCACATAATCGTATCACAAAGGTGGAGAACCTTGGAAAGCTCACAAACCTTGAAAATTTGGATCTTTCGAATAACTATCTGGAGAATAGTGAAGCGATCAGAGGGATAACAGAATGTCCCAGCTTGACAAATATAAACCTTTCGAACAATCCAACCAAATACAGCGATGATATTTTGCCGATTTTCAGTGCAATGGTCAATTTGAAGGTTCTGTATTTGAAAGATAATGCTTTAAAAAGAGATTTCGTCAATTATAGAAAGATGATGGTCGGTACATTGACCAGCTTGACATTTTTGGATGAAAGGCCAGTCAGTGATGAAGAAAAGAGATTGGCAATTGCGTTTAAAGAAGGAGGAAGTGCTGGGGAGCATCAGGAAAGAGAAAAGATGGAAGAGGAGAGGAAAGAAAGAGAAAGGCTGGATAAATTAGAAAACAAAGAAAGAGATGAAAGAGCGAGATTGAGAAAGAAACTTGAGCTTGAAAGGATTGATAGAGAAGCAAGAGAAGAGAAGGCTGAGCTTTTGAAGAAGAAAGCAGAGATTACGGGTAAAAAGCCTGAAGGATGGCAATCGAAATTAAAGACGATTGAGGCTCATTTGGATAGAGTTAATAGAGCGTTGGGCGTTGATCCTAGGGAAGATGAAAATGTACAGATTGAAGCTGGAAATGAGGAAAGCTGCCCCAATGAGTTAGATGAACTTGAATAGTTATTTTATAGGATTTCATTGTATGTAGTATTTATAAAAAAGATATTATACACCTGAAACTGCTTTGAAACTCACCAAATCATTTTTACAAATGATTCCAATAAACTTTTTTGGCAAATTTTTCAATAAAAAATGAAAGTCGAGTATATAACAAAAAAATTCCTTTTATTCCAAAGGAAAAGAAGGAAAGAATTGCTAATAAAATTCATCTGATTGTCTTCATTGTATAAGAAAAAGGTTATTTTTGATATTCCAAGATTAGTTTATGACTCAAAACAGACTGCAAAAAAGTCAAGAGAGAGAAAAGAAAGCTTCTCTTGAAATAGGTTGAATCAAAGGGCAGAGGAAATTTTTTAATATTTATTTGGGAAGGATTTTCCCTTGAATCAATAGCCAAAATCCAAGTAAATAAAATATAATTAGTTGATATTAATGGATACTTCGATGAATTCTTATTCTTTGATATAGAGGTATTTGTTCTTCTTTTGAAGGAAATCATGTAAAGTTTTGGGCATGTCAGTCATAATACCATTCACACCATGCTAACAAAATTAACAAAGAATCAACTCAGACATCTACTTTAAGAGCTTTATCGAAATCTTCTTCATGATTAAGCACCCAATAAGTCACAAGGACACCTCTTCTCTTAAGATGATAGTACATTGGAGCAGAAATCGCATTCACAATCTTAATAAAGGTCACCCTAATGGTTCGATTTATCAGCCCATTTATTCAAAGAAAGCCCTTACATATGATCAAATTTATGGTTGTTTTCTCTTGTCTTCATCTTTTCAAAGTCCACGGTATACTTTGGGACTGAGAAACTGTGATGATGAAGGGTCATAAATGGCAATAGTCCCAACACGTAATACAAGCACACATTCATCACATCCTTTGCAGGGAAGAATGATGGGATAGTTGAGTCATGAAGTCTCAGTTCTTCTGATCTCTCCTTTGCAACATTTCCCCAAATCTAAAGTGGAAAATAAGACCTTTTTACATGAGAAACTTACAGTTAAGTGTTCTCTTTGGTATTGCTTTATGAGCTTGTGGACTTTGTGAGTCACTCTTGTGGGGTTATTCTTCAAGTCAATATGCATGATCGTCTCTGGGAATTTCTGGAACACTTCCTATTTCAATCATTAGTCTCTAAAGCTCTTCGTTGAACAAAAATTTTCAGGCTCATTTTTCTTTTCTTTTGGGTCGCCAATTTTTATTTGCCTACAAATTTTCTCCTTTTAGAAACTTTTGATATCGAAAAAACTCCCTTTTTGAAGGTTTCCTCAAGGTTGGTGGGATTCTCAAGTTCGTTCCAAAAAGAAACTCCTTCAAAAAACCAATCCCATCAAGTCAATTTCAAGAGGTAACCCTCTTTCTGAGGGAATGCTGGCAAAGATGACGTGAATGAGCCCAATTTACAACAATTTCTAAAAAGGGGAATTTAGAGGTTTACTTCAAGGGTAGGGAAGCAAGGGTTCTTCATATTGCTGGTATCAAAATGCATCATATCGCTGAAATGGAGCAGGATTTTCTTGGAGACTTTTGGCAGTTCATTATAATTAAACTCCGAAATGTTCTTGTCCACTCCACAAAGTCTGTTCAAAATCGCATCATGAAGGACAATTACCTACTACTTTTCAATATTCTCTTTACAAAATTTCGCTTTTACAATGCCGTCTTTAGTTTCCTGAAGGTCAAATTCCAAGATATGGGTTCCATTCTCTACCTAATAAAAGTCAAAAGGAGAGTCATAGCAGTGAGATTACAGCATTATGGAAGGCTTCTACGGTGTTTTCAAGTTTTTCACGGGAACCTATTGAGAGATTAAAGGGGTGGGAGTTTGAATAGAGGACCTCCACGGTGAGCTAAATGAAGGACTTTTTTGCCGAAACTATCGGAAGCAGCTTGAAGGACTTTGCTTTTGTAGGTCTTTTTAGGATGGAGGACGTTTGGGAAGATGAAGAAGAAGAGAGAGACGGTCCAGTAAGCAGCAAATAGGTAAAACAGGTAGATTATCATGGTTTGGGGATTTGTTGTTGAGTTTAATTCTAAATATTATTAAAAGCGTCATTTTGTGTAAATTTATGCATCAAGACAATCAAGATTGTTCGATTTTACTCGATTTCTCGATGTTTTAGGATCCGACTGGGGATCAGAATAAGATTAAGGTGAAAATAAAAAAAGGAGAATTCAAGAGAGACTGAATGTAGAGATAAGAATTTACATAAGAAGGAGCCCTAAGGGTTCTTTTCTTGGGAAAAATCGATTATTTTGAAAAGAGAAAATAATCAATGGAAGGTTCTTTAAAAGGGACGTAGAAGGAGTTTTGAGTGGAAAGGAGGCAGTGTAGAAAAAAACCCGGGAGATTGGTTCGGTTAGGAAAGAACTTCAAGGTTATTGAGTTGTAATAATTTTGGGGGATTATTGAGTGCGTCAGAAATGACACTAGACTCTATTTTAATTGTTTTAATCTCGAACTTTCTCTCATTTGCTATTTGCTTTGAGCAATTAATTTGAATTTTATTATTCACTTTCCCTTTATTTCAATATTGCTATCATCAAAACCATTCCATTCCTCACGTTTATCCCACGAACTGAACAAATAGTAAAGACAGTTTTTCAAGCAAAAATCTCTTCAATTCAAACCAAAAAATTGCCAGAGAAGATTTCTTGAAAAAGAACTCTCAGCTTTGCTCTTCCAACATCATTACTTTTCATTCTGCTTGTCTCCATATACACAGTATCTAGTGAATATTTCTTTGAACAGTTTATTTTTCCTGATAAATCTCTATCATTATGCATCATTCACATGTTATACATGAATAATTTTCATTATATCTTCACATTACAATCCAATAGACACCATGTACGACCTCTAATAATTTTCTTCTGAAGATACATCCTTCATATCGCTAATAATATTATTCTTTATAGCAGGCAACTGCTTTCCTACCCCAATCCCTTCTTAGTCCAAGTGGCAGATTCTCCAGTCATTTATTGAGGAATCAACTTCTCTTCTTTCAAAGACATTATACTTGGTAACTTCCTTATTCAATTCGGGATCTTGGCAGATAAACTTCATGGTAAGTTGATGCCAAGTTTGACTGGGATTCAAAGCATGTTTATGAAGAGAATAAACTCTAGCTATTTCATATGTCAACATATTTTTTTCTAGATAATTTCATTTACCTTGAACGAATTGCACGTCCAAAACTTCTTTATACAATTGGAAAGGAAGAGGCGAGTCATTTTTCAAAGCAAATTTGAATATCTAAACAGGCCAATTATAAGCAAAAACTCTTCACAAAAAAGGTTACATCATAGAGAGGAGAAGACAAAAGTCTCATAAGCTCAACCTTATCTTTTCTTTTATGAGCAGTATACAGGCTTTCATACACAAATCTGGCGTGTTCAGGGAATTGCTTTCTCTTATAATCAAGAAAAGCGGCTTCAGTTTGGTTGAGGACAACTCTATTCTTTATGTGATTTCTGATGGTGGAGATGAGACTGGCGTTTCTAATGTCGAATTGATCCTAGGAGATTGTGGAAAGGGAATAGAAGGAAGGGGATACCACGATGATGCCGGAGGAAATACCAGTAGAGATCTTTTCAGCACCCTTTTTGATGAAATTGCCTTTGGACATTTGCAAAGAAATTTGATTAAATTTTATCTGTTTTTAATCTTCACCCTACATTTTGTTGAGTCCCAAATTTTAAATTTCTTACCAATATCTTTTTTTGACAAGAGACTCAACATATTTTCAAAAAGTTCTTTTCAGTGAAAAAAAGTTTTTTAAGAAATTTTTCTTTTGAAAAAATTCACCAAAGTTTCGAAGCCGAGAAAAATTTTATTCAAATAAAATTCAAAACAAACTCACAGCAATACAAAAACACACTATTCCTTTTCTTCTTCTAAATCAGTCGTTCTCATACAAACAAAAACCCTCTCTCATCATCATTACATAAATAAATTATTCATCCTCTCTCTATTTTCTCACTCTTTCACTCCTCAACCATTACTCACAAAACATCTTGTTGTTGTTGATTTCCTAATAACCCAACAGCTCTTTCCTTCATCGCGGCCAACCTCACCTTAATATCCCCAAAATTCTCAAACTCTCTCGCTTTCTCAACGCCATTCGCCATATTCCTCAACTCTTCTCCCACTGTAGCTCTCTTCTTGCTCTTTCCTCTCTTCTGAGCCAACAGCGCATGAAGTCTACTACTAGCTTTCACACTATGCTTATCAATATTCAACAACATAGGAATCTGAATTCCTATCTCAAACTTTATATTTTCCTTCCCTGCCTTCACTGATAAGGTCAATAACAACCCACCTCTTTGATTTCCTTGAGCTTCCTCTTCGTCATGGTGAGCCCCTTCTGGTTTTCCTTGTAAACTTTGTCTTCTAAATCTTGAAGATTCTTTGTCTAATTTACTGTATACACTTGTCCTTTTGATCTTTTGTTCACCATGAGCTGCTTTTTTAGCAATAAAATCCTTCTGATTTTCACGGATTGCTTCGCAATTCCATTGACTAAGATCGTCAATATTCTTCAATACCTCTAATTCTTCAGGTTTCAGAATTAATATCTCACATTTTATCTGATAATCTTGAGCTTTATTTGATTCTTCTTGCTTGTTGAAATTTGATAAAGCCGTTGAAAGAAGCAATTTGAGCCAATATAAAGAAGTTACGTTGACATTGGTGGTCTTGAGGAAGTCCTTATACATTAATTTGACTTGATATTGACAATTGTTGATTGAATCGGTCACTCGAATGGTCAGGACGTCTTTTTCGTGGATGCTTTCAAGAGAAAGAGAAAAGAGGTATTCTTGAGAGGAATTGATGACCCGGAAGTCTTCTTCGTTTTTGTTGGTATCGTATGAAACTAAGGAAAATCGATTCATTGATTGATCACAAGAGGATATAAACTATAAATTAATTTATTATAGGCCTTTATGACAATCTGCTGTTTTTATTGACAAGAGTATGCCAAAACCTCGAAAAAGCACTTCAAAATTTTAGTCAAGTCTTTGTATTGAAGAAAAAAGCTGAAGATAAGAGCTCCTGAACAAATCTTAAGCTTAAAAAAGTCTTTCAAAATTTTTCAAAAAGGAAAAGCATACCTTTTACAAATGTGTGTTCTGAGCAATCCAAGAGAAATAGAAAAAATTTTTCTTTTAAAAGTTTGAGAAAATCATTCTAAATATTGAGACTTTTTTTATGATCTCTCAGACTCAAAAATTGAATTTTTTTTTTTAACCTATCTTGGCAATAGCATATCAAATGAATTGATATCAATTATGAAAATATGTATTTCAGAGACGATTTATTTGAACTTAGTGGGGATGCGACCAGTACAGGCAAGTGAATTCCTATGCATTGAGTCGATTATATACATTAAATAGTTAGTTTATGAAAAAAAATTGAATTTTATGATAAAAAGCTTTGGGCTTTCCCTATTTGAGTTCGCCAGTTTCCAAAAAAAAAAAGTTCTCTGTAAACTTTTATGATCAAAATACCGGTCAAATTCTCTTTTTTCCTCACGGTTCTTATCGCCATTCTGAAGAGAAACATTCGGGTTTATTCTTTTCAATCCACCACACAAGATATTTCTCTTGATTCAACCTCCTTATCTCAAAGCCAAAAGGAGACAATCGATCCAAAATTCCTCGCTCGCCAACGTCTTGTCCTATTAAAATATTTGTTCTCGTTCGCCGCCAAAAAGCTCTGTATCAACTTGTCTAGGAAAATCCAACCCCAAAGCAATCCACCCCTTTTTTAAAAATTAAACATTTATACATCTCAAATTAACACTTTTTCCCCATCATCTCGTCATTCCCTTTTTCTTACCTTTCCCTCTCTTTATAACCATGTTCTCAAATAATACCTGCAAAATTGTCATGCTCGGCGAAGGTAAATCCCTCTTTTCTCCTCACCAAAACTCATCTCCCTTTACCTCCAAGGTCGTGTAGGCAAAACATCTCTTACGCTGAAATATTGTAGAGGTCAATTCCATGAAAATGAGCCTTCTACAGTTAATGCAAGTTGCTTGGAAAAAATCATTGAAATTGACGGAAATGTCGAGAAACTATCTATTTGGGCACTAGCAACCCCTTCAAAAACCTTCCTAATCATATATATTTAGGATACTGCTGGTCAAGAAATGTTCACTGGAATGGCTCCCATCTACTACAGAAACGCTGAAGGTAATCTTCTTGACATAAAGAATAGTCTTTGACCTCTCAAATAGGCGCGGTGGTTGTATATGATATAACAATAAAAGAGACATTTACAAGGGTAAAATTTCTTTCATAAAAGGAGGCTTATAAGGTTTCTTTATAGCTGACAAAATGGATAAAGGAGTTGAAGGAGTACACAGGAGAAGATTTAGTGATAGTGCTGGCAGGCAATAAATATGACAAAGTGAGCGAAAGAGATATAGATGTGAGCCAAGTGGAGAAGTATTGCAATGAAAATGGATTTAAGCATTTCCATACTTCAGCGAAAAATGGCAAGGGAATTACTGATGCATTCGAGTACTTAGCAACAGGTATATTTTCATTAGAAAAGGGTGATTCAAAAAGGACAATAGAAATATATAAGAAGAGAAATCCTAAAGCAGCAAAACAAAAGAAGTTCAAGATTGTGGATAAGAGCAAAATCCAAGAAGAAAGCACTTCAAACGGTTGCTGCTAATCCAACGATGTGGTCGAGTTTTAGATTAGGGTTCTTGTATAAAATTCATTTATTTTAAGGTCAACAGTTTTTTAAGGGTATTACGTTCATAATTTGATGTGTGTGTGTGTTATTTCATATTCCTCAAGTAATGTAAGTATTTGCTCAACAAATCTCATTGTACGTCTCATGTAAATACTATATTTTCTCATATAAACAATAATAATAATTTCTAGCTAAAGCTAGATCTCCTCCATTCACAATACAAACAGACTCTCTATCCTCGGGTCTTAGTAGTAGTGCTCACCATTAGGTGAGACTCTTTCCCGAACCAGGTCCATTGGGACATCAATCATAAACACGACAAACGAAATAATCACCAAAAGCTGAGCTCCTAAATACAAGAAATCCTTCTTTTTATCTCTCGCAGCATCGATCCAATTCACATACCAGAAATACGCGCAGCCTAGAAGCACAATACTTCCATTCAAAATCGCAAAAAGCCCAGAGTTCGCCATCCTTATAAAGTCTCTTGAATACAGTTGTCCATTTATTCCCACACAATTCTCATTCAAACAATATTTCTCTATCACTGGATT
>Ga0182738_1006827_pt1 | contig 11755 bp, 7 predicted proteins | sample eDN5th30CBELigMG_FD_128876 | JGI IMG/M metagenome (GOLD analysis project Ga0182738, IMG submission 128876) | Enriched Miracle-Growth compost microbial communities from Emeryville, California, USA - eDNA 5th pass 30_C BE-Lig MG (version 2)... ...
CCCGCGCGCTCGCGGACGCCGTGACCGCGCGCGACACCGCCCGTGCCCAGGAGCGCGTCGACCGCGAGGAGCGCGATCGCCGCGTCGCCGAGTCCGAGTTCACCGACGTCGCCGCGGCGCGCGACGCTCTCCTCGGCACCGTCGACCGCGCGCAGCTGGAGTCGCGGGTGCGCACCCACGAGGTGGCGCACGCCGGAGAGGTGGAGCGGCTGCGCGCTCTCGAGATCGAACTGGCCGGAACGCCCGACGAACTCGTCGACCTCCACGCCGCGGCCGTCTTGGCCGAGCAGGCCAAGCAGGACTGGACGGCCGCCGTCGACCGCGCCCTCCGCGCCGCGCAGGCGGCGGAGGCGCTGCAGGGGATCCTCACGCGCGCGCAGGCCGCCCAGGCCGACATCGCCGACCTGTACGCCGAGTTCGAGCTCGTCGCGGGGCTCGCGAACGCCGTGTCGGGGCGCAACGCCCGCAAGATGGACCTCGAGACGTTCGTGCTGGCCGCCGAGCTCGAGGAGATCGTCGCGGCCGCCAACCTCCGTCTCGACGAGATGTCCTCGGGGCGGTATCTCCTCCGCCACACCGATGCGCTCGTCGGCCGGGGCGCCGCCGGGCTCGGCCTCGAGGTCGTGGACGCCTACACCGGACAGTCCCGTCCGCCGCAGTCGCTGTCCGGCGGGGAGACGTTCCTCGCCTCCCTCGCCCTCGCCCTCGGCCTCGCCCAGGTCGTCACGGAGGACGCGGGAGGCATCCGTCTGGACACCCTCTTCATCGACGAGGGCTTCGGCTCCCTCGACAGCGAGACGCTCGAGCTGGCGATGCGGACCCTCGACGAGCTGCGGCAGGGCGGGCGCACCGTCGGCGTCATCAGCCACGTCGAGGCGATGAAGGAGCAGCTGCCCGCCCAGCTCGTCGTGAAGGCCACCGCGGAAGGCCCCAGCATCATCGCGCAGGACACCCGCGCGCACGCGTGAGAGGCCGCCGCGACGCGGCGACCCCTCACATGATGCGTGTCAGCGCAGGTGCGTGTCGGCCGCTGCGATGAGGATGTCGAACATGTGGGCGGCGGATTCCTCTGTGAAGGCACCGCCGCTGGACGACACGGCCGACGAGATGAACTGCGAGCGGTTCTCCTCACGCTGGTCGGCGGGGATGTCGCTGAGCTCCTCGCCCACCTCGATGAGGTCTTCGTCGGTGTAGATGCTCGACAGGTCGGCCTCCGTGATGTTCGGCTCGATCGTCTGCAGGATCGCGAGAACCTGCGGCTTGACCTCGGCGAGGTAGGCCTGCTCGTCGGCATCCGTCGTGACGTCGTCGACGTCCTCGCCGTCGGGGGCGAACGTCGCCGTCGGCGCGCTGATCGGGCCGTTGTCCGAGGCGGCGTAGAACGCCGTCCAGAAGAAGGCGGTGAGGACGGCGCCGGTCCACACGATGCCGCCGAGCACCGAGACGACGATCGCCGCGATGCTCAGACCCGTGCCGCCGTGCTTCTTGACGGCGAGCGCGATGATGCCGAGCACGAGCGCGACGAGCAGAAGGATGCCGCCGAGGATCGTGACGATCATCCCGACCACCGGGAAGGGGAGGAACCCGAACGCGGAGAGCACGAGGCCGACGACCGCGAGGACGAGCGCGATGATGGCGAGTCGCTTGGGTCGCGTGTCCGGACCCGCCGGGCGGCCGGGCTGCGGGACGCCGGTGGGTGCGGCGCCCGGGTATGGCGGCTGCGGGGCCGCGCCGGGGTACTGCGGGGCGGCACCCGGGTACAGCGGGGCCGTGCCGGCAGCGGCGGCGGCAGCCGTCGGAGCCGCGTCGCCGGAGGGTGCCGGAGGGGCATCGGCGGGCGGTGCCGGCGGCACCGCGGCGGCGAGAGCCGCATCGCCGAACGGCGCGTCCGGAGCGGTGTCGACGGGGCCGTCGCCGGACGGCGCGGGCGCGGCGTCGGCGAGCGGAGCGTCCGGGTCGGGGACGGAGGTGGCCTCCGGCTCATCGGGGGCGACGGCCGGCTCGACGGGCGCGGGTGCGTCCGCAGTCGGCTCGGCGGGCAGGTCTGCGACCGGCTCAGGCGCAGCCGCGGGCTCGGGAGCGGTGAAGGGCTCGGGAGTGGACGGCTCGTCGGGGAGCGGCGCCTCGTCGGGCGCGGGGGCGTCCGACGCCGCAGGCGCCTCCGGCGCGACGGCGTCGGGCGAAGGGACGTCGTTCGGCGTCTCGGGGCCGGTGGGCTCGTGGGGGTCGGACATGGGATCCTCCAAGGGTCGGTGCCCATCGACCCTAGCCGACGAGGTTCGAGCGGTCGTGCCCATTGCGCGACGGGCGTCGCGCGGGCATGCTACCGATCCGCGTACTGCGGGAACGCGGCATCCAGCTCGCGCAGCCACGCACGCGCGTTGCCGTCGGACGGCGCCCGCCACTCTCCGCGCGGCGACAGTGAGCCGGCGGCGGTGACCTTGGGACCGTTCGGGATCGCCGAGCGCTTGAACTGGGCGAAGCCGAAGTAGCGCTGCAGGAACACCTTGAGCCAGCGCACGATCGTCTCCTGGTCGTATGCGTACCGATCGGCATCGGGGAAGCCGGGCGGCCAGGCCCCGACATCCGGATCCGCCCACGCGTGCTCCGCGAGGAAGGCGATCTTCGACGGGCGCAGACCGTAGCGCAGCACGTGCCACAGCGTGAAGTCGTGGAGGGCGTACGGGCCGATGAGGTCCTCGGTCGACTGCGCCTTGCCCTCGGCGTCCGGCGGGACCAGCTCCGGGCTGATCTCGGTGTCGAGCACCGACTGCAGCACGGCGGCGGTCGCGGCATCCACCTCTCCGGCGGAGATCACCCAGCGGATGACGTGCTGGATGAGGGTCTTGGGCACGCCGGTGTTGACGGCGTAGTGGCTCATGTGATCGCCGACGCCGTAGGTGGCCCACCCGAGCGCGAGCTCCGACAGGTCGGACGTGCCGATCACGAACCCGCCGTTCTGGTTGGCGAGTCGGAAGAGGTAGTCCGTCCGCAGCCCGGCCTGCACGTTCTCGAACGTCACATCGTGCACGGGCTCGCCGGAGGCGAAGGGATGGCCGATCTCCCGCAGCATCTCGGTCGCGGCGGGCCGGATGTCGATGGTCTCGATCTGCGCGCCGATGGCCTCGGCGAGCGCGATCGCGTTCGACTTCGTGTGGTCGGAGGTCGCGAAACCGGGCATGGTGTAGGCGAGGATGTCGGAGCGCGGGCGCCCGAGGCGGTCCATCGCACGGGCGACCACCAGGAGCGCGTGGGTCGAGTCGATGCCACCGGAGACGCCGATGACGGGCTTGGGCATCCCGATCGCGCGCATGCGCTGCTCGAGACCCGACACCTGGATGTTGAAGGCCTCGTAGCAGTCCAGCGCGAGTCGTGCGGGGTCGTCCGGCACGAACGGGAACCGGTCCAGCGTGCGCCGCACGCCCACGTCGCGGGCGGGCGGGTCGAGGAAAACCTCGATGCGCAGGAAGTCGTGCGCGTTGTCGGCGCGGTTGTCGTCGAAGGTGCCCTGGCGGATGCGGTCCTGGCGGATGCGGTCCAGATCGACGTCCGCGACGCTGCGCCGCGGCCCGTCCGGGAACCGCTCCGTCTCGGCCAGGAGCATGCCGCTCTCGTAGATCATCGTCTGGCCGTCCCACGACAGGTCGTTCGTGGACTCGCCCATGCCGGCCGCGGCATATGCGTACGCGGCGAGGCACCGCAGCGACTGCGACTGGCACAGCGTCTTGCGGTCCTCGGCGCGGGCGATCGTGATGGGGCTGCCGGAGAGGTTGACCAGCACCGTCGCCCCGCCCAGCGCCGCCTTCGACGACGGCGGGATGGGGATCCACATGTCCTCGCACACCTCGGCGTGCAGCACGAGCCCGGGGACGTCCCGCACGTCGAAGAGCAGATCGTTGCCGAAGACCGTCTCGTGCACGCCGATGCGGATCGTCTCGCCCGACCACGGCCCGCCGGGGGCGTACCACCGGCGCTCGTAGAACTCGCGATAGGTGGGCAGGTACGACTTGGGCGCGACGCCGATGATCTCGCCGCGGTGGATCACGACGGCGCAGTTGTACAGCCGGTTGCCGTGCCGCAGCGGCGCGCCGACGACGAGGATCGGGAACAGCTCCGCGGACTCCTCGGCGATGCGCTCGATCGCGCGGACGACGTCGTCCAGGACGGCATCCTGCATCACGAGGTCGTCGATCGCGTAGCCGGTCAGGCACAGCTCGGGGAAGACGGCCACGGCCACGGCCTCGGCGTCGCATTCGCGGGCCTGGGCGAGGACCGCGTCCGCGTTGGCGGCGGGGTCGGCGATCGCGACGGGGATCGTGCACGCGGCGATGCGCGCGAACCCGTGGCGGTAGACGCTCTCGTAGGGGAGGCTCGTGCTCACCTCCCCAGTCTTGCAGGAAGCCGCGCGGTTGGCAGGGCGGCAGCGCTCGGCCGGTGCGGGTCCCGGTCTGTGATTGCATGATCGGGAGGGATGCCGCAGGCCTCCCGCGCAGCCTTCCCGCGTACGGGCGGAGCGCGACGCCGGCGCCGCAGCGCAGGGAGGCGGGGGCACGCGCGATGCGCGCCGGGGCGGTCGCGTGAGGGGCTGTCGCACCTCGCACGTACAGTCGTAGAGCGAAGGGGAGGCATGCGATACATACCTGACGAGGGCCGGATCGTCTGGAGCGCGAGCGATCTCAAGGCCGCCGCCGAATGCGAGTTCGCGTGGCTGCGGGCGATCGACGCGCGACTGGGGCGGGTCGCGCCCGTCGACGATCCCGAGGACGCGACGCTCGAGCGTGCCGGGCGGCTGGGCGATGCGCACGAGCAGCGCGTCCTGGCCGACTATCGCCGCCGGTTCGGCGACGCGGTCCGAGAGATCCCGCATGCCTCGTCGGCGGACGCCGAGGCGCTCGCCGCCGCGATCGCCGCGACGGATGCGGCGCTGGCCGACCCGGACGCGGTCGTCGTCTACCAGGCCGCCTTCGCGACGCCCGAGTTCGTGGGCTTCGCCGACTTCCTCCTGCGCGACCCCGACGCGCCGGACGGCCGCGGCGCATGGATCGTGCAGGACTCCAAGCTCGCCCGCCACGCGCGGGTGACCGCGCTCATGCAGCTCGCCGCCTACGCGGATCAGCTCGACCGTCTCGGCGTCGCGCGCACCGACGCGGTCGAGCTGCTGCTGGGCGACGGCTCGCTCAGCCGCCACAGCGTCGACACGCTGCTGCCCACCTTCCAGCTGCGCCGCGAGCGCCTGCGCGCGCTCATCGCCGACCGCCGCGTCGACCTCGGCGCAGCGGGTGCCCCCATCGCGTGGGGCGACGAGCGCGGCGATCTGCAGGTCGTGGCGTGCGGCCGGTGCGCGACATGCGACCTCGAGGTCGTCGCATCGCGAGACCTCCTCCTCGTCGCCGGCATGCGACCCGTGCAGCGCCAGCGCCTGCGCGACGCCGGCATCGTCACGATCGACGACCTCGCCGGCGCGTCCGTCCCGCCGCCGCGCATGAGCGCCGACACGTTCGCGATGCTGCGCACGCAGGCGCGCCTGCAGCTGGAGAGCCCCGCCGGTGTGCCCGACCCCGCCCCGGTCGCGAGCGAGCAGGCGTCGGCGGCCCCGGCCGTGCCCACCTACGAGGTGGTCTTCGCCAAAGCGCTCGGTGCCCTCCCTCGTCCCGACCACGGGGATCTGTTCTTCGACTTCGAGGGCGACCCGCTGTACTCCGAGCCCTCGACGGCGCCGGGCGGCACCGGAACGCTGTGGGGCATCGACTACCTCTTCGGCTGGGTCGACGAGCGCGAGCAGTACACGGCGCTGTGGGCGCACGACTTCGCGCAGGAGAAGCAGGCGCTGCTCGACTTCCTCGCGTTCGTGAAGCTGCGTCGGCAGCAGCACCCGGGCATGCACATCTACCACTACGCGCCGTACGAGCCGACGCACCTGTTCGACATGGCCCAGCGCCACGGCGTCGGCGAGGCGGACGTCGACCGCCTCCTGCGCGACGGGGTCTTCGTCGATCTCTACCCGATCGTGCGCCGGGCTCTGCGCGTGGGATCGCGCTCGTACTCGATCAAGAAGCTCGAGCCGCTCTACATGGGCGACGAGGTGCGCACGAGCGACGTCCAGAAGGGCGACGACTCGATCGTCAAGTACGTCGAGGCCCGTCAGCTGGCGGACGCCGGGCAGGATGCGGCGGCCCAGGCGATCCTCGACGACCTCGCCGACTACAACCGGTACGACTGCGTCTCGACCCGGCGCCTGCGCGACTGGCTCGTCCAGCGGGCGATCGAGGCCCGGCTGGTGCCCACCGTCGACGTCGAGCCCGCCGAGGCCGTGTACGAGCCGTCGCCGCGGGCGCAGGGGCTCGTGCGACTCGCCGAGGCCCGGGTGCAGGAGTCGGGGGCGCTCGACGACGCGGACGCGCAGGCGCTGCGTCTGGGCGCAGCGGCCATCGACTACTACCCGCGCGAGGCGAAGACGTTCTGGGTCACGCACTTCCTGCGCCTGCGCGAGCCGGTGTCGGTGTGGGAGGACCACCGCGACGTCGTCGTCGTCGACGCCGCCCGCTCACAGGTCGTCGAGGACTGGCATCCGGGCCCGCGCTCGGTGCGCCGTCTCGTGCGGCTGCGCGGCGACCTCGCCCCGGGGACCCGCCTGTCGGAGGGCGGGCGCCCGTTCGCCGTGTACGAGCTGCCGGCGCCGTTCCCCGCCGAGCCGATGCCGCGCTGGATCCACGTGGCGCGATCGGTCGAGATCGTCGAGGTCCTCGACGACGGCGCCATCGTCGCCGAGAACGCCGTCGACGGCTTCACGTGGGACGAGCTGCCCGTCGCCCTCACCCCGACCGCGCCCCCGCACGCCGGCAATCAGCAGAAGGCCATCGACGAGTGGGCGGACGCCGTGCTCGCGGCATCGGGGCGGATGCCGGAGGACCCCGCCACCGACATCCTCCGCCGCATGCCTCCGCGGACCCGCTCGGGCGCACTCGTGCCCTCGACCGGGGACGACGTCGCGGCGATCACCGCGAGCCTGCTCGACCTCGACCGCAGCTACCTCGCCGTGCAGGGCCCTCCCGGTACGGGCAAGACCTACGTCGGCTCGCACGTGATCGCCCGGCTCGTCGGCGATCACGGCTTCCGGGTCGGCGTCGTCGCGCAGTCGCACGCCGTGGTCGAGAACATGCTCGCCCGCGTCGTGTCCGCCGGGGTCCCGAAGGAGCAGGTCGCCAAGGCCCCCAAGGACGACACCGGCGCGGAGCAGCCGTTCACCGTCATCGCCAAGAACGGCATGGCGACCTTCACCGCCGAGCACGCCGAGACCGGCTTCGTCGTCGGCGGGACGGCGTGGGACTTCAGCCACGAGGGGCGCATCCCGCGCGGGAGCCTCGATCTTCTCGTGATCGACGAGGCCGGGCAGTTCTCGCTCGCCTCGACGATCGCCGTCTCCCGCGCCGCGACGCGTCTGCTCCTGCTGGGCGATCCGCAGCAGCTCCCGCAGGTGAGCCAGGGCCTGCACCCCGAGCCGGTGGACACGTCGGCGCTCGGATGGGTCATCGACGGCGCCGAGGTCATCCCCGCCGATCTGGGCTACTTCCTCGCCCGCACCCGGCGCATGCATCCGGCCGTCGCCGCGCCCGTCTCGCGCCTGTCGTACGCCGGGCGCCTCGCCGCGCATCCGTCGACGCGGCATCGCGCGCTCGAGGGCGTCGAGCCGGGGGTGCATCCCCTCGCGGTGCGACACCGCGGCAACTCGACGCAGTCGCCGGAGGAGGCGGCCGTCGTCGTCGATCTCGTCCGCAGCCTCCTGGGACGCGCATGGCACGACGTCGAGACCGTGGGGGACGACGTGCTCTCGCTCCCCGCGCGGCCTCTCGCCGAGAGCGACATCATCGTCGTGACGCCCTACAACGCGCAGCAGGTCGAGGTCGAGACCGCGCTCGCCGCGGCGGGCTTCGGAGCCGTGCCGGTGGGCACCGTCGACCGCTTCCAGGGGCAGGAGGCCGCGGTGTCGATCGTGTCGCTGGCCGCCTCGTCCGGTCGCGACGCGCCGCGCGGCCCCGAGTTCCTGCTCCTGCAGAACCGCCTCAACGTGGCCGTCTCCCGTGCCGAGTACGCGTCGTACCTCGTGTACTCGCCGGGCCTGCTCGACGACCTGCCGCGCACGCCGGAGGGGGTCGCCCGGCTCAGCGGCTTCGCCCGACTCGTCCGGGCGGTCGCCGACCAGCCGGTCTCGGCGGTCGTGGCGTGACGCGCACGCCTTCCCAGACTGCGCGCCTAGACTGACCCGACCACAAGGAGGTGCCCGTGCCCAACGAGCTCCCGAGCCACTTCGAGATCGATCTCCCTCCGGAGATCATCCCCGGCAACTACGCCGACTTCGCGAACGTGTGGCACACGCCCACGGTGTTCGTGATGGACTTCGTGACTCTCGCCCAGCCGCCCCACGAGGAGACGGAGCCGGAGTCCGGTGAGCAGCACCTCGTCGTGCCGGCCCGGGTGGTGAGCCGTATCCGCATCCCTCCCGAGCAGGTCTTCGAGCTCGCGAAGGCGCTCACCCAGCAGCTGGAGATGTGGGAGCAGGAGACCGGGCGCCGCGCGCCGGCCGGACCGCTCCTCGACGAGGATCCGCCCGCCTGACCCGGGCGCGCCGGGGTCTCCCCTCCGGTGAGGACCGGGCGCCCCTGCCGCACCGGTGTCGTCAGACCGTGCCGTACAGGCGGTCGCCGGCGTCGCCGAGGCCCGGGACGATGTAACCGCGGTCGTTGAGGCGCTCGTCGAGCGCGCCGAGCACGAGCGTCACATCGCGTCCCTCGACGGTCTTCTCGATCGCCGCGACGCCCTCGGGCGCGGCGAGCAGGCAGATCGCGGTGACGTCGCGCGCGCCGCGCTGGAAGAGGAACTCCATCGCCGCGCCCAGCGACCCGCCCGTCGCCAGCATGGGGTCGAGCACGAAGCACTGGCGGTCGCTGAGATCCACCGGCAGCCGCTCGGCGTACGTCGTGGGCTCGAGGGTCTCCTCGTTGCGGACCATGCCGAGGAACCCGACCTCGGCGGTCGGCAGGAGCTTGACCATGCCGTCGAGCATCCCCAGCCCGGCGCGCAGGATCGGCACGACGAGGGGGCGCGGCTCGCTGATGCGGACGCCGACCGTCTCGGTGACCGGGGTGGTGATCTCCTGCGGCGAGACCCGCACGTTGCGCGTGGCCTCGTAGGCGAGAAGCGTCACCAGTTCCTCGGTGAGCTGACGGAACACCGGCGACGGGGTCGTCTGGTCACGCAGCACCGTGAGCTTGTGGGTGATGAGGGGATGGTCGGCGACGTGCACACGCATGCGCCCAGGGTAGTCGCTGGACCCCCGCCGCGCCGAAGTACGCTGAGCGCAGGAGGATCCCATGACGCTCGCCGCCCCCCGCGCCGACGAGGCCGCGATGGACCGCGCCCTCGCGCTCGCCCGCGCCGCGCAGGCGCACGGCGACGTGCCCGTCGGCGCCGTCGTGACGGATGCCGCGGGCGCGGTGATCGGCGAGGGCCGCAACCTGCGCGAGGTCGACCACGATCCGACCGCGCACGCCGAGGTCGTCGCGCTGCGCTCCGCGGCGGCATCCGTCGGCTCGTGGAATCTCGAGGGGTGCACGCTCGTCGTGACCCTCGAGCCGTGCGTCATGTGCGCGGGAGCGCTGCTGCAGGCCCGCATCTCGCGGCTCGTGTTCGGCGCATGGGACGACAAGGCGGGCGCCGCGGGCTCCGTCTACGACGTCGTGCGGGATCGGCGCCTGCCGTACCGTGCGGAGGTCGTGGCCGGTGTGCGCGCGCACGAGGCCACGGCCCTCCTGCACGAGTTCTTCCAGGCGCGACGCTGACCCGCGGGCGCGCCCGCGATGCGCGCTGCGCGTTCAGCGCGGGAGCAGCGGCAGGACCTCGGTGCCCAGGAACTCGACGTGCTCGACGTCGCGCAGATCCATGAGCTGGAAGTGCACGCGCTGCGCGCCGAGCGCCTGCAGGCGCGCGACCTTCTCGGCGATCTCGTCCGGGCCGCCGACGATGTTCGTGCCGTTGCGGGCGTCGTCCAGCGAGCGGCCCGCCGCGGCGGCCCGGCGCTGCAGGTCGGCCTCGGTGGCGCCGGCGAGGGTGGGCAGCGCGACGGAGAGCTTGAGGGTCTCGGGGTCGCGGCCGATGCGCTCGCATGCGGCGCGCACGCCGGCGAACTTCTCGGCGATGACCTCCTCCGGCTGGAAGCCGATGTTGAACTCCGTCGCGTAGCGGGCCGCGATCTCGGGCGTGCGCCGGGGGCCGCCGCCGCCGACGATGACCGGCATCCGCTCCTGGACGGGCTTCGGCAGGGCGGGGGCGTCCACGAGCGTGTAGTGCTCGCCCTGGAACGAGAATGTCTCGCCGACAGGCGTGCTCCACAGCCCCGTGATGACGGCCAGCTGCTCCTCGAACGGACCGAAGCGCTTGGCGGGGAAGGGGATGCCGTACGCGACGTGCTCCTGCTCGAACCAGCCGGTGCCCAGCCCGAACTCGACGCGGCCGTCCGACATCGCGTCGACCTGCGCCACCTGGATGGCGAGGATCGCGGGGACGCGGTGGGTGGCGGAGGAGACGAGCGTGCCCAGGCGGATGCGCGAGGTCTCGCGGGCGAGACCGGCGAGCGTGGTCCACGCATCGGTGGGGCCCGGGAGCGGATCGCCGGCGCCCATCCGCATGTAGTGGTCCGAGCGGAAGAACGCGTCGAATCCGGTCCGCTCGGCGGCCTGGGCGAAGGCGAGCTGGTCGTCGTATGAGAAGCCCTGCTGCGGCTCCGTGAAGATCGTGAACTCCATGCCCCCAGTCTTCCAGGGCGAGGGAGGCGCCGACGTCAGGCGAAGCGGACCCAGTTGGCGCCGTTCCCGGTCTCGGCGCGCTGCAGCAGGTCGAGCCGGTCGCCGTCGATCGCATACAGCGACACGGTGGTCGACTTCTCGCCCGCGGCGACGAGATGGCGGCCGTCGGGGCTGATCGCGAATCCCCGCGGCTGCATCTCGGTCACGGTGAAGGACGTCGGAGGGACGAGCGTGCCGTCCTCGCCGACCTGGACCGCGCCGAGCGTGCTCTCGGTGCGCTCCGAGCACCACAGCATCCCGTTCGCGAGGTGGATGTCGGCTCCCCAGATGTAATGGTGCGCGCGGGGGTCCTCGTCGATGACGCTGTGCCCGAGGTTCTTCGAGCGGTCGTATGCCGGCACGGCGTCGCGGAAGGTGAGCACTCCGCTCTCGGCGTCGCGGGCGAAGCGCAGCACCTCGCCGGAGAACTCGGTCAGCACGTAGACGGCGTCCTGCGCCGCGCTGAACGCGAGGTGGCGCGGTCCGCTGCCTTCCGGGCACGCGACGGTGGGGGGATCGAGCGGCGAGAGCCGCAGATCGTCGCCGAGCGCGTACTGCGCGACGAGGTCCGCCTCCAGCGACACGAAGTAGGCGAAGCGGCCGTCCGCGCTGGGGAGCACCGAGTGCAGGCGCGGGTACGCGATCCGCGCCACGGCCTCACGGACGACGCCATCTTCGACGGGGCACACGATGCCGTACCCGCCGCTGTACGCCGCGCCCAGCAGGGCCGAGCCGTCGCGCGTCAGCGCCACGTAGTTGAGGCTCCCGCCGGGGGTGGCCACCCGGCTCCGGGGCGTGAGGACGCCGGTCGCGCGGTCGAGCGAGAGGGTGAGGATGCCGGCATCCTCCCCGTCCGAGCCCTTCACCGCGGCGTGCACGAGGTCGCGCTCGTCGTCCACGACGAAGTTCGAGCATCC
>Ga0182738_1006828_pt1 | contig 11754 bp, 9 predicted proteins | sample eDN5th30CBELigMG_FD_128876 | JGI IMG/M metagenome (GOLD analysis project Ga0182738, IMG submission 128876) | Enriched Miracle-Growth compost microbial communities from Emeryville, California, USA - eDNA 5th pass 30_C BE-Lig MG (version 2)... ...
ATTCTTTTCAAGAACTTACACCAACCTAGCACCCCATAGCATGCTCTATTTCTCGACTACAATGTGGGCACTCGATTCTTGGAACATTGGCGTTGACTATTTCCAAATTCAATTCGATACTGCGACTCCTATCTCAGGATGGACAACTTATGATTACAGATATTAACCAGTTCTATTGTAGATCTTTGTGGTGAGAGTATCGAAAGAGATGTCCCTGATATGAGACTGTTTGCAAGAGCTGCACATAGCGGAAGCTCTTTGACTGTCAAGTTCATCAGTCAATTCGATCAGGTTTCGACTAATGAGGCCTTTGGCATTCGAAACTTGAACATTTTTTTTAGTGACCCCAACCCTAACAACCCTTGGAGCTACTTCCTATTTCTGTGCGCTTTCTCCTGTTACAATTGGTGTTCTGGATTGCCCATGCCCTGAAGGACAATACCTGACATCATCAAACGCATGTGTTGATTGCGATAATGCTTGTGTTTCATGCTTTGGTTCTGGGGCAAATCAATGCTATGGGTATAAGCCAAACTACATATATGATGGAAATATACGCTCCCCTTCCTGTACGAGCCCTTGGGACTGATAAATGTTCTGCATGCACAACAGGATATGTTTTATATGATGAAAGCACATGCATGCTCCCAGCACAAAGCGTATGGCCTCTTTCTGTGACCGACTGTGCTCGTTCATGCGACTCTCCTTGCCCTAGAGATCAGTTTGTCTATGCAAATCTAAGTTGCTCAGCAAATTGTATCTTCCCTCTTCAACAAGGCTTGGTTCTAACTGCCACAAAACTTTGTATTTATCCATGCAATCCAGGCGAATACTTGTATTGGATTGGAATATGTGAAGCAGATTGCGTTTTTCCTTTAGCAAAAAGATTTCAGCCTGGAGAAACATCCTGTGGTTATCTTTGCGCTGTAGCTGACTATTTATATTGGAACGGAACCTGCTCCAGTCCTTGCGACCCTCCTCTCGTCGCAGTTTATCGACGGAGCAGAAATTTCTGCACGTATCCCTGTGCAGCAAATGAATATCTATACTGGGATGGTGACTGCACCGATAGCTGTCCGTCTCCACTTGTTATAAGAGCTGAACCAGGAAATGATGTCTATTGTGACTATCTCTGCTCGGTCGCAGGTTTTCTCTATTGGAATGGAACCTGCTCTCGTCCTTGCTCTCTTCCTTTAGTGCTAACCACAGACCGTGATAGACAATTCTGTATCTATCCTTGCAGCTCAAATGAATTCCTTTATCGGGATGGAGATTGCACAAAGACTTGCCCATTTCCTTTAGCTCCGAGAACAGAGCTTGGAACTGATGTTTATTATGATTATCTATGCTCTATAACTGGTTTCCTATATTGGAAGGGAACCTGCTCAAGTACTTGCTCTCCTCCTTTAGTGCTAACCACTGACCATGAGAGACAGTTTTGCATCTATCCATGTTCTCAATATGAATATTTATACCCAAATTCAACCTGTACACTCCAATGCAAGGTTCCATATGCATCGAGAAGAGAAGCTGGAAAAATTACTGTGAGAGAATGTGTCCTGGTGAAGGGTATGTCCTTTGGAAGGGTGGTTGCATTGAAAAATATGACTTTCCTCTTCAGGTTATGGCAAATTTCTCAGGAATTTATTGTTTTCCTCCTTGCGACAATCTATCCGACTATTATTACCCTACGCATAATGTTTGCAAAAACTCTTGTCAAGGCGAAGTCGAAAGAGGTGATCTTTATAAAATATGCTACCTCAAACAAAGGACCTTATCTAAACTCCTCCATCGCATCAGATATGTCAATATTCGGTTTCCCAGCAAGCTCGAGAACATTACAGTTATGAGAGGCACTAATGCTCTTTCTCTAAGGGTCGCAGCAAACATGCTTAAAAGCATTGAAGAATGGCAAAATAAATTCAGTTTACTTTCAGTTTTTGATTATTACCATTTGCCCTCAAGTTTCTTGGAAAATTTCTCGAATGACCTTATTCTCCTTGGGATGATTGCCCCTGCTACTTTCTTCATTGCGATTCTTGAGCAACTGCTCTCCACAATTGGTTTCATCGCAATGAAAAATTTCTTCGAGAGAATCCGAGTTATAACACAATTCAACCGCCTTTAATGCTTCTTGCACACAACACAGGAGACATTTTCTTCTTCTCAATTAACGAGTTTCGCATCTACGATTCTACAGCAGAAAACTCCTTCCTCAGTTTTGCTCTAGCTATAGTCATGCTCACCATATCTATTGGCTTTTATGCTCTTGGATTCTCTCTTGTCTACAAAGCTCAACAAGCAAAGAAGGACCTCTTAGAAACCTGCTCTTGAAAAAAATATGCTTCTTTTGTCATCGCCTGGCAACATTGTCAAGTGTTATTCAGAGGCTATGATGATACAAGCTTTTTATCTCAGTTATTTTTCATGATTTACTGAATAAGGACTGCACTGCCCATGATCATTGCTTCTTTATTTTTCAATGTTCCACCCTTCCAATCGTCCGCTTTCGTGATAATTACAACGTTGATGCTCATATATCTTATTTATAAAAAGCCTATAAAGAAAACCATTGATCTGATTAATATGATTCTCCTTGAAGTTCTCATATTATTTGCAGATGTCAGTTTATTAGCGATCAATATTCTTGATATCAAAGGAATTGAAACGACAAAAACAAGAGATTTCTTTGGAGAAGTCATTCTTATTGCTGATAAAGGCTTCAGTATTCTTACTGTAATCGCTTTATTCGTCAAAATTCTCGCGGCCATTCGAATTGGATCTCAAAGTAATTCAAGACAAAAAAGGCTTGTCTTAATGCAACTCTTTTTCCTCCCAATCCAACAGGGGAGCTTTGGATTTGAACAGGTTCAGGTGGAGTGTTTTAGACAAGCTCCTGAGAAAATTCAAAAAACTTTGGATGATTCTGAACATCTACTCATCATTCGACTGAATGAGTCAAGTCATCAACCTCAGAGGTCAATTTTGAAAAATAAAAACCGCTTTGAACTTACATCAAATATAAATCAAAACCAAGAGAATTCATTTTTTCAAGGAAACGAATCCAGTCCTATCATGGTCATAGATCATGCAGTTTCAAGACATTCTCGGGCTTATCCACTATATCGATCAACAAGACAATTGAATAATAACCCTCAAAATTTGAGGCCACTAAGAAGACATAGAAAAATCTAATTTTTGTATTTTCTATTAAAAAATATGTTAGTTTCTTTAACCAGGATAACAAAAATTCCCATAGGTTATTGTTGTTTAAGAAACTTTTCAAAACAACTTTGTTTGCCCCAAACTAATTAATCAGACAAGTACAATTTATTTTAAGGTTCTGTGTTTGAAATTGAATCAATTCCACGAAAATTTTTGGAAGGTGTTTCAGACTGTGATTTGAAACAGAAAGACAGAATGCCTCAACACTCTTTCATGAAAAGTGAACTCAGTTCGAAAGAAGAAAAAGTTTTTTTGGAATTGAAACAGAATCCTTTTATCAATCAAGCCTGATCTTGTCAACAAATTTCGCATTCTTTAATTTTTAATTGATTAGTTGAGAATCTGCTCCTCTTTAATTTTCTTTGAAATCAGACAGAACCAGAGAAAAAGAGGAGCTCCGAAACCATATATCAAATTAAGATTTGCCGAATTTTCTGAGAAAATGAGAAGAGGCTTTCAAAAATATGAAAAACAACTTTCCCTTTACAATTTAAGATTAAAAGGGAAAAAATAATTCCCGATTTTGATTTAAATTTATTGCCTGGCGTTGCCAATTTTTAATCATAAATAAAAAATCAACAGCTTTAATTACTCAAAATAAAAATCAACTCGTCCATAAAACACAATCGTTCCGCAACTTAATTTAATAGCTCATTCAAAATTTGAATCTTCAATCTTGTCTTCCATTAATCTTCGAGACTTTATCATCCCCACTGAGAATGTGTCTTTAAAATTTAATGTTTATTGAACACCCCTCTCATAGTTTCTCTGTTTTACTCTTCCAGAGACCATTTCATTCATCGTTTTCAACAAAAATTTCTTGTTTTTCTTGCTTTTCCGGTGTGATAATTTTTCAAGGATGATTAGTTCCCTAATTGAATGATTTTCAATTTAAAAAATACCTTCAAAAATCTCTCGTAGTTCGTTCTTTTCTGACTTAGTGAGTTCGAAGAAGTCTTATTTCTCGTGCCCTGGGGTCACCTCCTCAAAACGAGATAAGAATGAAAAAAGAGGAAGAATCTCCCTCTTTGAATGAGTAGAATTTAAGGCTCCAATAAAAAATCATCTCACCATGAAGTTTTTTTGTTAAATTTTTATTTCAGATCCTGACCAAAAACCATTTTCAATTTAAAGATTTGTTGACAAAGTTTTTCTCATCATGAAACATCCTCTCCACCCAAACCTCTTCACTTCTCTCCTCTTCTTCCTAATCTCCCCAATCATTATTCAAGGCCTTGAAAGTATTCACTTTTTCTCCCCACATCACCTAAATCCCTTCCATAGCATTTGTTGTGAAAGAACTCAATAACGATGCTTGCTTTACCATTGATGCTGTAAAGTGGTCAGCCTCTTCGCTGAGAACAGGCCAAAGTATCTGGTCGACTTGTGCAGGAACATACTTACTTGGAGGATATGGCGTAATCGGCCCAAATAGTGGTCCCTATCAAGGCTCATTCTTTTATAGAACCTACACAAATCTGGCACCCCATTCAATGCTTTATTTCGCTGTAACAATGTGGGCTATTGATTCTTGGAATAGCGGCGTCGACTATTTCCAAATACAATTTGACTCCGCCACTCCGATTTCAGGATGGACCACATTTGACTACCAAAGTTATCCAAGTTATATCACCGACCTCTGTGGTGACTCTTCCTTTCGAGAGGTACCCAATATGAGACTATTTGGAAGAGCTGTCCATAGCGGAGGCTCTCTGACTGTCAAGTTCATCAGTCAATTTGATTCAGTTTCCACCAATGAAGCTTTTGGTATCCGAAACTTCAATATCTTGTTCACCCCAAGCCCAACAGCCCTCGGAGCAACTTCCTACTTCTGTGGCCTTGCCTCGGTTACAATTGGTGCTCTTGGCTGCCCATGCCCTGAGGGGACATATTTGACATCATCAAGTACATGTGCCAGTTGTAATGGTGCTTGCGTTTCATGCTTTGGTTCTGGGGCAAACCAATGCTATGAATGTCAGCCAAACTACATTTATGATGGAAACACATGCTCTCCCTCCTGTACAAGTCCTTGTACCTCTTGTAGAGCTACTGGTACTAATCAATGTTCTGCATGTTCAACAGGATATGTCTTATATGATGATAGTACCTGCATTCTGCCATCGCAATGTGTACTCCCTCTTTCTGTGGGCGATTGTGCCCGTTCATGCGATTCCCCTTGCCCTAGAGACCAATTCGTCTATGCAAACCTCAGCTGCTCATCCAATTGTCTCTTTCCCCTTCAACAAGGCTTGGTCTTGACGGCTACAAAACTTTGTATTTATCCATGCGCCCCCGGCGAGTACCTCTACTGGGATGGAATATGCGAAACAGATTGTCCTGCTCCCTTAGTACAAAGATTTCAGCCTGGAGAGACCTACTGTGATTATAAATGTGCGGTGAGTGCCTTCCTTTATTGGAATGGAAGCTGCTCCAGCAAGTGCGATCCTCCTCTTGTTGTAATTACACAACATAGTCGACAATTCTGCACTTATCCATGTCTTCCCAATCAATATTTATATTGGGATGGGACCTGCCTGTATAGCTGTCCATCGCCTCTTGCCATAAGAATAAATTCGGGAGGCGATACCTACTGCGATTATCTTTGCCCTGTTAGTCAATTTCTCTTGTGGAATGGGACTTGCGTATCAACTTGTGATCCTCCTTTGATCTCAGTTACGCAACAGAATAGACAATTTTGTAAATTCCCTTGCGCTGCAGGTTTTTCCCTCGATTGGACTGGGAATTGCGTCAATAGCTGCCCATTCCCTCTTGCCGTCAGAAAAAATTCAGGAGGCGATACCTACTGTGATTATCTTTGCCCTGTGAACCAATTTCTATTATGGAATGGAACTTGTGTATCTACTTGTGATTTTCCTTTGGTTCAAAAAATTGACCGTGGCAGGCAATTTTGCACATACCCCTGTGCGAAAAATCAATATTTATACTGGGATGGGACCTGTGTAAATAGCTGTCCGTTTCCTTTGGCTCCCAGAACAGAGCCTGGAAAAGATGCTTATTGTGATTACCTTTGCCCTGTGAACCAATTTCTATTGTGGAATGGGACCTGCGTGAACACTTGCGACCCTCCTTTAGTCGTCAAAACTGACCGCAATCGACAATACTGTACATATCCATGTGCAAAGAATCAGTTTTTATATTGGGATGGAACCTGTCTAAATAGCTGCCCGTTCCCTCTTGCTATAAGAAGTGGACCCGGAAAAGATGTCTACTGCGATTATCTTTGTGCTGTTAATCAGTATATGTTATGGAATGGGACTTGCTCGAATAATTGTGATTTTCCTTTAGTTGTGAAGATCGATCGAAACAGACAATACTGTGCTTATCCATGCACTCCCAATCAATATTTATATTGGGATGGAGTCTGTACAAAGAACTGTCCATCCCCCCTGGCTCCAAGAATAGAACCTGGAAATGATGTTTATTGTGGTTACCTATGTGCTGTGACTGATTTTCTTTATTGGAACGGAACTTGTTCATCTTCCTGTCCCACTCCTTTAGCTCAAAAAGTTGAACGTAATCGACAATATTGCAATTATCCATGTGCTCAGTCTGAATATTTGTACCCAAATTCAACTTGTGCACCCCAATGCAAGGTTCCATATGCATCGAGAATAGAAGCTGGAAAAAACTACTGCTATCGTATGTGCCCTGGGGAAGAGTTTGTCCTTTGGATTGGTGGGTGTATTGCAAATTGTAATCCCCCTTTAAGAGTTATGTCAAATTCTTCAGGGACTTTTTGCTTTTCTCCTTGCGATAACCCTTCAAATTATTATGACCCAGAGCATAAAGTGTGTCAAAGCTTCTGTGAAGGTTCTACAGAGAAAACTGAGTTTTACAAAATTTGTCATCTCAAACAAAGGAGCTTATACAAATTACTTCATCATATAAGATATGTCAAAGTTCAGTTTCCAAGCAAGCTTGAGAATATTACAATTATAAGAGCCACCAATATACTTTCTCTTCGAGTAGCAGCCAACATGTTTACAAGTGTTGGGGAATGGCAGAACAAATTCAGTTTGCCTTCAGTTTTTGATTATTATGGTCTACCTTCAAGTTTCTTGGAGAATTTCTCGAATGACCTGATTCTCCTTGGAATGATTATTACTGGAACCCTTGTTATTGCTCTTCTGGAACAACTTCTCTCCAGAATGGGATTCACAACAATCTCAAATTTCCTCGAAAGAATTAGAGTTATAACCCAACTCAACCTTCCTTTGATGATTATCGCTCACAACACCGGAGACATAATCTTCTTCTCAATTAATGAATTTCGTACATATGATCCAACTGCAAAAGATACCTTCCTCAGTTTCGCATTAGCTATAGTTATGCTCGTCATTTGTGTCGTCTTTTATGCTCTCGGATTCTTTCTGGCCTACCAAGCTCAAATCGCCAAAAGGACCATATTTGAAACAGGCTCTTATAGAAAATATGCAAAATTTGTCATCACCTGGCAACACTTCCAAGTCCTCTTTCGAGGCTACGATGACTCAAACCTCTTGTCTCAATCCTTCTTCATGATCTACTGCATCAGAAATGCACTGCCAATGATCATTGCATCTTCCTTATATCGTTATCCACAACTACAATCAATCTCTTTCGTTGCAATTTCAGGTCTAATGCTTGCATATCTTGTTTTTCAGAGACCCATCAAGAAAACAGTCGATCTTGTGAATATGATTCTCCTCGAAGTCATCATCCTCTTTGCAGATATCAGTCTCCTTGTGTTCAACATTCTTGATACCAAAGAAATAGAGTCCCCCAAGACAAGAGAATTCTTTGGAGAAGTCATTATTATTGCTGATTATGGGTTTACTATTCTTGCTAGCATGGCTTTATTCACAAAATTCGTCATGATCCTTCGCCAAGGATACCATTTCCATAACCAAAACAACTCAAGACAAAGAAAACTTGCTTTGATGCAGCTTCTTTTCCTTCCAATCCAACAAGGAAGTTTCGGATTTGAACAGGTCCAAGTTGAACGTTTCAGAAAGATACCTGAACCTGAAAAAATTCCTGATGAAAATGAAATGGTTCGTTTGAACAATTCAAATATACAATATCATAAACAACACTCAGTTTTACACAAGAAGAATCGCCTGGAATTGGCAACAAATCTTGATAGAGATGATATATTTGTTCAGGATGTTGATTCGAGTCCTGTCAGAGTCTCTGATCTTACATTTTTGAGACCCGATCGAGCATATCAACCATATCGTCCAAAACAATTAAATGACCATAATAATTATTATCAAAGTCATAGACCCCTTAAACGTCATCGTAAAAATTATTAATTCATCTTTTTTGAATTTTTTTCATATTTTGTCATTTAAAATAAATACATAAATCTATCTAAATTACCCAAGAATCCAACAAACCAAAATCTCTCTCTCTTTATAAATCACCTTTAGACACAAAACTCCCTTGGCATTCAAAACAAGGATTGTCCCCTTCCTGACCGAAAGCCTCATTTCTTTAATTCTCTCAAAATCCTCAGTTCACCAAAAATTAATGAAATCGTAAATCAAAAATCTTCCAAGTACTGAACAAGTAAATCTCAATTCATGCAATATTCAATACTTTAAAAAATACCAGATGTAGTTCAATATTATGTAGCTAAAGTTGTAAAATAAACACAGAAAACATCTGAAAATACAGATCCATCATACAAAGACTCATTTCTCAATAACTTCTCTCTTATAAATCCTTTTTAGGTCGTTCTCTACTCCTCCTTCTGAATGTCAGATTTTTTTTCGCTCATAGCTCTCATTTCCCCTTCTTGGCCAAATAACCTTTAGTCTTCAGAATTATAGGTGAGAAAACACTCTGAAAGAGTTGTATTTGAAGTAATTATGATTGTGAGTGAATTTGCGAAAGGGAGCTCACCCTTATGAGCAAATGGGAAAATTCTTCTCCAGCTCTTGAAGCTTTCCCAGCTATCCAATTTCACAGGAGTACGAAGAAGCTCCAACTTTGAGGACAAAAGTACTGATCCTGGTTCTAAATCACCACGACGTTTCATGCCTTCTGCTCTTCGAGCAAGCAAACCGCCGCTATTTATCTCATAAGTTCCCGGCTCAGATATATTAAAGACATTATTGATGTTTACAGAAGTTCTAAATGACTCACTAGGCGCCAAGGTCAAGTAGTGATCTGCAGTTGGAGGGCCTCTATCGGCCATAATGCCTCGATAGGGAATTTCTCTGTTCAGGTTCAGTTTGGGAAACTGAAAGGATCTCATTCATAATTCCTTCAGCAGGAGTGTTATAAACACAGACACTCACATAGTGAGAAGAGGGGTTGGTGACAGTCCAGACAAACTGGTATTCAGAACATCTAGGAAAAGGAAAGCCGCCAAGAGTATTATCACTTCTTTCATTAATTTAATTTCTTTTTAAAAGGATAATTTGATCAAAAGTTTTTCTCAATAAATTTTTTGTAGGCTCAAAAATTTACCAATATCAAAGTTGAAGTTGCCTTTAAAAGGAACAGTTAGCAACTCTTTCACTTTTTATAAAACTATATATGAATCAACAAGAAATATTAAGAATTATCATCTTTGATTCGGAAATTGCCGTTCCAAACATCATATTCTGACCATAACTTTACACATGTCCTTTTAAAGATCTGTTGCAGATACATCTTCATAGGTGACAAAACTCTTTGAAAGTTTAGTACTTGAAGTGATTTTGACTTCAATAGGATCTGAATAAAGCAATGAACCTGCTTTCGCAGATTCAACTGTCTCCTTACTTTTCTTGAAATTTTTCACATCATCCAACTCCACTGGAGTCTGAACAAGTTCCAACTTCGTGGACAAAAATACTGATCCTGGCATGTACTTACCTTCCTTGACAGCTTCCTGGAGGTCAGGGAGCAAACCTTTGCTTTTTATCTCATAGGTTCCTGGTTCAGAGATATCGTAGGCATCATTGATGTTTACAGAAGTTCTAAATGATTCACCTGGTGCCAAAGTCAAATAGTTTTCTGCAGTGGGAGGAGCTCTTTTGACCATTATCCCTCTATATTCGATTTCTTTGGGATTTGGATCAGTTCTGCGAACTTCCAAGATCCTGCCTCGAATTCCTTCGGCAGGAGTGTTGTAAACGCAGAAGCTTGTGGGATGAGAATGAGTGTTCGTGACAGCCCAGACAAATTGGTGCTCAGAGGCTCTAGTAATAGTCAGCAAAAGAAGAATTAAAAGGGACTGTTTGTTCATGGGGAATTTTTTAATAAAAAGAGAGGAATTTTGTTTAATAACAATTTTATTTATTATAATTACATATTATTATTATTATTATTATTTTTGGATTTGTTGTTTCTCACCTTTAATAAGGTGAGGGTGTGTTTATTACGTGTGAATTTAGGAGTGATAAAATCTTTGACTTCTAATATTTTGACAAAGAAATTGATGTCAGGTGAAAACATTATGTCTATACAAATATTTTCACGTTCATTTTGGAAAAGAGCAACCCTGGTTCTCGAATTCTCTTGGGGAGAGCTTTAAAATTTTGAAATTGTCTTTTTTTGGATAATCCTTTTTTCTTCCTCAAAAAACGTTCCCAAAATTTAGGAGGATCAAAATCTCCACGAAATTTCAAAAAGTGACACATTGTCCCAAAATAACGTTATTCTCACATAACTTCAGGGCAAATGGAAAAAGAAAGTTTGAGAAAATCTCAAATGAAAGTCAAAGGGTGAGAAATTTATTCCATTTTTATTTCGCCAACTTTTTGAAAATTAAACTTGCTTAAATTAATCAATCAAACTCAAGGGCTCACTACCGAGAGATTTTGACCCCATAGGTGCAGTTATTAAAATAAATGCCCAACACCTTGAAAACTCAAGCAAAGTTCAAGGGACTCAAAAAATTAAAGTCTGAGAAATTTTATAGAATGTTTCTTCGAAATTTTTCAACAACAAGGTATTTCGCAGCAAATATCTTGAAATACCTAAAAAGGCATTTTGAATCGTTAACTCTTTCGAATTGAGAGAAAATTGGAGAGAACAAAAATGTTTTCTTATTCAAAACTTAATCTCTCTTTTGGTCAAACAAATTTTTCAGTGATTTTTCTCTCAAAAAGGTTGAAGAGAACCAGTTTCTAGGAAACTTTTGTTAAAACCTTTCCAAAAGAAAAATCAAAGTTTTCAGACCATTTCTTCAAAAATGAAAAACAGGGACCATTGGTTCCAGTCTTGAGTTCTTCAGCAAAAAGTAAGAATTTCATCAAAGGAGAGGCCTTATCTAAATCTTCCAAAAAAGGAATCATTTTTTGGATTCATTCTGTTTGGAGAAATGAATTAAAAAAAAAACTTTCTTTATATCCAAAGTCGAGTCTTTTCTCTATTGAATGTATTCTTTTATTTTCGACATGTTTTGATGGAAATTCATCGCCCGAGGAGCCCATTTCTCTGATTTTATCCCCTCAGAAAAAATGGTAATAATTTATGGTAAGCATTTTAATTGATATAATCACAAAGTCTTTTTGAAAAATCAAAGCTTTCAGC
>Ga0182738_1006829_pt1 | contig 11752 bp, 6 predicted proteins | sample eDN5th30CBELigMG_FD_128876 | JGI IMG/M metagenome (GOLD analysis project Ga0182738, IMG submission 128876) | Enriched Miracle-Growth compost microbial communities from Emeryville, California, USA - eDNA 5th pass 30_C BE-Lig MG (version 2)... ...
ACGCCATCGCCCACCAGTTCCACCGCCAGGCGGTCCTCGGCCACGCGGAGGCATTCATAGTTGGGCACAAAGAACCACCGCTGCATGGCGTTGCGGCTAACCTGCGTGGCGCTCGCCCGATCCACATAGCTGGTGAGCTTGATGGGCGGCTTTTCCAGGCCGATGCCGATCAGTTTCATGCGGTAGTCGGCTTCCACCAGCACCTGGGCCATGTGGGTATCGGCTTCGATGCCCTGGATGGTGACCACTTGCCGGCCGAGCGATTTTTGCAGCCCTTGGACGATGAACTGCGTGTCGCGCGGGGTGGCCCGGCCGCCCATCTGCCGCAAGAACTGCTGCATCCGCGCCAGCCCTTCGGAGGTGGGATCGATCGAGCAGCCCACGATCACGCCGCGATCGCGCACGCCGGGCGGATAAGCTCGCAAGGCCACGATCAGGTCTTGCAGTTCGACGATGGGCCGGCCAGACTTGATGCCGCGGGTGCGGCCCGCCAGGTCCTTGGCCCAGGGTTCGGCCGGTCCGGCGATCACGATGTCGCCGCTGTCCGGCATCAAGAACACGTAGCGCACGCGGGTTAGCCCGGCCAACGCCTGCATTTCGTCGGTGGGATGGCGGCCATCGGCGATGCGGCCTTCAATCGCCTTTTCCAGCCGGTTGAGCGAGATGAATCGCAGCGGGCTGGGTTTGGCGATATCGGGGTCCAGTGCGGCCAGTTGGGCTTCGATCCGCTGGCGGGTGAGCTGCCCACCTGGGTCGTTGAACTCTTGCTTGCGCAGCACGCCTTCAGCGTCGACGAATACGCCGGCGTTCTGCTGAGCCCATGCCGACGAGCCCGCCGAAAACACGGCACACACCGTGAAGGCGGCGAGCCATCGAGGGATCTTGCGCCACATGCCAGTTACTCCTGTTCCGAAGAGGTGACCGGTACGCTCCCGCCCGCGTGAGCACAGGCTGCCAGGGGCGGCCATGGTGAGCGGGAGCGAGTTGGTTGAATCGACCGCACCGGCGGAAGAATGCGAGCAGCTTGGGTCCGAAAACCCGCGACGAGTGCGTACTTTTGATGGTAATTGGGCAAAACAGGCAAGGCAAGTAAATTGCTTGGCGCGCCAGCCCTCTCACGCGTCAATCTCAAGCCTACTCTGCCGATGGCCCTCGCGCCACAAAAAACGGCACCGGAGATCAATCCCCGGCGCCGCTTTTATTTCACTTAAGCTATTTAGCTGCAATGTCTTAAGCAGGGTCCTCTGTGCGGACCAGGCCCGGACCCACATTGGCCTGCTTAGTGAGGCCGCCCCTACCCCAAATCAACCGGGCCGTCGACGGAAAGCCGTTCCAGGCCAAAGGTTTCGATGTGGTGACCCATCAGGCGGGCCAGCGACATCAGCAGCCGGTTATGTGGCACCTTGGGGAAATGGATGGCGCGGCCGGTCCGGACGCCCAGGTTCTCGCCGCCGACCAGCACCATCGGGATGTCGTTGAGCGTGTGGCTGTTGCCCTTGCCCAACTCATTGGTCCACACAATCAGGGTGTTGTCCAGCATCGAGCCGCCCACGCCGCCCGGCTCAGGCGTTTCAGCCAGCCGCTTGGTCAGGTAGGCCAGTTCGCCGCAGAACCAGGTGTTGATGCGGATCAGCTTGTCGCGGGCCGATTCGTTCTTGTCCGGCTCGTGTGACAGCGTGTGGTGGCCTTCTTCCACCCCCAGCCAGTTCATGCGGGCTTGGCCCACCGAACGCATGAACTGGAGCGTGGCCACGCGGGCCATGTTGTTGGCCAGACCGTTGACCAGCAGGTCGATTTGAATCCGGCTGATCTGCGGCGTGTTGTCGTTGACCAGTTCGATACTGGGATCGACGTCCGGCACCGGATGGTTCAGCTCTTGATCGTCGTCCACCTGACGCAGCTCGTTCTCCAGGTTGGCCACCAGGGCCATGTGTTCTTCGAGCATGCGGCGGTCTTCGGGGCTGAGCTTGCCGGACACGCGGCGGAGGTCGTTCTTCACGCCGTCGACAATGCTCAGCAGGCTTTCTTTGTCCTTGGTGGCGCCGTACATCTTGTGCAGCAATTGCCGCGGGTCGTCGATGGGAGCCACCGGCTTGTTGGGCCCGGCGTACGACATCCGCGTCCACGGATCGGCCCGGTGCGGCACTGCCACGCCCAGCTCCAGGCTGCCAAAGCGGGTGCGGCTCTGCTCGTGCGCCTGGCAGAAGTTACGGATCTCCTGGTCGATGGAGATGCCCTTGGACCAGCCAGCCGGCGTGTGCGAACCGCCCTGGATGTTGCCGGGGAACAGTTCGTGGCCGGTGAGCAAGCAGCTCATGCCGCGCATGTGGGCGTCGCCGTCACCGCGGACCTGGTTGCACACGCCTTTGAGCACCAGCGTGCGATCACGGAACTGCTCAAGCGGCTTGAGAATCGGCTTCAGCTCGGTGAGCGGGCCCTCTTTGTCGGGCCAGTAGGCATCGGGAATGGTGCCGTTGGGCGAGAACATGATAATCAGCCGCTTGGGCCGAGGTTCCAAGGGCGCTCCGCTGAGGGACGAAAGCCCCATCAAAAACGGTGCGGCCGCGGCGCTAACGCCCAGCTCTCGCACGAAATCGCGGCGGGTGATCTTGCTCATGTTGTCGCTCCTCGTCGCTTGGTTCACCGGGCACCTTGAGCCGCAGGCAATGCAGCCGTGTCCGAGTTGATGTTACCAGCAGGCGAATCCAGGCCGTAGCTAGCAGCTTTCGCCGCTAGCACGGACAGTATGTTCCGAATATGCGCATCGGATTTTGCGAACTGTGACTCCAACTCATCTAGCAGTTGGGGGCTAAATGAGGTGGTATCGTCTTTCACGGTGTGTTGGAACAGCTGTCGCACAAAGGCCCGACGCGACAGCGGGGATTCTACCGCCAACTTGGCCACGTCGCGAGGCCCACGCAAGCGGACCGTCTGGCCGTCGTCGGCCGGGAAATCGCTTTCGGGGTCGATGGGCTTACCATGCTCGGCCGTGCGGAAACGGCCCAGGCCGTCGAAGTGCTCCAGGCTGAAGCCCAGCGGGTTGATCGTGGCATGGCAAGCCATGCAGGCGCTGTCGCTGGTGAACAGTGTCACCTTTTCACGCATGGTCAGCGACGGATCGAAGTGCGCGTCGCTGAACTGGATGGCGTTGGGCGGCGCCTTCAACTGCCGGCCCACCACGTTGCGCGTGAGGAACACGCCGCGGTGAATCGGCGAAGTATTGTCGCGATACGCCAGCACCGTCAGCAGGTACGGGTGCGTGAGGACGCCGCTACGCGGTTGGTCTTTGAGCACCACGCGCTCAAAGTCGTCGCCCTCGGGCTTGGCTTCTTTCGTATCCTTGGCCTTATCGTCTTTGCCTTCGGCGTCTTTGTTCTCTGTGTTCTCGGCCTCGGCGTCTTTAGCTTCAGCTTCCTTCGCCTCACCGGCGTAGACCTTGCGCAGCCGGTCATTGAGGAACAGGTAATCGGCCAGCAGCAATTCACGGTAGTCCGACTTTTCAGACCAGACCACGTGGTCGATGAACTCCTGGAGCGACACCCGCAGGTCGGCCAACAAGGCATCGTTGAACTCGGGGAACACCTCGCCGTCTTTGCTCACGCCGGCGGCATGATCCAGTTGCAGCCAGTGATGGAAGAACTCATCGAGCTTGGCCTTGGCACGGCGGTCGGCCAGCATGCGCTTCGCCTGGGCCAGGATCGCCGGCGGGCTGTTCAACTCACCCCGGGCAGCCGCCTCGCGCAGCGGGGCATCGGGCAGCGAGTCCCACAGGTAGAGCGCTAACCGGCCCGCCACGGTGTAATCGTCGGGTTGTTCGGCACCGCCCTCGGGATAGAGGAAGCGGGCCGAGCAAAGCGTCAGCAGAACAACGCGGCGGGCTGCCAGGTCGACGTTATCGGTGCTGGCAAACGGCAGTTCGACAAACTGCTTCCGCGTGGCGCCGTCCATTGGCCGCCGCAACGCCCGAGCGACGAACTCCTCGCAGAACTTGCGAACCTTGTTGCCACGCTCCGGATCATCGGTCTTGGTGCCGGCCAAGGTATTCAGATCGTCGGTCACCTGGTTGGCGACCTCCATGGCCGCTTGTACCACGGCTTCGTGCCAAGCCGCCGAAATGGCCGTGCCTCGCTCGTAGCCGAGGCTAGCGTCGTCGGGCGGGAACGGCGTGGCAATCAGCGTGACCTTGGGAGTGGTCTGCGGGATCAGTACGCGGGCCGGCACGCGCTGGAGCGGGCTGACCGGCGAGCGGTACAGCAGTTCGAACGTGCCCTTTGGTTCCTTCCCGCCCAGCATCCATTGCAGGCGGATGGGATACGCCACGCCGGCAATCAGATGGCCGGTGAACTTTTCTTCGCGGATGCCTTCGCCGGAAACCACGGTGCCGTCGATTCGCGGCAGGGCCTCGCCCGTCACGTCGTTGAACCAGACGTTAAAGCCGTTGGCGGTGCGGATCACGAACTCGTGTTCGCCGGTTGCCTCGGCCACAAAAGCGCCGGTCCAGGTAACGGTGATCCGCTCGGTGCGGTCGATGTTATCCCAGGGCGATTCCTCGGCAATCTCGATGAACGGTTCGCTGTCGGGCAGATTGCGGCCGATCCACTTTTTCTGGTTGTTCTTGTCTTTCTCGCTGGGGTGACGGCCGGTGACGCGGGCGGTCAGGCCACGCTTCTCGGTGTATGGCTTGTCGTACTCGCGGCGAAAACTGCCGACCAGATCGGCCACCGAACGCCGGAACTGCCCGACGGTCAAACGCTGCAACTGGGGTTTAAGCTGTTCCAGTGCGGCCGCCCGGGCTTGCGGCGAATAAAACGTGTCGTACACGTAACGGGCGACGGCCGCCGCTTCCTCGCCCACACATGCCTCGGGATCGCCCTCAGGCATGGTTTCTTCGATGCGCCGCGTGAGCGCTGCCAGCGAATCGTCGCCAATCAGCGGCTTGGGGTAGATGTCTTTGACGCCCTGGCCTTTCTGGCCGTGGCACTCGGCACACTGCAGGGCGTAAATCGCCTGGCCGCGTTTGAGCAAAGCGGCAACCTCGTTGGCAGGCTGCTTTTCCGCTGGCGGCTTATCGTCCTGGGCTGACGGAACTTTGGAGGTCTTGGCTGGGGATACGGGCTGCTCATCGGCAACCACTGTTTGAGGAATGCCCACAGCAACCGCCACGGCGGCGCACAGACAAGCGGTCAGCAAAGACGCAAGCGAGCGATTCATAGGCGGGGACAATCAGGCAGGTGGGGAAACCGACTCGCATAGGACACGATTCGGCGGGGCATGCCAAAAGCCTTTTGGCGCAAGTTGGCACGGTTCTTAGTGTAGAGAATCTGGGCGGCTATGCCAATTCTCGCCACCAATTAAGGGGGTGGCAAGGCGCGGTTACCGCTCCCGTACCAGCGAGGGGGCCTGCGCCTTAGCCGCAGGTTCAATGCCCAGCAGCGCGGCGACGGTGGGATGCAGCCGCAAAGCGTCTACCCGGCCAAGATCGACCCCGCCCAGCGGAGTTTCCGCCCGCCATAAAACCATGCAGCCCAACATCTGTTCGTTGATTTGCGGATCGTAACCGTGCATACCCTGCGGACCTGCCACCTCGGCCGGCGCGGCCAACAAGCCCGGGATGCGGTTCCCGAACGCATAGCCGGGCTCCAGCACAATCACCACGTCGCCGGTGCGGGTGGGATGATCCAGTTGCCACTGCGGCGGCAATTCATCCCGGCGATATGCCTTGGCGAAGTTTTGCTGCCGCACGCGCTTGAGAAGCGCTTCCACGCGCTGCGGCTGACGGGTGGCGATGTGCGGATCGTCGAAGAACACGTGCGCTACGTTGCCGCTGAATGCCGAGGCGATGCCGGTCTCGCCATCGAGGCCCGCTAATGCATCCAGGTTCACGAGCCTTTCGACCTTAGCCATGCCGTGGTCGGTCGTTATCAGCAGATAGAAGGTATCGCCCTCTTTGCGCATCCGCTGCCATAGCGCTAACGCCTGTTGCAAGAACTGCTCCACGTCGCGGTCTACCTGCTTGAGTTTCTTAGCGATCTCGGGGCTGTCGGGGCCGTACTGGTGCCCGGTGCCGTCGGGGCCTTCCATGTAGCCCATCAGTAGCCGCAGCGGTTCCGGCTGAGCAGAGTCGTTCTCCCAGGCCCTCAGCAGTTGCTCCAGTCGCTGCTTGTCGGTGAGGCGTTTGTCGAACCGCTCACCGTGGTAGGCCGTGCGGACCGCTCCGTGCTGGCCGTGCGAGAGCGTCCAATCGCTGACGGCAGTGCGGGTGCCTTGCCGAGTTGCCGTGAGCCAGATCGGTTCGGCGTCCAGCAGGCGTCCGTCGGGCGGGTAGTAATAGTGCTCGCGCGTCTGGCGGTCGTAAAAGACATTGCCGGTGATGCCGTGGACGCCGGGCCGCACGCCGGTCGCTTGCGAAACATGGCTGGGGAAGGTCAGCGAGGGAAAGACCGGCACAAGCTGCCGGCTGAACGCGCCCTCGCGCAGCAGACGATGCAGGGTGGGAAAATCGCCGCGGCTGAGGTAGTCGCTGCGGATGCCGTCGATACTGATCCAGACCACCGTACGGCGGCCTTCCTTTGGCAGTTCAAGCGGCGGGCGAGCAGCAGCCTCATCGGCGCGTGCCGAGTCCGCGGAGTCTTGCAGAACGACCTGCTTGCTGCGCGGCGGTTCTTCACCGCCATTGCTGCAGGCTCCGGCAAAGCACCACACCAGCGCCGCCAAGTATGCGGCCGTGCGACGTGTCACGTAGGCAAACATGGTTGATGTCGATCCTTCGGCTCCCCCACCCTTCAAAGTTTGGCCGCCAATGCGGCTTGTTCGGCGTGCGCCCATAATCGCATGAACCGCGCGGCCGGTCTATGGCAGCGGGGGCAGCAGGCGGACGATCGCTTAACCTTTCCTGCCCTGGCTGTGTCGGATACCCTGAGAGGCGTGCCGGCTAACCACCCAGCGGGGCGGACGACATGGGTTGATCGGTTGCGGCGGCCCCCTGCCCTACCTGCTCCAGCCAAGGATCCATCGGATGAGAATCGGCCTGCTTTGCATCGGATGCTTGTTTGCCTGTGCCTGGCATTTTGCCGCACTGCCGACGGCGACCATGGCCGACGATTGGCCCCAGTGGCGCGGCCCCAATCGCGACGGCGTGTGGCGCGAGCGCGGGATTATCGAGCGTTTCAATACCGAGCGGCTGACGCCCAAGTGGCGCGTACCGATCTCCGCCGGCTACAGCGGCCCCACCGTTGCCGATGGCCGCGTGTATGTCACCGACCGCGTTACCGAGCCTGAACAGGTCGAACGGGTTCACTGCTTCGACGCCGCCAACGGTAAGACCGTCTGGACCTTCAGCTACCCCTGCGAATACCGCAACGTCAGTTACACGGCGGGGCCCCGAGCCAGCGTGACCATCGACGAGGGCCGCGCTTACGCCCTGGGCACGATGGGCCACTTGCACTGTTTCGACGCCGCCAGCGGCCGCGTGCTGTGGAAGAAAGACCTCGACGCCCTGTATTCGATCCGCATGCCGGACTGGGGCATCGCCGCCGCGCCGCTCGTCTATCGCGACTTGCTGGTGGTTCAGGCCGGTGGCGAGAACGCCTGCCTGGTGGCGTTCAACAAGCGGACCGGCGAGCAGGTGTGGACCGCCCTGAACGACCGGGCCAGTTATGCGGCGCCCATCATCATTCAGCAGGCAGGCCGCGACGTGCTGATCGCTTGGACCGGCGACCACGTGGCCGCCTTGGAACCGCTAACCGGCAGGCTGCTGTGGCAACACCCGTTCCGTCCCACGCGGATGGTGATCAACATCGCCACGCCGGTGGTCGACGGTTCGCGGCTATTTGTCACGTCGTTTTATGACGGTTCCCTGCTGCTCAAGCTCGATGAAGACAAGCTTGCGGCGAAGGCCGTTTGGCGTCGGCTGGGACCCGATGAACAAAAGACCGACGCTCTGCATTCCATCATGGCCACGCCGCTCATGGACGGCGATTACATTTATGGCGTGGACAGTTACGGCGAACTGCGTTGCCTAGAAGCGGCCACCGGCGACCGCGTGTGGGAAGATCGCACCGCCACGCCACGTAATCGCTGGAGCAACATCCACATGGTGCGCAACGGCGATCGCATCTGGATGTTCAACGAAGCCGGCGAACTGGTGATCGGCAAGCTCTCGCCGCAAGGCTTTGAGGAGATCGACCGGGCCAAGCTGATCGACCCCACCCGTGAACAGTTACGCCGCCGCGACGGCGTCTGCTGGGCTCACCCGGCCTACGCCGATCGCCATGTCTTTGCCCGCAACGATGAAGAACTGGTCTGCGCCAGCCTGGCCGCTGAAGAGTAATACACTGCGGCACAGGACCTGCGTGCCACCGAAGATAGGTGTGCCACGGCTCTGTGAGCCGTGCGAACCTACCAGGCGTACTTGTGGTACGGTACGTGTACCTCGCTCACGGTTCGTCCAGTGAACTCTATCGCAATGCGCCTGGGGCAACATCCGCTTTCAGACGTGTGTCTTATTCGTTAAGTCGTAACCGACGGTGGTTGATCGGCTGCGCATAGCTGCTTCGCGGCTTCATACGATTCTTTAAAGAACGTCTGCAATTGCAGCGATTGCTCCTGCGCTTCGACCGCAAAGAAAGAGTCTGTCAACTTAAAGACGCGGTATGGTTTACTTTTCCCGAGGTGCCAGTCATCGGGAAGTTGCTTCCCTGGGGCGAGATTGCTGGCAAAAAACTCGAAGCATATCTGCGTCGGATTCTTGAATCTGATCTTGATGCAGAAGGGGCGGCTAGATCTGCTCCCGACGTAGCATATCCAGTTGTCCTTCCACACACGCGGTCGTTTGTACATGGGAATCTCTGCGTCAATTAACGCGCGATCAATCATCGTGACAAGTCGCACATATGCTTCCATGCCAAGAACGTATTCTCGCCCTACGTGTTGAATGGCCATGCGCTCTTCCTTCAGGAAATCAACGAACTGCCGCACCAGGTAGATCGCAACGGGATCTTGTAGTTCAGTGCGCTCGTCCAACCACTTCGCGACTTCATGCCAAGTAATACCCCGGTCGGATTGTTCGCTGCCTTGGTGCAGCTCGTTTGGGAAATGTGCCAGGAGGATCAGGTACTTTCTGTTGGCGGACTTGGCGTCGAGGCTTAAGCGATATCGATCAAGCTGTCGGGGCCCTGGCTTTGCATCTTTCTTGACTTCGATAAATGCCGCCAAATCGTCTGCAGCGATTTCAATGTCCGGCTTTCCATGATCCGTGTGCGATTGCAGGATGACTTGGGCGTTGGTGATTGGAAAGATGTCGGACGCGGCGGCCTCGCCGCAGCAGAGCCATTTCAATAATTCCTGGCCAGTGCGTTGCTCATGCTCAAGCAGGTAATTGGCCAAGTACCCAAACGCTTCGGTCACGAAGTTCTCTTTTTGACGACGTGCCCAGCGGCTTAGGTTCCCGAAAAGCGAGCTCATGAGAATGCCCCGTTACTTTCGCGGCTTGCCGGGCTGAGGATGTCGAGATCGAGACTACGGTCTCTCAGCCAAGTCTCGTGTCACAGTCTTACTGGCCGTAGCGTCGCCGATTTTCAGTTGATGACCCAGCTGTGCTGCAAGCCTTTGGTCTTGTCGCTGCATCGGCGGCCATCGGTCATACAGATGGCAAATGAACGTCTCAGGTTATTCTGCCTAAGACGGCTGTCGCAAGCACCCTTGGTATCTTGCAAGTAGCGCTCGCTCACATTCCCCGCACGAGTTTCCCGTGAACCTTGCCCCCAGGCACGGTATCCTGGTGTTCCGGCAACAGGAACTGCACCGCTGGATCGGGAGATGCGCTCATGCGTCAACGCGGCCTCCGCTTGCTGCTCTGCCTTGGCGGACTGCTGACCGCCTCCGCGGCCGTAGCCCAGGAGATCACCTGGTTGGCTGGGCACGAGAACCCGCTGTACGCGGTGCGGTACGCGCCCAACGGCAAGACGCTGGTGTCTGGCGATATTGCCGGCAGTGTCACCGTCTGGGACCGAGCCACGGGTCAGCCGATCCGTTTGCTGCATGAGCACCGCGGGGCCGTGTTGTCGGTTGCCGTCGCGCCCGGTGGCCGGCAGTTTGCCACGGCCGGTATCGATCGCACCGTTCGCGTGTACGACCTGCCATTCCGCGGTTCGCTGGCCGCCTTCACGAGTTTTTCCGGCGACCCAACCGCACTGGCCGTTTCGCCCGACGGCAAACACGTCGTCACGGGCGATGCTGGTCGACTGGTGCGGCGATGGAACCTGGAGAACAACCAGCCGCTTCGCGACTACGGCGGCAGCAGCGCCGCTGTGGTCGGCGTGGTGCTGCATCCTGGTGGCGAAACCGTCTTGGCTGCCTGCGACGATGGTTCGCTCCGGGCATGGAACCTGGCCGACGCTAAGCCGCAAGGCGACTGGACTGGCCCGCCGCTAACTTCGCTGGCTATCCATCCACAAGGCAACCTGCTGGCCACCGGCGGCAGCGATGGACTGCTGCGACTGTTGCGGTGGCCCGTTGCTGCGAACCGCCAACTGGCCGCGTTCGGCAGCGAGATCCGTGCGGTGGCTGTTACCGCTGATGGCAGTCGTACCGTTACCGGCGGAGCCGATCAAACCGTGCGGGTATTCGACAATGCTCGCGGTGAACAGCGGCATAGCCTGACGAACCCGGCCGGGCCGGTTACGTCCATCGCCGTGGCACATGGCGACTCGCCGCTGGCCGCCGCCGGCAGCGACCAGGGTGCGGTCACCTTCTGGGATATGCGCGAAGGCAAGGCGGCTGGCAGCCTCACCGGCCATCAAGGTGCCGTCCGTGCACTAAGGTTTACGGCCGACAACCAGCGGCTACTTACGGCCGGGGCCGATGGCACCGTGCGACTGTGGCAACTGCCCGAGCCTGCGAGCGAAGTTGAGGCCCATCAAAAGTCGATCAACGCGCTGGCTGTATCGCGCGACCGGCAGTTCGCCGTCACCGCTGCGGCCGATAAAACGCTGGCCCTGTGGACGCTGCCTGCGGCCAAGAAGACGCACGCTGCTGAGAACCTGCCGCAGGTGGCCGACTGCGTGGCGATCAGCGCCGACGGCAGCCTGGTCGCCGCAGGCGATGCCGCCGGAACGATCCACCTGTTTACCGCAGACAAGGGAAAATCGCTGCAAACCGCCGGAACCATCGGAGCCCATGCAGGCGGCGTGCGGGCCCTGAAGTTTCTGCCGGGCGAAGGCGGCCTGCTCTCGTGCGGAGCCGATGGCACTTGGAAACGATGGCAGGTGCCGCTGCCCACCGGGGCTGTGCCCCCCGAGGGCAAACAACCTTGGCGGCTGTTGACCATCACGGCCGATGGCAGCCGACTGGCCGCTGAAGGCAACGACCGCATCGTCCACATTTACGATGGCACCACCGGCAAGTTGCTGCGTTCGAGCGAGCCGCAGCAGCACGCCGGGACCGACCTGGCATTCGATACCAAGGGCGAGCGCCTGCTGCGATCAACCGCGGCCGGAACCCTACAGGTGTTCGACCCGGATACTGCCAAGCCGACGCACGAGCAGGCTGGCCACAAAGGCGCGATCCACGATCTGGCAATTGCCAACACCGGAGCTGTCCTCGCCACCGCTGGCGAAGATGGCACGGTGCGCATCTGGAACGTGACTGCCGCCGCCGATGGCGAGCAGTCCCTCACGCTTGAACTTGAAAAAGAGCTCACTGGCCACCAGGGGGCCGCGACTGCCGTGACCTTCCTGCCGGACGGCAAACAGCT
>Ga0182738_1006832_pt1 | contig 11749 bp, 11 predicted proteins | sample eDN5th30CBELigMG_FD_128876 | JGI IMG/M metagenome (GOLD analysis project Ga0182738, IMG submission 128876) | Enriched Miracle-Growth compost microbial communities from Emeryville, California, USA - eDNA 5th pass 30_C BE-Lig MG (version 2)... ...
AAAATCCAAGAATCGAACAACTTTCTCGCGATTGGTGGGTGAGAAAATTGTTGATTTTTCTTTTTGGGGTTATGATTGCATAATGACAAAGAGATTGTTTTCAATGAATTTTTTCTCTCTGATTTTTTATTTTAGAAAAAAAAATTGACAAGGATTCCTCTTAGGAATTGAATAATATTTTTAAATCTCTTCAAAATGACATCATAATTTCAAAATTTAAGTCATTTATTCACATAGAAAATTGGAGAATTAAATCTAAACAGCATGATGACAAATCTTATGAAAAATATAAACATTAACAGCATAGTCCAAATTCCTTTAAGAAATGCTGGATCAATTTAAAAGAAACCAAAAGATTCTTCTTCATTATAATTCGTCATTTTCTTGAATCTTTGCAGACCACGTGATGATTTTTCTCTAGAAGCCAGTTGGTTCGCATTGTTCAGGCTTGTTTTGGTGAAGATATTGATTCATAGGGAAAATTTGATCTGTGAGTATTCAATTAAGAGGTTTTGCTTTACGAAATTTCAACCAAAAATATTTTTTGAATTTTTTTGGAGAATTTGTCTCATTTTTTCTTTTTTCGGGCAAATTTTTTTTTCCATAAAAAATAGAGAAATTCCCACAAAAAACAGATTTTTCAAAACCTTTCACGGAAAAATAGAGGAAAGAGGGCAAAATTGAGACAATTCCGATCCCCAACTTTCATCATATAAAAAAATACATACAAAAAATCTTTTGAATACTGAGGATTGAGAGTTTTAAACATTCACCCAACTTTCTCGGAAATTGAAAGCAAGGATAGTCACTTGAATTCTTGTCGTCTTGGTTTTCAGAAGGAGAGTGCCGAAAAAAAATTTCTTTTTTGAGAATCTCGTTGGAATCACGCGAAAATCAGGAAAGTTCTTTTCGAAGCTCAGGTCAAACATGCAATCAAACAAGAAAAAACCCTTTAAAAATTTTGAAAAGATTAGGACCCTGTTTCTACCGGAAAGAGTCTCGTTAGAATTTAATGATCTCTTTACGTCCCTTTTTATTTTTAGATTCAGAAAGATAAAAAAAAACCCACTTTAACTTTGGTGTTTTGAAGAGAAAGTTCATTAAAGAGAAAAGAAGTTATTCTAAAATTTTTTTGTCTTTTCTAAAAAAATTATTCAAAGGAAAAAGCTAATTTTTTCGAATAATAAATTTACTCACTTTCAGGTTTGATCAAAGTTGAGAAAACTTTTTCAAGTTCACTTTCTGTGAAACATGACGAATTTCTTGAAAAGAGGGAAGAAGAAGAAGCCTTGAGCAATTTTTTTTGGCTTCATTGTCTATCTGAAAAGCGCTTTTCTGGTTCATTTTATTTAAATAATTCTGTTTTGTTAAAAAGAGAAAAATTTTTGAGAAACCTGATTCAAACAAAATTGTTTTGAGAGTTATTTTTTCTCAGAAATATTTATTAAAAAAATCTTTTTATGAATTTTTTTTTCAAGCTTCGAAGAATCCCTGAGAAATGTTCAATCTCTGAAACTCTTGCAGATTGAATAAAATCCAATTGAAAGGCAAAGAGGAGATCGAAAGATGACTGTAGTTGAAAAATGGAATTAAGACTGATCTCTATTTTTTTAGTGAAAAATTGAAGTAAAAGGTCTTAATGGAACATTGGATTAAAAAGATCTTGGTAATTTTTTCAACTTGATCAAATCTATTCCAAATAGATTTTGTTATTTAAAAAGTCAAGAAGGAAAGATTTGACTAGAGTGAGAGTTCAAGAGAGTGAGTATTACTTACAAGAAGGAAAAATTACAGAAAATATTCAGGAATATGCAAAGATAACATAGGCAAAATTTAATGAGGGATCAAATTCAGAAAAGATTAGTGAGTTCAGCTTCTCTAATATATTTCAGATAAGTTGGCAAAGTCAATCTTTTTGGAGAGATATTATTCAATTTATTCCCAGTTAGTATTTGAATCAGGCGTTCAAGGAAAAATATTTCTTCAAAATCGAACATCAGATAAGATAAGTGAATGATCTTTTATGGTGTTATTCTTATTGAATCAACATTAGTTCAATCCAAATATTGGGACCATTTTATCTCCTTTAATTTTGATTTGTCTTGAACCTTTGTGATCCTTTCTTATCAAGATTAGATGCTTTCGGGAGATATTAAAAGAAGGGATGCTTTGGTTTTTACGCCATCTAGTGATCCTCATGAATTAAAGACCTCTCAGTTTGATGTTCAGAACAATTACTGAGAGGTGAGTTGAAGTTAAAGGAAGCCTCCTTTGATGGATGAAAGTCTTGTTAATCTCACATTCTCACATTAAAAAAAGTCTATTGCGGAGAAATTTTAATCTGTGAATCTCCAAGATATCTCTGATCGAAATCGTTTGGATCATTCTCCGATAGTTTTATCCCTGTGATTTTATCTTTGATTCACATTTGCCCAAAGATTTAATAAAATTTTAACAAGATGGTCAAAGCATATCTACGCTACGTTCCTCAAAAGGCCTTCGGCATGATCACCGGGTCCTCCTCCAACATCATCTACCATCCTGATGGTTCCAAATTTCCCTTTCTCTATGCCTAACTCTCTCTAGGTAAGCACATCATCTCTGCCTGCAACGAATTTGTCCTCATTATCAATATGAAAACAGGTTCTCTCCATTGATAAAACTCCTCGTCTGAAGTTGATAGGCGATATCGTAAAGGAACTTTCTCCTGAAGACAAACATTCTGAGATCACCTTCTTGACGATTTCCAACAGCAAAGACATCCTCACTTTGGTTGCTGGGTAATTTTCTTTCTGGCTTCGTGGCTTTCTAATTCATTTTTCAGTTATGCTGATGGTGATATTATCCTTTGGGATCTTAACCAATATGAAGTTAAGACCCGTTTAAACGGCCACAAAGCTGCTGTCACTGCTGCTTGCTTCAATTATAGCGTAAGTGAAATTCTTGTTTCTATGGTTAATCATGTGATTTAGGACTCCCTTTTGATCTCTGGTGGTGCTGACAACAATATTATCGCTTGGGATGTTCTTTCTGAAGCCGCTTTATACAAGTACTTGTTAACCAGCGAATCATGAAAAACTGAATGTTCTAGACTTTCTGGGCATAAAAATGCCATTACCAAGCTTGAAATCATCAGATATACTGAGATGCAAGGCGACTCCGGTATCGAATTCGACTTTATTCTCAGTTCCTCAAAGGACGGTCTCTTCAAGGTAATGAATGACCTTTTGTTTTTATTTTTAAGAAGTCTTGTTTAGATTTGGGATTTAGCCATCCAAGATTGCGTTGCTACAGTTCCAGGTGTCACTAATGAAATCTGGAGTTTTGCTGTCCATGCCCCTAGTGGAGTTATCCTTCTCAGTTCTAACACTGAAGAAGTTCAAGTCATCAAACTTAAAGTTAAATATGATCCTTTGACTAAAGTCCAACAAGTAAAGATCCCTGATGGTGGATTTTATTAATAATCTTGTCTAGTATTATGAAAACATTGGTATTTATCAAAGAAGGGCTGTTTCTAGAGCTCTGGAGTTCCAATTTGATAAATCTTTTGAATATCTTTTCATTCTCAGTAAACTTTTTTGAGTCAGAGAAATTATTCTAATCTTATTCGCTCATAGATTCTGATAAAGCTTTGGAAGTACATAAGATAATGACAGACGCAGAGGTTGAAAAGAAAGCCAAGAGAAGAAAGAGGAGACTTAGAGAAAATAATAAAGAAGAAGAAGCTGAAGAATTCGAAACGAGCGCCTATGTTGGAAATTTCCTCAATAGAATAAATCACCACACCACCCAACATTTCTCCCACAAGGTCCGCTCTTTGGCCTTCCCCAAAACCCACAAAAAGGGAACCAACATCAAGTTCTGCGTGAATCTCCACAATAACGCCCTTGAAGTCTATGAATTCGCTCCAGAGACCACTGGACAACCTTTGAAGGTTGCCCAGAAGTTCGAGAAGTTGGGCCACAGAACCGCTGTTCGTGCTATGGCTATCTCTTCCGATGACAGTATGATTTTGACCGGCTCAGGAGAATGCATTAAAGTGTGGACTTCTTATGATTTCCAATGCATTAGAACCTTTGAGTCTGGCTGGATCACCTCTGCTTTGTTCTTGCCCGGCGACAAGTATTTTGTGGTCGGAGACAAGGAAGGAAACTTGAGCGTGTACGATATTGATAGAGCTGAGCAAATGCAACAAATTCAAGCTCACGAAGCCAGCGTTTGGAGCTTGCACTTGAGCGAAGGAACCATTGCCGCAAAGGAATTGGTTGTGTTGAGCGGTAGTGCTGATAAAAAGATAAAGTTCTGGAACATTGGTGTCAATAAGAACAAGGGAATTATCAACTTGATTGAAACCAAGAGCATTACCATGGTTGACGAAGTCCATTGTGTCAAGTTCTCCGCCGATGGCAAATACTACGCTGTCGCTTTGATGGACTCCACCATGAAGATCTATTTCGCTGATTCTGACAGACTGTTTTTGTCGCTTTACGGCCATAAATTGCCCGTTTTGTCCTTCGATATCTCCACCGATGGTGCTTTGTTGGTTTCAGGATCTGCTGATAAGAACGTGAAATTGTGGGCCATGGATTTCGGTAACTGTAAAAAGTCAATTTTTGCCCATCAAGACAGCATCATGAAGGTGAGCTTCGTGAAAGATACACATTATTTCTTCTCTGCCAGTAAAGACAGACAAGTGAAGTTCTGGGATGGTGACACCTATCAATTGGTCATGGACTTTGATTTCCACTTGGGAGAAATCTGGGCTTTGGGCATCAGTTCTATCGGTGATTACTTTGTGACCGCCTCGAATGACAAGTCTATCAGAATTTGGAAGCAAACAAAGGAGCAAGTTTTCGTTTCAGAAGAAGAAGAAAAGAGACAAGAAAAGATCATGGTTGACAATTACGCTGCTGAGAAGCTCAAGAACTCTGAAGAACCTGACAAAAACGGTTTGGTTGCTGCTGGAGACGTCAATAAAATGACTGTTGAGCACTTGAAGCACGGAGAAAATTTGATTGAAGCCTTGGAGCAAGCCGAGAAATTGAGAGAAGATTACGAGCAATACGAGATTGCCATGAAGGATTATTTGGCTTTGCCTGAAAAGCAAAGAGCAAAGACCGAGGTTCCCACCAAGCCAAACTTGGACTCTTTGATGGGAAAGACAATTCCTGAGTATATTTTGAGCGAGATAAATAAGATCAGATTGAACGATTTGGAGAACTGTTTGAAGTTCTTGCATTTCAAGCACATGGAACACTTGCTCTATTACCTCAAGTACTTCATTTATAATAACATTAGCATCGAGCTCTCCACCAGGGTCTTGTACTTTATCCTCCAATCCCACGAAAATCACATCAAAAACTCCAAGAAGTTGAGCACCTTGTTGACTGGCATCCAAAAGAGACTTCGTAAACAATTGGAAAAAGAACAAGATTTGATTGGAATGAACATTTCTGGGCTCAAGATGACCCTCAAGGCCTTGAATGACCAAAGCACCACCAATATCGAAGAAGATAGTATATTCACTCAAAGATTCAGTTTCTTGTAAGTAGGGTGTAGTTGTTTTTATGAAGTTTATATGAGATTTGTCTATTATGGATTCTATATATTGTTATGTTAATTAAGCTCAAATCATAATAGTAAGTCCAATAAAAAAACCTCCTTTGTTATTAGCTCCTTGTGATTATCCTTATCCTTATTTATTCCTTTAAAAATAAAAATAAATCAGTTTCTTCTTCCTCCTCCATAGAGGCCATAGATTATTCAGAATTTGTTTGAACGACGTTTTTAGTCAATATATAGATCGATGAACTCTCGATTCTTATATTTTTGGGTGAACGATTTATTGACCATATGATAAGAGAGACAATAATTAACCTCAGATTTCCACAAATCTTTATTAATAAATATCTCTACTTAGATCTAAAAGATGATTGTCCCAAGATTCAGAATTGTTCAAACTGATGAACATTTGATCATTATCGTCAAGGTTCCTTATGTCAAGATTTCCAACGCTGAAGTCTATGTTGAGAAGTTCAAATTCACCTTCTTCCTGAAGCCTTACCTTCTCAATCTCAATTTTAAAAATGAACTCAGAGAAGAAGACCCCAGCTCTGCGGTCTATGATCACAACACTTGTAAGAGGGCTTTGAAGGGATTAGCTCATAATATGAATAGATGAGACCACGTTTAAGTTGAGAAAGAAGAATGTCGGTGAATATTTTGAAGATACAGATATGATCAACTCCCTTTTGAACAAGAAGAAAGACAAGAGCGAAAAGAAAAAGACCTTTAAGATTGAAGTTCTTGGGGGTCAAGACTTTAATAATGAAGAGGGAAAAGTTGAGGAAGTCAAAGACGATAAAGTTAGCGAACTCAAGAAAGAACCTCATGAGGTCTATTCTTATGGCTTTAATAGAGGTTTCACTCACTTTTTCGATCATTTAGAAGTAAGAATATTGAGTGAGAGGAGTGCGGTGTTAATCAATTAATGATAGGAAGAGCTTTTGGAATTGTGTGAACTTGATCCTGATAGATCAAATTTATGTAAGGAATTATTGGATTGAGAGATTGAAGGATTTTGTAGTGGAGAGAAGAGAATTAAAGCTGATCAGTGAAGAACAGAAGTTTGATGTTGATCACTACTTAGCTGATAAATTTGAAAACGCTGAGGTATTTAGGGGTGAATTATTTATCTCTAATCTTGTCCTGTAGATTGAGAGAATAGCAAAAGAGAAGTTGAGGATCTATGGAGGCACACTTAGAGCTCAAAATGAGAACGAATTTGTTGAAGCAAAAGATCAAAGCAAGTTTGAGGAAGAAGAATGGAATATTATCAACAAGTTACCAAAGAAGGAATACTTGATTGAGGATGGCTCTGAAGCTCTTTTATTACAATTTGTTGATATTCTCTTTGCTTTCTTATATGAATACAGGTGAACTCCTTTTATAAAACAATAGATAGGCTAAAATTTTTCAATAGAAGCATGGAAGGAGATTTTACAAGTGAGAGTGGCTGGACCATTAATAAGCTTAGTGCGACTCTTTCGTGCTTTACTGAAGAGACTGATGTCAGATCTGTGATTGTTAGTAGCATGAGAAGATCTTTGATTTATCCTTTATATCGTAGCACTGAGCTCTCATACAAGGTAAATGAAATAAAGAGAACATTAAACATAATGTTTAGATTGTGGAAGATTTGGTTCAATATTTGAGAGCAGGAAAGTTGACATTGTTGAAGGTCTTTTTGAAGATCAAGTCAATTTTTGAAAGATCAGAGCCAAGATATTTGTTGAACACTTTATACATTGATGACTTTTGTTTGTATCTTCAAACAGTCGATCAAAAGAAATATGAAGAGTTGGCAAATCAGATTGCAGCTTTGAAGATTGAAAAGAAGGATATAAGTTTAGATTTGGAAGAGCTTGAAAAGGAAGCTCTCGAAATTATTGAAGATGAAAAGAACAATCCAAGAGGTGAAGAAGATGAAGAAGAGGAAGAGGTGATTCAAGAGAAGAAAGAAGAAGCTCCACAAGAAAAGAAGAAAGGACTTATTGAAGTTGTTGGTGAAACTAGAAATGAGGAAGAAAGTGAAGGTGAGTTAGAAAAATTAGAATAAATAATAGGGGAAGATTTATTATTGAATATGTGTTTGTAGATTGTGTTGTGTATATATTTATTGAAAAAAGCCAAAGAAGAAAAGGCTTTTATATTTATTTTGTTACCACTACGGTAATCGGAAAAACTTTTTATTAAGCAAAATAATTTTTTTCATCAGAATATTTCCCAAAAAAATCAGTTGTCTATTTTTTATGAAGAAGATTCTTTGTAACAATCAAAATCTTTCTCCCTAGTAATTTCGGTCCAAGTCAAAAAATTACTAAACAAAATTTTTCGTCTCAAAGTGAAAAAAACATCTATCAACAGACCTTCCTCTCCAAATGTGGAAAAAATTGTCAAAAAACTTTTTCTGGGATAGCCTAAATCAGATAAAAAAATTTTAAGCGAAAAATCTAATTAAAATTTCGAATTTCGCAAACAAAAAAAAGGAGTACAAATTTAAGCAAGCAAAAAGATAATTTAAAAATTTTTTCATCAAAAAGAAAATCCATAAATGAGCGGAGAACTTTTTGCAGTTTTAGTTGATACCAACCCTTACTTCTGGACACCGTAATTTCCCATTCAATCTCTTCAACTAACGCAATTCTCAAGTGAAGGAATTGGCTTTGATGAGCTCTTGGAAACTTTATGTGTTGCTTTAAACATGCATCTTTCCACAAAAGCAGATAATCGTATTGTCCTCTACAGCTTTGACTCCACTTCAAGGTAAAGGTTTGCATAGGAAATTAATGGAATTTGAACAGCAATATAATTTTCCCATTGGAAGACACTCGAGAAGATGAAATAATGATAAGAAAATGTAATTATGAAGAAGTGAACCAAAATATTATCAAGAGATTTTTGAGCCAATTTACCAGCAATCAAGACGTTGGTGAACCATTTTCGAAGCTTTCTTCTCCTCTTAGTAAAGCTTTATGCTGTAAAACTCAAAACTTTGGGAACATTCTTGTTTATTCTAGAATAGATATCAACTCCAAAATGTCTTCCTCAGAAACCATTAAAACAGTAAAATTGTCATAATGATGTGAAAGGAATTTATTTTTACAAAAGGCCAAAATTCTCATCATTTCAAAATCTAAAGAGATCAAAAAAGAATACAGTTCTCTTATGAATGCGGTCTTTGCTGCCAATAAAAAGGTTTCCTTTGCTTGAGAAATTACTGTCTTTAGCGTTTATTTAGAATATCCCAATTGATACAATGATGGTTGTTGACCCTAATTCTAAAGAGACCTCGTCAAATGTAAGTTAGAATTGAGAGAAAATGTTAACTAGGGGAATAGACCTTTTTGATTCAAGCTTCATATTTATCAAAGGGTATCAATTTGGAAATCAACCAAAAGAGGGTAAAAACTCTCAAAAGAAGTGTTAACTTATTTGAATAAAAGGGTTTGATCCAGTATTTTACACAAGTTATTTTGATTGAAACAAAATGCAGAGATCAATTTGTGCTTCCTCCTTTCAAGAAAGAATCCATTCAAAAAATTAATATCGCGATCTGTAAATGTGGATGTAATAAAGAAATTGAAAAAGGATATGTGTGCTCTGTTTGCTTAAGATGTAAAAATAAAATGGTTTATTTGAGAAAGATAATGATGATATTTAGTGTATTGTGATCAATTTGTGAAGAAAGGTCAAGCAACTTGTCTTACATGCAAGTGAGGAATTTTTAAAAGGAGAATATGTTGTTAATTTTTGAATAGGAAACGATTTGATTTGCTTCCAGAAAGTATAGAAATTGAAGATGGAAAAGATGGTCAAATGAATACTAATTATCTTCTTGATGGTTAAAGTAGGGAATGAGTTTATTGAGTTCGGGAGGTGGTGTATTTATCTTTATAAAAAGTCCTGTTATATTCATTTTCTCTTGGTTTGTTTGTGATTTCATTCATATGGATATATAGGGAAAGAACAATAATAATATTGACAATAATAATTGAAACTGTTTAACGGTTGTAAAGAGATCATAAGCAAAGGGAAATTTAGTATTATTAATTTTTTAAATCTAAAGACACTTGTGCTTTAAAGCGCTTTTTGATTAATTCAAAAATCCCTTAATGAAATTTGAAACTTAATCATTTCTTTGAAACTAGTAGGAATACAAAGTGTTTGAATCTCCTTGAATAAAGGTAAAGGTTTTCATGATACAAAGTTATGGAGAATATAAGCTCTTGTTTGAGTAGAGAACAAGAAGAACACATAACGAAAGGAGTTTTTCTCTTTGATATTTTTGAACAATAATAAGAAGAGAGAGAGTTTTAATAATGATATAAAAACATTTGAATGACAAAAATTTTAAATAATTTCTAATTTAATTCGATTTTAAAGATTTTCAGTTTCACTTCACATCCCTAATGCCACCAAGAGTCGCTCCCAAAAAAGCCACCGTTGTTACTCGTGCCAAGCCTCAAGGCCGTAGACAAGAGGAAAAGAATATCCAAGAGGATTTTGATCACAATGATGATGATTCCGAAAATAACGATGAACAAATGAACAAGTTTGATAGACCTTTGGATATCAACTTGGAGCAAGATATCGCTAGAATGATGCTTCCCGTCAACCCCCAAGCTCCCTCCAACCTCTCTTACTACAACTTTAAGGACAGAGAATGGAAGAAGGATGAACTTATTGATCAACTTTCAATTCATTTCTCCATGGATGGGTATGTGTCCTTTTTTCAAATTTATTTAAATTCCATAGTGATATTATCCACAAAGAAAGTCCTGAATACCAAATCCAATCCGAATTCGTCTCTATCAAGGAGAGTTTGGTAACCTTTTGGGTTTATGTTTGAAAATCTAATATGGAAAAATAGATTAACGAAGCCAAGAGAAGAGCTGAAAAGGACGATCCTGGTGCAGGTGAACAAAATATCGAAGAAATCAAGAAACAACTCAGAAATAAGTTCAACTATTCTGAAAGACAATCTCAAACCTTAAACGAACCTATCAAAGAAAGGTATTTGTCCATTGAAAATGATTTTATCTTATTCCAATTTCAGAGGTGTTTCAACTCAACCCCCACCAAGCAGACATTACAATGTGGAGATTAATCAATCTGAGATTTTCGACACTTACATGATTGAATTTGCCAAGGAAGGAAGAACTGATGTTCCTCAACCTGAGAAACAAGACGGTGCTACTTATTCCTTGTACTCTGCCAGTTTCAAGAGATGCTTGAAGGTCATGGAAAGAATGACTGTTCAAAATGAACAACAAGAAAGATACCATGATTACAAGTACTTCTGGACCGGTGAAACTGCCGATCTCGCCAAGAGTGAAGATAAATTATATCCCATCTGGAGATTCTCCGGCGTCCAACAAAAGAAAAGAACCGTTACTTCTATCTGCTGGAATCCCAAATTCCACGATCTTTTTGCCGTCAGTTACGGTTCTTATGATTTCTTGAAGCCTTTGGTCACTCCTGGTCTCATCTGCGTCTTCTCTTTGAAGAACACCACTCATCCCGAATACTCTTTCCCCACTGAATGCGGTGTCATGAGTATCGATTTCCACCCCACTAGCCCTGCTCTTCTCGCTGTTGGTACTGGATTTCAATGAAATTTTATGTTAAACATTAAATAATAGGTCTTTATGATGGTACAGTGCAAGTTTATGATATTAGAAGCAAGGTTAAGAAGGCTATTTATCAATCAACTGTGAGAACCAAGAAGCATACTGACCCCGTTTGGCAAGTTAGATGGGATCCTGATACTTCCAAGAACTACAACTTCTATTCCATCAGTTCTGATGGTAGAGTTACTAACTGGATTCTCATGAAGAATAAGCTCGAACCTGAAGAAATCATCAAGCTTAAGCTCGTTGGAAAAACCGCTGATGAAGAAAGCTCTTTGATTGGTTATGCTGGTGGTCTTTGCTTCGATTTCAACAAATTCGAAAAGCATGTCTTCTTGGTCGGTACCGAAGAAGGTAAAATCCACAAATGCTCTAAAGCTTTCTCTGGCCAATACCTTGAAACTTACGAAGTACTTGAATTTGGGAGTGTTTAAATTAATTTGATTTCCTAGGGACATACTTCTGCAGTGTATAAGGTGAGATGGAATCCTTATCATGCCAGAACCTTTATTTCATCCTCAGCTGATTGGTCAGTGAAGATTTGGGATAGTAAATAT
>Ga0182738_1006833_pt1 | contig 11748 bp, 5 predicted proteins | sample eDN5th30CBELigMG_FD_128876 | JGI IMG/M metagenome (GOLD analysis project Ga0182738, IMG submission 128876) | Enriched Miracle-Growth compost microbial communities from Emeryville, California, USA - eDNA 5th pass 30_C BE-Lig MG (version 2)... ...
ACTTTATCTCTGGGATATTACTATATTTATGAGCTTTTGCAATGCCTGCCCCCATCAAAGGAGCCAGCCCAATCCGGGTATGGGATACTGGCTGGTGATTGTGCCCTTGGGCCAGCGTGGCCAGGGTGGCAGCCCCATCATAATTGGCCCTAAATCTGTAAAAAGCAGTACAATTGGTATCCTTGACTGGGGGGGTTTGGTTTTGGGGCATACCCCGATTTTGGTTCTGATTCTGGTTTTGATTTTGATTACCCTGATATCCCCCTTTATTTCTGTTATAATATTTGCAGACAATTGCCCGGGCCAGAACCCCATTGCCCCCAGCCTTTGTCTGACCTTTCTTATAGGAGCACCCTAGTTCATATCCAGACTGGCCCAAAGCCCCTGGGGCTGCATCATAGTTGCCTATTTCATTGGCCCCTGACCCAAGGCCCACGGGGCGGGGATAGCCCCCATTGGATTGGGTGTTGGCCTGGGGGGCTTGGGGATTTTGGGCAGCCCCAAAGGGATTGATGGGTGTAGTACATCCCCTATCAAGGCCATCTATTCTATCTGGGGGGGATCCCCCAAGCAAATTTGCATTCATATGTGGGTAAAAAAGAGCAAGTCAAGGGTTTTTGGGGTGAACCCCATAACTAAAGTTCTGATACAAGTATTTAAGGAGAAAAAAATCGTTTTCAGCGAGTCATTTCAGAATTTACCAGATATAATAACTGTAATAACTCATAGACAACTGTAAATAGCGCAAAATTACTGTAAATTCTTCCCTAACTGTTAAGATATTCAAGCAATTATTCTGTTCTGATATCAGATTAAAGCTCAGTTGCAATTAAAATAAGAAATTCCCTAAATGGATTAAGAGAATCTAGAATATTCCATTTCGAGACAATGGATGTCGTAGGGTTTCTTAGAGGTTTCGTCGGGATGTCGTAGGGTTTTTAGTGAATGTCGTACCGGTGTCGTAGGAATCATTTTACTTAGATTTTAAGATGTCGTAGGGATGTCGTATGATGTCGTTGTGGTGTCGTAGGGATGTCGTAGGGATGTCATAGTGGTGTCGTAGGGATGTCGTATGATGTCGTAGTGGTGTCGTAGGAATGTCGTCGGGATGTCGTATTGGAAAGATGTCGTATTCGCAAACACCCTTTTGGAATATCAACCAAGACTATACTTCGAAATTTCTATTTATATGCATGTGGAGAGAGAAATAATTTGTAAATAATATAGTATTTATTTGTCAACGTTTTTTTTTGGATACGCTACACTGTGAAAAGAAGATTGTGACATAACTTTATGAATATACATCAATATGAATATCTTTTTATCTTGTAACAAATTGATTCTGACTCACAAAAAGATTTTGGGGTAAAATGTTCAGCATTGAATTTTAGAAGAATCTTTTGTGGAGGAAAAGGATTTATGCTTCGCTCTAGGGATTTAACAACTCGCAATGAATGAAAAAATTTTTTCAATAAATGACTTCTCAAAAGGGCTTATCTCGTCGAAATTTACCCAAAAAAAGTTATTTTTAGATTGGATTTTTGACTTTCTGGAAATACCCCAAAAAATGATTGTCTCGATGCTGTAAAAAAATTTTGCTTAAATTTTTCATACGGGAGACGAAAGAAAAAATTAAGAACTCAGGAAGATTTGAAAAAAAAATTCGCAAAAAAATTTTCTTCGATTTTTTTTTTTATATTTGGCATTTCTTCTTTTTGGCAAAATTTTCAAGTTTTTCAAGCAAAAAGGCCTGTCTGATGTTTTTTTCCCCAAGGGACTTCTTAAAAGTTTTTTTGAATCAATTTTCTCTGGGAATGACCTAGAATCCGGCTCATTTTAGAGGTTAACTTCCTTTTACAGGAAGATTTCAATTCATAAATCCAAAGAGTTTCATCTCTGATGAATTTAGTTTCTTAAAGAAACTTACATGAGAAATGTCTGCTTCTTATAATTTCCAAATCCTGAATATTCTTAACGAGAATAAATTTTTTATCTCATCTTTTCTCTGAGAAAAAAATTCTGATTCTGATCAATTTAATTGGTTTCCAGAAAAGAAGAACTTAACACAATCAGTGTCAAACTCTCCACTGTTGTGGAGTTCAAAATTTCTGAAAAAATAAGATTTTCTCTTCCGCTCAGCACCCCACTTTTTTGGGTCCAAAAAAAGTAAAGAAAATTGGTTTTCATCATTTTTGGTTTCCTCAAAATCAAACAAATTTAGGAGAGATAAAAAGAGAAAAGAAATTGTCTGCGGACAGAATTGAGAAAAAGTGACTCTCTCTTTCGGAGGTTGATTTCTTCTCTAAAACTATTTCCAAAGAATTTTTTTTCTTTGAAAAACTCTTTTAAAAAAAAGTTTTCTCAATTTTCTTTTGCTGGATGGATTGATTTTTGTTATTATGAGGATAGTAGAGGTACGCCCACTTATCAACACAAGATCCAATATGAAAAATATTGAAATATAGAGCATCTACGACTTATCAAGTGATACCAATACTCATAATATGATTCTCGCAATTAGTTTTTGTTGGAAGAATTTTTCCGACAAGGTTTTCTCAAAGATAAATCAATTATTTTTCTCTCTTTTTGAAAGAAAGAATCGTTACTTTTGAGAGAAGATTTTCTCAAAAGATACGTAAGGCCAAAAATTCTAAGAGCGATTCATTGCGAAGTAAAAAGAACAAAACTAAAAAATAAATATCCTTGAAAAATTTTGAGAGGTGAGTGTAGTTGCCTTTGGAAATAGTGACTGATTTTTTGACTGTCTGGGCGGATCGATGAGGGCTTTTTTGGTGAGGATATTTCCCAACTCTGAAATAAGGATAGAAGAGAGTTTATTACTTTCTTGAAATTGTCAATATTGTATAATTTTTCAAGCCCTCAAAGACACTACATTGTAATTTGGCAAAGCAATTTCAAAGTAAAAAAATGTTTCCTCAGGAGAGACAATAACTTTCTTCGATTATTATCTCAAATCTGTCACTGGCTCTGAGTGAAAAGCTTTGAAACATGGAGAAGGACACAAAACACTTTGTTTATTAAAATCTTTGGTGTATTTCTCATCTTAAACTTGCTTTTTTGAGGCACACTCTCCACTGTAGAGACCATCTGGTTGATATTGACTCTGTAAAGTGGCCTTCCAAGGCTGTTTTTACGATCTTGGTCCTTTCGGTTCTCTCCACAAGTAAAGAGCTGGCTATTTTTACTTGATATCTTTTCCGTCCTTGCTCTTTTGGGAAGAGCTTTGTGGAGATGAGGATTGAATGAAGAGAATAAATTCTCAATATTTCCTTTTTTTTAACAGGAAGAGTGTTAAGGAATAAAGTTTCTAAAATTTGAGACTTTTCTTTACAAAAATTTTCTTTGTCCTTAATATGACTCATTTTGTCTTGAGAAGTAAATGATCTTTCACTAAACACCTAAGATTTGGGTTTTAGTCAAAAGGAAAAATATTGAGAATTCTGCAGTTTATAGACAATTGAAAAATAAATCATTCAAATTTCAGTCTACCATTTTCAAAATCAGCATACTTTCCCTGAATTACAAATATTGATATATTTTAATTTAAGTGATTCTATCTATAATAATCGAGCAACACATTTTTATTATAAAAATTGATAGTCAGTGATGAATGGCGACGCAAGTTGTTTCCAAGGGTTTTATGGTGATCAAGGTGGTCTCCGTTACTTATTCTCATCGGAACTCAGTGAAGAAGAGATAGAAACATTACAAAAAGGCCAAAATCTTCTGAAAAAGCTCACAGAATGCCCACAACCAAAGCACAACAAAAGTCCAAGAACATGCATTTGCTTAGAGCCAACATGTCCTCAAAAAGGCTTAATTTGCTATCTCTGCTTGATGGAGTCTCATAAAAAGCATGCTATGAAAGTATTTACGATTGAAGAAGTCTACGAATTTCTTCAGAAAAATTCTGCAGCTCTCAATGAGAACGAGCAGGACCAAGGAAAGTTGCTCAATAAGGTCATAGAAGAAGACAAGCTTCCTCTTTTGTTTGAAGAGTTCAGTTCTGACTTACAAGGTCAGATTGCGACACTTTTCAGTCAAATGAGAAGTGAGAATGCAAATAAAGTTAAGGCCTTTCATTCAATAAGTGCCTTAGATGAAGTTGAGCGTCTTATCAATGAAAGGATTGGCCGAATAAGCTCTTGGGTTAGCTATAATGAAGACTCATCATTAAAAGAGATCATTAAGCCGAAAGAAGCAAAAGCCAATTTGATGAAAAAAATGGATTTAGTAAGGGAATCTTTACAAAAGGAAATGGAAGATTTTAAAGTGAGAATGAAAGCAATAATTGATGTGACTCTCAAATCAAACATGGAAATGAGTCTTGAGAAATTTAAAGGAAAAGAAGAGGACAAACAACCTGAACTTAAAATCAAAAAATCTAAACAAGAGGTTTTTGAAGAAGAAAAAATCGATAAAAATATCTCACCAATTCGTCCTCTCCTCATTGGCCCAGCTCAAAAGTCTTTATCCCTTCAACACAATGTGATCAAAAGACTTCCCCATTTGCCTCCAAGAACTGAAAGTTATTGGCCAATAACGTCTGCAAAAAAAGAAAGAATCAAATTCAGGCCACTTCGAGAAAGAGTTGCACTCTTAGGGTTTACACAATTGAAGATTATGCAGTTTGATGGTGATCTTGCCAAATTCAAAGTTACTTTATTTGAAGCTTACAGAGAGGAAATAGGTCAAGAACAAAGCCCTGTTTTGATTAAGAAGCAGAAGAGTTCAATTCTTTACACTCAAGAAATGCAGCTCAAACCAGAGGAAAATGAAGAAAGCAATTTCATGCTATTTAATAAACCAATTCGGCTCAAAAGTGACTGTGAGTATGTGTTGGAGCTCAGTGCTGTGGAAAGATATAATTGTACTTGCAAGTATGGACTAAATAACCAAGAAGCTCCTTTAGAGAATGATGTTATACAGTTCTTACCAGCCCAAGATGAAATTGATGATGAGAGGTTTAGTCCAGCATCAGACAGGCCTTATGAGTTTACAACGAATTTAACTGAAGGGTTATTCCCAAGTTTAATTTATGATATCGTAATGGCAGATCTTCAAAAATTTGATTTTGTATGTTATGAATAAAAGAATATTCATCTCAATATTGTGGTAATGCAGACATTATTACACTAATGCTATTGTGATCCTTGAAGTATTCGTCTTGAATTATTAAAACATAAATATAAGTTCTCTATTTAATTATGAACCTATTGATTTGATCTTTTCAAAGCTACAAATTTATCATAATAGTTAGCTAAGCTATGGCCATGTTGGCTATGCCTGTCTTTCTTGCATCCCTGTGAGGTAAAATTTTCCATACAACAAATATATTTGAGTCCAAATTCATTGACCTTTGGATTAGCTTTTAACGCATTCACTTGGACTTCATCTTCCAAAGGTGCCCAAAAGTGTGAAGGTTGAGAAGACTGGAACAAGAAACCATCATGATAAGAACAAGATCCTAGTTTGTTTTCGACTTCGAGGTATTTTTGATCACACCTTTTGCAAATTTTCACCTTGGTGTTATCTTCTTTCTCCACTTCTTCTTGTTCAATTTGTTTTGGAGTTTTTCTCCAGTTCAGGCTTTGTTTAGCAATATTTAAAAGATAAGAATTTTTGCAAGCTAGTGCAATCCAAACTTCTTTCTTTTCAGTCATTTGAACTTTTGTGCTGATTGAGTGAATCCCAAAGTTGAACAATTTTGCATTGGAAAGTGAATAGGATGTTGTGGGACCCATGCCAGATTCAGATTTGCTCACATTAACTCCACACAGACTATCCATATCAATAATAAGCAGAGATCTATCATAGGCTCCTAATTCTTGAAGCTTTTCGTTGATATTTTCCATGATTTTGCTCTCATCAAAAGCATTATTATCCAACAAAAAATCAGAATTGAAGAGTTGGATGTAGTCAATGTTTCTTTCTGCTACAAAATCAGCAAATCTTGGAAGCAGATCATTCAGAGTACTGGCCATCATATTTCTTTCTTCAATTAAAATCTGAAAATCTTGCTTTAGTTGATACTCAATATGTGAATTTCGTATGTCACTTAAATTGACAAGAATTCTTCCTGTGAATTCATATTTGAGTTTCTTTTCCTCTGGTTTGTCTAAGGTTTTGGCAAGCATGTGATCTAATGTAGATTCTGGCTTCATTGTCATGAATTTCTGAATTTTTATTGTGCATTGAGCTTTCACATCTTCTTTAACTCCTCTCTTTTTGTCTTCAATCCTCTTGAGGAAAAGCTCTGGCAAATAGAAGGTTCCCAGTTTGATACTAAATTGTTTGCTTGTAAGAGTTGCATATTCCGTGATTTCAGCAAGCTCTAGCTTTCCTGATTGTTTTTGGGTCCTGTAATAGACCAAGAGTTTTGACACTAACATTTTCAAAGCAGCACCTGAGAAATTTGTTGTCATCTTGACTGTCTCTTCAACCTCCTGATCATCCATAATCACCAATTTAGACCCATCTTCTGCTCTTTCATCATTGACTCTTTGGATCAACTTTCTTCTGGAAGCTGGAGATGGTCTTCCTACAAAAAATTGTCCTGAAAGTCTTCTCTTGATTGCATCATCAATCTGATTTAATCTATTTGTTGAGGCTAAAATCACCAAATTTGGGACATCCTTGATGCCTCCAATCACTGCCAGCAAGACAGCAATGCCATCAGTTTTATGTTGGCTTGATTTCTCATCTCTTTTTGGAACTAAACCATCAATTTCATCAATGCTCACACAGCAAAGAAGATGAGGCATTTTCGTCGCTCGATTACATAAATCCAACAATAATTTCTCTGTCTGACCCACTATCCCTCTGTTAACTTCAGAAGCTGATAAAGAATGTGAGATTGGAGTTAATCCCATTTTTAAAGGAAGATCATCAGTTAAAACTGTCTTGCCTGTTCCTGGCGGTCCATGAAGTATCATTCCTCTCTCAAGGATAATATTGCCTTTTTTCCTCATGGGGACGCTGTATCCGAGGTAAAATGTCTTGATTTGGTCTAGTAAACTGTCCCCTTCATAATATGTCTTGACTTCATCAAGTGCTAATTTCAAGACCTCTTGATTGATAAATCCCAACTTATCGGCTTCCCCTGCATGATAATAGAGGAAGCGTCGAATCTTGTGCACAATACCTCTTCGTTCTGCTTCATTTAGGTTGGCTTGAGTCTCACTCATGCCTTTAAATTTAAACTTGTTTAGCTCTTGTTGGAGTACGAGCTTGATTTGTTTAGGAATACTTTTAAGCTCGTCAAAATCTTTCTGCTCCCATTTCAAAAGCTCCTCTACTGTATCGACTGCTTGACCATTTAAAATTTCAGCCCAAATCTCAGCTTGCTTCTTGTCCTTGTCATATTTTTCTGCAAGATCTTCCAGAAAATTGACAAGTGTGAGAGTTCCGTCAGAGAAAATTCTTTCTAAGGGTTCTCTTTCTTTTGTATTGATTTGGAGGTCAACAAAATCTTTAGGAACATGCCATTTTATAGGAAAATCTTTACCTTCTTGTCTGACGAGATAGACCGCCATTTTATCAAAGAAAGGATGAAATCTCCATTCTCCAAGCTCATCAGCAATATTGATCTCCTCAACGATTTGGTACTTCTTGAGATCTCCTCTCATAGTAATCTTATGAGGATTCTTTGATCTCAAGTTGATTAACTTCTTGAGGATAAAGTGCTTCAACTTCTCTTTGATGCCTGGCTCCTCATTGATAAACTTTTTCAACTCTTCAAAATCATACTCACAGACACAGAATATATCTGCGATCTCTTTGGACTCAATATTTTCAACATTTGGTCTTTGATATGGGCCTTTCTCAATCCTTTTTGGAGGATCCACAGCAGGCCTTTGATAGATAGGGTGATCAAATCGAACTTCTTCTCTTGGTAGCGGTACTTTTCCCTCCTCCTCTTCTCCTTTTTGGAGATTATTTACTCCTTCTATGACTCTATTATTTCTATTTTCTTCGAGGCTTTCTTCTGCTAGAATCAACAGAGGCATGATTTGCCCAAGAATAGCAGGTATATTGCTTAAATCTGCTTCGTCTTCCTTGAATAATCGGAAGATTTCCTTCAAGAGATTCTGAACATCATTATTGAAGTCTTTAATGTCATTGTAATCGTTATCCAACTCAATGTCAATAAGTGAATTCAGAGACTTCTGATCCTCGATATAGTTGAATAGCTCTTGATTTCCTTCTCGGATAGCTTGTAAAATAGCTTTTTGTTCTCTTAACTTGCTAGTCATCTTTTAAGAATTTATTTGCATTGATTCAAAAAAATTGATACGCAATTTAAAGAGATTTCCTCCCTATGTTGTCCGCAATATAATAAATGATTTAATCAGAAAATTAGTAATGTAAAGACTGATTCTATTTTTTGGGAAAACCCAGAAACTCATTTTTTGAATAATTATTATAAATCTTTAGAGAAACTAAACTCTTTTTTAAAGGCTCAAATTTCATGGAACTGCGGAAAAGAAGAACGTTCAATCTTGAATACGAATGCAGATTAAAGTCTAAAATTAATGACTGTTTGCCAACTTTATACTTGAGGGGTCTAACCATTTATTGACGTCACCCTCAAGCTTTTTGATTCAGTTTTTATAATTTTATATTGCACTTGAAAGCTCAAATTTCAAAATTTATTTATTGTAATTTATATCAATTATTTTATAAATTAAAACTTAATAATAAATCTCATCAATCAATCACAAATGGATCAATTCTATTCAAATCAAGAACTAGAGATTCTGAGTCAGAATATTGATGCTCTTGTGAGAAGCAAAGAGGATCAAGTTCAGCAGCTTAGAGAAGTCGAAGAAAAGCGTCGACAAATTGAACAAGAACTCGACAAAGTGAAGCTTGAAAGACAGCCCATTGAGGCAGACGTAAAGGCATTTGAAGAGGCTCTTAAGAACTTACAGAAACAAGTCGAAGAAATTGAAGCAGCAATTGAAGCTCATGAGGAGAGAATTCAAGGATTAGAAAGGGAAAGGATAAATAAGGAGATTGAGATTCAAATAAAACAACAACAGCTTGACAATGTTCTGAAGAAAATTGAAGAACAAGAAAAAATTATTCAAGAGAAAGAGCAGCAAATAGACAAGGTAGAGAAGGAAATTGCACAATTGCAAGCACAATTGGAACAATTAAAGCTTGAAGTGGCCAAGATTGAGAATGAAATAAATCAGCTAAAGCAAGAAATCAAGCAAATTGAGAAAGAAATCGAACAATTACAAGAGCAGATTACACAACTTGAATTTGAGATAGAGTCCCTTAATGAGGAAATTAGAAGATGCGAGCTTGAATTAGAAGCTCTGAGAGATCAAGAATATAAACTCAAAGAACAAATTAACAAACTTCATGAGAAAATACTTGAGTTGAACGGTATTATCACGGACCTCCAGGAGAAAATTGCTACGTACGAGCAAAGAAAGAAAGAGAATGAAGCCGAGTTTCAAAATAAGAGGGCTCAATTATATCAACAAATGCAGGCTAGGGATGCTTTACAAAGCCAAGTGAACCAAGCTAATAATCAATATGAAAATACCAGGTACAAATTACATCATCTCAGTATGTTGTTAGAACCATTTTAGGCAGCAATTATCAACAGCTATTCAAGAGAGGGCAGCACAAGAAAGAAGGATTGAAAACGAAGCAAGAAACTTGCAAAAATTGGAGGCTGAAATTGGGGAAATGAAACATCAGCAGACAGAAATGAATAATGAAGCCAAAGAAAAAGAGGCCCAAATTAAGAAAGCTCAAGAAGATGTTGACAGAGAAAAATCAAAGGAGCAGCAAATGGTGAATCAAATTAAACAGCACTCTGTCCAACTAAACCAAGCAGAGCAAGTTAAAAGACAGGAGCAAGCAAGAGTGTCTCAATTTAGTCGGGATATTCAAAATTTAGAGAAGCAAGTCACAAAATGTGAAGAAAAAAACAAAGCAGTCGAAATTGAAATCAAGCAGAATGAAGAAAAGAAAAGAGGTTTGGAGCAAGAACTTCAAAAAGCTACACAGAACGTCGAAAAATTTACATCAGAACTTGCACAAGCTGAACAGGAAAAACAAAAATGCCAGGAAGAGCATCAAAAAGCTGAGAGTGACCTCCAACAAAAGAGTCAAGAAGAAAAAAGTTGGATTGACCAAGTGATAGAGTTAGCTGCTAAAGTTGCTGCAGCAATGGCTTTGCCACCACCTGCGGATGTTATGGCAGTGGCTGCTGCTGTGGCTGAGCATATGCGAGGTATTGCTCAAAGGAATGCTGCAACTGCTGCAAAAAATCAGGCTCAACAGCACAAACAGAAATGTGCTCAAAATCTCAAAAATGCTGAAAAGAAAGTTGGCCAATTGAAAAAGAACTTGGAAAGTGCGAAGCAGAAGCAGCAGAAGATTGACTCTGATGTGAAGAAAGTGGCCAACAAACTAACAGAACTCAAGAATAAACATACTTCTTCTCTGAGCGAAACAAGTCAAAAGAAGAATGAGCTGAGAGGAAAACAAGATGAAAAGGTGAGGACTGCCCAGGTCGTTTCAGCACAAGAACAGTCAATTCAAAAGATCAATCAAACTATCAATACTGTGAAGCAAGAACACAGAAATGTTGTTCAGTCAATTGAAAAGAATCAAAATATTGTCCAAAGGACGGCCACTGAATTAAAGGCAACTCAAAGAAAGGTGCAAGACCTTGGCTCCAGGATTAATGCAAAACAAGGACAATACAGACAGCAAGAAAGCCAATGCAAGCAAGCTCAAATGCAGCTCAATAGTTTTCTTCAGCAAGAACAGCGCCTCGGAAGTCAACTAGAGGAGATAAAACGAAGAAGAGACCAAATTTTGGAGCAAGCAAACAGAGCTGAAAGAGAAGTGAATCAGACACAAGCAGTAATTGAGCATCTGACTATGACCAAGGAGCAACTACAAGGAAAGTTAAAGGAGCAACAGATGCAGCTTCAGAAGACTGAAAAGGCTTTTGAAGAAGTAAAGGCGCAAGCAGAGAAAAAGAAGGCAGAAATTGAAAGCATACAAAACAAGATGCGTGATATCAAGAGAAATGTCGAGAAGAATACAAAGGAGGTGGCCAAAAAGACTGGACAAGTGCAAAGACTTGAAGCGAACAAAGCAAGGCATGAGAACAGATTAGAAGGAGCAATTCAGCAAAAGGCAAATTTGCAAGAGCAAGTAGCTCAGAGGACTGCTGAGATTGCAAACTTGAACAGTCAAAGAAACGAGCTGAAGAAGCAAGTTGAAGAGCATACAAAGCAAAAGCAGAAGCTTGAGCAGGAACATACCAGAATTGAAGGTGAGCAGAGACAATTAATTGGTGAAAGAGAAAACATCCAAAAACAAATTAATGCTGAGAAAGCTCAACTCCAAAAGAAAGAAGGATTTTTGCAAAATAAAATGAAAGACATTGAGAGAAAGGAAGGCAAATTCAACGAGCTTAAGGAAAAGCTCGGGAATTGCGATGAAAGAAAAAATGCTTTGATGCTTGAGTTCGCCTGCCTTAAGTCTCTAAGTGAAAACATTCAACAAAATTTAAGTGAGAAAAATACTGAATTATGGCAAGCCAGAAGAAGGCTTGAACAACATCGTGAACAGTCGGTTGATGTTGAAAGAGATATTGAAATCGATAATTCCAGACAAATTAATGTAAATAATTATCATTAAGCCGTCAAGAACCAAATAAAGGGTCAATGAATAAAAAATGTAGTTTAA
>Ga0182738_1006834_pt1 | contig 11748 bp, 9 predicted proteins | sample eDN5th30CBELigMG_FD_128876 | JGI IMG/M metagenome (GOLD analysis project Ga0182738, IMG submission 128876) | Enriched Miracle-Growth compost microbial communities from Emeryville, California, USA - eDNA 5th pass 30_C BE-Lig MG (version 2)... ...
GCAACCGTCGCGAGCCCCGCGCGCCTTTGTGGTGCTTGGCGATCAGCAGCACATCCTCGGTGCTGAACGGGGTGGCCCTCGCCAGGGCATCGAGGCGGGCCACCGCCTTGCCCCGGGGCAGGTGACGGGCCAGGTCGTAGGCAGTGCGGGCCGACGTGGTGACCGGGATGCCGGCGACTCGGGTGACCTCGTCGTCGCCCAGGGTCTCGTCGCGCACGATCAGACCGGTTTGCACGCGGGTGTTAGGAGCGATGATTTCGATGTCCACGTCGGCATCGACCCACTCGGCGTGATGCAACGCCGAGGCCGCCACCCCTGCGATCACCCCTTGGCGCCCGGAGGCGAGCCAGGCCGCCGTCGCGCGATCACGCAGAGTGAACGTCGTGTCCTTACACAGGTAGATCCCGCGATAGAGCGGCCGATACCAACGTTGCAGCTCGTGGCGGGTCAGGTGGCCCGCAGCGATCGCCTCGCTGCCGGCAAAGACTCCGTCCATGGCGGCATGCTGCCGGCGGCCACTGACACCTCACCCAGACCGACGTTTTGCAGGAAAAGTTCGAGAAGGGACCTGCAAAACGTCGGTTTCGGGGGAAAGAAATCAGGCCATGGCGCGGCGGCCGGTGAAGGCCCGGCCCAAGGTCAGCTCGTCAGCGAATTCCAGGTCGCCGCCCATCGGCAAGCCGGACGCCAAACGCGTCACGCTGAGCCCGGGAATGTCGCGCAGCACCCGCACCAAATAGGTGGCGGTGGCTTCGCCCTCGGTGTTGGGGTCGGTGGCGATGATCACCTCGCTGACGTCGACCCCGTCAACCCGCTCCCCGACCCGATTCAGCAGCTCACGGACCCGCAGTTGCTCGGGGCCGATCCCTGATAGGGGATCCAGCGCGCCGCCGAGCACGTGGTACCGGCCGCGGAACTCCCGGGTGCGTTCGATGGCGGCGACGTCCTTGGGTTCCTCGACGACGCAGATCTGGGCGAAGTCGCGGCGCGGGTCCCCGCAGATCCGGCACCGTTCCGCGTCCGCAACGTTGCCGCACACCTCACAGAACTGCACCCCGTCGCGGACCTTGGTGAGCACCGCGGTGAGCCGGTCGATCTCCGGCGGCTCCACCGACAGCAGGTGAAACGCGATCCGCTGGGCGCTCTTGGGGCCGATGCCCGGCAGCTTGCCCAGCTCGTCGATCAGGTCCTGAACCGGACCCTCAAACACCTAGGCTCCCGGCATGCCGAGCGCGCCGCCCATGCCGCCGGCCAGCGGTGACAGCCGCTGCTGGGCCAGCGTGTGCGCCTTCTTCGAGGCATCCGCGAGCGCTCCCACGAGCAGGTCCTGCAGGGTCTCGATGTCCTCGGGGTCGACGACCTTGGGGTCGATGTGCACCGCGAGCACCTCGCCGCTGCCGTTGGAGGTGACCTTGACCAGGCCGTTTCCGGCCTCCCCGTGCACCTCGGTGACGGCCAGCTCCTGCTGCGCCTGCAGCAGTCGCTGCTGCATCTGCTGAGCCTGGGCCAGCAACGCCGACATGTCGGGCGGGCCTCCTGGTTGCATGACACTCCCCTTGCGTTGTCGTGTGCGTGGTCTCGACTGGGTTGCGGCTTGGTTTCAGCTGCGAGACCCGGTGCGTGTGAGAGTTCCAGCGTAGTCGGCCCCGGCCTACGTTGGCGGCGTGCGCGTACCAGTTCTTGTCCGTGTCGGTATCGCGATCACCACCGGCCTGGTGGTGGCCGCCGCGGTGCCGAGCGCCCCGCTGTCCTCCGCCGCCCCCGCCAACATCGCCGGCATGATCGTGTTCCTCGACCCCGGCCACAGCGGCGCGGGCGACCCCGCTGCCCTGTCCCGTCAGGTGCCCAACGGCCGGGGCGGCACCAAGAACTGCCAGACCAGCGGCACCGCGACCAACTCCGGCTATCCCGAGCACAGTTTTGCCTGGGACACCACGCTGCGGATTCGCCAAGCCCTCAATTCCGCCGGGGTGCGCACCGCGATGTCGCGCGGAGACGACAACGGGCCGGCTCCGTGCATCGACGCACGCGCCGCGGCGGCCAATGCGCTGCACCCCAACGCCATCGTGTCCATCCACGCCGACGGGGGGCAGCCCGCCGGCCGCGGATTCCACGTCAACTACTCCGCGCCCCCGCTGAACCCGGCCCAAGAGGGCCCGGCGGTGCGGTTCGCCCAGATTATGCGCAGCCAGTTGCAGGCCGCGGGCATTCCGCCGGCCAACTACATCGGCACCGACGGGTTGAAAGGACGCGCCGATCTCGCCGGGCTCAACCTGGCCGAATACCCGTCGGTCCTGGTCGAGCTGGGCAACATGAAAAATGCCACCGACGCGGCCTTGATGGAGAGTCCGGCGGGCCGCCAGCGCTACGCCGACGCGGTCGCGCGCGGCATCGCCAGTTTCCTGAGCAGCCAAACCCAGCTGCCCTGACCCGGCGGTTCAGCGAGGCTCGACGCAGGAGAGCCGAAACTGGGACCGCCGCACGAACCGGCACGCCGCCGTGCGGAACCGCCGATCCGCCGTTAGCGTGGGGGGTGATGTCCGTTCGGCCGGCCGATACACCGACATCCCACTCGCGGGGGGTGCAACGCCTGCTGGACAGCTACCGGAACATCCCCGCCGACGAATCGGTCCGACTGGCCAAGCCCACCTCCAACCTGTTTCGGGCACGCGCGAAGCGCCAGGCTCCCGGTCTGGACACCTCGGGCCTGGTGAGCGTCATCGCCGTCGACCCGGAGAACCGCACCGCCGACGTCGACGGCATGTGCACCTATGAGGATCTGGTCGCCGCCACCCTCCCCTACGGCCTGGCGCCGTTGGTAGTCCCGCAGCTCAAGACGATCACGGTGGGAGGTGCGGTCAGCGGCCTGGGAATCGAATCGTCGTCGTTCCGCAATGGGCTCCCGCACGAATCGGTGCTGGAGATGGACGTGCTCACCGGCGAGGGCGAACTGCTGACGGTATCGCGCGACGAACATCAGGATCTGTTCCACGCGTTTCCGAATTCCTATGGCACGCTAGGATATTCAACGCGCCTGCGGATCGAATTGGAGGCAGTCAAGCCTTTCGTCGCGTTGCGGCACATCCGCTTTGATTCTCTGGACGAGCTGGTCGCGACGATGGACCGCATCATCGAGACCGGCGGGCTCGAAGGCGTTCCGGTGGACTACCTCGACGGCGTGGTGTTCAGCCCCCGGGAGAGCTACCTGTGTGTCGGAATCGCGACCGATTCTCCCGGCGCCGTCAGCGACTACACCGGCCAGCAGATCTACTACCGCTCGATCCGGCACGCGCACGGGATCAAAGACGATCGGCTGACCATCCACGACTACCTGTGGCGTTGGGACACCGACTGGTTCTGGTGCTCGCGCGCGTTCGGCGCCCAGCGTCCCCTGGTGCGCCGGTGGTGGCCTCGGCGCTACCGGCGCAGCAGTGTCTACTCGAAGCTGATCGCCTATGACCAGCGGTTCGCCATCGCCGACCGGATCGAGAAGCGCCATCACCGCCCGCCTCGAGAACGTGTGGTGCAGGACATCGAGGTCCCGCTAGAACGCTGCCGGCAATTCCTGGACTGGTTCTTCGCTCACGTCCCGATCGAGCCGGTGTGGTTGTGCCCGCTCCGGCTGCGCGGCGACGAGGAGTGGCCGCTGTACCCGATTCGGTCCAATCGCACCTACGTCAATGTCGGGTTCTGGTCATCGGTGCCGGCCGGCGCCACCGAGGGAGCCACCAATCGGCTGATCGAGGCCAAAGTGAGCGAGCTCGACGGCCACAAGTCGTTGTACTCCGACTCCTACTACACCGCCGCGGAGTTTGACGAGCTCTACGGCGGTGAAACCTATCGGAAAATCAAAAAGACTTACGACCCCGACTCGCGGCTACTGGACCTCTACGCCAAGGCGGTGCGACGACGATGACGATCGACAGCGAGCAGGTACGCACTTCGACCGGCAGATTGAGCCTGGCCCAGGTGCTGGAGACCCTGGCCACCGACAGACACCTGCCGCTGCGCTTCACCGCCTACGACGGCAGCAGCACCGGCCCCGAGAACGCACCCTTGGGCCTGGACCTGCTGACCCCGCGCGGCACCACCTATCTGGCCACCGCCCCCGGCGACCTGGGGATGGCCCGCGCCTACATCTCCGGCGACCTGGGGCTGCACGGCGTGCACCCCGGGGATCCCTATCGGCTGCTCAAGGCCCTGGCCGACGAGCTGCACTTCAAACGGCCCTCGCCCAGGGTGCTGGCCAACATCGTGCGCTCGATCGGGATCGAACATCTGGTGCCGATCGCCCCGCCACCCCAAGAGGCACTCCCCCGGTGGCGGCGTATCGCGGAAGGACTGCGGCACAGCAAGTCTCGGGACGCCGGGGCGATCCATCACCACTACGACGTGTCCAACGACTTCTACGAGTGGGTGCTGGGGCCGTCGATGACCTACACCTGCGCGGTCTATCCGACTCCGGATGCGACGCTGGAGCAGGCCCAGGAGAACAAGTACCGGCTGATCTTCGACAAGCTGCGGTTGAGCCCCGGCGACGTGCTGCTCGACGTGGGCTGCGGCTGGGGCGGCATGGTGCGCTACGCGGCGCGGCACGGGGTGCGCGCTATCGGTGCGACGCTGTCAGCCGAGCAGGCCCAGTGGGCGCAGCGCGCGATTGCCGACGCCGGCCTGTCCGACCGAGCCGAGGTGCGGCACTGCGACTACCGCGATGTCGGCGAATCCGGGTTCGACGCGGTCTCCTCGATCGGGATGACCGAACACATCGGCGTGGCCAACTACCCCGCCTACTTCGGGTTCCTCAAGTCCAAGCTGCGTCCCGGCGGCCTGCTGCTCAACCACTGCATCACCCGGGCGGACAACAAATCCAGTGCGGCCGCAGGCGATTTCATCGACCGCTACGTGTTCCCCGACGGGGAGCTGGCCGGATCGGGCCGGATCATCAGCGAGATCCAGGACGTCGGCCTAGAGGTACTGCACACCGAGAATCTGCGCAACCACTACGAGCTGACCCTGCGCGACTGGTGCGCCAACCTGGTGGCGCATTGGGACGACGCCGTGGCCGAGGTCGGGCTGGCCACCGCCAAGGTGTGGGGCCTGTACATGGCCGGTTCCCGGCTGGGCTTCGAGCACAACGGTATTCAGCTTCATCACGCGCTGGCGGTCAACAGCGGCGACGGCGCCGGCCTGCCGCTGCGGCCGTGGTGGCGGCCCTAACTTTAGGGCCGACGCGCGAAGGCCGGGGCCCGCTCCGGGCGAACACCCACACCGACCAGGTAAGCCGGAATCGCCGAGAGCCAGGGCAGTATCGCGAACAGCCTGCCCACGCTCGCCGGCGGGCTGAGGTTCTGGCCGTTCAAGATCGGGTTCAGCGCCCGGTGTGCCAGGAGCTGCACCGATTGGGTGACGACGGTGGGCAGCTCCCGACGTCGCTGCACGGCGGCCAGATCCCGAATGGTCACCCGGCCTTGCCGTAGCGGCTCAGCCAGGAGCGACGCAGCGGCCACCGCATCCTGCACCGCCAGATTGATGCCGACGCCGCCCACCGGCGACATGGCGTGCGCGGCGTCGCCGATGCACAACAGCCCGTCAATGCTCCAGTGCCGCAACCGATTCACCCGCACATCAAGGTGTTTGACGTCGTCCAGGCTCTGCAGCGCCTCCACCGAATCCGCGGCCTCGGGGATGAGCTCGACCACATCGCGGCGGAACCCCTCGATACCGCGCGCCCGCTTGTCGGCGTCGGTGCCCTTGCGCCCCAAGTAGGCGACCTGAAAGTAACTGTCGCGCGGAATCATGATCGCGGCCCGCCCCGGTCCGAGGCGGGGCAACAAGGTGGGCTGGGCGGCGCGGTCGTTCGGCAGCCGGAACCACCACACATCGAAGTTCACCGGAAACTCACGTGAGTGCAAGCCGGCCTCGTGCCGTGCGACCGACCAGCGCCCATCGCAGGCCACCGTGAGATCGGCCCGCAGTTCGCCCCCGGCGCCCTCGGCATCGCGGTAGCGCACTCCGGCCACCCGGCCGTCTTCGTGCAGCAGCCCGGTGACCTCGGTCTGCATTCGCAAGGTGAACGTCGGCTCGGCCTGCGCGGATTCGGCGAGCAGATTGAGCAGATCCCACTGCGGCACCATCGCAACGTAGGGGTGCGGCTGGCGACGCAGCCGGCCGAAATCCACCACCGTGACGTCGCGCCCGGCCACGTCGAGGCTGACCTGGTGGATCTCACTGTGCTTCAGCGTCGCAAAACGCTCCCAGAGCCCGAGCTCATCGAGAAGACGCAGCGTGGTGGGGTGCACGGTGTCGCCCCGGAAGTCGCGCAAGAAGTCGGCGTGCTTCTCCAGCAGCGTCACCCGCACGCCGGCCCGAGACAGCAACAACCCGAGAACCATGCCCGCCGGTCCACCACCGACGATCGCGCAGGTGGTCGCTTCGGTCATATCGCCCATTGCGACGCCACGTTACGCGCGTTTGAGGTGCCGCCCGGGCGGTTATCCGCATCTCGGCGAGGGGGGATAGATCATGACGGTCAAAACACTGATCAAAAGCACGAAAACCACCACAAACGGCAGGCTGGGGCTGGCCGAGATTCTGGTGCTACTGGCCGGTGGGGGGCAGCCACCGCTGAAGATCTCTGCCTACGACGGCAGCAGTACCGGCCCCGACGACGCAACACTGGGAGTCGATCTGCTGACTCCGCGCGCCACCGCGTATCTGGCCACGTCACTGGGCCAACTCGGCATAGCCCGGGCCTACATCTCGGGTGACCTGGAATTGCGTGGTGTCCATCCGGGAAATCCCTACGACGTGCTCAACGCCATGGCGGATCTCGAATTCAAACACCCGTCGCCGCGCGATATGGCAAATATCGTCCGCTCCATCGGGCTGCGGAATCTCAAGCCGATCGCTCCACCTCCGGAGGAGGCGCCACCTAAATGGCGTCGCAACGCCAGCGGGCTGCGGCACAGCAAGTCTCGGGATGCAGACGCGATTCATCACCACTACGACGTGTCGAACACCTTTTACGAGTGGGTGCTGGGCCCGTCGATGACCTACACCTGTGCGATCTACCCGACCGCCGACGCGACGCTGGAAGAAGCCCAGGAGAACAAGTACCGGCTGATCTTCGACAAGCTGCGCCTGCAGCCCGGAGATCGCCTGCTTGACGTCGGCTGCGGCTGGGGCGGCATGGTGCGCTACGCCGCGCGCCGCGGGGTGCATGCACTCGGCGCCACCCTGGCCGCAGAGCAGGTCGCCTGGGCGCAGCAGGCGATCGCCGATGAAGGGCTCTCCGAGTTCGCCGAAGTCCGGCACTGCGACTACCGGGACGTACGCGAGACCGAGTTCGACGCCGTCTCGTCGATCGGAATGACTGAGCACATCGGGGTGAAGAACTACCCGTCCTACTTCCGTTTCCTCAAATCGAAACTGCGCACCGGCGGCCTGCTGCTCAACCACTGCATCACAACGGCGGACAATTCGATCTACAAGGGCGACCCATTCACCGACCGATATGTCTTTCCCGACGGCGAGATCACCGGCGTGGGAAGCATCACCGCCGAGATCCAGCAGACCGGTCTCGAGGTCCTGCACGAGGAGGACTTCCGGCTTCACTACGCCAAGACGCTGCGCGGCTGGTGCCAGAACTTGGTGGACCACTGGGACGAGGCCGTCGCCGAAGTCGGCCTGGGCCGCGCCAAGGTGTGGGGTCTGTACATGGCGGCGGCGATAATCGGCTTCGAGCGCAACCAATGTCAGTTGCACCACGTGCTGGCCGGCAACGTCGACAAACAGGGCGGGGATGGGGGCCTGCCGCTGCGCCCCTGGTGGACCCCCTAGAAAAACTAGCCCGTTCAGTCGCCGCTGATCCGGCGGGCGCCCAGCTCGTTCTGCAACAACTCGAGGGCCACTTCTTCGGGGTCGCGGCGAGGCGCGGCGCCGGAAGCGTCCGCCGTGTTTTCCAAGGCCTCGGCCAGCATGGCGTCCTCGTCGGCGCGGCGCGCCGATTCCACGTCGACCTGAGCGGGCGCCGCCGACTGGCCCGCGTCCGGAGCGGGCCCGCCGGCCTCGCAGCGCACCCGCCAGTTCACCCCGAGAGCGTCCTTGAGCGCCTCGGTGATGACGTCGGTGTTGCGCGGTTCGGAGAGTCGCCTGGCCAGCGAGGCCGTTCCGTGGGTCAGCACCAGGGTGTTGCCGTCCACCGTGCGCACCGTCGCGTCGGCCAGCATCGCCTCGGTGCTGCGGCTGCGCTGGCGGACCTTCTCGCGCACCGTGGACCACATCGCCCGCACGGCGGCGGCGTCGGGCTCCCCCGGGGTGACTGTGGCAGCGGGTGCCGCCGGCGCAGGCGCAGGCGCGGGCTCGGGTTCGGGCTGCGGCGCGGGGGCCGGCGCGGGTGGCGCAGCGGGTTCAGGTTCGGGCACCGTCGCGGCGGGTGTCGGCACCGGCTCGGGAGTGGGTGTGACGGCGGGCGCCGGCGCAGGCGCGGGCGCGGATGCGGGCTCAGCGGCCCGGGTAGAGCGACGAGTGAACTGCTTGCCGGCTGACGAGGCGGGTGCCGCTTGCGTGACGGCAGCGGCCGAAGCCGGCGAGCTCGCGGCGGGGGCAGCCCCGGTCCGCGTGGGTGCCGCCGGGATCGACATGTCCAGTCGGCCCTCGATGCGCTCAACCCGTTGCAGCAGTGCGGCTTCGGTGTCGGCGGCCGACGGCAGCAGCAGCCGGGCACACACCACCTCCAGCAGCAACCGGGGGGCAGTCGCGCCCCGCATCTCGCCGAGCCCGGCGTGCACCACCTCGGCATAGCGGGCCAGGGTGGCCGGACCCAGCCGGGCGGCCTGCTCATACATCCGCTCCAGCATGTCTTCGGGCGCGTCGACCACACCCTTGGCGACCGCGTCGGGGACCGCCTGCAGCACTATCAGGTCCCGAAAACGCTCCAGCAGGTCGATGGCGAACCGGCGCGGGTCGTGGCCGGCGTCAACGACCGCTTCCACCGCTCCGAACAGCGATGCGGCGTCCCCGGCGGCCAAGGCGTCGACCGCCTCGTCGATCAGGGCGACATCGGTGGCCCCCAACAGACCCAGCGCCCGTTGATAGTGGACGTGGTCAACGCCGGTGTCGTCTTTCTCCGAGCCGGCCAGCAGCTGGTCGAGTACCGAGAGGGTGTCGCGCGGCGAGCCGCCACCGGCACGGATCACCAAGGGATACACCGCGTCGTCGACGGCGACGTGCTCCTGCTCGCAGATCCGCCCGATCAGCTCGCGCATGGTCCGCGGCGCGAGCAGCCGGAACGGGTAGTGGTGGGTGCGCGACCGAATGGTCGGCAGCACCTTCTCCGGCTCGGTGGTGGCGAACACGAAGATCAGGTGGTCGGGCGGCTCCTCGACGATCTTGAGCAGCGCGTTGAAACCCGCGGTGGTCACCATGTGCGCTTCGTCAATGATGAAGATCCGGTAGCGCGACTGGGCGGGTGCGTAGAAGGCGCGATCGCGCAGATCGCGGGTGTCGTCGACGCCGCCGTGGCTGGCCGCGTCGAGTTCGACGACGTCGATGCTGCCCGGGCCGTTGGGGGCCAACGCCACGCACGAGTCACACGTTCCGCACGGCGTCGGGGTCGGCCCCTGCGCACAGTTCAGCGATCGGGCCAGGATGCGTGCCGACGAGGTCTTGCCGCAGCCGCGAGGTCCGGAAAACAGGTAGGCGTGGTTGATCCGGCCCGCCGATAACGCGGTGCACAGCGGTTCGGTGACGTGCTCCTGCCCCACCACTTCGGCGAAGGATGCCGGCCGGTATTTGCGGTAGAGCGCCACGCCAGCAGGGTACTTGCTCGGCCCGACGACGGTGCAGGCCCGGCAGCCGAAGCGCTACCCCTTCGGGCGCAGATACCCCAGCGTGTTCCACATGGGGCCGACGTCACGCCAGTTCAGCGTCACGAACAACCGCCCGCCGGAGTTCTGCTCGGCGACCTCATAGCCGAACAGGGGACCGCTGCCCCGTACGGCGGTGACAACTGCGGCATGCCCATGCTCACTGACATACCCACCGGGGCCGTAGATGACGATGTCGCCGACCTGCGGCTGGTTCAGGCCGCCATCGAACGGGATCTGCTCGAAGTACTCACTCAGGCCATTGGTGGGGAAATGTTCGTAAAGATCGAACGCATTGCCGCTGGGATCCCTATTTTGCCAGGGGTAACCGAGCGCGTGAATGTATTGCTGGACCAGCGGATAGCACTGGCCGTCGCCGTACACCACTGGATTTCCCAGTGCGCCCTCGGCGGCGTCGCGGCGGAAGGCCTCGAGTTGTTCGGTGGCCCGCAGCGACAACAATTCGCCGCCGTCAGGTCCGATCTCGCTCACCGGCACCGGCTTCGGTTCGACGGGCGGACCCGGCAGGGCGTACGCCGCCGGTATCGGGCCCAGCATCGCGAAAGCCGCCGCCACCACTGTGCGGCCCCACACGCCCGCCATCTCAGCCCAGCAGGTTCTCGGCGGCGGCCAGCAGCGCACAAGTGGCCAGGCCGTCGACGGCGTTGCGCAGATCGTCCAGCGACGGGAACGACGGGGCGATCCGGATGTTCTTATCGTCGGGGTCCTTGCGGTAGGGGAACGACGCACCGGCCTCGGTGACCGCGATGCCGGCGTCCTTGGCCAGCGCGACGGTGCGGCGTGCGGTGCCCGGAAGTACGTCCAGGCTGATGAAGTAGCCGCCCTTGGGGTCGGTCCACGATGCGATCTTGGAGCCGCCGAGCCGGTTCTCCAGGATTTCGGCGGCCAGCTCGAACTTGGGCGCCAGGATCTCCTGGTGGCGGCGCATGTGCAGCCGCACGCCGTCCGCGTCGCCGAAGAACCTCAGGTGACGCAGCTGGTTGACCTTGTCCGGGCCGATCGAGCGCTTCCCGGCGTACTGCAGGTACCAGGCGATGTTGCCCAGCGAGCCACCGAAGAAGCTGACGCCCGCGCCGGCGAAGGTGATCTTCGAGGTGGAGGCGAACACGTACGGCCGGTTCGGGTTGCCGGCGGCCGCGGCCAGCCCCAGCACATCGATCTGGTGGGGGAACTCGGTGGTCAGGGTGTGCACCGCGTAGGCGTTGTCCCAGAACAGCCGGAAGTCGGGTGCGGCGGTCTTCATCTGCACCAGCCGGCGCACGGTCTCCCAGGAGTAGGTGATGCCGGTCGGGTTGCCGAACACTGGCACGGTCCACATGCCCTTGATGGCCGGGTCGGCGGCGACGAGTTCTTCGATCAGGTCGACGTCTGGGCCGTCCTCGCGCATCGGGACCGGGATCATCTCGATGCCCAGGGTCTCGGTGATCGCGAAGTGCCGGTCATAGCCGGGCACCGGGCACAGGAACTTAATGCCCTGCCGCTCGTCCTTCCAGGGCCGCGGCGAGTCCACGCCACCATGCAGCATCGAGTAGACGACGACGTCGTGCATGAATTCGAGGCTGGCATTGTTGCCGGCGATCAGATTGGGCACCGCGATGCCAAGCAGCTCCCCGAAGATGGAGCGCAGCTCGGGCAGACCATGGAGGCCGCCGTAGTTGCGGGTGTCGGTGCCATCGTCGCCGCGGTAGTCGTCCGGACCGGGCAGGGCCAGCAGGCCGTTGGCCAGGTCGAGCTGTTCGGGCGCCGGCTTACCGCGGGTGAGGTCCAGTGAGAGCTTCTTGGCCTGCAGCTCGGCGTAGTCCCGCTGGTAGCGCTCATATTGCGCGGTCAGGTCAGCACGGTTGAGGGTATGCAGCGACAC
>Ga0182738_1006835_pt1 | contig 11747 bp, 10 predicted proteins | sample eDN5th30CBELigMG_FD_128876 | JGI IMG/M metagenome (GOLD analysis project Ga0182738, IMG submission 128876) | Enriched Miracle-Growth compost microbial communities from Emeryville, California, USA - eDNA 5th pass 30_C BE-Lig MG (version 2)... ...
ACGAAGCCGGGCGCATCACTGTGCCAGGCTTTTATGAAGGTGTGGAAGAAACGCCAACGCAGATTCTGAAATCATGGGAGAGCCTTGGCCGCACGGCTGAGAACTTCCTTGGCCCGATCGGTCTTTCCATTCCATCCGGCGAAAAAGGCCGCAGCGTTCTGGAACTGACATGGGCGCGCCCAACTGCGGAAGTCAACGGGATCACCGGCGGTTATACCGGCGAAGGCTTCAAGACCGTGATCGCGGCGGAAGCTTCGGCAAAGGTTTCGTTCCGTCTCGTCCACAAGCAGGATCCGGTCAAAATCCGCGAAGCCTTCCGCGCTTTTGTCAAGGAACGTCTGCCAGCCGATTGCTCGGTCGAATTCCATCCGCATGGTGGCTCACCAGCCATCCAGCTACCCTACGATTCCCCGCTTGTTTCCAAGGCCAAAGATGCACTTTCCGACGAATGGCCGAAGCCAGCCGTGCTGATCGCCATGGGCGGCTCTATCCCGATTGTCGGCGACTTCGACAAGTTCCTCGGTATGGAATCGCTGCTCGTGGGCTTTGGCCTCGAAGATGATCGCATCCATTCGCCCAATGAAAAATATGAGCTGAATTCCTTCCATAAGGGCCAGCGCTCCTGGGCTCGCATTATGGCGGCTATCGCCGCCAAGTAGGGCTCGCATTATGGCGGCTGTCGCCGCTAAACAGGCCCGCATTACGGCGGCAACTGCCGCGAAACAAGGACAACTGAATGACCATCCGTTTTCATAAAAACGATCTGCCGAACCTCGATCATTATCAGGTCGATGCGGTCGCCATCGATACCGAGACGCTGGGCCTGAACCCGCATCGCGACCGGCTCTGCGTGGTGCAGATTTCACCCGGCGACGGCACGGCGGACGTGATCCAGATTGAAGCCGGTCAGAAGAAGGCCCCCAATCTGGTCAAGCTTCTGAAGGATCGCTCGATCACCAAGATCTTTCATTTCGGCCGTTTCGACTTGGCGGTGCTGGCGCACGCTTTCGGCACCATGCCGCAGCCTGTGTTCTGCACAAAGATCGCATCGAAGCTCACCCGCACCTATACGGACCGCCACGGCCTGAAAGAGCTTTGCAACGAGCTTCTCGACGTATCGATTTCCAAACAGCAGCAATCATCGGACTGGGCAGCGGATATTCTCTCGCAGGCGCAGCTCGAATATGCAGCTTCAGACGTGCTCTATCTGCATCGCCTGAAGGCTGTTCTGGAACAGCGGCTGGAACGCGATGGCCGCGCGAAACAGGCCGAAGCCTGCTTCAAATTCCTGCCGACGCGCTCGGAACTTGATCTGATGGGCTGGCCGGAAGACGATATTTTTGCACATTCGTGATGAAATCAAACGGCGGCGACAGCCGCCGTTTTCTTTTGCGGCGCCTGATCGATATAGGCCCAGCCGGGACGACGGAACAAAAACTGCCCATAGCCGCTCCACTGGACAAGTCCATAAAGAATGACCGGGCCAATCACGCCGCTTGCTGTCGTCAGAAGCGAGACTGTACCGATATCGCCGATGCCGAGTTTCAACAGCACAGTGCGGGCAATGGCCATCGGCAGGAAGAAGGCCAGATAGACGACAATCGAATGCGCACCGAGCCAGCTCAAGCCTCGGTGTAGCCCGTTTCTGGCTGACAGCAGGCTGAGAAGCGACGAAACGGAAATAATCGCCAGCGCCCCCACCAGCCCCAACAAAAGCGATACAACCGGCAGATCGCTGATTGCGCCGCGCCCGTTCAGAAGATCACTGGCCGGAGCGATCAACGACGAGAGGCTTTCCGGCACCGGCATGAAGACAAGCTTATATTCGACAAGCCCCCAGACGAGCAGCCCGGCAATGCCGACGAGCGGGCGCTGGCGCAGCCAGTCGGCGATTTTGAAGATGGCCGGTGCGAAGGCATAGCCGGCGAAGAAATAAACGAAACGCGAGCAGAATTCGTCAATCATTACCCAGCCAGTGTGCACGGGCAGGATTTCAAGCACCGCCAGCGCTGCAAAGGTCACGCCGACCGGCACGCGCTTCAAAAGCCGCGTCGCAATAAAGAAGACGGGGAGGATATAGATGAACCAGAGCGTTCCGAACGGCTCAATGAAAGCCATCAGATAGGCACTCAGCACACCGGAAATTCCGGCTTCGCTGGCAATGCCCGGCGCCTTGAATGCGAACTGGATCGTCAGCCAGAGAATGTAGAAATAGAGAAAGTGCACAACCTTGCGGTCGAGATAACGCCGCCATGGCCGGTCGATGACGAGGCTGAGAAACAGGCCTGATATCATGAAGAAATCCGGCATGCGGAAAGGCTTGGCGAAGGCGACCACATAATGCATCCAGCCTTGCGCCCCGGCTGCCTTCTCCACGCCGAGCGTCGAGTGCATCATGACAACGAAGATGATGCAGATACCCTTGGCAATATCGACCCAGTCGACCCGCCCGGTTGCGCTCTTTGTGTCATGCATTTCCGTTTCCCCACCACTTCTGCTGTTTTCTATAACGCGAATGACGGCGGAATGACATACTATAGAACCTGCGCCATATCGCGCGGACTGCTATCGAGACACCTCACAAGGCACTCACGGGAACGTGTATCGCCCAGTCGACATTCCTCTTGATGTGTCCCGTTTGCTACAGACTTTTGACAGTAATCGCTTATATTAGGGACAAATATTGGTTCTGAGACTTTCCTTCAGGAGGTTTATCATGAAGCTCAAGGCCCTTCTTCTTGCATCGACTGTCGCCCTTGTGGCCACTACAGGCGCGAAGGCTGCCGACGCCGTCATCGAACAGGAACCAGCTCCGGTTGTGGTCGCTCCGTCCTTTACCTGGAACGGTGCCTACATCGGTGGCCAGATCGGCTACGGCTGGGGCAAGTCCAAGCTTGACGACGGTTTCGATACTCTCGAACTGAAGCCAGACGGCTTCCTCGGTGGCCTCTACGCCGGTTACAATTTCGACCTCGGCAACAATGTCGTTCTCGGTGTTGATGGCGACGTTACGTACAACAATCTGAAAGATGATTTCACCGGTGCTGGTGGCTCACTTGAAAGCAAGCTTCGCTGGTCCGGTGCTGTTCGTGCCCGTGTTGGCTACGCATTTGATCGCTTTCTGCCTTATATCGCAGGCGGTGTAGCTTTCGGTCAGGTCAAGAATAGCGGTAATGTCGGCTTAGCAGAATTCTCCGAAAGCAAGACGCTTACCGGCTGGACCGCTGGCGCTGGCGTCGACTACGCTGCGACCGATAACGTGATCGTTCGCCTCGAATATCGCTACACCGACTATGGTGACAAGGATTTCAATCTCGGTGGCTTTAACGTCAACGATGACTTCAAGACGAACGAAGTTCGCCTCGGCGTCGCATACAAGTTCTAATTCTGGTTGCACACATCTAGAAAAAGGGCCCCGCTTTGCGGGGCCTTTTTTTGTCGATCAGAATCTAAATTTATTGCGGTAATTTTTATTATTCACTAAAGCATATAGAAAGAACATATTCAGTTTTGTCTTTATTTACTACTCTACAGATTAGTTAGTAAATTAATTGAATCCTAAACTAAACTTATGTTGCCATAATGTTACATACATTTCCGGGTCGCAATACTATATACCGATCCATATCGAACATATTTTATAGGAGTTTTCGATGAAGTTCAGAATTTTACTAGGTGCATCCCTGCTCGCAGTCATCGCAAGCACCGGTGCTTATGCTGCAGACGCAATCGTTGCGCAGGAACCTGCTCCGATGGCAGCTCCAGCCTTCTCATGGGGCGGTGCTTACATCGGTGGTGAAGTTGGTTGGGGCTGGGGCCGCGCCAAGCTGGACGACAAGAACAACGGCCAGTCCAGCGAATTCAAGCCAAATGGCTTTATCGGCGGCGTCTATGCCGGTTATAACTTCGACATGGGCAACAACGTCATTCTCGGCGTCGACGGCAACTTCGACTATAACGACCTGAAGAAGTCGCATGACTATATCTCGAATGGCAGCGCTGTTCAGACCTCGGCTGAAACGAAACTGCGGTGGTCAGGTGCCGTTCGCGCACGCGCTGGCTATGCCGTTGATCGCTTCATGCCTTACATTGCCGGTGGTGTTGCCTTCGGTGGCGTGAAGAACTCGCTCAACATCGGCGGCAGCAGCTATGACAGCAACAAGACCCTGACCGGTTGGACTATCGGCACCGGCGTTGATTACGCTGCAACCGACAATGTTCTGCTTCGCCTCGAATATCGTTATACCGATTTCGGCAACAAGGATTTCGGTCTCGGCAACGTCAATACCCGCGGTTCGTTCAAGACCAACGATATCCGCCTCGGCGTCGCTTACAAGTTCTAAGCACAGTCAGGCTTAAAACGACGAGAAAGGCTCCGCTCCTGCGGGGCCTTTTTTGTGCATGGATGATTTACGTCCCTTTAAACTGCCGCATTTACCCTGCACCGGATTAGGCCCTTATTTGCTTTTGCGGCACAGAATCCCGTAAAGCACGCAAACATTCTTCAAAATGACCGGTCTGCATCACGACAGGACCGGCAAACGGGTGGGCGGATCCAGGCTGACATGGCATCGCGTGACGATAAAAACCGGCGCATCGAACCTTCCTTCGGTGGCGAAGAGAAAAAAGATGACGAGGTTTTTCGCGTCGACGAGGAGGACCGCATGGCTCGCGCACAGCAGCGCCGACGCAAGCAATCCGACGAACCGGAACCGCGCTCCTCGCGACGCGGCAAGAAGAAGCCGCGTGGCTTTTTCGGCTTTCTGCGTCGCTCGATCTACTGGTGCCTCGTGCTTGGTCTCTGGGGCAGCATCGCCTTTGCAGGCATGCTGGTCTATTTCGCAGCCAAGATGCCGCCGACGACCGACTGGACCATTCCGGATCGTCCGCCAAATGTACGCATCGTCGATGTCAACGGAAACCTGATCGCCAATCGCGGGACGACCGGTGGCGAGGCGGTGGGCTTGCATGAAATGTCGCCCTTTATCCCGAAGGCCGTCATCGCCATCGAGGACCGACGCTTCTATTCGCATTTTGGCATCGACCCCATCGGTCTTGCCCGCGCTGTTGTAACCAATCTGGTTTCGGGCCGCGCGGTTCAGGGCGGCTCCACACTCACCCAACAGCTTGCCAAGAATCTGTTTCTTTCTCCCGACCGCACACTGGAGCGCAAGGTGCAGGAAGTCATGCTCGCGCTGTGGCTCGAGCACAAATATACCAAGGATCAGATTCTGGAGATGTATCTGAACCGGGTCTATCTCGGATCCGGCGCCTTCGGTGTCGATGCTGCCTCACGACGCTATTTCAACAAATCGGCCAAGGATGTGAATCTGATGGAGGCGGCAACCCTTGCCGGTCTTCTGAAGGCACCGTCGCGCCTGTCGCCTGCCCGCGATCCGGAAGCCGCCGCCGCACGTGCCAAGCTGGTGCTGGGCGCCATGCGTCAGGAAGGCATGATCGACGACAGCCAGATGGCTATCGCCGAAAGCGAACCGATGACACGCGCGCCATCCTATTGGCAAGGTTCGGAAAACTATGTCGCTGACAAGGTAGTGGCGGAACTCCCCGAGTTGATTGGTGAAGCGAAGGAAGACATCACCGTCCAGACCACCATCGATCTCAACCTGCAGCGCGCCGGTGAAGAGGCAATCAAGGACCAGATTTCCCAGAATGGCAAAAAGATGAATGCCAGCCAGGGTGCGCTCGTTTCCATAGATAGCACGGGCGCGGTTCGCGCCATGGTCGGTGGCGTGGATTATGCCACAAGCCAGTTCGACCGTGTCACCGATGCCCATCGCCAGCCCGCATCCTCCTTCAAGCCCTTCGTTTATCTGACGGCGCTTGAACAGGGCCGCACACCGGATTCGGTGCGCAATGATGCTCCCGTCCGCATCGGCAAGTGGACGCCGAGTAACGACAACGGCAAATATATGGGACAGGTGACACTCGCCACCGCCCTTTCTCACTCGCTGAACTCCGTTGCCGCGCAGCTCGTGATGGAAGTCGGTCCGCAAACCGTGATCGACACCGCGCATCGGCTCGGCGTGCAGTCGAAACTTGAAGCCAATGCCTCGCTGGCGCTGGGTACATCGGAAGTGACGCTGCTGGAACTGACGGACGCCTATGTGCCGTTTGCCAATGGCGGCTATCGCGCGCCCGTCTATTTCATCACCAAGGTGACGGATTCGGACGGCAAGGTACTTTACCAGAAGGAAGACGGCGTCGGTCCACGCGTCATCGATGAGCGCAATGTCGGCATGATGAATGCCATGCTGCGGCGCACGGTGGAAGACGGGACGGCAAAGCGCGCTGCCTTCGGCTGGCCCGCCGCAGGCAAGACCGGCACCAGCCAGAATTTCCGCGATGCATGGTTTGTCGGCTATACGGCCAATCTCACGACCGGCGTGTGGTTCGGAAATGATGATGGCAAGGGTATGAAGCGCGTGTTCGGCGCGACCTTGCCGGTTGCTGCCTGGAAAAGCTTCATGAAAGAAGCGCACAAGGGCGTGCCGGTCGCCGAACTGCCCGGCCATTACGACATTCAGAACGTTGTCCCCGGCGGCAGCGACGGTATCGATCCGAATGCGCCTTACGATCCCGGCATGATGCCGCAAGACCCCTATGGCAATCAGCCAATGGCGGGGAACGACGATGACGGTTACTGGCCGCCTGCGCCGGATTCCACGGCTCGCAACGGCATCCAGCAGTCGAGTGAAACGGGACGCCCGCTCGCCGAACAGCCCGGCGCTGCGACATACCCGGCTAATTCCAATGACAACTACCGCCCGATGCCGCCCGGTGATGTGGGCGGCGGGCAGCAGCAGTCAGGAAAATCCACGACATTGCTCGATATCATCATGGGCAATTCGCAATAGAACCAGCCAGCAAGGGCCGCCGCCGCCGGCCTTTACGCGTGATCCTGTGAACCACCAGCTTCAAAGCAAACTCGCGCAAGCGCGTTTCACCAGAGCGCATCGTTTCCGAAAACCGTTTCACACTTTTCGGAATGCGCTTTAATTCCCCTCGAAATCTTGAGCGGCTTGGTCTATTCAAGATTGGAGAGCGAGGTTTTCATGTCCCAAGTCACCAAAACAGACGTTGCCGGTTCCGACACTCCCAAGGCGGATACCGAACGTAAAACTCTGGTCCTGACCGGTGCCAGCCGTGGCATCGGCCATGCGACGGTGAAGCGTTTTTCGCGTGCTGGGTGGCGCGTCATAACCTGCTCGCGACAGGATTTTTCCGACAATTGCCCGTGGCCCGCAGGTCCGGAAGATCACATCAAGGTCGATCTGGCCGATCAGGAAGATGTCGGCAAGGCAATCGCCGAAATCCGCCGCCGTCTCGAAGCCGATGGCAGCAAGCTTCATGCATTGGTCAACAATGCGGGCATTTCGCCGAAGGCGGAGGGCGGGCGCCGCATGAATTCCATCGAAACGCCCATGGCAGTCTGGCGTGATGTGTTTCAGGTCAATTTCCTGGCCTCGATCATGCTGGCACGCGGCCTGTTCAAGGAACTGGAAGCTGCACATGGCTCGGTCGTCAACGTGACCTCAATCGCGGGTAGCCGCGTGCATCCGTTTGCCGGAACAGCCTATGCAACCTCAAAGGCCGCACTTGCTGCCCTGACCCGCGAAATGGCGTCCGACTTTGGGCCTTATGGCATCCGCGTCAATGCCATTGCGCCCGGCGAAATCGATACGGCGATCCTTTCGCCGGGAACCGACAAGCTGGTGGAACAGCTTCCGATGCGTCGCCTCGGCAAGACATCGGAAGTGGCGGAAACGATCTACTTCCTTTGCTCCGAGGCTTCGTCCTATGTGACGGGATCGGAAATTCACATCAATGGCGGCCAGCACGTCTGACATTCATACAAAGCGCGGAGATTGAAATTCTCCGCGCTTTTGTGCTTATCTCTGTTTCAATCGATTTAACAACTGAGTTGTGCCTTCATGATCCTTTGCTGCGGTGAATCCCTGATCGACATGCTGCCACGAGAAACCGCAGCGGGCGAAACCGCGTTCCAGCCTTTCGCAGGTGGCTCCGTCTTCAACACGGCCATCGCGCTTGGACGTCTTGATGTTCCAACCGGTTTCTTCTCGGGCATTTCATCTGATTTTTTTGGGGAAGTGCTGCGCGATAATCTGGCGCGATCCAATGTCGATTATTCCTTTGCCGCAATCTCGGATCGGCCAACGACCCTGGCTTTCGTGCGTCTGGTCGACGGACAAGCACGTTACGCCTTCTACGATGAAAACACCGCAGGCCGCATGTTGACCGAGAGCGATATGCCCTATGTCGATGACGCCATCGATGCCATGCTGTTCGGCTGCATCAGCCTGATTTCCGAACCGTGCGGCAGCATCTATGAAGCGTTGATGACGCGCGAGGCACCAAGGCGGGTCATGTTCCTCGACCCGAATATCCGTGCAAGCTTCATCACCGACCGCGAGAAACATCTGGCGCGTATGAAGCGCATGATCGCGCTCGCCGATATCGTAAAACTTTCAGACGAAGATCTCGCCTGGTTTGGCGAAAAGGGCAGCCACGACGAAATCGCCGCCGAATGGCTGAAGCTTGGACCGAAACTGGTGGTCATCACCAAGGGCGCGCATGGCGCCGACGCCTATACGGCCAAGGCAACCGTGCGCGTGCCGGGTGTGAAAGTGGACGTGATCGACACTGTTGGCGCGGGCGACACGGTCAATGCGGGCATTCTTGCCAGCCTTCACAATCAGGGCCTTCTCGACAAGGACGCACTTGCCGAACTGACCGAAGACCAGATCCATTCCGCTGTTGCGCTCGGGGTCCGGGCTGCTGCGGTGACTGTCTCGCGCGCAGGTGCAAACCCGCCATGGGCGCATGAGATGAAGGATTGACGCACGGCAAAGCCGTGACATGATGCGTCCGGTCTGTGTCGGCCTTTTCCGACAAGGTCCGAACAGGAGTCCAGAGCATCATGAGCATCGAATTTCTGCTGACATCCTTCATCATTGTCGCCTCCCCCGGCACTGGCGTGCTGGTAACGCTTGCGGCAGGACTGTCTCGTGGTGCACGGGCCTCGATCATCGCCGCGCTCGGCTGCACACTCGGCATCGTGCCGCATATGCTGGCTGCCGTGACAGGGCTGGCGGCCTTGCTCCATGCCAGCGCACTCGCCTTCGAGATCATCAAATATGCAGGCGTCGCCTATCTGCTCTATATGGCGTGGATGACGCTCAGGGAGCATGGCACATTGAAGATCGAAACCGATGACGCACCGCGTTCGGACCGTGAGGTCATCTGGTCGGCAATTCTGGTCAATCTGCTGAACCCCAAACTGTCGATATTCTTCTTTGCCTTCCTGCCGCAATTCGTAAATACGCAACAGGGCGGGACGGTTGCCCGCATGGTGGAACTGTCTCTCGTTTTCATGGCCATGACATTCGTGGTGTTTGCGTTCTACGGTGTATTCGCAGCCGCCGTCCGTAACCAGATCATCTCGCGCCCCGCTGTGCTTGCATGGATGCGCCGCAGCTTTGCTGCCGCCTTCGTCGCGCTCGGGGCAAAACTCGCACTGACCGAACGATAGACCATGGCCCAGAATATTTATGATCGCGAAGACTTCTTCGCCGCTTACAGCCAATTGCCACGTTCCGTGCATGGGCTGGAAGGCGCGCCTGAATGGCCACTTGTCCGTTCACTTGTGCCCGATCTGACCGGCCGTGATGTTGCCGATCTCGGTTGCGGTTTCGGCTGGTTTTGCCGCTATGCCCGCGAACAGGGTGCTGCATCCGTCATCGGCTACGACCTTTCAGAAAACATGCTGGAACGCGCGCGCCGCGACACGCCGGACGATGCCGTTCGCTATATTCAGGCGGATATGGAAGGGCTGGAGCTGCCAGAAGCAAGCTTCGATCTCGTCTACAGCTCCCTGGCTTTTCACTATATCCGCGACTTCCCGCGTCTTTTGAAAGCGATCCATGCGGCTTTGCGGCCAGAAGGTCGCATTGTTTTCACGATTGAGCATCCGATCTTCATGGCGCCGCTTACGCCGGGCTGGATCGAGGAAGGCAACGGCCAGAAGCGCTGGCCGGTCGATCATTATGCCGCGGAAGGTGAAAGGCGAACCGATTGGCTGGCAGAGGGTGTCATTAAATATCACCGCCGCCTCAGCACCTCCGTCAATGCGCTGATTGAGGCCGGATTTGCCATCAGCCGGCTGGAGGAATGGTATCCGTCGCCAGAGCAGATCGCGGCATGGCCAGCACTGTCGGAGGAGATGGAACGACCTATGCTGTTGATAGTTTCCGCTAGCCGACAGACTGCTTGACCAGCCACATTTCACGCCTTTTATAGGGGTGGGCGGGACACGAATCAGACTGGCGAGGAGAAACCATGGACGTGTTGCGCATTGCTGCCTTTTCGCAAGGCAATCAGGGCGGCAATCCCGCTGGAGTGTTGATCGCCGATCGCCTCCCCTCCCCGCAGGATATGCAGAAAATCGCAAAGGATGTGGGCTTTTCCGAAACCGCCTTTGCTGCGCCGGAGGGCGATAGCTGGCGCGTTCGCTATTTTGCGCCGGAAATGGAAGTGCCGTTCTGCGGTCATGCCACTATTGCTCTTGGCGCCGCGTTAGCCATGCGCATGGGCGATGGGAGTTTCACACTCAAGCTTAATAATAGTGACATCAGCGTCGAAGGCCGCAAGGAAGGCGAGCTGTTTGCAGCCAGCCTGCAATCGCCGCCGACGCGCCAGCGCGCAGCCAACGATGCCGAAGTGGAACAGGCTCTGGCACTGTTCAGTTTCGAAAAGGACGATCTGGCACCCGGTCTGGCACCGGCCCTGATCCATGCCGGGGCGGACCATATCGTGCTTCCGCTTCGTTCACGCGAAAAGCTGGCTTCAATGCATTATGACATGGCGCGCGGACGCATCCTGATGAAGCGTCAGGGCTGGACGACGATCCTGCTCATCTATTCGGAAACGCCGAAGCGCTTCCACAGCCGCAACCCGTTTGCATCCGGCGGGGTTTATGAAGACCCGGCGACTGGTGCGGCCACAGCGGCCTTTGCCGCCTATCTGCGTGATAGCGGCTGGCCGCATGGCGGCGAGATCGAAGTCTTTCAGGGTGAGGATATGGGCAGCCCATCACACTTACGAGCCCAGATCGGCAATGAGCGTGGCGGCTCTATCCGCGTTTCCGGCACCGCACGGTTGATGGAATAGAGCGCATCCCGAAAAGGGTGAAACGCCTACGCAGGGAAATCAGTCCACTGGACTGATTTCTGATCCTGCTTCGATCAGAAAAGATGTGCGTCAAAACAAAAGATTAGGGCGCCGATCTGATCCAGTCAGATCGAAACGCGTTTTAATCGCTCGTTGCAGCTCGTCACACGCGGACGAGCTGCTCTACCCGCTCCTCATTTCCGAAGAACTTGAGATAACGCGCCACTTCCTTGGGGTCGCCGGTCGCCTTTTGCGGATTGTCGGAAAGCTTGACCGCCGGATGGCCGTTGGCATCGGTCACCTTGCAGACGAGCGAAATCGCATTCAGCCCTTCGATTTCCTTCGGGGCGCAGCCTGCAAAATCATTGGTGAGATTGGTGCCCCAGCCGAAGCTCATGCGCACACGCCCTTCGAAGTGACGGTAAGTCTCCTCGATCGTGTCCACGTCAAGCGCGTCGGAAAAGATCAGCAGCTTTTCACGCGGGTCCTTGCCGCGTGACTTCCACCATTCGATGATGCGCTCGCCGCCTTCGATGGGC
>Ga0182738_1006837_pt1 | contig 11747 bp, 9 predicted proteins | sample eDN5th30CBELigMG_FD_128876 | JGI IMG/M metagenome (GOLD analysis project Ga0182738, IMG submission 128876) | Enriched Miracle-Growth compost microbial communities from Emeryville, California, USA - eDNA 5th pass 30_C BE-Lig MG (version 2)... ...
ACTGATTTATAAAGAAAAAAATAATCTTATTTTTTCCTAGATGTCATAGAATTAATGATGCTTGTCTTGCAATTTTGATGAAAGAACTGGGAAATTATTGTAGAGATTTAAATAAATTGTCTCTTCATTTCAGCAAGTCAAACTTCATCACAGACGCTGGAATCAAAAGAGTCGGAAAATCAATCGGACGATCCTTCCCAAGACTTCAAGAACTCACCATTAAGTTCCAAGGATGTCGTGTGATTTCTGATCGAGGAGTGGAGGAATTTATCAAACATATTGGAGTCAAATTACGAGATTTAGTTGATTTAACTTTAGACTTTTCAAGGTAATTTTTGGATGTGATTTTCACAAAAATAATCATTTCATATAGATGTGAAGGAATAAAAGATAGAGGATTACAAATTCTTGGAGAAGTTATTGGTCGAAAGTTTCCGAAGTTACTTCATCTCAGATTGGAATTCTCAGGGTAAATAAGAACTTTCTGTTTAGTTGAATACTAAAATTGTTTATAGATGTCAAGGGATTGGAACTGAAGGAGTTGGTTCAATCTTGACAGATGTCACAATTTTTTTAAAGAGATTGAAGACTTTAACGCTTTATTTCAGCGAGTAAAATTTGATTTGAGTAAGTTGGTTAATGAAAATTTTTAGTTGCGGAAGTCTGGAAAGTAATGTCTTGTCAGATTTGGAAATTAATGTGGCACATAATTTAAAGAGCTTAAAGAGATTTTCTCTTGATTTGAGCGGGTAAACTTTGAAAATTTTAGTCTGAGTTAAATGAATATTTTAGATGTCCTTTGATCAAATCAAAAGAAAAGATTGGCCTCCAGAAAAAATTGAATGCTTTGCAAGGCCTTGAAGCTGGTGTTTTCTAAAGATTTCGGATTCTTCCTCAATATTCTTGCAGAGGGAAGAGTATTCAAGGAAACCAATAGATCTGAAAGTTTTTGAGGTGAATATCGACCCCTCATTTTTCCTTTTGATATTCATCTACATAACCAAATCACCTTTTATTTTTTCCCGAGACATTTTGTGTATTTGTTGTTGAAAAAAGTATTGTATACAATTCTATGCCAGTATTGCTCTCAATATCAAAATCTCTAATCAAATAAATAAAACTAAATTCCTTTCTGAAGATACCGCCATTTGTGATGAAAAGACAAGAAATGCAAGTTACCGCGGATGCTGTCAGACGATTGGAAATTAGTCCCTGTGAGCTCCTCGAAATGTTTGTAGTATTTATTTGAAAGAAATGGTCCAAAATTTCATTCAAAACAACAATCTGAAAATATACATAATATAGTAAAGTAAACCTTTATCTCAAAACTGGGAATTATACATTAAATTACTCTTTTAAATATAAAAATCATGATCCTTTTTAAAATTCATCTCAGATGTTCAACTTGAGATTTTCATTTTCGAATCAATCAAATGGAAAGCAAGTCTCTTCATTCATCTCTTTAGAATCATTTTATGTGAGCTAGTTTCTGAATTAATGTCTCTTTGTAAAATCCTCATGAGTTATTTCTCCATACCTATTTCATATTGTTCAGAGGAGTTTTTTTTTCTTGAAAAAACAAAAAAATCGTTGAAAATTTTCCTCCAGCAAAATAAAATCCCCAAAAATGATGGGAGAACCCTTACCATCCAAATTTGAAAGATAATTGCTCTAAATTAACAAGCTGTTCATTGAGTTCATCTCCAAATCGTCTTGAGTCTTCATCAGTGATCCCTTGACACCTTTCCAAATAAATCAATCCCCGAGGGGGAAAAATCCAATGAATTTACATTCTAAAATCAATGATTAAATTTTTCAGTCCTTTCAGGTTTCTTGTAATTTGAGAAACAATCATTTTCAACCCTTTCTCCGTGATTTGATCGCACCTTTCCACATAAGTGAGTCTAGAGGTTTAGAAAATACTGTAAGAATTCAATTTTAAGAGTTTTGATCTTTGTGAGATTTCTGAAAATATGAAAGGCTAGAGCTTCTAAGCCAACATCTGTTATTTTCTCACACCTAACAGATGTCAGAAGAAAAATTTTGAGATATTATACCAAGAGAAATGAAGGTTGAGTCTTTCAAGGTTAGGGAAATTTCTCGCAAGATTGACTCCAACAACTTTGAGGCCATAATCATTAATGTGACTACATCTATTTTATCCAATAATTAAAGGGGAAAATATGGCTCAATTACGATTCGAACTCAACTTTGATAACTTTGATATGAATCCATTGGTAAAGTTTGATATGTCTGGAGATGTCCTTCCAAAATGTATCAATAACCTCATATTTAACTTGCCTACGACAATATCTTCAAATTTGAATGGGAAAAGGGAACATACTTTTTTCGTTTATCAAAGATGTACATTTTTTCAAACTCATAGAAATTTCTCCATTTGGTTTGTATGCTTTTGAGGACTATCAAGATAATCATTGATTTGAACGAAGAAATCAAAGGAAGTACTTTGACTTGGCTGCGTTGAATAAGGAAGGAACCTTTGTTTCTGCAATCTGGTCCTCATTCTCTGTAACATCTTGATGTTTAGGTCTGGGATATCTGAGTAAGTGTTTTTGCGGAGTTCAGATCTGAAACTCGTCAGAGATCTAAAGCTTCCAAGAAATCTTGAGGGTTCTTTTCGAGGAGTGCTTTGTTTAGTTGTCAGAGTTAAGGCTTTTTCAGAAGCATGAGAGCATGTTGGAAGAGGAAACACATCATGTCTATGCTTTGATTTGGCCTGCGCACAATTTCCCATTATTTAAGTTTTATTCGAAGAAATTATTATTACTTCATATAAAGGTTTTTTCCTCTTTTACCCGCAAAATTTGGAAGAAAAATGAGCTCAATATGGAAAGTTTAGGAGGTCAGTAATTGAGTTTGGGTGATTTGATATTGATTTTAGAAGGAGTTCGAAGAAGAGATGAAGGGCTTTGGACTGTAGTCTTTATTATCTAGGATCTCACAAAGGGGAATTGATAAAGGGAGTTAATTGATAATAAGAAATGACAGGTATAAAAAATCTAATTAAGAAATTAAAAACAAAGAAAGTCCGGTTGAACAGTTTATTGATCTAAAGAAATTAATTTTTGATATATGGCAAGAGATTTGAGATTTTTGGGAGGGAAAGCTCTTCTTGAAACCAGAGGAAGATTATGTGAGGTTTCTTTCTGAGCTCATATTCACATACGATCAAAAAGAATGGAAGATAGTTAATTAAAGAAATGCAGTAGAAATACAAAGGTTAAAATATGACAAGAGTTGGGATAAACTTTAATTTCTGCAATGAATTTTGCTTCGCTCGAATAGAGATTTTGTCACAGCTAGAATATTTAGAAAGAGCTCTTCAAAAATAACTATCATACTGTTTGAAATAGAGATTTAGAGCTAATAATTTATCTCTTCTCCGCTGTATACTTGATGTTAAATCAGTCAGAGCTTTATCAGTGATATTCGGGCACCTTGAAATTCATTAATAATTTTGCATTCACGATAAGATGATGTTACATATTGAAATTCAGAGTTAGTTTAGTTATATGGACAAACGCATGCTCAAAACCTATTCCAAAATCCTGCAATCCTTTATCTGTAATTGATATTGACCTAATGAATCACAAGTTTGAGCTTGGATTTCAAATAAGGATTACGAATGAAAATCCAGCTTGAGTTCTTGTAATTTACACAAATGATCTCCAGCCAAAAGTACAACCTGTTTGATTGTCAAATCTCCCACTTTATTACAGCTAAAAAAATGGGAAAAAGTTTTGAAGGTATCGATGATACACTGGTAAAGAAATCGAGAGTTTTTCAAGGTTGACAAGGCGTTTGCAGACGTTATAGATTCCTGTACTAATTCCTTCACTTGTAATCTCTTTGCATCTAAAGGAATTATTAGATCTCCTTCGGAATCAAATCTCAAATATACCCATAAAATGAAATATCAAGAGATTGGAGATTTTTTGATAAGCCACATATTTGAGCAAGAAACTTTACAATACCTTGATTAGATACCTTTCTCAAACTTTAAAGACGTTATGAGGGGAGAATGAAATAAAGTGAGTACTATTGAAAACTAATATGGAGTGTTGTAAGATTTGGCAAGAAGAGATTTATTTGAGTTCCAAGGACATAAAGACTTTTATTATCAATTCCATCTGAACAGCTAAATGACTATTGAAGAAGAAAAAAGTTAAAAGACGGACTTATTGAAGGTTAGGGAGAGATGCTGTAAGGATTTGAGCGATCGAATCGTTGTAAGGGTGAAGATTTCTAGGCCTTTATTTGTAATTTCTTCAGATCTAAGGGAGAATAGTTAAGAAATAATGAGGTGGATGAAGAACTTGGAAATAGTTATTTTGAGTTTTTGGAGAGTAATGAAAGATGAAGAGATCATTTTTCCAATGAGAATAAGATCATTATCTTGAATTTTAATGAACCTAGACGGAGGATATTGGTTTGTAAGAACAAAAATTGTACTCAGAAGAGAGGATTGTTAGAATCTGGAATTGTTTTAGTTGTTGCTTTTGACAGAATTTGGAAATACTTTTACACCAACTTTCAATCATTTTGTCACTAAGTGGTCTGTGATAACATCAAAGATTGAGTTTCAGAAGAAAAGAGATGCAATTACCCCTTCCAATTTCGATAGATGTAGACAAAGTTATCTCGAAGAGTGATATAGCTTCCGTATCTTTGTTTGGTGTCATGGAAATCTAGAGCATTTTAGCATTTTTAGGTGTGGTATTATGTTTTAACGGCAAGCTAAGTTTGTGGATTGATGGTTAAAAATTTTGCCCCTTGGAAGAGACTCCTCTTGTTTTTGGTGAGTTTCTGGCTTTATTTGGTTTCCCATAGAATGAGAAAATTGTGAAAAATTGGAGTAGTAGATCTTTTTATTAAATTTATCTGAAATTGAACTTGGAAAAAAGTCATGTATTCAAAAAAGGAAATCAAGGAAAATCAGGTCATGGAGTCCTAAACTCTGAAAATCCGAGTCATTGTCCAGATAAATCCAGAAAACTCGGAAAAAATTTTTGGAAAGTGCAATTATCCCTTTTTTTTGGTACTTCTCAAATTTCGTCTGATTTTGTGTGATATTTTTTCTTCATTCGAACTTTAAGAGACATGGAAAAATCTCGTTTAAAAGCATGATTGCCGAAAGAAAATTTTTTAGAGCCAGGGTTTGGAATTGTCCGGATTTCGACGGACTGCCCAGATTTTTTAAAATTTGTCTGGATTTTCCCAAATTTTCAGAGAGTTAATTTTTTCGACCAAAAAATTACCATATTTCTGAAAAAAAAAATTTACTTCGTCATATGATTGTTGAACCCTTTCTTAAGACTAAAAATCAACGCTCTTTTCCTTTTTTTCCACGAGTCTTGAATTTAATTTCATCACTAGACAGTTAACTTTTCAATTTCAAAACCAAGATTCAAAATATAAAACAGTCATCACTATCCTAGTTTATCACTTATTGATCACAACTTTAATGATAGATGAACAGAATAGAAAAGAGGCGAACGACCAACAAAAAATTAGTAAAATAAAAAAAAAATGAAATAATACATAGTATTTAAAGGAATGTCTATCAAATTTTTCTTCACAGTTTCATGTCATAAAATTTATACAAAAAGCATCTTTCAACTCCATTATCATTCTATCAAACGACTGAACATACAATTTATGCTTCAAATATACGAGAGAATTTAGATTCCGGATTTGTCCAGATTTTTTTGCCAAAAATTTTCCGATTTATCCAGAATCATCTCCGGATTTTTGGTTAGTCCCAATTCCGATCCCTGTTTAGAGCTTTTTTGGTGAAATTGTTTTTTCGAATTTTTTGGAAATTTTTTTTTTTGAGAAATCTATCAAAAATATTGATTGGCAAAAAAATGTTTTGCAGAGTTTTCTGGAGAAAATTAGAAAAATCTGGAAATCAGGAACGATTTCTCAAAAGAGGACGATTCTGAACCCTGAGAAATTTTTTTTTTGACATTTTCAGAGAAGAGAAGATCTGGGTTTGTCATTCTCTCCTCCTTCGAATTTTCTCACATTTCAGAAGTTTTTCTGATAGACTTCTTTTTTTTGGTGCGATGAAGAATATTGAAGAAGAATCTCTCTCCTTGAGATTTTTTGCCACTATTTATCATCCCCAAATATCCCAGAGATATGATCAATGAAGGGAATTTTCTCATCATTATTTCGATGTATGAACTTTTGTAATTAAATTAGAGAATAACCCAACCCGACCCAGCGCCCAAGTTAATTGAGAGATTCTCTCAAAAGTCGCAAATTTCCTCTTTTTCTATACACATGAGGCTGGAAGGTAAAGAAGGATTTGTCTATAAAATGTTCTTGGATTTAATGTTTGTCTCTTATGAAAAACAACTTTTTTGTGAAAAAGTATACTATGCATATGTATGTCCGATTTTATGTGTGTGCTCAAACTCAAATGATCATATGGTAGACCATAAGGACAATGAAGCTTATAAATTTATACAGCAGCAGCATTTTATTCTTCATCTTCAGGAGCGACAATTTCATGACTTTCAAAGTATCTGATTTCTCTCTTTTTCTTTTTATACTTATTTACTACAGCTCTAGAGGCAGTTTGACCAGCTTCAGATTCAGGAGTTCTGTGGACCAAGAAAGATGGGACGGCCATCTTGATGGCATAATCGATACCAGTAAGTTTTCTGTTATTAATAGCTTCTTGACGATATTTAAGGATTTGTTCAGGTTGGTTTTCGAGAGCCTTCTTGATTTTGGCGAGTTTTATAGGTCTTTCTCTTTCGAATTTGTGGCCTTTGGGAGCTTTGTGTCTGGGGTTAACTTTAGGTTCTTTATTTTCATAAGTCCAGGGGACGGCATTAGCTCTAAAATGATATTTGAGCATGTTTCTGTAACGAGCAGAAATAAGGGGTCTATGCCATCTGCCATTGACAAGAGAAGGCTTGAAAGCCTGGGGAAGAGGCATGTAAAGAAGTCTTGTCCACATTTTTTATTAAATTTAAATTTATTTATTTGCACACAAGAGATTGAATGTGAAGAAATTTTTCCTTTAATTTGTTAACATATCTTTTTCTGTTTTAACTGAGATTTGTACGTTGAGTTGACAAATGTCATGCGAAAAAAATTCCTTTTCAATGGTGACAGAAAATAGTCAAAATATATGGTATACTTGATGTCTTCCCACTTTCATCATCCATTGAAAAATATTTCTTCAAGTTTCTTTCTTGGATAAGAGAATTCATTTGAGAAATTCATTGTTCAGCAAAAAAAGGTTTTTTGGAAATATTGAAATCCATTCATTTTGACATCATTCAGAACGTTCTGGGCTTTAGAAGATCTGTCAAAAATAAAGGCTAAAATTTGAGAGATAGTTAGGATTTTTTGGAATTGAAGCAGAATACGTTATTATTTATTATAAGTTGAAATTTTTATAGATAGAATGTAGAATAATTTGTTTAGTCTTCCTCGAAGACAGCCAAAGCTCACTCATTAAAACACTTAGCGAGAGCCTAGAAAGCAAGACAGAATGTCAGCAAAGTCTCTAACAACTCATTCTATCTGTTATTCATTGGTAGCTTTTTGATTAAATGTCATCAAGGAAAATTACTGTTGCTTGTTTGAGGAATGATAAATTTTGTATCAGAAGAGATCATTGAATATTGAGAGAAAAAGAAAAAGGAATCTATTTCTTGAATGGATTGCGTTGTCAAAAAAAAAAAAATCATTCAAGAAAACAAAAAAAAAGGGATGAAAGGAAATTAGTCTCCAAAATTAAAACGAATTTTGTGAGAAAAAAATAATTAAGAGTAACAGACTTTTTGATACACTCTAATATAATTATATAACGAGGAAGTTTGATTCTAAATATTCACAAACAATCACTTTCCATTCATGTCCAAGACTGCTAAAATTGATGTTGCTGTCCGTGTTCGTCCTCTTTTAGAACATGAAAAAATGGACGGCCTTCGTCAGACCCGTCTCAAAGCCAATCCTTCAAACAGCGAAATTAGGTACCCTAATATTCCCCACAAAGTTCCTAACCTTTTCGATAGACTGGTCGATCCAGAAGGTAAAAATAACAAGGTGTATGCTTTTGACAAGGTCTGCTCAAATAATTGCTCTCAAGAGGAATTCTACCAAACGGTAGGCATGAACAAGTATATTGATCGCGTCCTTGAGGTACATTTTGTGAGATTTCGAGCAAGATTTTAATGGAAATTGTAGGGTTATCATGCGACTGTGTTTGTGTACGGCCAAACCGGGTCAGGAAAAACTTATACCATGGAAGGCATCGAATATGATTTGCCTGTTAATCGTCCCACTCAACGTAAACCGAATAAAATTGTGGTAGGACAAAGAACGATGAGAATTTGGGGTCTAATGTAGTTCATAGGGAATGAGAGACGCTGGTTTGATTCCAAGAGTTATCAGAGATTTGTTCCAAAAGATTGCCGTCACATCCAAAAAATTCAATCGCAACTACAACGTAAAAGAAAAATTTTCTTTGTGATCCTCACCTTTCTATGAAGATTTATTGCTCATTTTTGGAGTTGTATAATGAGAAGATCTATGACCTGTTAAATCCAGACCAATTGAACCGAATTTCAGCAGCAAGTCCAGGCTTGAAATTGAGATGGCATAAAAAGGATCAATTTCTTGTGGAGAACCTCTATGTGTTTGCTTGCTCCTCACCAGAAGAGCTTGAATTTTTATTCCATATGGGAGTAAAGAACAAGACAATGGCAAGTCATCGCTTGAACAGTTCTTCAAGCAGATCTCACTGTATTTTTGAGATAAAAATCGAGTACTTTGACAGCAAGAATCCTGATGACGTTATTGTCAGTAAACTTGCCCTTGTCGATCTTGCTGGTTCAGAACGTTCTTCCTGGGTCACTTCTGAAGGAAGAATGGCAAAAGAAGCTATCGAAATCAACAAGTCTTTGTTCACTTTAAGACAAGTTATCAATGCGATTCATGACAGCCAAAATCGCGGCTCAAAAAATGAACAACATATCCCTTATAGAGAATCAAAATTGACATCCTTGTTGAAGCAATCTATCGGTGGTAATTCCTATTGTCTCATGGTAAGTGATAGAGTTAATTTGGGACGTTAATCGTTGTAAAAATAGATTGCATGTTTATCACCAAGTGATGAGAATTATGAAGAAAATATGTCAACATTGAGTTATGCAACAAAAGTGACAAAGATTCAGAATGAACCGATCAAAAATGACGACCCTCGTTGGAAAGTCATTCAAGAACTCAAAGTACCTCTATCTTTTGGGGAATTATTTAAATAAAAACGATAGACACAAAATATTGACTTACTTCAAAAATTGGATGATGCCAATCAACAAATTCTTTCTCTGACACAAGGTATCCATCGAAAAGCCCAAAAATCTTCGGAGTCAATGAGACCAAAACGAGCAGATGGAACACAAAGTACTTGATTATCGTGAATGAAGGGAGGATTAAAATTTTTTCAAATTAGATACGGAAGAAGATCATTATCATCGAGAACCAGGAGCTCATAGCCAAACACTTGGAAATCCGAATTTCTCACCATCAGCTCATGAAAAATCCAGCTATATTACTAACGGATTTGCGCATCCTACCGAACCTAATTCTGAAAATATGGTCTTCTCCGAGGTACTAAATTCTTTTCCAAAAGAAAATCTCATCATCACTTGAAATAGAACTTGACACAACAATTAGTTGTCGCCATAAATCAAATAAGAGACCTATTAGAAGCATTGAAACGAGAACGAGAAAGAAATGAAGATTTGATTGTTAAATTAGAAGATCGTGAAAATGTTATTGCTACATTAATGAGGGAAAATCAAGAATTAAGAGATTCAATAATCCAATTAGAAAGTGCACCTGGCCCAGGCCCTGGCCCTGGCGCCGATCATTCTGGACCTTTGAGAACAAGGTAATTTTGCTTCCTCCATTTGAATAAAATTAACCAATATAGGGATAGAGCAACATCAGGCTCCTCGAAACACGCAAAAAGTCCATATTTGAGAGGCTTAAACTCAACAACAGGATACAATATGAACAATTCATTCCATGAAAAGGAGAGAAATTCAGCACTTTCCCAGACAAATACTTCATTTAAATCATCACTTCCAATGCCAAAGATTAGAGGACAAAGTCCAAAAATGTGGGGAGAAGCAAAGACCGAACAACAACAGCAACAAGAAGAACGAGAAAACCCACATGATATCTCAAATTACATTCCAACCCAAGAGAATCTTCATATGGAGCATCATTACAGAACAACAACAATGTTTGCAAGGAATATTATGTACAGAAGAGGGAATACACAAGGAAAAGGACAGTTCTCAGAGACAATGTCGGAATTCCATGCAAGTTTTGTTGATAAAAACAAGAATGACAAGTCATTTAATGATGATTTAACAAATGAGAAGAATAGTTCAATTAATCTGGATACTTATACACAAGCTACGCCAAAGGTTACAAATATAAGAGAAGATTCTGAGAATGGATTTATTCAGATGATTAAAGAAAGAACAGGGAAATTGAAAGAGCAGTATGAAAGAAGAAAAGATTTAGGTTCTGAAGGGCAGTTAGTATTGGAAGATTTACAAAAGACAAGTCAACGTAGAGGAAGCGCGAAACCAAGAGCGATGACTCCGATGGATCGAACAAAAGGAATGTCAGGAAGAGATCAACAACAAGATACTTCAGTGAATTTAGGCAGGCCACCCAAAGGTCGTGATAGTTTTCACTAAGGAATAAATAAAATGATTTGCTTGTTTCTTTAAATATTTTTTTAAAAGAGAAGAGGAGCTTTTTGGTTTGGAAAAGTTTCTCCTCTTCTTGAAAAGAATAAGATATATTGATATGATCTTTATTTTTTAAGATTTTTGCTTTCTGTATTGAAATTCTAGCTTTATAATATAAGAGAATTATATACTTTTAGAGTGTATAACAAGATATTTCTTATTAAAATTATTTGCTTGTACTAGAATTTTTATTCTTTATGGTTTATCATCGTTTTGTTGTTCAAAATACTTACTCGAAAATTTTTCCATTTTTGTTTCAAGTCTTTTTTGGGATATCGAAAAAATTATGATGTTGTCGAGAAGTAAAGAGTACTTGCAGTAATATACAATAAGGAAAATGGGGGCTTGATAAAGTAGAAAATACATTAAAGATAAAAATCTCATTAACAAGCACATTTTTTGGAAAACTTTTTCTTGCCATTACCATTGCCATTGCCATTTATTGATTTTGTAGTCGGCTCTTCTGTTGTTGATAATCTTAAATCCTCCTTTAAATATTTTGTCAGGGGTGTAATCTCAGATGAGTTTTTTACTTTGACAGCAACATCGATTATGCCTTTCTCGATCTTGTCATTAATTGCTTTAAATGTCTCCAAAAATATCTAGGAAAACATTCAGGAAATTTTTGAATTGTTCGATTTACAGTTTCAACATTCGTTCCGTCTACAGCAGAAGTTTCAGCAAAGAATTCAAATCCATGTTTCTTGGCGAAATCTATTCCTTCCTGAAATTCCACTTCTCTCCTATGAAATTTTTTCATCAATAAACCCTTCCAAGTCGCTTACCTTTGGCTTTGATCCATATCATTTTTATTTCCCACAAGAATATTTGACACATTCTCATTTCCATATTCCTTCACATCTTTCAGCCAATCTTCAAGATGTAACAAACTATTCACACTAAAAGAATTCTTTAGATTTCGTTTAAAAA
>Ga0182738_1006838_pt1 | contig 11745 bp, 9 predicted proteins | sample eDN5th30CBELigMG_FD_128876 | JGI IMG/M metagenome (GOLD analysis project Ga0182738, IMG submission 128876) | Enriched Miracle-Growth compost microbial communities from Emeryville, California, USA - eDNA 5th pass 30_C BE-Lig MG (version 2)... ...
CAGGTGCTGCAGAAGCTGACGCTGGACGTCGCCTCCAGCCTCGGCACCTACGACCTCTACTACATCGACCAGAGCTGGGCGGCCAATTTCAGCCAGGACGTGTTCGATCCGCGCGAGCAGCTCAAGAACGCCGACCTGGCAATGCCCAACTACAACATCGACGACTTCCTCAAGCCGCTGGTCGACGGCATCGCCATGTACAAGGACACGATGGTCGGCGTGCCCTACGACATCCCGATCTTCATCATGCAGTATCGCAAGGACATCTGGGACGAGCTGAAGCTGCCGGCGCCGACGACGATGGAAGACCTGCTCAACGCGTCGAAGGCCATCACCGACGCCAAGGGGCCGAACGTCTACGGCACCAGCGGCCAGATGAAGTCGGGCCACTACAGCCTCGAATGCGACTGGACGGCGTGGCTGTGGGGCCATGGCGGCTCGATCTTCGACAAGGACGGCAAGTTCTGCGGCAACGACGAGCGCGGCCTGGAGGCGATGGCCTACTGGGACAAGCTCAAGGCCACCATGCCGCCCGGCGTCAACGGCTGGACGTGGGACGGCGAAGGCCAGTCGGTGGCGCAGGGCGTCGCCGCCTCGATGCTGTCGTGGGGCGAGTTCTTCCCCTTCTTCGACGACCCCAAGGCTTCCAAGGTCTCGGGCCTGATGGAGGCGATCGTGCCGCCTAAGCCCACCACCACGCTCAGGACCGTGCAGGAAACCGCGTTCGGCGAAATCCCCGGCGTCGGCCACCAGGGCGGCTCGTCGCTGGCGGTGTCGAAATACTCGAAGGCACCGGACGCGGCCTGGATCTTCATGCAGTGGGCGACCTGCGCCGACACCCAGGCGTTGATCACCGTGCTCGGCGGCGGCACCGGCCCGACGCGCACGAGCGTCTATGACGACCCGCGCGTCAAGGCCAACGCCCGCGTCGGCGCCGGTACCACGCGCCACCTGCCGGTGGTGCGCGAAACCATCGCCAACTACATGGGCTCCGAGCCGGACCTGCCGGCCTGGGCGGAAATTTCCAGCGATACGATCCCCGTCGCGCTCGGCAAGTATTTCGCCGGCCAGTCGGGCTCCGCCAAGGATACCATGGACGCCCTGAAGTCGCAGGTCGACGAGATCGTCGCCAAGGGCTGATTTCTGACCATCGGGGCGGCGCTCGCCGCCGCCCCGGCATAGCCAAACATGCAAGAGGGTATCATGGCCGACAAACCATTGGTGGCAGTGACCGGAGCAAGCTCGGGCATCGGCGAGGCCGTCGCCAAGGCCTTCTCGGCCGCCGGCCATCCAGTGCTGATGATGGCGCGCCGGCTGGAGCGCATGCAGGCGCTGAACCTTCCCAACAGCATGGCCCGCAAGGTCGACGTGCGCGATCGCGCTGAAATCGCCGCCGCCGTGAAGGAAGCTGAGGAAAAATACGGGCCGGTGGACATGATGTTCGCCAATGCCGGCATCGCCCGGCTCGCCGACATCGGCCGCCAGTCGCCCGAAGAATGGGACGAGATGATCGACATCAACACCAAGGGCATGCTGAACACCGTCCATGCCGTGATGTCGGGCATGATGGCGCGGCGCCGCGGCACGCTGTTCATGATGAGTTCGATCGCCGGCCGCAAGGTCTACCCCGACCATACCGTCTATTGCGGCACCAAGTTCTTCGTCCATGCGATCTCGGAATCGCTGCGCGACTACCTTTCCGACTACGACGTGCGCGTCATCGTGCTTTCGCCCGGCGTCATCGAAACGGAAGTGCTGAGCGGCGTGCTCGATCCGACGACGCTCGCCAACTACAAGGCCAACAAGGTCAAGATGGGCGGCGGCATCGGGCCGGAGCATGTCGCGGGCCTCATGCTACACGCCTATCAGATGCCGCAGAACGCGCTGGTCCAGGAAATCGTCATCACGCCGACCCGCCAGAAATACTGACGCGACGGTTCAGAGCCCGACGCGAAGGAAAGAACGGAACACTCACATGGCGACAGTGGAATACCGCAAGATCGGCAAGTCGTTCGGATCGATCAACATCCTGCGCGACATCTCGTTTCGCATCGGCGACCAGCAGTTCGTCGTCCTGCTCGGCCCCTCCGGCTGCGGCAAGACGACCCTGCTTCGCATGACCGCTGGCCTCGAAAGCGTTTCCGAAGGCGACCTGATGATCGGCGACAAGCGGGTCAACGACGTCCATCCGCGCGACCGCGACATCGCCATGGTGTTCCAGAACTACGCGCTCTATCCGACGATGAAGGTCTATGACAACATTGCCTTCAGCCTCGAAGTAGCGAAGATGCCGGCCGCCGAGATCAAGAAGCGGGTCGAGCATGCGGCCGAAATCCTGAACCTGACGGACTACCTGCAGCGATACCCCAAGCAGCTTTCCGGCGGGCAGCGCCAACGCGTCGCGATGGGCCGCGCCATGGTCCGCGAGCCCTCGGTGTTCCTGTTCGACGAGCCGCTGTCCAACCTGGACGCCAAGCTCAGGGCGCATATGCGCACCGAAATCCGGCAGCTCCACAACCGGCTGAAGACGACCACCATCTATGTCACGCACGACCAGATCGAGGCGATGACGATGGCGGACACGATCGCCGTCATGCGCGCCGGCAAGATCGAGCAGATCGGCAGTCCCGACGAGATCTACGACCATCCCGCCAGCAAATATGTCGCCGATTTCGTCGGCGGATCGGCCATCAATTTTCTGCCGGGCACGATGGTCGCGGGCGCGGGCGGACCTGCCGCCGATACGGCGAGCGGCCGCATCGTGCTGAATGGCGAGGTGTCGGCGAAGCCCGGCCAGAAGGTCATCCTCGGGTTACGGTCGACCGACGTGACGGTCGACAGCAACGGCCCGATCGCGGCCCGCACCGTGCTTCTGGAACGTTTGGGCCACGACGCTCAATTGTTCTGCAACGGCCCGGACGGGCAGTTCGTGGCGGTGGTCGAAAAGGGTCTGCGTTTCGACGAAGGCAGCGAGGTCCGCTTCGCGATCCCGCCCGCCAAGGTTCACGTCTTCGACGCGGAGACGGAAGCGCGCCTCTAGGGCCATTGTGGTCAGGCACGCTGCCGTCCGAAACCGTATTGGAAAGGCTTGCATCGACCGCGCCGTGCGCGGCCGCAAGGAAAGGGGTTTGTCATGAAGTCGCGCTGGTCGGACAGTGAATTCGCCACCGTCGTGGATGGCTATGTCGGCAAGGGGATCAACCGCGATCTCGCCATCCGCACCTACACGACGCGCCTGCTCGGCGGCGATGCCGAACTGGTGCTGCATGGCGGCGGCAACACGTCGGTGAAGACTACCTTCACCGATATGGACGGCACGGCGGTCGATGTCCTGTGCGTCAAGGGCAGCGGCTGGGACATGGGCACGATCGAGCCGCCGGGTCTGCCGGCCGTCCGCCTCGACCCGCTGAAGGCGATGGTCGACTTCGATACATTGAGCGACGACGACATGGTCATGCTGCAGCGGCGCCTGCTGATGGATCCGGCCGCGCCCAATCCTTCGGTCGAGGCGATCCTGCATGCGATCCTGCCGTTCAGGCATATCGACCACACCCACGCCAACGCCATCGTCTCGCTGACCAACCAGCCGCACGGCGAAGACCTCGTGCGCGAGCTGTTCCCCGATTCGATCATCGTTCCCTATGTCATGCCGGGCTTCGTCCTGGCCAAGGCGTGCGACGCCGCCTTCCGGGCCAACTCTAAGGGCGACGGCATGATCCTGCTGAAGCACGGCATCTTCACCTGGTCCGACGATCCGCGCGAGGCCTATGAGGACATGATCGCCAAGATCGACCGGGCCGAAAAGCGCCTGGCCAAGGGCCACGCCAGACCGTTCAAGAGTGCCGCCGTCCCGGCCGGCCTTGCCGAAGCCGCCGACATCGCGCCGATCCTGCGCGGCGCCATCGCCATCGAGGGTGCCGTGGAAGGCGCGCCGAAACGGTTCGTGCTCGAGCACCGGGCGGGCGAGAAGGTGCTCGATTTTTGCAACGCCGAAAACGTCGGCAGCCTGACCCGGCGCGGCAACGCGACGCCGGAACATGTCCTCCACATCAAGCGGTTCGGCGTGGCGCTGCCGGCGCCTTTGGCCAGCGATCTTGATGGCTGGGCGCGGACGGTGCGCGAAGCGGTGGCGGCCTATCAAGCCGAGTACAAGGCCTATTTCGAGCGCAACAACCAGCGCGCCGGCGGCGGCAAGCGCATGCTCGATGCGATGCCGCGCGTCTTCTACGTCGCAGGCGTGGGCCTGTTCGCCGCCGGGGCGGCGCGCAAGAACGCGCTCGTCGCCGCCGATGTCGCCGAAGCCACCATCGACGTCATCACCAAGGCGGAAGGCATCGAATCCTTCGAGGCCTTGTCGGAAGCCGATCTCTTCGACATCGAATACTGGTCGCTGGAACAGGCCAAGCTGGCGAAGCAGGTGGAAAAGCCGCTGAGCCGGCAGGTGGCGGTCGTCACCGGCGGTGCCGGCGGGCTGGGCCTCGCCGTCGCCGAGGCGCTGAAGGCGGAAGGCGCCGAGATCGCTCTGATCGACATCGCCGAAGAGGCGCTGCAGCGCGAAGCGAAACGTCTTGGCGGGATCGGCATTGCCTGCGACGTCACCGATCCGGCGGCCGTGGACGCGGCCATCGCCAAGATCGTCGGCCGCTATGGCGGCATCGACATCCTCATCTCCAACGCCGGCGCCGCCTTCCAGGGCAAGCTGATCGAAGTCGACGAAGCGACTTTCCGCAAGGCCTTCGATCTCAATTTCTGGAGCCACCACTATGTGGCGCGCGCCGTCGTGAAGGTCATGCGCAGACAGGGAACCGGTGGCGCGCTGGTCTTCAACGTGTCCAAGCAGGCGGTCAATCCGGGCGCCGACTTCGGCCCCTACGGCACGTCGAAGGCGGCGCTGATGGCGCTGATGCGCCAATATGCCGTCGAGCACGGCAGCGACGGCATCACCGCCAACGCTGTCAACGCCGACCGCATCCGCACGGGCCTGATGACCGACAAGATGGTACTCGAACGCAGCAAGGCACGCGGCGTCACGCCGGAAGCCTATATGCGCGGCAACCTCGTCGGGCGCGAGGTGACCGGTGCCGATGTGGCGGCCGCCTTCGTCCATCTCGCCAAGGCGCGGACCAGCACCGGCGCGGTGATCAGCGTCGACGGCGGCAATGTCGCGGCGATGATGCGCTAGCCGGGTAAAACGAACGAGCGAGGAAAGCCGATGGCGACGATCCTGATCCTTGGCGCGGGCGTGATGGGCAGCGCGCTGGCCGTGCCCGCGGCCGACAACGGTCATACGGTGCTCCTTGCCGGCACGCCGATCGACACCGACATCATCGCGCGCATCGGCAAGGCAGGCGGCGTGCACCCGAAACTCGATCAGCCGCTGCCCGGCAATGTCAGGCCGATCGCCAACGCCGATCTCTCAGATGCCGATGTCGAGGCCGCCGACATCATAGTCGTCGGCGTCAGCAGCCCCGGCATTTCCTGGGCGGTGGAGCGGCTCGCCGGCGCGATGAAGCGACCGCGCCGAATCGCCTTCGTTACGAAAGGATTGGACAAAGCCGGCTCATCGCTCGTCACCCTGGCGGGCTCCTTGCCCTCGCGGCTGCCGCAGATGAGCGCCTTCCTCGGCATCGGTGGCCCTTGCATCGCGCGCGAACTCGCCAACCGCAAGCCCAGCGCCTGCGTCTACGCCTGCGCCGACCGGCAGGCGGCAGCCGAGTTCGCGTCGCTCATGACGACGGACTACTACCGGCTTTCGACCACGGACGACGTCGTTGGCGTGGAAGCCTGCGCGGCGCTCAAGAATTTCTACGCGATCGGGGTGGCGGCAATGCAGACGCGCTATCCGGATTCGGCGCGCGCCGATGGGCAGTCGAAGAACCCGACCGCCGCCGCCTTCACACAGGCGACGCGCGAGATGGCGCGCCTGTGCGAACGCTTCGGTGGCAGGCGCGACACCGCTTTCGACCTCGCCGGCCTCGGCGACCTGCATGTGACGGTCGGCGGCGGACGCAACAGCCGCCTTGGCCATGAACTCGGCAGGGATCGCACCGTTTCCGACGTAATGGCAAAGGAACTTGCCGGCGAGACCGTCGAGGGCATAGACACCGCGCGCATGCTATCGGCCTGGCTGCAGCCGACACCGGGACTCGAACCGATCGGCCCTGACCGTTTCCCGCTCGCCTACGCCATCATCGACGCGGTGCTCCAGGACACGCCCTTCAAGTTCGATTTCGCGACGCTGACGATTTCCTGAGGACCGGCCTCACGCATCGGCGAGACTGTCGGCCATGGCACGGATGACGGTGACCGCCGACGCCGCTCCCGGGTCGACGTGACCGAGCGAGCGGTCGCCGAGGCGTGCCGCCCTGCCCTTGGTGGCGGCGAAATTCCGGGTCGCCTCGGCGCCCTGTTCGGCGGCGTCGGCGGCCGCTGCCAAGGCGGCCGGCAGGGAGGCGCCGGCGGCTCGGGCCTGCCGGGCGGCTTCGGCGGCGGGCAACCAAGCATCGATCATGGTCTTTTCACCCGGTTCGGCCTTGCCGCGATCCTGAATGCCTTTCGCCATGGCCGCGAATGCGTCGACCATGTCGTCCGCCGTAAGCGCGGCCTTGCCCTTCACGGCCGCGCCCGCGCGCATGAAAGCGGTGGCGTAGAGCGGTCCACAGGAAGCGCCGACCGCATTGAGGAAGGCCTTTGCCGCCGCGTTGAAGACGGCGGTGGGATCGGCATCATTGCCAAGCGCTGCGGTGGCGTCGCGGGCGGCGGCGAAGCCGAGATCCATCGCTATGCCATGGTCGGCATCGCCGATGACGCCGTCGAGCGCGCACAACCGGTCCTTGTCGGCCTCGATCGCTGCTGCGATCGCCGCAAACATCGTCTTGAGCCTGTCGGTCGAGATCGTCATCAGCCCGCCCTGAACATCGCGCAGTCGCAGGGATGGTCGAGCATCGTCTGCAATTCGCCGTCGAGGCGATGCAGCGTGATCGAGGCGCCCGCCATTTCGAGCGAGGTGCAATAATTGCCGACCCAGGTGGCGTGGGTGTCGACGCCGCGATCGGCGAGGCGAGCCGCCACCCTGCGGTTCATGATGTAGAGTTCCATCAGAGGCGTCGAGCCCAGCGAATTCACCAGCACGGCCACGCGGTCGCCACGCGACGGCGCCATCTCGGCGAATATCTTGTCGATGATGTCGTCGACGATCTCGTCGGCCGTGCGCAACGGCCCGCGCTCGACACCCGGTTCGCCGTGGATGCCCATGCCGATTTCCATCTCGTCCGGACCGATTTCGAAATTCGGCCGGCGGGTCTGCGGCAGCGAACAGGGAGCGAGAGCCACGCCAACCGTATAGGTCTGGTCGTTAGCCTTGCGCAGGATGCGCTCGCATTCGTCCAGCGGCAGCATCCTGTCGGCGGCGGCACCTCCCGCCTTGAAGACGAAAAAGTTGCCCGCCACGCCGCGGCGCTTCTCGCGCTCGCCGGGCGGTGCCGAGGCGACGTCGTCGGTGCTCAGCACGGTGCGCACCTCAATGTCCTCCATCGCCAGCATTTCGGCCGCCATGTCGAAATTCATGACGTCGCCGGCGTAATTGCCATAGGCGAAGAGAATGCCGGCGCCGCCGTCCACGGCCTTGGCGCATTCGACGATCGGATCGGGCGGCGGCGAGGCGAAGACGTTGCCGACGGCGCAGGCGTCGGCGAGGCCCTTACCGACGAAGCCGAGGAACGTCGGCTCATGTCCCGAGCCGCCTCCGATGACCACCCCGACCTTGCCGGGGCGCGGCCCGTTCAGGGAGACGATCGAGCGCGGGCTGCCTTCGACCGCGCGGATATGGCGCGGATGGGCGGCAAGCACGCCTTGCAGCATCTCCTCGACGGCCTTGGCGCCATCGTTGATGATCTTCTTCGTCTGCACCGATCAACCTCCCCTTGGCGGCAGCGCGTCCGGACGTGCGGGCGCGGGACGCAAGGTAGCGAGGGAAAGCCGAGGTGTCACGACGGCTTGTTGCCGTCCAGCCGGTCGATGGCCGCGACATTGCCGGCCGACGGGCCGGCGGGGTCGAATTCCGAAGCCAGCCAGGTATCGGCGATCGCCTTGGCGAGTTCGGGGCCGATGACCCGTGCGCCCATGGTGATGATCTGCGCATTGTTGGACTTGGCGGCGCGTTCGGCCGAATAGGTGTCATGGGTAAGCGCGGCGCGTATGCCCGGCACCTTGTTCGCCGAGATGCAGACGCCGATGCCGGTGCCGCAGAAAAGGATGGCGCGGTCGTAAGCGCCGTCGAGCACCTCCTTGCCGACCGATGCGGCAAGATCGGCATAGTAGCCGCTCTGGCTAAGGTCCGTCACGTCAAGGTCTTCGCGTCCCTTCAGATGCGCGGCGATGACATCGAGCAGCGGTTTTCCGGCGCTATCGGCTCCAAGGGCGATCTTCATGGCCTGGTCTCCTGTGTGTTGGTTTGGTGGCGCTCGCGCATCGCCGCGAGAACGCGCTCTATGATGTCCATATAGTCCTTGGCGCGCCATGCGGCACGGCCGATGAACAGGCCGTCCACGTTGGGTTGGCCGATCAGTTCGGCGCAATTGGCCGCGTTCACGCTGCCACCGTAGAGAACCGGCGGCGATGCGGCCAGATACCGGCCCGCCACCGCGCGGATGAACGCCTGCTGGCTGTCGGCATAGTCGGCGGAAGCGGGCATGCCTTTTTCGCCGATGGCCCAGACGGGCTCATAGGCGAACAGGACCGCGGCCGAACGCGCCTCGCCGTCCAGCGCGGCAAGTGCTCCCTCGACCTGTCGCTCCAGAACCGTCCGAGCGCGCCCGTCTTCGCGCTCCTCATATGTCTCGCCGACGCAGATCAGCGGCGTCAGCCCATGGCGCACGGCCGCCGCTACCTTGAGACCGACGGTAGCATCGGTTTCGCCAAAATGCTGGCGCCTTTCGCTATGCCCGAGTTCGACGAGACCGGCGCCGCAGTCCTTCAGCATCACCGGCGATATCTCGCCGGTCCAGGCACCGGCATCGGCCCAGTGCATGTTCTGCGCGCCGACCCTGACGCTGGTACCGGCCAAGGCCGCCGCGACCTCGCGCAGGCAGGTGAAGGGCGGGATGACGAACGGCTGGACGCGCTTGTCCAGTGAGCGCGCGAAGGGGTGCAGCGCCTGAGCGAAAGCCAGCCCCTCGGAAAGGGTCTTGTTCATCTTCCAGCTCGTGCCGATCCAGAGCGGGGTCATGCCTGTACCCCCACTTCCGGCGCCAACGCCGAGCGGCCTGTTTCGACGTAAGGCGCCCAGTAATCCACGGACTCGCGTATCATCTCCACCACCTGCCGGTCGACGGGATCGCGCTCGCGGAACGACAGCTCCAGGCAGATCTCGTTGCGCGTGCTGCCACCGCGCCGCAGTGTCTCCAGGAACTTCTCCGGCTCGATGCGTCCGTCTGCATTGTACTTCGCCGTAAACGGCCAATGGCCACCCTTGTTCATCGACGACTGCTTGATGTGGACGATCGGCGAACGCGACGCGAAGCGCCCTGCCCAGGCATAGGGATCGACGTCGGCGGGGTCGCTCGACGTGACGTCGCCATGGTCGATATCGATCATCATGTTGAGCGGTAGCGCCAGCCCTGCCCCGTCGATCCTGTCCTGAAGCGCCGCGCAGGCATCCAGCGTGTGGCCGAATTCCCGGCCGACCGACATCGGCTCCCAGATCAGGAATTTGAGACCGCATGCTTTTGCGGTTTCGGCGACCTCGCCCCAATGGCCGAGGGCCGTGTCGATCATCGCCTCCCTGCGGCCTTCGTCTTCGAAGTCGCGATGGGTCAGGATGGCGAACTGCGTGCCGCAGCTCTCGGCGCCGATGTCGGCGGCGATGGACGCCATCGTCCTGAACCATTCGACATAGTAGCGGCGCACGTCCGCATCCGGATGGCCGAAATGGTTGAGCCGGCCGTAGGGCCCGGTGAAGAAGGAGGTCACCCGGACATTGGTTCGCGCCAGCGCCGCCTGGAACCGCCGCACCGTCTTGCCGATCGTTGCCGCCGGCCATGCCGGGTTGATGAATTCATGCGTCAGCTGGACGTAGCGGATGCCGATGCGCCACGCGATGGTGTCGATCAGGTCGTCCGGATCGGCGAAGCGGTTCACCAGCGGATTGGTGTTCACGGAGAGGGTGAAGGAGGGCTCGGTCATCATCAGCCTGCCCATTGTCCGGTGTCGAACCACCGCTCGAAATCGGCCCGCTCGACCGCCGACAGGTGCAGGCCGTGCTTGGTGCGGCGGTCCAGAACATCGCCGGCACTCATTGCCCATTCGTGGTCGCGCAGGTAGATCGCTTCCCGTTCATAGAAATTCGATCCGAACGCGATGCCGAGGTCGGCGATCTTGTCGGCCCCGTCGAGCAGCGTGCGCGTGCGGGTTCCGTAGAGCCGGGCATAGTGTGCGACCAGCTCTTTCGGCAGCCACGGATAGTCCGCCTCCAGCCCGTGCTCGAAGGCGCCAAAATCCGCATTGGCGATATCCCCGCCGGGCAGGTGCGCCTTTGCTGTCCATGCCTCGCCCATGGCCGGAAAGAACGGCTTCAGGCGGTCCATTGCATGCTCGGCGAGCTTGCGGAACGTCGTGATCTTGCCGCCAAAGACCGACAGCAACGGCGCCTGTCCCCTGCCGGCGTCCAGTTCGAACAGATAGTCTCGCGTCACCGCGCTGGGATTAGCCGCCTTGTCGTCATAGAGCGGACGAACGCCGGAAAAGCTGTGCACGACGTCGCGAGCGGAAAGCTTCGTCCTGAAATAGCGGTTCACTACCTTGATCAGGTAATCGACTTCGGCAGCGTCCACCGAAACGTCCTCGGGCCGCCCGTCATAGGGAATATCCGTCGTGCCGATCAGGGCCAGACCACCCTCATAGGGATTGACGAAGATGACGCGCCTGTCGGAATTCTGGATAAGATAGGCCTGCGGCCCACGCCAGAATTTCCTGACCACGATGTGGCTGCCCTTGACCAGCCTCACGGCTCGCTTCGACGTCAGCCCAACCACGTCCTCGATCACCTCGCTGACCCATGGTCCGGCGGCGTTGACGAGAGCGCGGGCGCCCACGCTTCTGGAACGACCGGTTCGCGAATCCTTCAATTCGGCAACCCAGATGTCGGCTTCGCGCCGGGCTGCAACGCAGGCGGTGCAAGTCAGGATCGTCGCGCCGCGCTCGCTCGCGTCGACGGCATTGAGTGCCACCAAGCGTGCATCGTCCACCCAGCAGTCGGAGTATTCGAAGGCCCGCCGGTAGCGCGGGTCGAGCGGCTCGCCTTCCGGCACCTTCGCGAGATCGAGCGTGCGGGTGCCCGGCAGGCGCTTGCGGCCGCCCAGATGGTCATAGAGGAACAGCCCCAGCCGCACCAGCCAGGCCGGCCGGTCGTCCGGGCTGTGCGGCAGCACGAAGCGCATAGGCCAGATGATGTGGGGCGCCGACGCCAGGAGCACCTCGCGCTCGATCAGCGCCTCGCGGACCAGCCGGAACTCATAATATTCCAGGTAGCGCAGCCCACCGTGCACGAGCTTGCCGGACCGCGAGCTGGTGCCCTGCGCGAGGTCGTCCTTTTCGCACAGGACGACCGACAGGCCGCGTCCGGCAGCGTCGCGGGCGATGCCGGCGCCGTTGACGCCGCCGCCAACCACCAGAAGATCGACCGGATCGGACTGCGTGCTCATCTCGTCGTCCAGCCGACGGTCAGCAAGGATTGAGCGGTGGCTGGCC
>Ga0182738_1006839_pt1 | contig 11744 bp, 9 predicted proteins | sample eDN5th30CBELigMG_FD_128876 | JGI IMG/M metagenome (GOLD analysis project Ga0182738, IMG submission 128876) | Enriched Miracle-Growth compost microbial communities from Emeryville, California, USA - eDNA 5th pass 30_C BE-Lig MG (version 2)... ...
GAAGATGTAATTTCTAATAAACATTGATCTTTTTCAGATGTATATATGATTCTTTCATAATTTTGGGAACTCACAAGGTCACTCTGACTAATATTCTTGGCAAGTTCTCCATTTCTCTTGTTCACATAAAAATTGAATCTGAATCTTGAGATGTCGTAGACTCCTGGCTCAAAGAACATCAAATTAAAATCAAGTGTACAATTATCCTACGAGTCGTGAGATTAACAACATCATATAATTTACGGTTGGCTTCAAATCAACAACTTCTAAATCTGTCACTCCTTGCCAAACAAAATACTTTGACCCGGTCTTTTCTCTTGGACTAGAAGAAATTTATTAATTTTCTCATAAACAGTGTTCTAATATTACTTCATTGACAAATCTGAATTTAAGGTTTCAACTCTAAATGAAAGAACTTGGCTTCCTGTAACGTTTGATAATCTCAATTTAATTGGCACTGAACATGTTGGATGTAGGCTGAAATTATGTTTAATGGAGTTGGGAGCGATGATTCTCAATTGAACAGGGAGATCATCAAATAATTTCTTTGAAGAGGGTTGAGCTCCTGGTTGTGTTGCACTAACAGTTGTCACGCTTGAACTCAAAGGAATCTTATATAAATAGTGAACTCCTCTTCTTGTCTCTGAAGGGGTAGTGAATCTCCACAAGACTGCCAACGAGATGGTATCTTGATTTTGACTGCTTTTAGGGATCATGTTTTGCATCGTTTTGAACTTTTTAAAGGTGAGAGTGAAAAAGTCAACCAAGGCTTTAAAGTCCAAAGTGGGTTCATTTAACTTGGAAACTTGTAAAAGATTGGCGTTTTCTTTCAAAGTAAGCTTGTATAAATCTTCATTTTGGGTGGAAGTTGAAGTATTATCGCCTTGAGTTTTTTCAACATAGCAATGAAGGAAATTATCCTCTTTTCTGTAAATTGGTTTATGCATTCCAGTTTCGACCAACTTCCACTTGTCAGTCAATAGGATGATTTGTTCAATCACTAATCCGCCATCTTTATCTAATAAAGCAACTTGCTTTTGGAAATTTTGAGACCAAACTTCAACAAACTATTTGAGAAAAATGTTAACAAAACCTCACATAACCCACAAATTACTTGAAGACTGATGATTCTTTTATCGAAGCAAGGAGTAGTAAAGTATTTAGGAATGAAAGAGGATTGAACTTCAATTGGCACCGTAATTCTATAATATCTGGCTTTTCCATTTGTATAGTAAATCTTTAACAAAAATCGAACTTCAAAGATTCCTGTCAATGATCCTCTTGCTATAAATGAGACGTCTAATGTTTGATTAGCATCGATAGCACCAAGCTCTTTATGCTCAAAGCCAACAAGTTCAGGATAAGAGTTGGTGATGTAGACTTTTTCGACACCGACATTGCTGTTATTATGGAGACTTAATTCAAAACTGGAAGTTTCTCCATAACAAATTTGATTCTTTAAATTATTCAATTTAGCAGTGACCTGACCCAAGGCGCCAGAAACTCTGATTTGATTGATATATTGCTTCTTGAAATGGAAATTATGCTTTCCATCAATACAATCAATCTTCCATCTCAAGCCTCTGATCTTTATAACACCTTCTCTATCAGGCTTGATGATAATTTGAATATATTTCTGCTCAGATTCTGCCAAAGTAAAGTCTTCATTCTTTGATTCCAATGTCTTGGTGATTGGTTCTCCCGTCAATGAAGTCTCTGTTAAATCATATTCAAGTCTAAAATCTTTGATGTCCAATGGGATTTTGTAAGGATTATCAACACGAATGTTGATAATGATATCTTCACCAATGAAGGCTTCACGAGACATTCTTTCAAGCAATTTGATTTTGTCAGAGATATAAAGACAATCCATCATTCTCAAAGACAACTCATCATAAGGTTCAAATCTACTGACTTCGGGTCTTTTAAGAATAAAAGCAGTAAGTCTCTTTCCCATATTGAACCACAATTGGTCAGAATCAGCATTTCTCAAGAAATCTTGTTGTGAAACTCCTTCAAAAATCTTGTTGGTCTTTCTGTCATTGATGAAATTGTAATAATCATCCTCAATAGTGATATCAAAGCCTTCATCGATAATCTTGGGGAAAGGGAACTTAATAATTTCTTCATAGTAATCAGTGACATCATCAGCAGATAACACAGAATTAATCTTCTCAGCTTGAATCTGAGAAATCACTGAAAAAGCCTCCTTGATCAAAGCTGCATGTCTATCTGGGGTATCATTCTGGCTGATATTCTCTAAAGCCTTTCTGAAATAACGAATACTCTCTAAAGATTCGTTATTTTGGAAAGAATTCTTTCCCAAAACAGTGTTGACGTGCTCTTGAAGCATGCTCCATGAGATATCACGGTACAAAGTATTGGCAAGATAATAGCAGAGTTGACCATATTTACGATGGCTGGCTTGATTGTAGGTGAAGCCAGCAAGAACCATAGAGAATGCGTATTTTCTTGGCCAGATAGGTTCGCATCTCAAGTACATCATTGCAAATTGCTCATAAAAGATGCAATTCACAATTGGTAAATATTCTCTCAAATTCTTTGCTCCTTCCATTAATAATTGCGCTTCTTCCCTGCTATTTGTCAAGATGCAGAAGTAGATTTGGAAAATGATAGCTCTGGCGGCGAATTTATGGCCATCTTTGACTTCTAAATAGTAAGATTCAAAACATTTTTTGAAGCTCAGATCCTTCTTCGAAGCTCCTCTTTCAGTTAATAATGCACAAACATTTTGCATTTCAGTAGCATTTGTAAAGAAACGAGCAGATTTACCCTGAAATAAATTATTATTACTATTCTCAGAAATCGTTGTTTTACCTTGATTTCACCAGAGAAGAATTTGTAGTTAGAGTAAGCATTATCGTAGTCTTCCAATAAGAAATAAAGGTCAGATAAATTTCTTTGATAAATTTCATCTTGGTTCAAACTATATCGCTCTCCAGTCTCCACTTTTGTACTTCCTCCAAAGAATTTCTTGAATGAATTGGCAAAACCCTTTTTCTTGCTCACATGAGACTCCAATATTCGAATCTTATTCGAAATATAAGGCAAGATCTTATTCAGCAAAATATCCTATGAAAATGTTCATTTATGCCATTCTAAATCATCATTTACGTATAAGTGGTTTCTGATCATGTCTTTGTCAGTTCGAGAGATGTAACGACCTCTCGTGCTGATGTCATTGGACATATAATCAATTTGATCTTTAGGGTAGTGATAAGTTGGGTGCAAATGTCCTTCCCATGTTTCATAAGACTTGTCATCCTCAGCTGTGTTGATAATCAAGATTTTGACAGCGAAGTTGGAGAATTCATTGAGTAATTTGTTCTGGATTTTTTGGGCAACATCCAATTTGTGGCCCTCATCAGAAGAATATTCGTAAATAATCAAGATACTGCGAGGAAGTTGTTGGACTTCAGCTTGGTTAGAAGCAAAGATACCGTTAAGTCTTGTCAAATTGTCATTGCTAACAAAGTCAACTATACTCTCAATTCAAAAGAATTACACTAATTTTCGCACTTCTTGTGATGGGTCAACTTCTTTGCTTGAAATCAAGTATGTCAAATGCCAAGGATGATCCAAAAAGTTCATATCAAATTGATACTTAGTAAGCTAAAATTTTTGTTATTTGAGAAGAATTCTTCAAAATAAATACTGAAAAGATTGAATCTGTGACTTTATGGAACCAAGGCATGTTGACTCTGCAGAGTTGTTCGCAAAGGATGTTTTTATCTTCAGTGTGGAAAGACTATAACTTTATCCATTGACGCTTAGAAATTACTCTTACCATCTTTTCTAAATTCTCAGGCGCATTGTTATTTATGATATTACGAACTTCGCTCTCGACAGACTCTTTCTTTGGAGCTTCAAACTCAACTGCATCAACAAAATTCAAATGAAAAGAATTCATTGGAAGCTGCTTTTCTTTATCCATAGACCAATATCTTGTATTTGTTTCTCTGAAATATCCAAATGGTCTCAAAAATTCTGCGGGAGTCAAAAGGTTCTTGTGACAGATAGCTTTCGCTTTCTCAGATGCAGCTACATAGACTTTTGGACTAAAGTGGCGACTGCAAAGCGATTTGAAATTATCATATTCAATATCTCTTATGGACTGCATTATATACTGAAATAAAAGCTGAAGGAAATTTTGATTAAATAATTTTTTTTGTTTTCCAAAATTCGTTTTTTAATAAACTTTTTCGCTTCATTACTTTTCCTTAATCTCGTAAAATGATTTTTATAAGAATTCTCTGGATTTCCTGGAGTTTCCCTGTGAGAATGAGTCAGAAATAAAAAATAGATGACTTGAGGTTTTTCTCAATCTCTTTTGAGTTTTTAAAAAATTTTATAAAAAAAAAAATAACAAAGTTTTCAAGAAAATTCTCCAACTGGAATCGAATTTATCTTCGAAAAGTTTCTCATTCTTGTCTTTCATGAAGAATCATTTCTGAATTGTAAAGAATCTTCAAAAAAATTTGAGAAGAAATTTTTTATATTTTCTTTTTCCTCCAAAAATCTCGTTTCTTCCCTCAACCTTTCAAGAAAAATCGATTCATCAAGAGAAAAATAAATGTCAAAACAGAGCCCACGTAAAAATGAAAATAGAACCCAACCCACCTCATCCCACTCCACGTATTTCTTATTTCTTGGTATCATTGCAGGTGAAAGGTCAAAAATAAGCCGATATCAATGAGAATGTTTCAATTTTGAATAAATTAATTTGCCCGAATAAAAACACAAAAAGTGCAAAGATTTGTCAGATGGATATTGATAATGTTGTCAAAAATTTAAAGCAATTATCTTTCGAAGAAGTTGAACATCATAGTCAACAATGCTCCAAACAAATCGTTTTCGATCGCTTGGAAAAGAATATCAACCCCAGTAGTCATTATTTCAAGCAATGCGAAAATATTTTGGCTGAATATAGACAAAGACTCCACGAAAGAGTGAAAAAAGACTCTGGCATTGATCTTCAACATAAATTGGAGACCACCAAAGAATAGAATTCAGGTTTTTGTTTGTAATTGATACTCTACACTTTTTTATTCTTTAATAAATATCTCAATGTTTGTATCATTCCTCAAGAACTTTTCATTCCGCCACATTTCTTTCCTTCTCAGTTGAGAGTCATGAAATTTAACAAAATAGATGGAAGGCTGACCCAATTTCTAACCAAATTTTGGTGTTCGACATTTTTTACAATTTTTTTTTGTGCTATAATTTACGAGCTTTTCTTCCTACCTAAGATTCACATTAAAATATTCCCCAATTTTCCTATAAATTGGCGAATTTCTCAGTTTCGATTTCACCCAAGTCTGGTTTTGTTGAGAATAACTTCAACAAAATGAGAATAAAGTTTTTTTTCTAGATCAGCTCGAAATTCTGTTTGCCCTTTCATAAGACAAAGTAACTTGGTTTTTTTCTTTTTCTTTATTTCAAAACCATCTTCTTGGATCCTCTGTAAAAATCAACGTACCATCAAAATTTAATGAATTTAATCATTACGCTAACCAAAACAAATTTTTTTTAATAATAAAGACATCATTTACACTATGACATCATTGACGGAATCACATCGCATCACAAGATTATCATAATGGACTTAATTAAAACATTTCTTTCCACTCTATTTGATCTTTTCTTTTCCAAAATTCTCATCCAAACTTTCTCACCTCCCTCAACCCAACAGAACCCTTCCAAGCGTCAAATTTGCTTTTCTAGTTAAAAATGAGGGAAGGGGGACTATTTTTGCTAATTTAAATTTTATATCTTTCTGTAAGAAATTATTATATTTAATTATTCACAATGATTCCGGATTTTAGTAGCAGCATAACCAGCCTTTTCTATACAATAGCGCTCTTGGTCCTCGCAAAGGTGCTTTACAATCTTGTCATCAAGCCTTACTTTGCTCTTTCCTATTACAAAAAACAAGGAGTTTTAGTCAGATACAGCCCTTTTTACGGAAATATGACTCACTGGGTTGGGCATATTAAAAAAAGAGGCGACTTCCTCGCACTGTGGAAAGACTATGGCCAACAAAATCCCAAACCCAAAGCTGTTGCTCTTAATTTTGGCCCAAGCATTCGATTGAGCATCATTGATACAGGTCTTATCAAAGAATTCATCATGAATAATGATCTTCATATGCGTGACCCAACAGTCACAAGAGCTCTGAGCTTACTTCTTGGCCGAGCTTTTTCTCTTAGTGATGGACCTATATGGAGAAAGCAAAGAAAATTCTTTTCTGCCGGGTTCCACTTTGATTTCTTGGAAAGCAAAGTTCCTATGATTATAAAAACTACCGAGGAGTTCTTGGAAAATTTCAAAAAACAAGATATGAACAACATTGCTCTTAAAGCTGAGGTTCAATTATTGCTTGGGACAATCATCGGAAAGAGTTTTATCGGTGAAGAATTTGGCAAATATACCCTAAATGGCAAGCCAGTAGTTCCCTTTATTGCAGACTTGGTGAAGAGAGTCGGCTGTCTCCTCACAGACAAGGCATATCATCTCCTCGGAGTTCGCTTTGTTAAGCTTGGCGTTTTGAAAAGATGGAGAGATATCAACAGAGATACCAAAGAGTTTAAAACATTTTTCAGAAAAATCGTCGAAGAAAAATTCCTCTCTTTACAAAATGCTGATCAAGAACAATTACAGAAAAAACCAAACAAATGTATGATCGAACTCTTCCATCTTCAACGAGTTGCCAAGCCCCAAGATGCTTTGTCTGACGAAGAGATCATCGACCAATTCATCTCCTTCCATTCAGGAGGACTGGAATCCACCTCTGGTGTCACCACCATGATGGCCTATTACTCTCTTACTAACCCTATTTATCAAGAGAAACTCTTGGAAGAAGTTCAAACTTATTTCAAAGATCCTTCACAAGTCACCCTTGAAAAATTAAACCAAATGGATTATTTGAATGCTTTTATGAAAGAAGTCCTCAGAATGGCTTCTCCTGTTATCACTGTCATGCCAAGAGTTGCTATGCAAGATCACAAAATTGGCGATATCCTTGTTAAAAAAGGAACTATCCTGAATGTGCCTTTTGCTTCAAATAACTTCTCTAATGAGTATCATGATAACCCTGACAAGTTTGATCCTGAAAGATGGCTTAAAAATTCTACAAGCTTAGAAAAATCAAAATCTGACCCTTACAGCTTTATTCCCTTCGGTGTTGGCCCAAGAACTTGCATTGGCCAAAACTTTGCTATGATCGAGGTCAGAATTATCTTTAGCTTGTTTTTGAAGAAATTCAAGTATCAGCTCACTGATCCCAACTACAAGCTTGTCTTCACTCAAACTCTTGCTTACGAACCTGAAACTCCCATCTTATTCAAATTAACTCCAAGGTCTTAATAAATACTCTATCTATATATTTAAACACAACGAGAGAGTCTTTTTTGTTTGTATGAAAAGGAGGAGTAACTTTAAACAATCAAATGAATCAAAACTACTGAATACAAATTATTTCTATATAAGTGGTGTTAAAAAGATGAAATACATTGTTGTCTCGTGAGACAACATTATTTAATGAAAAAATACTCTTAAGGTCTTTAAGCAGGGAAAAAAATCTATAAATTTATTGAATTAGAGTCCACGCCTTCCGACTGACTAACTGACTGACCAGCAGCATTAAAAAATCGTTTGAATTATATAATGTATCTTGTTTTATTGTTGCTTTATTTGATATTTGGGTTTTTCAGCTCTACATTTAGTTCTTTCTTTCGTAGATCAACACGTATGCTTCTTTACTAGCAACTTCTTTGCTTGACACAATTTTTGTGTTCTCATCATCACATAATATCCACTAAGAGAGAAAATTAAAAACTCAACAATCATCTAATCTTACCTCTCCAGCCCTTTTACTGTAACAGACGTAATGTCCAGAATCAGCTGAGCCTCGATGAACAATACTTCCAATCAATGAATACTTGTTCACTTCTTTGTCATAGACCCTAATTAAACATAAGAATACATCCACAACTCCCAGTCCTTACTTTTTAACGTTCCAATTATCGAGAGCAAAATTGACAGGGTCGATAATCTTTCTTTTTCTTGGATAGGTTTGGAAGCGTTTCAAGTGGACGACCAAGTACTTTGGGAACCGGCTGACAACGAGTCTTTTGATGGCTCTTGATTTACTTTTGCATTTTTCACATTTATAAGCGTCTCTAATTTCTTCTTCCTTTTGGAAAACATCCAAACAATCATCAACAGTACGAGTCTTTCCTGGGATGATTGGCAATGACAAGTCCAAAAATGGATCATAAGTCGTTGAAACATGGTTGCAGGCAGTGCACAGAACTCTATTCAACAATTGCCCAGCAAATAATTCGTCAATTATTGAAACATTGTATTTTCTATAGTAAGCCCATGCTGTATTGGCATCATTTATTTCGACTTCCTTCTTGGGTCTGGAGAGATTTATTTCATCCTGTAAACCTGAAAGAAGGAATCTGAAAAACTCATGAGCATCATGCTGCTCATTGGGATCGAAAATATTTGCTGAAATTCTTCTGATTGCCTTGGGAGTGCACTCGCCTGATCTTTTACTATGCGCTGCTACGACATCACTCATGCCTTTCCAGAACTTGGGATTTTTGGCATTAATGGCACCCTTGTATAATTCATCATTAACATATTGAGAAAACTCGCCGATTGCAACCAATCCTTGAAGACAAGAATTCATATAACAATAAAAACTTTCATTAGTCATTCCGATAGGTCTGAGGTAAAAATTGCTTTTCTTGAGGCCGGATTTGGCAGTTTCGACCACGGAAGTTCTCAAAGAATCAGTCGTGCCTTCTGATCTGTTCAAGGTGTCTGCAGTATGAGGTTCACTGTATTTGTCGGATTCATTCGATGAGGCATTGGAGTTGGTTCTGTTGGCTTGAGGGAGTTCGGGACCGCCACCGTACATTTCCATCATAAATTTCCACACAAATTGGTTGACGCTGTAAATAGTTTCGGGAATTCGCTTCGTCAAAAATCTTTGTTTCATGTCATTATTATCAATGGGACCGGGTGGGGTGGACTTGGTTCCGTTCAAGAAATCGGTATATCGACTGATCCAAGCTTCCGAAATGATGTATTTTATTTGTGAGTTCTTTGTGATATATTCTTCAATGAATTTCAACTCAAGCGGTTGCCTAATTTATTAATATTGTTGTGTCAAGTAGTATACTAATGCATACCTTTCTCTCGCAGTCTTTCCTTTCAACTCTTTTACCAATTTTTCAATTGGGTCAGCTGGTTCCACAGACCGATCTGTTTGAGCCTCTGAGTCCTCCTAAAAAATTCCTTTAGCCCATTATTTAATCAATATCTCAATACCAATCCATCTTCATCACCTGTCACAGTTTTCTGAATTACTGGGATGCACTGTACTCTATTTCTCTTTTTCTCAGAATTTATTGTTATTGATGAAGGTTTTGTATGACACACTGACACAGAGTGTGCCATTGATGGTTTTTCTACTTCAGTTTCCTTATAAACTTGGCTTCTTGAAGGGGGACTCTTCTCTTGAGCTCTCTTGCCCTCTTTCTCTTCGTCCTGAACTCTACCTCTTTCCATAGTTCCAGATTTCAACATTTTGCTATCAAGTTTTAGAGAAAATCAGATTTTTTGTCCTACTCTCTTGGAGAAGTGGTTTTTGTTGATGGTTTATTAACACTTTTATTATTCGGAGCCCCTGGACAATAACTACCAAAATTAATCTTCCACATGCCAAAACTGTCTTACGATGACTTGTGAATCTCGAACAAATTTCGTGATGAAAACTCTTTATGACATTTATTGCACATGTATTTTTGGATTGGTCTTCTTTTCTGTCAAATGGTAAGGGAAATGCGAGTTAAAGAGCTGAGTACCTCAAAAGTCTGAGCTGAGTAAGACCGTTGTTTGCCATTACCAAAACATAAGTACTTTTGGAAAAAGTCCAGCATTATCAAAAATAATTTATTCTTATGTATTAGCAAATACTAGTTTGTATAGACCAATTAACTCTGTTGAAAATCCATGGAGGAACTTACTCGATTTTTTAATAAAAAAATTTGTGCACGATGCGGTGGAGATTATTCTGTTTTTGAGTTTATGTTGTATCAATACACGAAGGAGAACAGCACTGGGGGCAATAGTGAGAGGTTAAAACTCTAAGAAGCCGTATTTATGTACGTTTAATAATAAAGTTTCGTCGAATCAAATCAATTTAGAGCAATTATTTCTCAAAGAACTCTAATTAAATCATTTGCTTAATTCTCGTCTTTTCTTGCACTTAATCAATCATCTACTGACATTGAGCCATACTGATTCTCTCTGGAGATAATATTTCTCAACACGTCATTGTCTCAGTTTCTGATGGGTTTTGGTATGGTTTCTGAGAAACTCCGAATAATTCAAGAGACATTATTACAAATAAACAAGAAAGAAGACTTTTAAGAAGTTATGTAGCTTTGATTATGATATTGAGTGAGATTTAGTTTTTCCAGGGAATTTGCCGTTGGACTCGTATTTCTCGTGAAAATCAGTTTTGGCGCAAAACTTTTTCACAGGAATAACAAAGTTATGAAACTCCAAACCTTCAGATAAAACATCCTTAATCCCAACAAAGTAACGCTTGTTTACTATGATTTCAGTCCTTTTCAATGGGGAAAGCTCCCACGTTCATTGAAAATTAAACGAAACACACATTTTTCCTGGATACTAATTTTAGCCTAAATAATAATATCTCTGTATTGCCACCAGTCTCATCAGAATCAATCTGGAAACCTTCTCAGTTCTGTTATATCATCAGTCATGATGGTCAATGTGCAGATCATTGGTGAAAAAACTCAAAGCGAATCATTTTTAATGAAGAGAGAACGTCGGAAAAATTCTAATTTATGATTAATCAAAAAATTTTCTTGCCAAGTTAATTATATTTACGATTTAGGATAAAGTCTGAAGGACAAGTTGTAAATACAATCAGTAATAATCAAAGCAGTGAATTAATATGAAATATTAAAACCTTAAGAAACTATAGATTCAATCTATTTTAATCAATTAATTAAAAACTGCAACTCTATCAAATCAAGCTCTCAAACAAAAAATTCCAAATTACCTCGTATACCAAGCAAATTATCCTACCTAATTCTAATTTCGATCTTGTTGATCAGGTAGAAATGAGCGGTAATTCTTGAGACAACTTATTTTACCACAAGAAATACACGTTTCAGAAGAGAGTACAAATTTATATCACGTTTAAAAAGGGGGTTTTTTATTTTATAAAAGGTTGAATTCATCGAAATTCTTTTGGAAAAAGTTTTTTCATAACCAAAAAACAACTTAAAAAGAGAATTATTTTCGTCCCATCATAAAATGATTATTTATTGAGAGAAACCAATTCTTTTGGTACTTTGTTGAGGGAAAAAAGATGGGAGTTTAGGATTTCAATTTGTAGCGAACATCCTTGGCATTGAATTTCCCTGATAAAACACTTCCAAATTTTTCTTCTCAGATTTTTTGAGCCTTTTGAAAAAGGTCACTGGGAAAAAAAAAAGAAATCATAAATTTTTTTTTTTTTTCAAAAAGTTTTTTTTTTCTTTTTTTTGATTAAAAAAAAAATTTTTAAATTTTGTCAAGATAAAATTCGAATTTTTCCTGAGTGAAGCGTCTTGCAGAAAAACAATCGAGCTTTTCTATTGGAGTTTCAAGAAAAGTCTTTTTCAATCGTCACC
>Ga0182738_1006840_pt1 | contig 11744 bp, 9 predicted proteins | sample eDN5th30CBELigMG_FD_128876 | JGI IMG/M metagenome (GOLD analysis project Ga0182738, IMG submission 128876) | Enriched Miracle-Growth compost microbial communities from Emeryville, California, USA - eDNA 5th pass 30_C BE-Lig MG (version 2)... ...
CTTCAGAACTCGAGTCGTCTGATCATTAGAGGACCTTCTCTGAGGATCATAGTTAGGAAACCAAAATTGTCTCAATTCTTCTTGTGTCTGGAAAGCAAAAGGTATCGTTTCTGTCCAACAAAACTCAACTTTTACTCCATTATCTTGTGCTAATTTAATGAGTTTCTCTCTTGATCCCAAATAAAAGATCGTTCTTCTCTTCCCGAACTCAATTCCGACTTTTTCAAGAGCATTATCAAAGATACTAAAGAACGTACATTTTTGAGGATCTCCAAGAACAGAAACTCCCAACTTTCCTCCTTTCTTCAGGACTCTAAGCGCCTCCTTGAGGATTTTATTAGGATCTGGAGTCAAATGAAAGCATAAGGGAGCAAGAACGACGTCCACACTTTCATCTGGAATGAAAGAAAGATTCTCACCATCTGCTTCCAAAAATTCATGTTCGATCTCGTTATTAAGTTTATGCTTCATAGCATCTTTGTTCAAATTCGCCATTTTGATCATTTCTTCAGAAATATCAACAGAAAGATACTTGGTTCCTGCAGGAAGAGATTGAAGAAGAGCGAGACTTAGTTCGCCAGAGCCACATGCAATTTCAAGGATGTTGTTTGCAGAATAAACTCCAGTCATTCTAGCTAAGGAAAGAGCAGCTTGAAGACTGGGTTTTTCAAGAACTTGAGAGTATGTTTCTGCAAAGGAGTTCCAAGTGTCTTTAACATCTTGAGTTGTAGGTTCCATTTTTAATAATATTTGAGATTATAAATAAATAGATTCATCGGTATTTAAATAGTTTTTTTCTGAGATGGGCCTGTTGGGCAATATATTGAAAGGCAAATTTGAATTAGGTGAGAAGTCTACAGTTTCTCAAGTTTTGAGAAAAATTCGGGGGGTCACAAGAAAACTCCATCCTTGAATAAAGAAACTCAAGAAACTGTGAACATGAAGGTTATTTTATCTTATCTTTCAAAGAAGTCGATTTTTTGGGAGATTTTATTGCAAGGAAATTTTTATTTGAGTCTAACACTAAGTCTATCCAAGATGTGGAGAATTTTCTAGAAATAATTCAAGTTTTTTCTGTCAACATTTTTTATTTTATTTTCAGATTTCTAAGGGAAAATTTGTAAACTGAGAATTTCAGACAATAAATGAACTTGCAACGTTTTCGCTGAAAATGGGAGAACGATGAAACTTTTTCAGGCGAAAGATTTTTTTATCCAACGAATCAAAATAACAATCCAAGTCAGGATAATCTCATAAATTAGAAAGGTTTAGACGCAACAAGTAAAACATTTTCAGTTTGCAAAGGCCTAAAATTATTCATTTCCTCATCAAAACGTTTTCCCATTCTTTCAACAATCTGTCTTGTCTGCTCGTCAGCTTTCTCTGAATCATATGTGGGAAACCAAAATTCTCTTAATTCTTCTTTGCTTTTAACCAAAAAGGGGATCGCTGCTGTCCAGCAAAATCCGACTTGGAACCCATTACCTTGAACCAATTTTATGAGTTTCTCCCTTGATCCTAAATAAAACTGGTTCCTAGTCTCTTTATAACTCTCTTTAAGAGCATTTTCAAGGAGAGTCAGGAATGTGCATTTTTGAGGATCTCCAAGAACAGAAACTCCCAACTTTCCTCCTTTCTTCAGGACTCTAAGCGCTTCCTTGAGGATTTTATTAGGATCTGGGGTCAAGTGGATACACAAGGGAGCAATAACGACATCCATGCTTTCATCAGCTATAAAAGAAAGGTTTTCGCCATCTGCTTCCACGTACTCATGTTCAATATTATCATTGAGCTTCTGTTCAACAGCCTTTTTGTTTCCTTTTGCCATTTTGATCATTTCTTCGGAAATGTCTATGGAGATGTATTTGACCCCTGGAGGAAGAGTTTTGAGAAGAGAGAGACTCAATTTGCCAGAACCACATGCAATTTCAAGGATGTTGTTTGCAGAATGGACTCCAGTCATTCGAGCTAAGGAAAGAGCAGCTTGGAGGTTGGGTTCTTCAAGGACTTGAGAATATTTTCCTGCAAAGCAGTTCCATTTGTCTTTGAGTTCTTGAGTTGCGGATTCCATTTTAAGAAGGCTTTTTTAGTAATTCTGAGTCGGTAAACTGTGAATAAGTACTCGATTTTTCAGGCGAATCTGGGCAAATTTGAATTAGACGAGTTTATGGGCAAATTTTTTCTGACTCGAATTTCAGCTGAAAGTCAAAGAAAACGAAAGAGCTTGAGGCGGGCCTTGGGTTCGAGGAAGAAGTTGGACTCGAATGGTTAAATGAGATTTTACGTGAAATTAGGTTGGTCTAAACTTTTGAGTTTGAGTCGAACTTTAGGTTCAAGAATTTCAAACGGTCATGAATCACCTTTGCTTGGACGCCTTTCATTGCCTGAAAGTTTTTTTCCTGAATGACAACTGACTCAGAAAGATCTGGAACTTATAATCATTCTCCGCCTCTCCGGTTCTTGAAAGATCTAACTAAAACTTTACAAGAACAAAAGTATTCTTACATGACAAAAGCAGACTTTAACCATTCCTTTGAGTTTATTAATGAAGTTCTCAAGGCCAGGATGCAGATTCGAGGACTCAATTCCCCGAGAATAATATAACGGATAATATTATACCATGCAAAGCAGAGAATAACAGTTTCCAGTGAATTGAGGTTGAGCAAGGCATAGCAAAGTTGAGACAATTCTTCATCTGAGATTTTATTGCACTTAATATTGGGTTAAATATCCCATTTTTCTTCATTTATTTTCAATGAGAAATCAAGACTGACGTCCTGCAAATTGATGAGAGCTCCTAAACACTGTCCAAGGCTAGTGATCCCTGTGTAGTAAATTTGGAATATCTATTGATGAGCCAGAATAACCAATTTATTTACCCTTGGTAATGGAGATCAAGGTCCCTAAAAGAGGTGCCTTTTTCAAACTCTTCCGAGAAAGCTTATTGATTCTTCCTGTATTATTAATTCCATTGCAAATGGGGTTGGAAAAATAGGTGATTGAATTACTTCTTAAAATTGAAGCTGACCACCTGCAAGAATTTAATATTCTTTAGAGCATGATGAGAAAATAAAGTCAAAGTCTTTGAGGATTATTTATGATTTAAAGTTTAGCTTGATGTTTTTTAAAGCTTTGAGTTTTTGAGACTTTGATCGAGATAATGGAGTCCCATATCTGTTATCATATCACATCTATTCGATGTACATATTGAAAGTTCTGTAAAGCAATTTTTTTTTCTTTTTACTTTGGACAGTTTACTTCGAGTTTTTGGATTATACTAGATGACTTGAGGATCATTTTTCCAAGTACTTTTAAATGCCAATCTGTGGTTTCTCCTTCGTTCCTACTTTTGTATATTTCACGGGATGTTTATTTAAATTTTGTTGATTCAGTTCCATTTGACGTCTATTGTAGAAACTGTAAGAGATTTCTTTGTCTTTCCAGAGTACCTCTTCTCTCAATATGGCATTTTCTAGTTGAATCTATTCTGGAGGACGACAAATGCTGAATAATTTTCTAGTTTCGCCATTTTATTCGTTAGAATCTCGAAGATATGTTAATAAACTGGATTGGGATTGAAAGTTTTACGAAATTATCGTCTTTTTTTAATTTTCGTCGGGGACAAATAAATTGCAGCATTCCTCAAAAAGATTTTTGCAGATTAAATCGGTTAAAAAGTATCAATCAATACTGTATTTATCAGATTTTGATGTCTCAAGAGAGGGAATTATTTTGATCGAAATCTATTTTTATTTTTCATGTTTCATGTATGTTTGTCCAATGTTTGGGGTTTACTTGAAAAAAGTGGCCTGGGAGCGCCTGGGTTGCTTGAGTTGAAGAATTTTATCAACTTTCTTCTTTTTTGCAATGAAATTCTCCGATTTTCAAATTGTTAAGAGAATAGAGTATATTTTGGGAATATTAAAATTCCAAAATAGTTCATGATAAATTTTTTCTGATTGGATGAAAAAATCGAAATGTTTTTTTCTTGACCGAAAAATGGGAGATGAGGAAGTTGACGATATTTTAACGCTCTTGTAGTTGTTTTGTTGATTTTTGCAGTCCCAATTAAAGCACAAAACTGTAAAACATAAAGGAAATTATTTGAGTGAAAACTTTTTTTCAAAAAATCAATGGACAGAGAGAAGCATATTCTTTCGCGAAGTCGTATTAACGAGCTCAAAAAATACAATTTGCTTGGCTTGAAAAATGTCAGGAGTCTTAGAACTTCAATCAATTTGACTTTTTCTATGAAAGGAGATGTCTATTAATAGTCATGATTTTCTTTCAGTCGGTGCCTTAATTTAAAACAAAAAAGACAAATCCTGTGGGACTTTTAGTTTTTCGTCTAACTGAGAACAAAATAATCTAATTCAACCTTTTGCGGTAAAACAAAAAAGTTTTCCATTATTTTTCACATCCAAAGTGATGTCCCTCTGTTGAATGAGAAGAAGTACTTCTTTAAAAGGTGTCTTTGGCATTTCAGGTCAAGACAAGTCTTTTAATAATTTTTCTCGAGAATTCTCCTTTTCTAAATTTGAGATTTGTTGAGCCAAAATAAATACACAAATTCGTACAAATTAAAATTCCGCCATTTCATGAGATTTCACCCTATCAGGCCAGACTGTATAATTACTTCGAGTCCGCAAGCCTAAATTATAATCCTTTCAACAAAAGCTCAACATTCCTTTCTCTTCATTCTCTTATGAAAAGAACACTTTTCTTTATTCTTTTTGCAGCTTTTCTCATTCTCATATCAGCCCAAGAATCTGCCATAAATGAAGAAACTCCAGTTGTCACAGAAGAAACAAATGTAGTCTCAGAAGAGACCGGTGAAAATGCACAGACGAACGAAAATGTGGAAGACTATGAAAATCCAGTAGTGACAATCGTTGAAAAGGAGACTCTTATTGGCGTTGAGGAAGCCATCATCTCTGAAAATGTTGATGCTTCAGAATGGGAAGATAATATTAATGATGAATATATTGTCGGAGGAGCTGTAGGAGATGATTCTGGAGTTGTTGAATCTATTGATCAAGATGCTAATTATGGAAAGAATTTGATTGTTCCTCTATTTGGAATGTTTTTTGGTCTTCTCATGACGATGTGATAAATTAGCGTATCCGTGTGTTTTTGTGTGCAAAAGACGATGAAAGATGTTTTATAATCTTTAATTGTTGACAAATCTGTCTATATGTAGAAGTTAATAAGAAATTTTCCAGTAAAATTAGTTATCGAGTTCTTTGTAATAAAAGTAACATTTTTGATAACAGGGCTGGTGCTCAGTCCTTTCCAAAAATTTTGGACGATGAAGCAAAATTTTGATTCAGGCGAAATTTAAGAGATATTTCTTCAAGAAAAAAATGCAAAAAAAACTTCTGAGGGAATGAAATCAAGATAAATTTTATGAATTTTTTTTTTTTTTTGAGGACCCGTCCTGACTCTTCAAGAACTCAAAAACTTTGTAAATTTACGGTCTCGAAGGGAAAATATGAGTTTTCAAGGATGATGATGATGATGATGATGATGCTGGTAATCAGATTACACACACAAGTTAAGAGAGTTTCTTTGATAAAACTTCCAACTTATATATCGTATTATTTATATAGTAGAAACAGCAAAGACTAGTCCTTTATTCTAGCTTCCATTTATTTATATAAAAACAACTCCTAAAATTATACATGCATTCATTCTCAATTAAATCTTATATAATTCTTCTTCTTTTTGTCCTCCTTCTTGTTGAGCAGCTGGCTGATTTTCCTTATTCTTTTCGCTATTATCAACTTCCTTCTTCTCTTCTACAGGCTTTTCTTCAGAAACCAACTTCTCAGCTTCCTCTTCAGCGGCTTCAGGCTTGGCCTCAGTGGCTGGTTGAGCTTTCTTTTCAACAGCTTCTCCTCTGGGTTTCAAAGGAGAAGAGACATCAGTTTCAAGGAGATAGATCATAGAGTAGATGAATCTGAGGATAAAACGGTTGACATTATCCTTCTTTTCACCGCCTTTATATTCATCAGTCACCAAAACTTGAGGAAGAGTAGGTTCAAAAGTGAGGATTTTTGTGACAAGTTCTTCTTTATTTTTATTTTGGTTGTAGAAAACAAGGAAATTGGTGAAATCTTTTCTTTCCATCATGACCAAGTTGAGAGGATCTCTCTTTAAATATTTTTCTGGTGTTGTTAAAATAAGGTTGACTTTATGTTCAAGTTCTGCGGTACTAGGAGAACTGTTAGTATTTTCAAGGAGGAGGGGAAAAAATGATACTCGCTTGCTTTCTTTCCAAGGAAAGTTTCAAGGACTTCACGAAGGATGGCATATCTTTGTTGTTTTTCTTGCTCTTTGGCTGCTGCAGTATCGCCCATTTCGATTCCTTCAGGATTTTCTTTTAATTCGGCGTTTTCTTCGTCTTCATTTTTTGTCATTATTGAATTCACATCTTCATTAAGATTTGAAACAAAGTCAGAAAGCTCGTTTTTATATAATTGAACAATTTGTGAAGACTATGGGGTTGAGAGAGGTTAGCTAAGAAAGGAGGGAAAATGGTACTTTTTGTTTAATGGAAGATAGCCAGTTCATTTTGAAAATTATTGAATTGAGAAAACAAAAATATTTTATTAGGAATACAAAGGAAAATTGAGTTGATTGAGCAGAACCAAAATTTTCCCGCATTTATCTGTTTCTTCTTTTCTAATAGATTAAAGAAAACCTTTTGGAGGGTTTTGAGTTGGATGATCCGTTTCGACCTGACAATAGAGGATTGAGACGAATTTAGTTTTCTTTCATAGTCAATGAAAAGAGAAATTCATAGATTTTCAGGAGAGATGAACTTAATTATTGAAAATTTTTTTTCGTAAAATACAGTATGTGAGATCCTGAAGGTTAAAAAAAAATTTGCTGAAAGAATAGGTGATTGAGGGGTGATGGTGTGAAGAGAATTTGTTGAGGAAAAGTTTTTCAGAATGTGGCCTCTTTCGAATTTTTAAGGGAGATGGAAAAAGCGCGGGGAGAAAATTAACAGTTTGAATCTTGAATTTTGAGATTTCATGTGATAATAGATGAAAATACAAAAGTAATAAAAAATATTACACATGCATCGACATGATTAGAAAAATTCGAGAAGCTCAGAAGTATCGTCATTCAAATGCTCATTATTAATATTGACAAACAGCCCGTTCTTTGCCACTTCACACACCTTTTGATACATGACCTTTGTTGCAGGTTCAAGATTATATCCAAAAATAATCAAATTCACAAATCCATCCCTTATAGTTGTTTAGATATTTTCAAGAAATTATTTTACTCTAATTTTTCGATAAGTTTTTCATAGTTGAGGTTTCTTTTATTCATTTCTTGAACATTTTGTTGCCAAAGAATTGTCATTTTCTTGGTTGTTGGTCTTGTATTTCTATTGACAAGAGGCACAACATCACCAAACACGAAAACCACCAAGTATTTTGAAAAAGGTACATGATCTGTCACATCATTAGTTTCAACTATAATATCCAAAGCTTCTGATATCGCATCCCATGGATGTCTAAATGTCTCATTCGCATGTTTCCTGAGGTTGGATTTAGTTGATGAAAAGCTAGATGAATTACTTAAGAAGCTCATAGTTTTCATTAAAGAGTTCCATTTCCGAGTTTTTGATTGATTTTTTGGAAATACTTTCTTGAACCAATTTGATTTCATGTGAAAAACAATAAATTGAAAAATGATCTATCATCTTCATCTTTTTATCAAATATCTACATTGAAAGGCTATTAGAGAGGATCCATAGAGCCCGGTTACATCTCTGACAAGACGGAGGACATTTGAAAGATTTTGATTGAGTTCTTTGGTACAATCCAGCAAGAACAAGAACTTCTTTTTATCATGTTTATAGAAATGACTGAGATTTGATGTATATTCAATTTCTTCTTGGAACACTTCCTGATCAATTTCTTTCAACAATTCACTCAAAGAAGCATAGCATTTTGATCTTATATTTGGACTATAAATCGGTCCAAATTCCTATGGAGAAGGGATTAGTGGAATTTTAAATAAAAATTCTACAAGGCATTTGATATAATAATCATAAGCTTCTTTGCAAAGATTCTTTTTTTGTTTGATTTGACCACAGGAGAGGTAGAGTTTTTGTTGAAGATAGCAAAGGATTTTTTGATCAGGGCTCCAATGAAGAGGAGTTTTACCATGTTTGACGTACTCCTGATAACGAGTCATTGCCTCCATAATAGCTTCTTCGGCATGGTTGATCTTATCAAGGTAAAAGTGAATATTCGCTTTCTTGATCATAAGCTTCAGAACAATGGTTTCCTTGATTTCGATTTCATTGAGTAAACTGAATAGTTTTCTGAAATTATCCATGACTTCTTGCCAGCTTTGAGATGAGATAAGAGATGTGAAAGAGAATTTTTGAAATACTATGGTCTTTTGTTAATATCTTGCATGATGAGGAACTTTTTCCTCATATTAATGGATCGATAATAATTGTAAAAAAGTTTCAAGTTGATTAATGTCAAATCATCAGTGTTGAAATGAGTGCTTGATGTCATGACTTTCTTCAAGTCTTCCAAGTGTTCAATCAAAGCATCAATGTTATCAATTGCTTCCAAGAAACTTTTCTTTTCTAAGTAATAATTCACAAGATGTGTGTAAGTGACATAAAGTCCATCAGAGTTTTGTTTTTGCATAAAAATGTCCAGTATATGTTCTAATGTCTTGGGATTCGCCTCACCTGCCTTTATCATTTTATTGAGAATACAGAGGTAGCCAAAATCTGTCATTTCGGTACGAAGATCAAGAAGTTCGAGATATTTGATATTGATAGTTTTACTCTTTGTAACTATCATTTCTCCTTTCATATGAAGATCCTTAAAGTCTTTCAACACTTCACTCAGCTCTTCTAATGGCTTTGTAAATTCTTGCACAAGTCTTTTACTAAACCTATGGGAGGAAATGAGTTTAATTTCTTAAAATCCTTACTTGGAGATGATAATGAAGAGGATTTGGTTGAGGAGGACTTCAATGTAAAGTTTGATAAAGAGCAATTTTTTGGATATATAAGCCACATCATCTGAGAGTTCTCTTTCTTCACTTAAATCATAGATGTGAAGGATATAAAATTTGCGGACTTCGGTCTCTGATGATAAATCAGTCGTCGTATCCAGACCTAAAGCCCATTTGACTCCAATCCTATAGGGAAATGAGAAATCTATAAGGAAAAAGAGGTTTGCTTACAGGAAGCATTCGTCGTTTTTTTCATTAATTTCTTGAAAGAAGCCTTCGGAACTAGATAGCTCACGAGAAACAAAACTATCGAGAAAACTATAATCATCTGAATTTCCAAAATGACTCAAGCAATCTGAGAGTTCAAACCCCTTGATGCTGTTAAAGATATTTGTCGTGGAACTCAGATCAAATTCTGGAGTGCTCTGTGAACTCGTGCTCAAGAAAGCATTGATATCGCCTTGGAAGAATAATATGATATTATTTGAGTTGGAAATTTTGAAATTCGATATCAAGACTATGGAGTTTAAGAAAAGAAAAAAGGGATTGATACATACGTGAGAGATTGATGGTGACGCAACCAACGAAAGAACTGGAGCTTGTCAGGAAAGCTTGGAAACAAATGAAAAGACTATCTGCTACTGCTGAAGAGGAATAGATATTCTGAGCATAAAACAAGAAATCTATGGAGATGGAAGGTTATTCTCTGTCTTATAGAGTATTTTCTTACTGCTACCACCATCAGAGACAGTTGGAGAATAGAAAGGAAGACATCTGAAATCGACCTGAGGAGTATCTGGGAATGTACTTGATGTCTACGTTTGATAAGAAACTGGATAAACTCAAAGAAGTACATAGGTTCCTTGGCAATTGATATAACTTAGGCATTGTTTGACGGTACTATCACAAGTACTGGGGCTGTTTAAACAACTTTTCAGCTCTGAGACGGTTCTTCCAATACAAACACCAATATTCTGATAATTCAAATAGGCACTCAAGCTGTTGTGGGACATGGTGGTTCCTGTACTTGGGAGAACGATGAAATAATTGTCAATATCATCTTCTGCACCAAGAAAGATCTCAAAAGCATCACTTAATAATGAGAGAGAGTTCAGATCTGAAGTGCAAGAAGCACTGGAATATCCAGATTGACAAACAACGTTAAGACAACTTTGAGAGTTCCCGATAGCTCCTGCATTTGTTGAACTGATTACGTTATAACAATATGCTTGTGTCCCACTTGTGTATGTTATGCTTTGATCCTAGGGGGGGTTGAGAGGGAGATCAGTATAAATAAATAATACCCCATTGAAAGTGTCAGTTATCATTCGAAGTTCTGTCAGGACCTAATACGTACGGATTAATGAGAGAAAAATCTAAAAAGTTTTCAGGAATACTCCATCAAAAAAAGTTTCTAAAGCTTTAGTTTTGACAGGCCCAATATCTGATTCGTAGTTTGTCACAAGATCATCAAAGTTGTTTTGGAGTTCTAAAGAGAGGATAAGAGAATGATACAGAGTCCAAACAGTACGGATTTCGCTGAAATTTCTTTTGACGAAAAAGACGAGATCAGCAAGGAGAGTGCCAAAGATGAAGAGAGTGAAGAGTTGATGGATGAGACGATATTTGAAATAGATAAAGAGTCCACCAGTGTTTTCGAGTTTTTCGTATTCCATGATGGTAAGGATGGATTTCCTTTTATTTTGAATTAAAGCAAGGAAAAGAAGAAAGAAAATAAGGGTCAATTAAATTTTGAAATTTTTTGATTTGTTCGTTGCATTAAAATAAATTTGTATAGTTAGGTTAGGAATGAGTACTAAATTTATCCTTTTCATTGTTCTTTCCTTTTAGGAATTATAAAATCATTATTATTAGTATTCTGAATATGATGGATGGAGTTTTTCTTTTATAACAAAACAAAATATATAATTATAGAGGGAGGGCTAAACTCCAAGTTGGACTTCCCATAAGCTGATAAGATCTTTATTTTCAGCACAGTTGACAACCCCAAGTTTTAATCTTCCATCTTGGACTAATTGCAATAAAGAGCCATTAACTGAGGTCTTGGCAGCATATAATTTGCTTCTAATCTTGAGGTTATAAGCTTCTCTTAATAATCCTTCGCTTTCTTGGTAATTAGTGTCCCAACCTCTAACCACATCATCATCGTCGCATATACCCATCAAAATCATCTTTTCCTTTTGTTCATCTTCAACCAAAACAATTTCAGCCAAATTGTTGTTTTCACATTCAAATTCTTTCACCAATTTTCCAGCATCAACATCCCAAACAATAACTCTATTGATTGATCCACCAAATACCAGCCAGTTCTTCATGATTAAACTAGAATTCATGCACATAACCTTGAAGCTAGGATCAATAATTTTTTCCATTTCGAATCCTTCAAATAATCTTCTATGAGAGTGGATTCCTGTCTCAGGATCGTACAAATCCTTGTAGAATATCCTCCAAATACAAATTGTCTTGTCCCAACTTGATGAGGCATATCTTTCATTGCATCTAAGCAATCTCAAGCAAGAAACTGCAGCAGTGTGATGTTGGATTTCTCCAACAACTTTTCCTTTCAAAGCATTCCAAACTGTAATTTTACCGTCATAGGCTCCACTGATCAAAGTAGCTCCATCAATCATAGGCAAAACAGCAGTGACACCAGCTTCATGTCCTTCCAATCTTCTTATCACTCTAGTTGTCTGTCTAGAACTGATACGACCAGCAATGTA
>Ga0182738_1006842_pt1 | contig 11742 bp, 10 predicted proteins | sample eDN5th30CBELigMG_FD_128876 | JGI IMG/M metagenome (GOLD analysis project Ga0182738, IMG submission 128876) | Enriched Miracle-Growth compost microbial communities from Emeryville, California, USA - eDNA 5th pass 30_C BE-Lig MG (version 2)... ...
AAGGATAAGTTATTTTGCAGTAGATACAAACATAAGAAGTAAGGGAATAGGACTTAAAATTGAAGAATATTGTACCAATGTAGCTAAGAAAAGAAATTGCGATAGAATTGAAGTACATTGTCATTCAAGAAGAATCGATGCACATAGGTTTTATATCAGACAAGGATTTATTGAATCTCCAAAATACTTTGTTAAGATGTTATCCCAATCTAACTAGTATTAATATCCCAGTAATGTAGGCTTTCCTTAAATAAAAGGGAAGCCTTTTCTTATGTTGCTATCGGGGCAGTTTAGTAAAAGATTGGATATTATAATATAGGTTGAATTATAATTTAGAAAATAGATTATAAAAGGAGTAGATTTATAATGGAAAAGGTCACACCATTTTTAATGTTTCAAGAGGGCAAAGCAGAAGAGGCAATGAATTTTTACACATCTCTGATTGAGGAATCAGCAATTACAAATATTGTTCGATATGGTGCAAATGGAAGTGGGGATGAAGGAACTGTTATGCAGGCTACTTTCACCTTAAAAGGTCAAGAATTTATGTGCATAGACAGCAATATTAAACATCAGTTTTCCTTCACACCTTCATTCTCATTATTTGTTACTTGTAATACTGAAGAAGAACTTGACAATCTTTATCAGAAACTGATTGAAGGTGGACAAGCACTTATGCCAATAGGAGATTATGGATTCAGTAAGAAATTTGGCTGGCTAAATGACCGTTATGGAGTTTCGTGGCAACTAAATTTACTTAAATAATATGAAGAACTTAATACCTTATCCATACCAATAAAAAAAGCATAAATTGTTAAACTAACGGGTGCGTTAGTTGAATAAGCAAATATTATAAAATGGAACTTCGGTAAATTAGGAGGTTTCGTTTTATAAGAAATATCAACATTAAACTTTAACAGAGCCAAGTTAATAAATAACGAAAGAGGATTTGAAATCCTTTTTTCCAAAAATACATTTTTTCATCCAAGGAATATTTTCAAGATTTTACTAACGTAACAAGAGATATTCAAAAGTCGATATTAATCATTGCAGGGGAGTCCGACGATGCGGTGGGACCAAATCATCATTTATCTTTTAACTGTAAAGAAGCAGAAATTTATGTTATAGATGGTGGTCATCATGCTTATATTGAAAATCAAGAACTATTTAAAATGCTGTTCTTAGTTTTGTTAAAGGGTAAATTGAAGTTGTATTGAAAAAAGATTCGTCAATAGGAGTGAATTCCATGCTTGAATCGTTACTATCCATTCATAAAGTAAAAAAGGGAGATAAAGAGGAACTTCGTAACCATAAATGGCTGCAATATCTATATATTACGAAGGAAAAGAATGTTAACCTCGAACAAGTCCATTCCCTGTCAGAAATAGATAGTCATCCAGTATTGTCCTATATTGAAAGAGCGTTAGTGATTTTAGACAACAGTACACTTGTACATACGAGGGAGAAACAAATCCTTGAAGAAGTTTTGGTTTGGAGTGATGTGGCTAAATGTGGTTCCCCCTCCAAAACGAGAGAATGGAGTCGACTTGGATTTCAATTAGGGATACATAATATAGGGTCTGCACAAATTTACGCAGAGGAAAATATGAAACTGTTAATACAGGAAAGAGATTTGGAAAAAGAAGAACTAATTTTTATACTTATTTATACCCACGGACTTATTGGCCAATTTATTAGAGGAGAAGTCCGTTATTGCCAATTAGAACCTTTAATTGCCTATATCTATAAATACAATAAAGTAAATTCGACGGAATTTTTTAATCTTTTGTATGTGTTAAATCAATGTATAATTGAAGCAGTTTCTCCACAAATCTGGAGTGATGTTCATCAAGAAGTTAAAGATGTTATTCGTTCTATTATAGGAGGCATAAGAGAAAAAGAGCTTTCTTTAAAGGAGAGAATAAAGAGACTAAGAAATTCTGCAATAAAACGTGGAGAAAACTTTGATCAAGTGTATGATCAATTGTTCTCAAGTCTGAAGCTTAAAGAGCTATTTCAAATTTTTTTTAATAAAACAGATATGTGGTATGTAGAGTCTGCACTTCATGATTTCGCTTTCGAAGAATTTTTAAAAATCTTCTTACTCATTTATCAAAAAGCCAATCCATTAACAATAAAACAAATCAGCTTTGAACCCTTTATGAAGAATATTTATTATGATTATAAAGGGAAAAAGACTGTTAATTTATATAAAAAGAGGATTATTGAGGCATATTTGAAAGAACATACTTTAGAAGATTTAATTGTCGGAAGACAGAGTATAAATGCTCATGTTGAATTAACGATTATTCCACTTAATACTGTAAATGAAAATATTTGTGTAACTTTTACTTATTCCAAGGCAGGCGAAAAATTAATTGAATTCTGTCAAGAAGCAGAAAAATCGCCACTTTACGAACGTGCTATCATCCTTTTATATGATTTCTTTGGCTTTCGCAAAGATGGTTTTGATCGCTTGCAAAATGAAACAAAATACCTTACAGATATGAACAATGCAGAAAATCATAAAAAGCTTATTGCTGACTATGCAGTTGGTAATATAATGCTTGATATAGGTTCAGGCGGAGGGGTAATGTTAGATATTTTATCTGAAAAACATCCACATGCAGAAATTATCGGAATGGATATTTCAATAAATGTTATCGAAGCATTAGAAAAAAGAAAAAGAAGAGAAAAGAAATCTTGGTTGGTGAAACAAGCTGATGCGCTTCAATTAAAAGAATCGTTTGAGCTTAATAGTATAGATACAATAATATACTCTTCTATCCTCCATGAAATGTATTCTTATATACCCTATAATGGCAAAAAATTTAATCGAGAAGTTATCATCCATAGTCTTAAAAGTGCATTCGATGTGCTAAAGCCTGGCGGAAGAATCATTATCAGAGATGGGATTATGACAGAGCCAAAAGAGGAATTAAGGCAAATAGAATTTAAAAAATCAGATGGCATCGAATTTTTTAAGCGATATGTAAAGGATTTTAAAGGAAGAAACATCATATACAAGCAATTAGAAGAGAACACTGTTCAGCTCCTCGTTAATGATGCAATGGAATTCCTCTATACATATACATGGGGAGAAGAAGCCTATCCACATGAAGTACAAGAGCAGTTTGGCTATTTTACTCCAAGTGAATATAAAGTGGCTATACAAAATGTGATCGGGAATAATGGCGAAATCCTGATGTTTCGCCATTACTTGCAAGAGGGCTATGAGGAGCATCTTTTGCCTGATGTGAAAGTGACAGATGTCGAGCAGAAGTTAGTTAGCCTTCCTGATAGTACTTGTTTTATTGTTATCGAGAAAAGGGACGGTAGTCATTATAAAAAATAGAGTATTTCAAAAGCCAACTAGGTCTATTCAAAATTAACAGAATAAAAATGTCAGTACTTTCACATAATGAAAAAAGGTTTTAATTAAAATTAGAACCGCAATCTTCTTCATGACATATGAATGTAAGAAGGTTCTTTCAAAGAAAGTAGGTGATATTTTGGATATTAACAGAGTGAAGCAAATACTATCCTCATCAGCTGAAATAGAGGTTCAGTATAACGGAGTGTCTGTGTGGATTGATGATATAAAAGAAGAAGATGCGACTGTAATTGTTCATCTGGTAGGTGGTATGGAAGAACAGACGGAAGTAGATATAGCGAGCTTAAAAGAAATCTAAATCAAAGACAACCACTAACTTCCTAGTGGTTCTTTTTATATGCTTTTTCAAAAAAATGCTTCCTTCACTCTTAAATAGAAACTAGACAAAAAGATGGAAGGAAGCGTATTTTATCTGTCATTATTGCAAATTTTCTTATCTTTTCACTGCATCTATAATGAGAGAGGGAAATACTAATTTATCCCCTTGATTCCTTGGATCAAATTGTTTTGACCGAAAAATCACACCATCTTCTCCATACCACTCATTCTTGTGAAAAATCCCGTCTTCATCACAATACTCTAATAAGTGAACCTTAAAGTCTGCTAGTTCGAACATTTTTCGCAATGTATGATAGGTATGGACAAATTGATGGCTAGCTGCTGGATGTTCCTTTGGTCCTGGCCCACCAATTTGCACGATTTGCTGATACGACTCGTCCGGGAAGAATCCATCTGGAACTGCACAACGAACATAACCAGAATGTTTTAAGTAATGGTAGCAAATGGAGGCAGCTTGATCACCTTGTTCAAAGGTTAAGTGCTCCCATACATGTTCCGCTAAAATGGCCGTAATGGATGAATGTTCAAAACGTTGCCAGGTTGATTTATCTAAAAGGTTTAGTTCTTCTTCTTGGGTATGAATCCATCCAGGGTTATTTCTAAATTCCCCTGCACCTATCACAACTTTAATCGGCGGTTTCTCCATAAATCTCTCCTTGCTCTTTATTTTGAAAATTTTAATTTTACTGTAATATAAACCTGACTTTTGTGCAAGAAAAAACTGTTAACGAGTAACAAGTAGAAAATATGACTTATGGCATAGGAATCATGTCCTATCTACTGTAAAATAAGAGAGCTGAGGAATGATTTACCTATTTATTCTTGTTTATATGTATGCGTATACAAAGAGAGGGCGGTTAGTATGAGAAAATTTCCATTTCGAAAAAATATCGGAATACCAATTAAGAAAAAGCTTGTTTTTTCCTTTTTAGCAATGCTGTTAATCCCAAGTATCCTAATTGGTGCATTTTCGTTTCTATATGCAAATAATCAAATGGAAAAGGATTTTATAAACAATGCAAGCACTAATTTAAATGTGTTAGATACATCTATAACTAATTTAATGTCACAAAAAGTATATGATGTTTCTGCACTGTCAGAAACGATAACAAAAGAAGCAATGGAGAAAAACCCAGCTAGTCTACAGACCACTATAGAGCAATACATTAAAGTTCATCCAGAGGTTTCGAGCATTTATATTGCAACAAATGATGGAAAACTTATTCAGAAGTCTACAGAAGAATTGGACGATCAGATGGATCCAAGATTAAGAGATTGGTATAAATCCGCTGTAAATCAACGAGGACAAGTGGTTATTATGGATCCATATTTATCTCCCGTTTCTAAAAAAATGGTGATTACAATTGGCAAAACAATTGCGGACAACGCAGGGGTTATAGCAGTTACGATGAATCTAGATTATTTAGCGGAACTAGCAAGTGATATAAAGTTTGGCAAAGAAGGTTATGTTATACTGCTTGACCAGAAAAAACGTTTCATCGTTCACCCTGAAGAAAAGCAAGGAGACATTGTAAAGGAAATATTTTATAAAACCCTTTACAAAAAAGAATCTGGAACATTGGATTATATAGTAGATAAGGTTAGTAGAAAAATGGTCTATCAGACAAATAAGCTTACAGGCTGGAAGTTAGCTGGGACACTGGAAAAATCAGAAATTGCAAATCATACAAAAGGCCTTTTGTATGCGATTACAGTAATATTAGCTGTTTCCCTTATTATTGGTGGAATAATGATGGTCATAATCGTTCGCTCTATTATTAAACCAATAAAAAAATTAAAGAGTCACGCTACAATGGTAAGCAATGGCGATCTAACAAAAACAATTCATATGGAGACAAAAGATGAAATTGGCGAATTATCGACTGCTTTTCAATATATGCAGGATAACTTACAAAAACTTCTCCGAAATATCGAAAATAGTTCGGAGAGTGTTGCAGCAAGTGCAGAACAGTTAACAGCAAGCGCCAATGAAGTAACGATTGCATCAGAACATGTAACGAATACCATTCAGCAAGTTGCTAGTGGAGCAGAAAGACAGACAAAAGGAATAAAGCATAATGCAGATGATATTGAATCCATCTTAAATGGTACGAACAAAATCGTTGAATATAGTAAGAAGGTTTCAGAACTATCTACTGAAACATTAACGAAAGCTTATACAGGTGGAAATGCTATTCAGGCAACACTAGAACAAATGGATGTGATAAATGAGGCTGTGGCAGAATCAAATAAAATGATTAAGGAATTAGTGGAGCAGTCAAAGCATATTGGAAAAATTACGGAAAGTATTACGACAATTTCAGAACAAACAAATCTGTTAGCCTTAAATGCTGCAATAGAAGCAGCAAGAGCAGGGGAAAAAGGGATAGGATTTGCAGTTGTGGCAAATGAAGTTCGAAAACTTGCTGAGCAGTCAGGTGAATTTGCAAGCAATATTTCTCAGCTGATTAAGGATGTTCAAAAAACGACTGAAAATACAGTATATAGAATGTCAGAGGTGTCTAACGCTGTACAAACAGGGATGAAAGTAACGGATGAATCAAATACGAAGTTTCAAGAAATAGTTATTAGTATGAATGAAATGACACCACATATTCAAAATGTTACATCTACATCAAATGAAATGGCTAAAACGTTTAAAGAAGTAAGTGTAACAGCTGGCGAATTAGCACAAATTGCATATGAAAATTCTACATCATCTGAAGAAGTTGTATCTTTAACAGAAGAACAGTTAGCTGCCATAGAAGAAATTTCAGGCTCGGCAAAAAATTTATCAGAAATGGCAGATCAGCTTAGAAGGAATCTTTATCAGTTTACCTATTAATTTGTCATAATAAAATATCCTCTTGCATAAAGTAGCGATAGCATTATCCCACTCATAAACGGCAGTAAATCCTTCATCTTTTGCTATTGAGAATGGGAGGAAGATAATTGGGAGATCAACTGTCCTTAAAGGTCCGATTGGTTCAACCATTCATCAGGGTGGAGGAAGAACCACTTACTGATGGTTAGTTTCACTATAAGCAGGAGGTTTTATGATGAAAAAAATTAACGTTTATTTAATAAATGGATTTCTTGGCAGTGGGAAAACAACAACGCTTTTAAAATGTATGGAGTATTTTAAAGGGAAAAATAAGAAGTATGCTATTATCCTAAATGAACTTGGCGAAACGAATATAGAAAGGCATCTATTTAATGATGAATCACTCTATGAACTTTTGAATGGGTGTGTATGCTGCTCCATTAAAGATGATTTAAGAACTACCCTCGATGATTTAACAGAGACTTTATATAAGGAAAATATTGAAGTCGTTTTATTAGAAGGAACAGGTGTAGCTAATCCTTCTGAAATAATGGAGACATTTAATGAAAAGGCTTATAGAGAAGTTTTTCATATTGCTGAAAGTATTTGCTTGATTGATAGTTTGCACTTTATAGAATATACAAGCGTTTTTTCGAGTAGTAAAGAAGTAAGACAATTGCAGAAAGAACAAATTGAAAATGGGACAATGCTTGTTTTAAATAAAATAGATCAACTATCAAGTAAACAGGCAATCGAAAAAGTAGAAAAAAGGATTAGAAAAATAAATGCAGATGCACCGTTGATACATAGTAAATATGGGAATGGTGTCACAGAATTCTTAGAAAAAAAGCAAATAAACAGCAATAAAGAACATTCCATTTCATTTCATCACCACCATCACCACCACCATCATATTAAAGCGATAAAATTAGTGCAAACAACTGCCATGACCAAAAGGGATTTAAGAGATTTTTTAAAAAACAATCAAGATAAACTTCTGCGCGCTAAAGGCACTATAAAAAATAGTGAAGATCAATTATGGTATCACTTTCAATATGCATCAGGACTATTGGAATGGCAAAAAGTATCAGAAAATGTTCCGAATAGAAAAGGAGAAATTATCATAATAGGAGAAAAATTACCAAAAGAAGTAAGTATTTAATTCTATGGAGTGTAGTCTTATGGAACCTTATAAGCCTACACTCTTTTTATGGTATGTATGCATAATTGGTTAGGACAAGCATAGATATGTAATAAGTAATAGTAGACCGATGTAAGAAAAGGAGCATACTATGTCCATCCCAACTCGTTTAAAGGATATTTTTATATTTGGCTTGTTTATGGCTTTAATGTATTTGTTTTTTTTCGGTGATATATATGTTGCAAATAAAATCAATTTTGAGATGCCAGATCAGATTAAAACCATTTTTGTCTTTTTTTTAGGGATTTTTCTGGAGGCTTTACCGTTTTTATTGTTAGGGGCAATTGCTTCCTCTATTATCAATCTCTATATTTCGGAAGAAACGATAGCAAGAATCATGCCTAAAAATCCGTTTATAGCAATTATAGTGGCATTAATTGCTGCATTAATTACACCAGTGTGTGAATGTGCGATCATCCCAGTTGTACGCAGGCTGATCCAAAAAGGTATTCCGGTTCATATTGGTGTGGTGTTATTAATGGGGGCGCCGATTCTAAACTTCATTGTTTTTGGGAGTACGTACTATGCTTTCCAAAATAATATATCGATTGCATATGGGCGTTTTATTATTTGTGTTTTAGCAAGCATCATAGTAAGTTTTATTATTTACATGCTTTTTTCTAAGCAAAAGGTATTAAAAACACACCGAGAGGATTTAATGTCATCGGTTCCGGTTAATGAGAATAAAGGTGATTCGAAGTGGAAAGGCATTCTGCACCATACATGCCATGAATTCTTTACAATTGGCAAATATTTTATTATCGGAGCAGTTTTTGCCAGTGTAGCTCAAGTATATTTAAAGGATAGCTATATTATGCAAGCAGGAGAATCATCGATTGAAGGAACTGCAGTTATGATGGGTCTGGCATATGTATTATCCTTATGCTCAGAAGCAGATGCTTTTGTGGCAGCTTCCTTTTCAAGGACGTTTACCCCTGAAGCAATTATTGGCTTTTTGGTGTTTGGACCGATTCTCGATTTTAAAAATACATTCGTTATGATGGCTTCCTTTCGAATCAAGTTTGTCCTATTATTTATATTGATAGTGACGATTGTTGTATATATCCTATCTGTATTATCAGGATTCTTTTTATCACCCTCTTAAACTTCGGTAAAAGAGTCTTGTTTCTTTTTAAGATAGAGAATTAAGTGAATCTATTGCTGAAAGTTCGAAAACTTCAATTAAGGAAGTTCATTTTATGTTAGATTAATTCAAAATAAGGAGGAAAAGCGGTGAAAATCAAATGGAGTCCAACATGGCAATTGGCGAATGAGCTGCAAGGGATTGTGCTGATTGGCTTTAGTCTCCTTATTTTTAAATTGTTGGTAACAGGTGATGTGACGCGACTTGTTGAGCCTAATATGGTTCCGTTTCTATATATCACGATGTTCTTGTTATTTGTCCTCGGCTTTTTCCGTTTGCTAAATAGCAATTTAAAGGGAGCAGATTGTGACTGTGATGTGTGTGATGAAAATGCTTCGTTAATGAACCTAGCACTGTCTTATTTCTTATTTTTTAGTCCGTTATTTTTGTTTTTCACCTTACAAGATATGTCGTTTAACAAGAGCATTCTTCCCAATGTTCAATACGAACATGGACAGACGTCTTCTGTAAGTCAAGCTATTTCTGAGGCGGAGGAAGACATGATGATAATAGAAGATGATAATTATCTGCAATCGATGGATAGAATTAACAGCAATTTGGACAATATGATTGGAAAAGAAATCACGATTACCGGCTTTATTCATCGAGAGGAATCCTTTACGGATAAGGAGGCGGTCATTGCAAGATATGTCATGACACATTGCATTGCTGACCTTGGAATATACGGCTATATGATAGAAGGAGATGTTGGTGGTTTACAAAGCGATCAATGGTTTTCATTAAAAGGGAAATTGGATAAGAAGGAATATGAAGGTCAAGTGATTCCAGTGATTAAAATGGAGAAAGCTGAAAAAACGGTAGCACCTGAGGAAGATTATTTATATGCATTAGACTATTAGCCTACAATTCTTGCATTATTCGAATATTTTCGCTAAAATTTAAATGAAATCAATTGAATAAGAATCGGGAGCTTGTTTGAAACAGGCTGAGAGTATGGCTATTCTGCCATTGACCGAATGAACCTGTTGGATAATGCCAGCGTAGGGAGGTGTCTAGAATAGAAGAACACTTTGCTTAGGCGTAGTGTTTTTATTTTTGTCATAATTGCTGAAATTAGCACGTAGCTTCCTATTTTTTCGCGTGCTTTACATTACAGTCAGTTATGGCTTTTTTACTATGTATAATTTTATATAGTGATAATAGTAGGGAGTAAATAAAACTATTAATAAAGAAACAAGAAGGGAATGAGTCATTAGATGAACGAAATATATGAAATGATTCCAATAGTAATAACAAGAGTAAGAAATAAAATACCACTTATTCATAATATTACGAATGTAGTAGTTACAAATTTTACAGCAAATGGGTTATTGGCATTAGGTGCTTCACCAGTAATGGCATATGCAAAGGAAGAAGTTGCAGATATGGCAACAGTAGCAGATGCCCTTGTACTTAATATCGGTACATTAACGGCTGAAAATGTGGAGAGCATGATTATTGCCGGAAAGGCAGCAAATGTCGCCAATACACCTGTTATTCTGGATCCTGTTGGAGCAGGTGCAACTAGGTATCGTACAGAATCTGTCCATCGCATTATGAAGGAAGTAGATATTACATTACTTCGAGGCAATGCAGCAGAGATAGCTAATGTTGCTGGGATAAAAGCGGAAGTGAGAGGTGTTGACTCTGTAAATGTACATGATAATCGTGAAATTGCGTTAGAAGCCTCAAAGCTTTTACAAGTACCTGTTGTCATTACGGGTGAACAAGATGTAGTATCCGTTAACGGGAAACTTACTCTCGTTGGTAACGGTCATGAGATGTTGACAAAAGTTACAGGAACCGGCTGCTTACTTTCAGCCATTCTCGGAGCCTTTATTGCTGTGGAAGGAGATATATTACTCGCTTCTACAGCTGCTTTAGTTACATATGGGATCGCTGCAGAAATTGCCTTTGAAAAAAAGAAAGAGGAAGGACCAGGAAGTTTTCAAATGGAATTATTAAATCGATTAGCGAAAATTAACGAAGCTGATATAAAAAAATGGATGAAAGTGGAAATAGAAGAGGAGGCACACCAATGACTACTGCAAAAGCATTAACAATCGCAGGATCGGATAGTGGAGGAGGAGCTGGGGTTCAGGCTGATTTAAAAACATTTCAAGAGCTTAAAGTGTTTGGAATGAGTGCTATTACAGCTGTAACAGCGCAAAATACTCTGGGGGTAGATGGGGTGTATCCTATGTCACTGGAGGCGATTGAAAAACAAATAGAATGCATAGCTGTTGATTTAAAGCCAGATGCTTTAAAAACAGGGATGCTGTTTAATAGTGAAATTATCGAATTAGTAGCAGATAAAATAAAGCAATACAAGTGGGAGAATTTGGTGGTAGATCCTGTGATGATTGCTAAAGGTGGTGCTAATTTACTTCAAAAAGAAGCAATAGATGCCATGAAAAAAAAGCTTCTACCACTAGCTACAGTATTGACTCCCAATATACCAGAAGCCGGGGAATTGACTGGATTGAATATTCACAATATGGAGGATAGGAAAGAAGCAGCGAAAAGATTATCAGCGTTGGGAGTTTCCAATGTCATTATTAAAGGGGGACATGGAAAGGAAAAGGAGTCTGTTGATTTACTCTATGATGGAACTTGCTTTTCAAGTTTGTTGGCCAAAAGAATTCCAACTAAAAACACGCATGGAACCGGCTGTACTTTTTCTGCTGCAATAACAGCAGCTCTTGCAAATGGTTATTCAGTTAAGGATGCCTTTCAATTAGGAAAAGATTTTATTCACCAAGCAATTAAAATGGATCTTCATATAGGAAGCGGACATGGTCCGACAAATCATTGGGCTTACCAAGAAAGTAAAAGGTAGG
>Ga0182738_1006844_pt1 | contig 11740 bp, 9 predicted proteins | sample eDN5th30CBELigMG_FD_128876 | JGI IMG/M metagenome (GOLD analysis project Ga0182738, IMG submission 128876) | Enriched Miracle-Growth compost microbial communities from Emeryville, California, USA - eDNA 5th pass 30_C BE-Lig MG (version 2)... ...
AAAAAAAATTGATTGGAAAAAAACCTTTTCAAGCCTTGAAAAAATTTTCCCTTTTCATTCTATGCCAACAAAAAATTTCTGCTCCTCTCACCATTCTCGTGGCTTTTCCTCCTTTTCAATTTTTTCCTAATTCTCAACTTTGCTTCTAAGGAAAAAAATGTTCTCTTTCCTATTTGTTTGAAAAGTTGCCAGTCACATATTTTGGATCTGAAAACTTTTTCTAGAGCTGAGAAATTAAAAAAATGGCCGGGTTTAGCTCAAAAAGAGATTATTTCAGTTCAGAGTCTAAGGAAATGCCACTTTGGCAGTTTTCCAATTCTTTGTCAAATTGACTTTCACAACAATATCACATATACTCTTTTAAATTTACAAAGATTTTTAAACAGAGCTCTTCCAGTATTTTAAATATTCTCATTAGTTCTTTTAGTTAATACTTCATATCCAGTCTCTGTAATCAAGACTGTATGTTCCCATTGAGCTTTCAAAAATTAATACGATTTTTTGAAAAAAGGGTTTACCGCTTGGAACTCCAGGCACCAACATCGTAAAATCATCTTCCCACATATAGGGAACCTTGGCATCTCTCATCATGAAAATTGGCTCAATGGTAAAGACATTTCCGGGCTGCATTTTATAAGGCATATTTGTTCCTAAAAAGTCACGATTTGACCCATATTTTCTTAAATACTGAAATGAGGGATCATTGGTGGCATATGAAGCAAGGGCCCAATACCATGAGCAGTGATAAACTTGCAAGATGAATATCCATTTGCATGAGCAATATCCCTAAGAAATTTCAGATCCCTCATTTAAAAGAAAATCTTACTCGCAAACTTCTCCAATATCCCTAAAATATGCGCCAGGTCTGCAGATTTTTATACTTTCATAAAGAGCCTCTTGGGTCACATTAATCTACCGGATTGTTAATCTCATAAAAAATTTCGATGATCTTTTACCAATTTTTGAATGTCAGAATGGACATTTCCATATTGTACCATGACCGAATTATCTCCATGGACACCATCAACAAACACCGAGATATCATAGTTTACATAGTCACCATCTTGGAAAGGTCTTTTATTTGGAATACCATGACAGAGCACTAGAAATTGAACTTGATAAACTTTGGATTCACTCACCCTCATTTGTTGAGATACAGACAGATTTTGGGAAATTCATAAATCCAATGGGAGTAGGGTAAGCACCCTTGCTAATGATAAAATCATGAACACGAATATCAGCCTCTTCAGCAGTCAATCCAATCTATACGTCGTTAACTTTATTCTTTCAAACAAAATTCAGAAATAATAATTATTTTGGAAATCATAAGGCATGAAATCAAGCTTTAAGATATTCTATTATGCTCGAAAATACCGAGAATTTGCAGAAGATTTCAATCTATTGATGAAGAAAAAGAATGCTTACCTGGTTCAAAGTGAGTGAGAACTCAGCTGTTTCTGAAGCGATTTTTGCTGCCTTTCTGAGCTCTATCTCATAAGATTCGAGGAGAAAGAAAAAGTTTTACTCTCAACAGTTTGATTATTATGCACGACTGGTTGGCCTTCATATTGCCCATATTGAGGATTCTTTTCAGTCATATAGCTAGGCTTAACAATATGATCGGGAACTGGTCTGGCTGATGTCACTTCATATTGTCCCTATTGCTCTAAGTAAGAGTATCCGAAAAATCTTTAACTTGAATTAAAGGCTTGGTATATTCTGGCAGAGGAGCTTTATTTGCAAGCTTTGACCCGAAAGAAAGCTTTGAGAAAAATCTTTTCATGAGAGAAATAAATATTTATGAATGAATCTAATTGAAATAAAAAATAGTTTCGGTCAGATTAAAATTCGGATTTGACTAGTTTAAGAAATCGAAAAATGCAAAAGCTTGCCTTGCCCACAAACTTGATTGAAATTTTGTTTTTCTCTATTATTTGATTTCTTTCATTAGAGAGATTATTTTTCTGGGTTCTTCTAATGTGAATTGTAAAGTTAGTCAACCCATCGACTTTTCACGATGAAAAAAATATCATTATTGGTTTCTCAATTTTTGCAAGCGAATTTGACAAGAATTTGTTATCCATTTTTCCTAATTTGAACAATTTTAATGGGAAGCAGGACAGGCCTACGGTGAAACCCTGAATTTGCAGGCTCAAAAATTCGAGCAAATCCTCCAAGTAATTTTCTCGGTATTTTTGAAGAATAAGGAGATTTTTCCGATAGTTTCCTGATTGGTTGTGGATCAAATATTCAATTGAGAAATTTCGACGAAAAAGTTTTTTTCTCAGAAAAAAATAGGAAAAAAAATCAAGGAATAAAAAAGGCTTTGAAAAAATCTTTCAGGGAGGAAAATCCGCAAAGATAGACAAAATCCGGAAACATTTTTCAAAATCTGGACAATTCCAAACCCTGCGAAGAAATTTTTTGGATTTTCTCAAAAGAGGAAAAATTAAGGAATTATTGAAATTTTGGTGAAAGTGAAAATTTTTCTGCTGCAATGAGAAAGATCAACTCTGAATTGCAAAATTCAGGCATACATCATTATACAGAAATATAATAATTAAATTTTCCCTCGCTTTGTCTCAAAAATACGTCGAATACGTCAAAAAAAAATTCGCATCGAAATATATTTCGCAAAGGTTTTCAAGGAATAGTATATAATTAATTAAAGCACAAAATATAATCAAACAACCTCAAGAAAATGAATTCTGCTCAAGGCCCATTCAATCTTCCGCAATATAAAGCTGCTTTCAAAACAGATTTCAGCGCATTTGCTGTATGAAAATGTTTTCAAAGATCAATCTCAAGATATCTAGGTCAAATTTAACCCATTCCAACAAGATTTATTGGCACTTGGATGCGCTGAAAATTTTGGCTTCGTTGGCAAAGGCTCATTATTCATTCTCAAGGTAAATGATTGTCGAAATCGCTCCTGAATAAATCTAGCTTGTAAATGATGGAACTATGAAACCAGTGGGAATTTTCCAAGAACCAGAAGCTGTTTTCGATTGCTCTTGGAATGAAGAAAAAGAAAATCTTGTAATAAACATCAATTTTTTCGAGAATACTTATCACTCTCATTAGATTGCTGTCTCATCTGGGCAAGGTATCATCAAGGTAAATTTTAATGCGAATGCTCAAACTGATTTTTTTAGCTCATTGATACTGCTAGCCAAAAAGCTGTCCATATTTTAAAAAATCATGAAAAAGAAGTTTACACTATCGAATTTAGTCATAAAATACCAGTACTTATCGCATTTTACAGCTCTAATCTATTTATTTAGCCATTGTGCTTATCTGCTGGATTTGATGGAATCATCAATCTCACTGATTTTGTCAAAGGAAGTAAAGTTAATCAATTTGCTAAACATCAAGGATGTGTCTATCAGGCAACCTGGCATCCATCCAAGTAACCTCTTTTTTAAACGTTTTCTTATCTGAAAAGTGAGAAATTGTTTGCTTCTTGCGCAATGGATGGTGTCCTCAAGTTATGGGATATTTCTTCTCCAAAGGCAAGTATTGCAGCTGTTCCTGCACATCAAGAAGAGGTCCTCTCATGTGATTTTAACAAATACGTTGAGCATATTGCCACAGCCTCTATTGATAAAAAAATCAAAATCTGGGATTTAAGAAAACTGGATGCACCCATTAAGGAGCTTATTGGCCACAGACACCCTGTCAGAAAAGTTAAATTCTCTCCTCATGAAAATTCTATTGTCGGATCTGCTTCCTAGTAAAAAAGTTTCTTTGACTCCTCTCATCGTCATAGTGATATGAATATTAATATATGGGACTTGAATGATGGTGCCTCTCCTCTCAAGTTTGTTCATCAACAACACACTGAATTTGCAATTGGCCTTGACTTTAATCTTTATAATAAAAGGTATTTATTTCTCTTGATTTGAACTCAAATTGATTTTCAGACAAATTGCTTCTTGTGCATGGGATGGAAGAGCTCTTGTTTGGAACTGGGACCAAGATCAACCCAAAATTTAATAGAATATACAAAAATTCCTTTCATTTTACATGTCAAGAGTTATTCAATTCCCAAGTGTTTATAAAGCATTCCTTTCTATAACTTTGGGTATAAACTAAGTTATTTAAAAATAAATCCATACATCTGTCTCTTCAAAAAATCTCGCAATTAAAAAAAAAAATTTGCAAAAATTTTTCATTTGGATCTTTTGTGCCTAAAAAATTGGAATAAAACTTTCATTCAAAGAAATCTTTTGGCAAGTCAGGTTTATTATCTGAACCACAAAACTAAATTAGCTATTAAAGTTATATTTGAAAAGTTTGCTGACAAATTTGATTTATATCACAGCAAGATCTGATGAATTACCGTGAACTCAAAAAGATTGGTTTATATTACCTTGAAAATCGTAAAGAAAACCTTGATGTTGAAATCTCTGAAGAGGATATTGCATCCATTGACAAATTCAAAGCTAAAACATATGTCTATCCAACAATCACCTTCTTTTCAATCCTCACTTTGAAATATCTCTGGAAATACTTGCCAACACCAAGCCTTTTTGACAACCCTATTGAACCTGATCAAAGAACATTGTGGAGAAGAAAATTCTTTGGTAAATTCTTTGCTAATCAAATGATTTTTGTTTGCACTCTTGGAACAGTTTTGTTTACTTTGGTGAGATATGAATTCGCAAAATATTACTTGTACTTGAAATATGAAAATCTTGTTGATGCTTACCTCGCTGCTAAGGATGCAGAAATGATCAAGTCTATGTCTGTCCTTGAATTCAAACAACAAAATGGGGAGAATTAAAATAAACATCACCAATTCTTGAGCCTACTGTATTTGTCGTATGCATCTCAAGGAATATTTTGCATTTGTTAGTTTTATTTCAGTATAATCTTGTATTGAGATCTTCCAAATAAAGCGAACTCAAACTTAATCTATTTCATTTTTTTCTTCATATCCGATCAAAAGAGTAGGGATATGTGAATTTTTTTTTTTTAAGTCTTTCGGATTTTGCTCTAAAATTCCTTTTTGGATTTCATTTTTTTTTTTATTTTGAATTGAAAGAAAAGATTTTCGAGAAATAATTGATCAAATTTGTCATAAAATCTAATTGATAAAATTTAAATTGATTTTTTTTTCATTTCAGAATTTTCAAAGAATTTTTTCCTTCAAAGTAAATTAATTAAATTCAGAAATTTAGTATTATTTTAAATTCAAGATCTCAAACTCAACTTTTCAAATGACTCCAAAAATGTCAAGGAATACTTTTTGAATTTTTTACGCTTTGATGTCAAGGAAATCTCATAACATTTCTACTTGGTTTGATAAAAAATACAATATGATACTATTAACCCATTAACTCGAGAAATCTCAATTTTCATTTTTGGTTTGATTTGAAATGTTTATAATTTAGGGTTGAGTTCAAAACATTATCGAATCAAAATTTAAAATAAAAGTAAAAGTTTTAATACTTGAATTCAGAATAGACATAGTGAGTATATTACAAAATTCATTCAAAAATAAATAAGCCATTGATCTTTATTTATTGCAGTTTATTTGCTTCACTTTTCATGACTCGATGTCTCTTCCTACAAAATTTTTAAACAATGAAAGCTCAACCCAGTCTTACATGAGATTCTTTCTTGCTTCATTCATTTTGCCCTGTTGGAAAGGAAACAATGTTTGGTCAACCTTTAGACCCTTTGGAAACTCTAAAATAATTTTTTTTAATTTATTGATTCTTTCAACACAAATTACTAATCTTCTGAGTGTCATATTTGGTCTTTATATAATTTGTGAATTGAAAGTCTCTTTCGAGTTGCTCGATATCTTTCAGATTATCAGAGTTCTTTGATTTTTTATCTGGCATTCTAAACATATCTAAGTTTTGTTTTGCTGAAAATTCTTTACCTGCTTAATTGCTTCGAGAAGTCTGGAGTAGATTTGTGGTAAAAGTTCTCATCAAAGGCCGAAATGCAAGTCAAAAAACGGTGATCGATTTCTTTTAAAAGAGATTTTCCACGATCTTGCTTTGCTTTGGGGATCGTTATATTTTTGGAGCTTGGCCGGATGGCATCCAAACCATTCGTCTCATATTGTCCTACATGAGGCATCTGTACTTTATTCTATTTTGTTGTTATCAGATATCATAAACATGCCTACTATGCTCTACCTTCAACTTTAGTTTCTGTAATTTGTCACGGGAGGCTGAGAGAAATATTGCCTGAGGCTTTCTTTCTTCAGACTTTGGCCCTTCGGAGTATAAAGTGTTTGTAAAGAAGAGGGGCGAATTTGTCTTCACTCTCAGCTGAGGGTTTTCTGGAGCTTTCCAGTTCACCTTAAACTTGGGAAAATTTCTTGTTAAAGAAGCGGATTGACCGGGATCATCCGGTAATGTGACTAGGTCGAGATATGGGGAGTTACGAAAGTCAGTATACTCTGTCTCCAAATTGAGTACATTACTTAAGTGTGATTTACTCAGTTTCTTTGTATTGTTAAAAAAAGTTTGTGATGCCAGTTGCCTTACATTAACTTTGAATGTGTGCTTTATCATCCCTTTGTATCCTTTTATGTTATATTCAACCCATGAATTCTGCTCCTTCTTCTTCTCATTATTATATCCATGTGTATTGCTCTAATCAAAATCAATGCTGGAATCAAGATTTATTTACGAGAATCAACTTATTCATCTTATTTCTCTCATTAAAAAAAGCCACAAACTTTTCAGGTTTCTTGGAAGGTGACTTTGTTTTCAAGTCGGGTTCTGTAATTAAATGAAAGCCATCTTTTTCATCCGAAGTAGGATAAAAGATTCGAGTAAGCAGACTTTCAACTGGTTTTCCTGAAATGTAAGGCGAACTTCGAGATACGGTTTTTCTTCCAGCTGAAGGACTGTCAAGCATCTTAGAAAAGCGTTTTCAAGCAAGTTCACTTCGAAATTATTGATTAAGTGAAGGACTTAATTTTTTAGATTTTCAGATTTCATTTGTCGGCAACTTAAAAAAAAAAAGTCCCAAATTAATCCAAGTAATCAGATTCTTATCTTTGATTTTGAACTCACTTTTTCCTCCTTTTACTTTAGAAAAGTACAAATTACTATTCAATAATTGCGTCTCATTACCTTTGATCCTTTAAAATTATCATCTCAGATATCTCAGATCATTGATTCTATTCATCCAGACTTTGAACCAGGCGTTTCATATTCAATATCTCAACTTTATTAAAAATTTTTAGACAGGAGGACTTATAAAAGCCATTCTGATTTATTGGCAGGTGAAGTTATTTTATTCAGAAAAATTAAATTTCTTGAACTCTTCCTCTCAAATAAATTCATTTTGAAGTCAAATCCAAGTCCTAATAATGAGAGAGAGAGATCATTGCAACTTGGAAGTCAATCAAACTCTTGCTGCTGAGATAAAATTTTCCAAGGCTTATTTCATTTTTTATAAGGGGAGTAAAAATTTAATTTAATGATTCCATGACAGAAAAAATTCAACCAACATGTTGAATAAACTACAAAGGCCCTACTTTATAAATTCAATTATTTTTGACCATTTCTGTGAATGAATGATTAGTTAGTAACTTTGTTGTTTCGTTCCACAATTGGGAAGTGGCTTCAGTATCAGATAAGTAGGGGTTTTCTTTGGCAACTTTGCAATCACTATAATATGCACCTGCTTTCAAGAAAGCATACTCTTCTTGTGCCAAGTATATGCTTGTTTGGGCTCCTTGCTTTGAGCTTTTACTTGCGAAATATATGAAAGGAGAAAGAAGGAGGAATCCCAGTTTCCATCCAAAACCTGTCAAGTTTCTGAAAGCTTCAGTTCTTACAGCTCCCGGATGAAGAGAAACGACTTTAACTTCTGCTCCTTCCAAGTCCAGACGTCTTTGCAACTCTCTTGTGAACATCGACATTGCTAATTTACTCACAAAGTAAGCTTTGAAAGGGTGGTAGTTTTTGATGGAGTTCATATTCTCCCAATCAAAAGATTCGACTGCAGTATGGACTACAGACGACACATTAATTACTCGACTAGGAGGTGATTTCTTTAAGAAATCCAACAATAGATTAGTTAGGTAAAAAGGTCCAATATAGTTTGTAGCAAATTGAACTTCAAACCCATCTTTTGTTAGCTTTCTTTCTGGGAGGGCTACGATACCTGCATTATTGATCAGTACATCAAGGCGATCATATCGAGACTTAAACTCCTCCACAAATCCTCGGATTGACGACATATCTGATAAATCAAGCTGAATAAAGTCGATACTCGGATTATCAGTCTTACTCTGGAGTTCAGAAACAACAGCAAGAGTCTTGTCGATGTCTCTACAAGCCAAGATCACAGTCGCGCCTAAGCGTGCAAGTTCAGCAGCAGTCTCTTTTCCAATACCACTGTTTGCTCCTGTAATGATAATCACCTTTCCAGTCAAGTCTTTGGCAAGCTTGCAGACACCTCCGTTAAAATAGGATTTTATGAGTAAAAGACTGGTAACTCCAGCAAAAGCTAGCGCACCTGTGGCGATGAGTTGCCTTGAAGTCAGATTTTTAGGTAAAAATTTATTCATACGAAAATAAAAAATCAATTAAAATATAACAACTTCCAAATTTATAGTTTCGCTGTGTCTGTAAATGTCAATCAACTTCTTTTTCAATATGAAAAGATGAATTGAATGGGTCTTAAAGAAAGATCTTTTTATCAATTGATTCATTTTAACAAATTTTGAGCTTATCTAACAGACCTCAATATCTATAAAGTTTCTTTCAGTCAAAAAGCGCTTTATTCATTCGAGATCAACAAAGGACAAAAGAAATAAGTTATTTAACAGTAGATGGGATCAGTCTTCTTTCGAGCACAAATCGGTCACCCCAAAGCGCTTCCCCAACAATTATTTTTCTCAAGCTTCAAAAAAATTTTCTCTGGACAGCTGTTATGTCCATTCAGTGATTTTCCAAAGGGTTTTATTCTTTCAATGAAGAAAAAAAAAATCTCTATTTCATTCAAAATCTTTGTAAAAATCCGATTCTTCATCAAAGCCAAAAAATAATTTTTTTTCCTTCGTGAGTGAGCCTTCTTGAAACAATCTAAAACTTTGTAGCTTTGATTGGGTCGGTTGGGCTAAATTTGGCAAATAGAAATTCAAGAAACCCAAAGCGACATTTTTGGCAAACTCAAGAAAAATTCAGAAAATCACACTGCTCATTTTCAAGTTCTCGTTTTGTTCAATCATATAAAATTTTCAGGGAGTTTTTGTTCCATGGGTGATTTAAAAAAATTTTTAATTCAAAGAAACAGCCACTCATGAAAATATGTTTTTAAAGGTTGAAGAAAAAGAGTAAAATAAAGAAATAATTTCTTTATGAGTTGCAACCTCATGAAACTTCAAAAGTTTCACGTTCTCAGACTTTTCAATTTCTTTCTTGAGTTCGGAGAAATATTTCAAAGCAAGAAAACATTAATTTTTCTTTTGAAAATCAGTCTGATAAAAAACGTAGAATCAACCACAAAATTACGGGAGATAACTCTTCGAAGATGAAATGTTTTCCAAAGATTCTCATGAATGAAAAAAATTTTTGATTGAGATTCTCAAAGGAAGGAGAGAAAAACCAGAGTTTAGTTTCTAAGAGAAAGAAATTGAAATTCAAATAAACTAATTTTATTTTAAATTCTTAAAGGAGATAAAATTATTATTACTGTATATTTACTTTATAAATAGTATTTTTCAGCAGAAATCCCAGCAACAGCTTTACATTCAATTATTTTTTTTATTGAGGATTTCTATCAATTCTGAAAATCTTTGATTCATTTGATTTTCTAATCTTTCAAGCTTATTTTCAAGATTAGTCATCTTGTGATTCATTTCTAAAGTTTCCTCTTTTTCTGGATTTAGGTTCTTCTCTTTATTTTTTCCAACGCTTCCACGAATTCCAGATGCGGCTCCTTGCAACCTTTTCTTTTTGGGAGCTTTGGAACGAAGAAGGTGCGATAATTTTGAACTATATTTGCCTTCAACATATACTTCTTCTTCATTTTTAACTTTCTTCTTTTGCTCAATAATTTGGCTTTCAACTTTAGTCACTACTTCTTGTTCTTCTTCCTCTTCAGCTTCTTCTACAAAAAACATGTATTTTTTATTTTTGTTTTGGGATTCTGGATGATCATCATCTCTGAGTCTCTCATAGTCACTAGATGTCCTACTAACTGGTTGTTGCTGATTGAACCTTCCAAACAAGCGTTCAATTGCTCGAACCATGTTGATATTCTCTTCAATCATATCAAGCAACTCCTGACTATCAGTCAAGACGCTTTTTTCCTGAACTCTTGCATAAGAATCCCAAATTAATGCCAACAACATGTTCAACAATACCATTGTTGCAATAATCGTCACCACCACAAAATAAAACATTTGTCCCACATTGTACCCAGTGGTGTCGTAAGAGTAGTAAAGGAGATTATAGGCCTCCAGTAAACTTTCACCAAAAGTCTTGGAATTATCAAATTGAAGGAATATCAAAGCGAGACCAAACGTTACAAAAGTCAAAATCACTGCAAAACTTCTCATGTCTCGAATAATTTCAATAATTGTTCGAATCAGCTTCCTTGTTTGGTCAAAAACTCGGAAATAAGATATCAGCCTTGAATAAGCATAGACTATCATAAATGAAAGCAGCCATTCTTTCAAATCTCCCTCAGCTCCACACCAAATAGCTATAATTGATGGAGGTAAAATTAAAGTTCCAAAGCAATCAACATAATTCCAGATCATTGTAAAATAAGCGTTAAATCCGATTGACGAAACCTCAAATATCTCATAGAACAAGAAAAATAATCCAAGCACAAAAATAGGTATTTCCAGAATTAATTCAGAGCTTCTTAGGCCGGTATAGATCGATATTAAAATCGTTAAAATGAAGAAAAGAGCTCCGAAGAAATAATGAAACTTCTTGCTGCAGGTCCACAAGTAGTCAATCAGCACTGATATTGCCTTCGTCTCAAATACCTCTTGGTTATTCACTTCCAACAGAGTCATTACCAAGTTGTACATATCGTCTGAGGATTTGGAATAATTCCAGTGGAAAGGAAGACTTCTGATGTGCAGTTTCCTTGTTCCTGGTCTTATATACAAATTCAGGTGTGTCTGATTACTGCAGACTCGTGACTCACTGAGATGATAACGTCTTTTTTTGTCGTCAGGAAGGGATCCGAACATCTCTAAATCACAATTACCGATAGTTTCAGGCTCAACGACAGACATCTTTATAAATCGAGTTACCTGGTTTGAATGGAGACGAATCAGCTTATATATAATATCACTCATAGATTCAAGTAATTCTGCAGGCCTTGGATGGTTTTGAAGGATTGAACAAAGCCTTCCAATAATATTATTGATCGAAATTCGATCAATCACTTGATTATTTATCAAATAATGAAGAGGAGTTTTCTTAAACATGTCAATTTCAAATGGAATATGCGCATCGATGCAGGCTTGTATGAGTTCTTTCTGTGGGGAGTAAATTGCTGCAATATGGAACCAGCTCCAAGCATAGGGGAAAATCTTGAGCTTTGGATAATTTCTTATCAATCTTCTTCGATGCTCCAAATTCGTATTCATAAAGTAGCTGCTCATTGGCATAAATCGAAAAGGCGAAAATGGAGAAAATTCGCTGGAATTAATTATTGTCAGGCCATAAACTGGATTTTCAAGAATCTTTATGGCGTCATCAGCAGAATACACAAACCATCGCGAATCTGAAGTTAT
>Ga0182738_1006846_pt1 | contig 11733 bp, 10 predicted proteins | sample eDN5th30CBELigMG_FD_128876 | JGI IMG/M metagenome (GOLD analysis project Ga0182738, IMG submission 128876) | Enriched Miracle-Growth compost microbial communities from Emeryville, California, USA - eDNA 5th pass 30_C BE-Lig MG (version 2)... ...
AATTGCCGAGGACGGAATAAATGTAAAATACAAGGAACAGGAGGGCGCCTACGTTCAGCAAAGATGGGAGAGAGAACAGGAGAGTATTGATGAGTTTTTGAAGTCCTTGGAACTGTTTGACAAGCTTGAAGAGTCTTGTAACCCTCAGCACTCTGAATATTCTTGCTATTTGGGGCCCAACTTTCAAGAATGAAAGGAAGCTTTGCTGGAGGAGGTTCATCACCAGATCAAGAATTGAGGCCATAACGACAAAGGCGTCGAATCTGTTCCAGTTCGAGGCCCAGTATCTCCTGACACCAAGCCCCAGGTGCTTCAGGACCAACTCGACTGCAAAGACCGCAGAAAATATGTAGTTGACGACTTGGAGCGCATTTGTAAATCCATCAGAGCAACCATCATAAGTGAGACACATGGAAATGATGTTCAACAGAATGACGCACATGATTCCCAGGTCAAAATAAGGATGATTGATGATTCTAAAGAATTTTTTCATCCATTGGGCCTCAGGCTCAACGTTACTCAAGTCGGCCTTGACTGTGGTGACCAGCCTCTGCATAATCACCCATTGTTGCTGAGTAGGCGTCAAGAACTTTTGCATTTGGTTCTCCCTCTTTTCGGCTCTTGTAAACTCTAAAAAGATAACTCCGACAAAGAGGTTGATTAAGAAAAAGGAGCCAAGCAGGAGGTAGACCACAAAGTAGAATCCAGCAAAGAGCTTATTTCCGTCTTCTTTCGGCCCATCTGTTGCATCATTTGCATCGGCAACACTAAACATGATCGCCGGCCAATTTTCCATGGTACTCATAATAAATAGTGAAAGCATTGCAGTAAACACATTGTCAAAGTTTACATCAGGGTTCGTCCAGACACCATACGTTGGACACTAGGGGAAGAATAAGAATCTTTTAAACAAAAAAAAATTACTTCGGACTCGCTGATACCGTAATAGCTTGCGCTTGAGTCATTCATCTTACAATATCCAAGTTTCTCTCCAACGATATTCACTGCCAAAATGGCAAACATCAACCAGACTAAACAAATGACGATCAGAACATTCATCATTGGCTTCAAGGACTCCAGCAAAGCTGTAACGATTAATCTCATACTAGGATTATGAGATATAACTCTCAGTGGTCTCAGCGTTCTCAAGAGTCGAAGGACCTAAAAAATTAGCACGGGATAGTAAATCATATTCCTTGCCTTGATGACTGGAATATTGACGTTTGAAGAAGTCATATCAATCAAAGAGGTGATAACAATAATGAAATCCAGGATGTTCCAGGAGTCACGAGCGTAGGAACCGTCATCCATTATAAAGCCGAGACTGATGATTTTTGTCGCAGCTTCCAATGCAAAGAAGATGTTGACAGCCTTGTCAAAGGTATCAGAAATGTTTGTGTATGAGTCATTGGTGCTTGAAACAAAAGTATCCACCGAGAGCTTTATACTACTGACGGCAATCATAACGAGAATAGCCCTCTCGAAGTATCTGTGTCTAATGATCCATAAGCAAGCTGTTCTAACAGGGTTTCTCTTTGAGAAGATGTAGAGAGATCTTCGACAAGCTATGACCTCGTGATGTTGGCGAACTTTGGTTGCAGAAGACTTCTCTTCGTCTTCACTGAGATCCAACTTGCTGTCAAAGCTCTGAATGACCTTCAAACTGTCTTTGGACATGGTCTTTTGGGTTGTTCCCCTCTTGGTAGACTCGAAGCCTCCAACAGTCGTTTTTGACGATGTGCGGCCTCCGAGCGATTCTTCTGCCTCCTCATTTTCTTCTTCAATTTCTTCGAGCTCTTCTTCGGTTTCCTCTCCTGTGAATTCATCAAGCAAAATAGCCAGGAAAAGATTCAAAAAGACGTAATTTCCCATGCACATCCACGAAATCAAGTAAAGCAGGGAAACATAAGTGTTGATTTCAGGTGACCTGATGGAAATAGTCATGAAATCATTCCAATTTTCTTGCGTCATAATTTGGAAGACGCTTATAAATGCATCAAAGAATGAATTATAAGTTTCTCTCAATCCTCCTTGTTCCGCTGCAGCGCTTAACTTGCCTCCATAAATTTGCATTCCAAGCAAAGAGAAGATGAAAATAAAGAGAAGCAATAAAACCAAAATAAAGATAAACTTCTTCACCGAACGTGAGACGACACCTATAGAGGGGTATTATTTTAAGAAGAAACTTGATAAAATTTTACCGATAATAACTTTCATATAAGCTAAACTTCTCAGGAGCTTCGTGACTCTTAAGACTCTAAATGTTCTAAAAAGACGGACGGTTCTGAAAGCAGAAACAGCCTTTTGTCCTCCACCACTTGAACTTGATCCACTCGAAGCAGTACTGATCTGATCAAATAAAGAAAGAATAACAATCAAACAATCAAATAAATTCATCGGATCTCTTGCATATCCTAGTGAGAAGTGTAAGATTTTCATGCTTAAAATTCAAATACCCATAGGACCAAGAGCAATGAGTTTAAGGCACATTTCAACAGTGAAAATAATGGTGAAGACCAAGTTGAATGTGCTCAAGAGATCTGTTCCTGATGTGCTAGTTACCAAATTTTGTGAAGCGAGGATGATTGTATTGAGAAACACTGAAAGGAGAATAACGTTATTAAAGAAACTGGTTTCTATAAAGGCACGCACTTGTCTTCTTCCAGCATGAAGCACTCCCATGATTCCTTTTCTCCAAATGTCAAAATCTTGATTGTTGAAAGCCATCTTAACTTTCTCAATAGCAAAGCTTCGGCCACTCACACTTAAAACAGAAAGACCAGACCAATTGTTTGAACCTATCTTGTTACTCTTCAAATCCTTCATCTAAAAGAGAATGTTGTTAGTAAACTAAAATACAAGAAGAAGTTACTCTGCAAGTTTTGTATTCATCATCAAATTTAAATTCTTTGAGCTTCTTTTTATTTGTTTCTGGATCCTCAAACTCCTCCTCGTTCTTAAAGGGCTTGTTCATCATCTTGAGAACTTCGAAGAAATCCTTTTCCTTGCCTGGTGGGAGATAGTCGTCATCATTTCCAGCATGGAATCTGATTGCGATTGCATTTCCTTTTTTCTTGCCGCTCATATGCTTTGTGGTGCTTCTTGCGAGACTTGTTCTTGCGATCGAGCCTGAAGTTTTCTTTGAAAGGTTTTCTTCAAAGGTCTTCACATCAAGCTTGTGCTTCCTGATCTTTTGGATTGTTGCATTATTCTGGAAAGCGAGTGAAGTAGCGGCTCTTGATTCAGTGTATCTGGTCGTTGTTTGCGCAACCGTGCGATCTTGATCGTATTGGGTAACTCGGAATTTCATGGGAAGCCGAGTTTCTCTCAATTGCCGAATCACTTCTTGCTCTTGCTTATTTGTTTGTCTTTCCTTTTCTGAAGGCAAAACGTCATCCATTGACAAAGTCTCATATTCTTTGCTGAACGCTGCCGAAGGCTTTAAATGGCGCAGATTTATCACATATTTCTCTTTATCCTCCTCTTCACTCTCGTAGTGAGTTTCATCTACTCGAGTGGTGTCATCACCATGAGTGTCTGGGGATGCTCTCTCACCTGGAGACAAGAGGTCCTCAGCTTCTTCAATGTCTTGAATTCTTTTTCTGGCCATTGGGCTAAAAAGCTCTGCATTTGAAAAGGCTCGAGTTGGTGATCTATTGGTGAGCTTTCGTTTATACTGTTTGTTGGCTTTTTTTCGCCGCAGCATCTCGTATCTTTGTCTGTCGTTAAAGAAATCAGAATCATCAAGAATGCCAGAAGGAATGTTTGCTTCAATCTCCTGCTGTCTATAGTTGACTTCTTCTCCCAAATCAAAGATAGAGGGTAAGAGTTCGTTTTTCTTTCTATTGGAAGAGGCTCTTGATTTGTTGAGTTTATTCCCAAGTTTTTTGATTTGATTGATTTTTCGGACCAGATTCTTGGAGACCACCACATCATCATCCCCCGCTTTGTTTAGAGGATAAAAGGCAAAGTGGCGACCTTCAGGGTGGTCCAAGAAAGATCTATCTTCGCTGATCGAAATTTCATTTCTTTCGCTCTTTTCAGCCAAAGAGAGCAAGTCAAGTCCGCTTGCTGATTTTTCTATCTTGAGTTTTTTCACCTCTTCTTTGTTTCGGATGCCTGCCATACCAATGAGCGCCTTTTTCCTTTCTGGTTGCTCTACTGGGGCCACTTGGATTTTCTGGCTGATGATAGGTCTGATTGGAGACTTTGAGGTTCTCATTCCAATCGTTCTTCTCCGAGCTAGTTTAGCATCTGAGAGGCTCTGGGCGCTCACTTCGGTTGGTGTATTTATACTTTGTTCAGACTGTTCGTTAGCTTCTGCGATAAACGAATTTGCTCTACTACCCTCAAATGAAACTGCGACATCAGCTTCTTCGGGTTTTTTTTCTTGCTTTTTTGAAAAGGTAGGACTTAAAGAAAGACCACCAGGCCTCTCAGGAGATTTCATTGCGTCGTCTTCTTGGTCTTTTGCATATAATTTATTTTGGAAGCTTACTTCATCCGCTTTCTGTCCAAAATATGAATTTGTATTTGAGAACTTTGGATCTTTTGTAGGAGGAGGAAGAGAAGGGGAGCTACTTGTCATCAGATCTATAGAAATTTTTTAAATATCAATTTCAACAAAAAATTTACTTTTTTCTTCTAGACTTGGGTGGATAGCAGCATTTTTACGAGGAGTTTTCATAATGCTAAACACTCGAGCTGCGCTCATAACAGTTAATAGTCCTTTTTTGGCTCGCTCTCCAAGTTTTATTCTCCTACCGAGAGCGCTACCAAAAGCGGTGAATTTCTGGGTGAGTGAGCCGATTGTTCCTCTTCTTCTTCGTGAAACCTTTGCATGGCCTTTTTTAGCGTTTAAAGCGACAAGATTTTCTTTATGGAAAATATATTTGTCATATTCAATCTCTCCTTTTTCTCGTCTGTGGATCAATTTCAAAACATCTCCTTTTTTACTTTCGAGTTTTTCTGCAAGTTTTACATCGTATGATAGGAACCTGCGATCAACTTTTCCCTTATCAACATCAGTGGATTTCGAAGTAAATTCTGCTTTAATAATAGCCAATGTCAAGTTCAGCAAAAAGAAAGTGCACATCACAATGACAGCTAGAAAATAAACAGCAGCATAAGGACTGAAGGTTTTCTGAACGTCGTACATGGTTGATGACCATCCCTCGGTAGAAACGATTTGGAACACCATCAGCAGAGATGAAGGCAGATTATCAAAATTTGTGATTCCATAAAGTGGATTCGCTATCATTTTTCCGCAAATATATAATTTTCCGCCAACATCCTCACAATCGCTATCAGTATTGCAGAAAATAAGGTCATTAATATCGGCATCTCCATCAGGGTTGGTCGAAGGGATCCCAGTCTCAAGTGCGAAGCACCTCTTTTTGAGCAGCCCGCTGAATAATTGCAGCCCTGCAATGGCAAAGATAGCATACATGAAGACCAAGATGAAGACTGTCTCCATAAGGGGACCAATGGCTGCCAAAAGAGTCAGCACGATAACTTTCAAGACTTTGATCTTGGAGATTGTACGCAGCGGCCTCAGCACTCTCAGCACTCTGATGGCTGACAGATTCATAGAAGAGGACGTAATTATCAGCGGAATATAAGCAGTTGTGACAATGATGAAATCCAAGACATTCCAATAATCCCTAAGGTAGGCCTTTTTTCCAAAGTAAAAGCCCATTCCGAAAATCTTTAAAATCATTTCGGCTGTATAGATTCCGAGAAAAGTATTATCAAGGCCTGTAGAAATAGCAGCCTCATCGTCTGTCGGATCATCCAACGCCAATAAAATGGAGTTGGTCAAGACAACAGCCAGAATGGCAAAATCAAAGGCTGGATATGTAATGATCTTGTAACACAAAATGCTTATCCATCTAAAACTCAATTAGGCTTACGAAAATGGGTGTTTTTCTTACTGCAAAAATTTTAAAATCTTCCTTCTAAACTCCAAAAGAGGGTAGTCGTCATGGTATTTGAGAATTCTTTCCATCTTGGTTTTGTCGATGATTTCGATATCTCGGCTCCTCATGTCATTGGGAGTTCTCACACTGTTTTTAATTTCCTTAATTTGCTCCGAGAACTCTACAGGCTCTTCGAGTTTTTCTGATTTCCTTCTAACCATCCTCTTTCTCAATGTGTGGTAATAAGCCTCTTGAATGTTTGACAGGCCGGCAAATGGATGCTTCTTTGCGTCTTCTCCGATATTATCGCCACTACTTTGGAGGCGATTTAACATGCGTTTTTTTTTCGTGTTTGGACTGTCGTAGTGGTGGAATAGGTGCTGAATGTCATAAAGTTCAGCAGTATCGTCGTACGAGTCTTCAGGAAGTTCCTTTGTTGAGCTGGATCGAAGCTTGGAAATCCTTTTCGCTCCACTGGCCACGTGCCGATAGTTTCCCGATGGTTTGCGAAATAACCCTTTCCTTTTATCATTCGGAGACTTTGTTGATGATAAATCAGGACTTTTGAGTGGATTCTCCACACTTCCCTGCCGAAAAAGGCTGTTTTTCGTAGTAGGGTCAGCTTTTTTAGACATTCGAGATGCATTCACACTTAATCGTTTGGCCATAAGGGAAGGAGAAGGAGTCCTTGAACTGATAGTTTGAACTAGATGGGCAGATTAGAACGTTTTTCCCCCCGAGAAAATGAGAGTTTACCTGGTGAAGCGGCTGGTTTATCGCTTACAATGTCATCTTCTTGGAGAAGTCGAAGCCGAGGAGTACTTTTTAACCCCTCTTCATCACTCAGCTCTTTTAAAATATCAAACCTTGGTAAGAGTTTGTTGGATTTCTGCTCTAATGATGAGCTAGGGATGGGGACAGACTCATCAAGGTTACTACTGACAATCTGGGCTTCTTGCATAACAAGGCTTTCCCTTTTAATTTTAGTTTCAAAACTTGTTGATTAAAAAAATTTAAGGGCTGTTTCAATTTGTTTATAAGAAATCTCCTCGGGGTTAAATTATTACGAACTAACTGCTCCTGAGAAAATTAATCCAAGTATATCCGAATCCACACTTTAAAAGGGTTCGTTCAAGCGATAAAATTCTCTATCGAATTCCGAGATTTATACGGCCCTCAATCCATCTCTTGGAGTTGTGCGTAGTTTTTCCCCTTGAACAGTTTCCGACTTTGGTCTTCACCTCCATTAACCTGAATTATCTTTGTTTGATTGACGACTCTAAATTTCGTAAGTTTTGATTTCACTGTTTTTGCAAAGAAAAACTTATTTTCTATTTTTAGGACGTTAATCAATTTGCAACAAAAGCCAGATTCCTTCAACAGTGGATCGAGGATATATCTTTTAAATTCTGCTAGAGAATTACAGAGGGGACCAGAATTGCTCGTTTTCCCAAAGGAAAGAAACATCTTTGGGTAGTGAGAAAAAACTCTCTTCACAGCTGAATTTTTAAACAAGAAGAGGATAAGTTCTGAATTACAAGAAATCGGCCATAAAATTCTTATCATTTTGAATCAAGCCTTTCTGGAGGAAATCCCATCATTTTCGTATCTTTAAAAATGTTGGAATAAATTTTGCCCAGGGATCGAGTTATTTTGCACCCTCTCCCTATCCAAAAGATTTCTTTTTATTCTGAAAGTTTTGAAATAGGACGGACACACATAAAAAATTTCAATTTTCTTCCGGAGGAATCGGACTTTAGAATTGCAAAAACTTCTTGAGAGCATGCTTCATAAAATGATGTGAGATATCACTTTTCTAACGATTTAGCAAAATACAATCAGATTTCGATTTTTGTGATTGGACCCTATTAAAATGCTTTTTGCTATATATAGCCAGCCAATTTATCCCATGAAATATGGATATTTGGGGTTTTGAAACTGTGTTTTCAGGTAAAATCAAAACTCATTGAAAGAGAGATCCTTTTTTCTCATCAAGAGATAATTTCAGTTAAAAGCATTTTTTCGGTATGCATCATAAATTGATTTTTCTGTTCATTAAAACAATCCTTGAAAAGCAAAAACCCACTCACTCTGGAAAGGGAGGAGCAAGTGAAGGATCACCGAGGGTCAAGGTGAAGATTTCAGAAAATAAAAAACACCCCCTCATCGCTGAAAAGAAGTTATTTTGATCAAGTTCTCTTTATTCTCCAAAATGGATTCAAGTTTGATCCATCAAAAATTTTGAGATAATTTATTTTCAGGAATTCAAAAATAAACCAGAGAAAAAATGATCTCCAGGAATTTCTGTGGTTTGCATTTTTTGAATCCATTTCTCCTTTGAAGTATCCCAAAAAAAGAATTTGGGAAGAAAAGTTTTCTTTTTCCCATGAAAAGAGGAAGAGACCAAGAGAAAATTATATTGGAATTTTGGGGTAAAATTTCTAATGAGAGATTTTTCCCCGTGAAAAAATCAAACGAATCTGAACTTCATTTCTTTCAAACTTTTTCCCTTGTTTTTTTTAGAGATTCCTTGAATTACTCATCATTTTCTATAAATTAGAACTTTTTCCATGAAAGGCTAGCTGGTTGGCTATGATCGGTGAATGCATCAAAAAGGAGGATTATTTCCTTTTGCTGTTCCATTTCAGAATTTTATTGTGAAAAAAAGAATTTAAAGGAACAAAATTCGGTCAAACTCACTTTTTTGTTCTAAAATGCCATGAGAGAATTTTTTTGGGGGAGAAATAAATTATGAAGGTTATTAATGAGGAAAAAAAAATAATGACAAAAAAGTTGAAATAGATATATGGAAAGAAGGAGCAGAGAAGTAAACAAACTCCCTTTTATTTGAATGAAAAAAGAAAAAAATAAATGAATAAGAACAGTTAAAAAAATTCAGATTTATCAACAACAATTGAAAAATAATTTATCTCTCAAGCGTTACATTTTTCGCATTTTCTGCATCAAGTCTTTTAATTCTGAGTTTATAAAGATTGGGCCATTATACCAGACGCTTCGCTTGATATCTGGGATAGTTAGCCTTTTACGAGGATCTTCTTTTGTCATTCCCATAAATAAATCTTTAAAATCTTCAGGAAAGTCAGAAGGGTTTCTTTTCTGAAACTCACAATGTTTTTTCCAGAACTCTGGAGGATTTGAGTGGAGCAAATAATTAAGATTAACGCCTTGAAAATCTGCTGACTCTGTATGGGGTATTTTTCCTCCAGTTATCATTGCAAAAAGGATGATACCAGCCGAATAAATATCAGCTTGAGGTCCGATCCTACATTTTCGATGAATAATCTCTGGAGCCCTATAGTATTTGGTTCCATTCGTGAAAGTGAAGGTGTCTGTTGTCAAAGAGGAGAGATCGAAATCAGCAATTTTCAAGAGAAAATTTTTATCAAGGAGCAGGTTCTCTAATTTGATGTCCAAGTGCATTATTTGATTATTGTGGAGAAACTCAAGGCCTTGGATAAGCTGTCTGAAATAAGTTCGAATAAGTTTATCTGTCAAGAGTGAGCTGTATTTTGCAACAAAACTGAAAAAATCTCCATTTGGGGCATATTCAGCTAATATCAAAGATGTTTGATGGCGAGATCCTCCAGTATGTATTTTTCGAGCTTCTTCAGAATAAACAGCCTTTATAATATGGGGATGGCTTAAAGAGATGAACCTTGCTTCGTTTTGAAAATAAAGATCAGGCTTGGAGCCTTGAAAGGGGAAAAGTTTCATAGCGTATGATTTGCCGTTATTTTCACAGTGAACAAGAAAGACTGGAAATTTTCCTTTGCTTAAACATTTTTGAATAGTCAGATTTTTATAGTTCACATTTTGATTCTTGGGAGACATCGTATTGGCTGAAACAAAAGAGACCCTTGGGGTAATTGCCTGAGGTTCAGATGGAGTCTCAATACAAATCTCTTCATCAGCCATTGCTTTTTTGAGATGAATAGGTTGGTTTTTATTTTTCTCCAAAAATTGATTATATTTGGGAAGCAGTATGGGGATTATAAACTCATTTCACTTCGGTAAATTCCGGCGGGTTAAGAGTTTTTGGGTTAGAGATAGGTGAGGCTTGACTTGAAATTTTTTCCCAAAAATTTGAGAAAAGAGAAATCAAACCCTAAAATTGAGGTCAAGTCACAGAGATGAATATATTTTAATAAAAAAGACTCCATCAAAGATGGCGAGACACCAAATTCTTCTTTTTTCCCTCGGAAAGTTTGAGCCAACATTTCTGCGGTAAATTTAGTTTTTTTCTCAAAAACTCTCACTCATATGAGAAGTTTGAATTGAGATGGAAAAGGTGTTGAGAGACAAAACTTCTGATTGCGTTGGATTTCCAGCTCTAACGCCATAAGAAGAGAATATTCTCAAGAGTTTTTCAATTTTAAAATGGGCAAACATCATTCCAAAAAACTATTTCCCGCTCTTTTTTGGTAAACAAATTTTTATATAAATTTCGACAAAAACGGCAGGAGAGAAATTAAATTAATAATTATTTTGAGGAAAGTGAATTATTTCTCAATGAGTTGAATAGTTAGAATTGAGGTGTATTTTCTATTAATACAATAAAAGGATGAAAAATCCTTAAAAAAAGGATACATAGAAACAAAAACTGAGAATAGGAATAGGAGTTTAAAAAAATTGGACATATATAAAATTAGTAAAATACGAGGCAGAATCTGTTTGGCCTTAATTTGTGTGAATAAACGATTGGACATGTTGAATGAGTTCGTCTTTGGAGAAAACGTCTCCATTGTACCATTTAGAGTTTTTAATTTGAGGAATGCTGAACCTTTCTTCAGGTTTGACTGCGACCATCCCTTCAAAGAGCTCCTTGAATTCAGAGCTGAAAAATGAAGGAGGCTGATTTTGGAACTGGCAATGTCTGCTCCAAAACTCTTGATCCTTGTTCTTGAGCAAGCTGTAGAGATCTATATTTTTGTAGGGAGTTTTTTCTGTATGGGGGAATTTTCCACCAGTCTTGAGAGCGAATAAAATGATGCCAGCTGAATAAATGTCAGTGGTCAAAGCATTTTTACATCGGCCATTAGCCAACTCTGGAGCACGATAGAACTTTGTGCCTCCGCTCTTAATTTTTTCTGTAGAAGCAAAGCAGGAGAGATCGAAATCAGTGATCTTCAAGGTGAAATTGTCTCCGATCAATAAATTTTCGAGCTTTAAATCCAAGTGGGCAATATTTCTAGAGTGAAGGTACTCCAAACCTTCAATCAATTGTCTGAAATATGTGCGGATGAGCTTGTCAGTCAAATGTTCGTGGTGATATTTGACGAAATCAAAAAAGTCTCCATGGGGTGCAAACTCGGTCAAAATGAAAGATGCCTTTAATGATGATGACTTGTCATATTTAATTGTTCTGTTTTGCTCAGAATAAACTTGTCTGATGATATTAGGATGTATGAGTCTTTCAAAGCGGCTTTCGTTTAAAAAGCACTCTTCCGAAGCTTCATCCTGGGAAACAAAGAGCTTCATAGCATAGCTTTGACCAGAGCTTTCAGACTGAGCAAGAAAGACTGGAAACTTGCCTTTATTCAAGGCTTTTGTGATTGTTAGATGCTTGAATGAACTTGGGTTGATCTTGAATGAAATAGCTGCACCATTATTAATTAAAGAAGCCTTGGGGACAATGACAGTGGCCTCCATAGGAGTTTCGATGAAACAATCTTCTTCAAACATTATCAAATTCGAGACCTCTAATTTAAAAAAAAAAAAAAATTTTTTTTATAAATTAAACTCCGTTTTTTGTTAAAGATTATTAAAACACACAAAAACTTTGTGTTCCAGTTTG
>Ga0182738_1006848_pt1 | contig 11730 bp, 9 predicted proteins | sample eDN5th30CBELigMG_FD_128876 | JGI IMG/M metagenome (GOLD analysis project Ga0182738, IMG submission 128876) | Enriched Miracle-Growth compost microbial communities from Emeryville, California, USA - eDNA 5th pass 30_C BE-Lig MG (version 2)... ...
TCAACCTGCCGAAGCTTCGTGACGATCTCTTCCGCGCTGTGTCTCTTTCTCGGCATTCCTCAGTCCTCCAACGGCTCAAAAGCCATACATCAGGGAGGACCACTTTTCAGGGGGCAGACCACTTCCTGATGATCGCCCGGCTGCTTGGCGACAAGGGGATCCGCGAGTTTGGCGCGGCGGCGAGGAGCCTCAAGGCGCGCTATCCCGATACGCCGATCCGGCTCGTCGGCTATCTCGATCAATCGCCGGATTCGATCCGCCAGGCCGAACTCGACGAGATCGTCGCTTCCGGCGTCGAGTTCATCGGCCGGCTCGGCGACGTACGACCGGCGATCGCCGAAAGCAGCGTCTATGTCCTGCCATCCTACCGCGAGGGGACGCCGCGCTCGACGCTGGAGGCGATGGCGATGGGGCGGGCGGTCGTCACCACCGATGCGCCAGGCTGTCGCGAGACGGTGGTGGAGGGCGTCAATGGCTTCCTCGTGCCGCCGCGCGATGCCGTCGCGCTCGCCGCCGCGATGGAAAAGTTCATCCTCGACCCCGGTCTGGCGGCGCGGATGGGAGCGGAATCGCGGCGGATCGCCGAGGAGAAATATGACGTGAACCTCGTCAATGCGGAGATCATGCGCCATGCAGGCCTCTAGGCAAAGCTCAGGCGCGCCGACGTGTTGAAGCGCGGTTTCGATATCGTAGTGGCGCTGGCCGCGTTGCTCCTTCTTGCGCCCGTGCTTTTCGTGATCGGATGTTTCGTCCGCGCAAAGCTGGGCAGTCCAATTCTGTTCCAGCAGGTGCGCCCTGGCCGCGATGGCCGTCCGTTCCGGATGCTGAAGTTCCGCACCATGCTGGATGCGATCGACGCGCAGGGCCGCCCTTTGCCGGACCAGGAACGGCTGACCTCGTTCGGCCGGCTGCTGCGCTCGACCAGCCTCGATGAATTGCCGGAACTCTGGAACGTGCTCAAGGGCGAGATGAGCCTGGTCGGGCCGCGCCCGCTTTTGATGGAATACTTGCCGCTCTATTCGCCCGAGCAGGCGCGGCGCCACGCGGTTCGCCCCGGTATTACCGGCTGGGCGCAGGTCAATGGCCGCAACGCGCTCGGCTGGGATGAGAAGTTCGCGCTCGACGTCTGGTATGTCGACAATCGCAGCTTCTGGCTTGATTGCAGGATCCTATGGATGACCGTCGCCAAGGTTGTGCGCCGCGACGGCATCAGCGCCGCCGGCGAGGCGACCATGGCGCCGTTCGAGCGCAAGCCATGAGTGCGTCGCAGCGGGACGGTCGCCTGCTCCTTCTGGGCGCCGGCGGTCACGGGCGTGTCGTGGCGGATATGGCCAACGCGGCCGGATGGCCCGATGTCGTCTTTCTCGACGATCGCTGGCCAAGGCTGCAGCAGAACCTGGTCTGGCCGGTCATCGGCCCCTTCGAGAGCCTGGCAGAATCCCAATACCGGCAGCACGCCGCCCTGGTCACAATTGGCGACAATTCAACGCGCCTCGGGTTGCTCCGGCGGCTGCAGAATTTGGAAGCCCGGATCCCCGTTCTCGCGCATCCCTCGGCCGTCGTCAGTCGCTACGCCACCCTGGGCGCCGGCACCGTGGTGATGCCCAACGCGGTCGTCAATGCAGGCGCCGTGCTGGGCGACGGCGTGATCGTAAATACGGGCGCGACGGTCGATCACGATTGCCGGTTGGCGGATGGGGTTCATGTCTCGCCGGGGGCACATCTGGCGGGCGGCGTCGAGGTCGGCGAAGCGAGCTGGATCGGTATCGGAGCGGTCGTGCGCGAAAATGTCCGCATCGGCGCCGGGGTGATCGTCGGGGCCGGCGCTGCCGTCGTCTCCAGTATTCCTGATCAACAGATTGCAACCGGCGTTCCGGCGCGCGGTCGCACGAGGAACTGAGCGTGCTCAATACATCCTTCTCTCCCTGGCCGTCCTTCACCGCGGAGGAGGGGGACCTTGTCCGCGACGTGCTCCTGTCCAACCGGGTCAACTACTGGACCGGCGAGCATGGCAGGCGGTTCGAGGAGGAATTCGCGGCGTGGTGCGGCACCCAGCATGCCGTGGTGGTCGCCAACGGAACGGTGGCGATCGACCTTGCCTGGATCGCGCTCGGAATCCGGCCGGGCGACGAGATCGTCGTCACCCCCCGGACGTTCCTCGCCTCCGCCTCGTCGATCATCAATGCCGGCGCGATTCCGGTGTTCGCGGATGTCGATCCGGACAGCCAGAACATCACCGCCGCGACCGTCGAGCCCGTGTTGAGTCCGCGCACCAAGGCCATTCTCGCCGTCCATCTGGCCGGCTGGCCCTGCGAGATGGACGGCTTGCGCGACCTCGCGACGGCGCGGGGGGTGCATCTTGTCGAGGATTGCGCCCAGGCGCATGGCGCGCGCTATCACGGTGAGCCCGTGGGAAAGCTTGGCGACATCGCCGCCTGGTCCTTCTGCCAGGACAAGATCATGACCACTGCCGGCGAGGGCGGCATGGTCACGACCGACAATCGGGAATGGTGGTCCCGCATGTGGTCCTACAAGGACCACGGCAAGTCGTGGGAGGCCGTTCATCAACGCGAGCATCCCCCGGGCTTTCGCTGGCTTCACGAAAGCTTCGGCACGAACTGGCGTTTGCCGGAAATCCAGTCCGCCATAGGGCGGTTCCAGCTGAAGCAGATGGATGCCTGGCATGCCGCCCGGAAGCGCCATGCGGATGCGATCCTTTCCGCGGCCGGTTCGACACGTGCATTGCGCGTGCCGGATGTGCCGCCGCACATCGAGCATGGCTGGTACAAGGGCTACGCTTTCGTGCGCCCCGAGTGCCTGAAGACCGGTTGGTCGCGTGATCGCATCATCGCCGAGATCGTGGCGCGCGGCGTGCCCTGCTATTCCGGGTCCTGTTCCGAGGTCTATCGCGAGAAGGCGTTTGATCAGACGGGGTGGCGTCCGGCGCACCCCCTGCCGATTGCGCGCGAGCTCGGCGACACCAGCATCATGTTTCTGGTTCACCCGACGCTGACGGAGGCCGAGATCGAGCTGACCCGTTCCGTCGTGGTCGAGGTGGCCGGATTGGCCTTGCGCTAGCCGCTTGCTGGCTGCGTGGGGAAGGGGTCGGGGCGGCGTCTGTCAGGCAAGGTCCAGCCTCGTTCAAGCGCCAGCAGCCAAGCGTTGATCCTCCTATCGGAACTCGCATGCTTTGAGTAATGCCCGCTTTTCATCATAATGAGTACAGATAAAAAAACTTATGAAGTATGACATCTGTAATGATTTGGCGGAATCTCCGTCAGGGGTAGAATAGTGTCCCGCCTTGGAGCCTTGAGAGTCCTCGACTTCATTCATGATCGAGCCAAGGGACTATCCCGTCTGCAGAAGCAGGTGATCTTTGCTGGATTGGATGTCGTCCTTATTGCGGTTTCGCTGTGGGCGGCCGTCGCGGTTCGGCTGGGCGACCTTTGGCCGGCTCCGGTCTGGCGGGATGGTTGGCTACTGCTGGTGGTGCTTCCGCTGATTGGTGGGAGCCTGTTCCATGGGCTTGGCCTTTACAGATCCGTGCTGCGCGCCATGGGCCGACACGAAGTCGTGCGCATTGCGCAGGCAAGCTTCCTGCTCTCGCTGATCCTCGCGGCATTCGGCTTCTTCGATTTCGGGCTGTTCCTGCCCAGATCCACGCCGATCATATTCGGTCTTCTGCTGGCGGTCCTGATGGTTGTCGGTCGCGCCGCGGCCAGAAGTTATTATCAATTGCTGCGCGAGCGCGGATTCCAGAAGCGCCCCGTCATTGTCTATGGCGCGGGTGAAAGCGGTATCCAACTGGTTGCGGCGTTGAATGCGGGACGGGAATTTCATCCCGTGGCTTTCCTGGACGACGATCCGGGGCTGCAGGGAAGGTTCGTCGCGGGTCGGCGCGTTCATGCGCCGGCGGACGTTGAGCGTCTCGCGCGCAAGTTCGCCGCGACGGATGTCTTTCTCGCACTGCCATCCGTCTCCAGGGCTAGACGCAAGGAAATCGTTCATTTCCTTTCGCAGCGCCCCCTTCGGGTCCAGACGATACCCTCAATGGTCGAGCTGGCGGCTGGCTTCGAGAATATTGATCGGCTGCGGGAAGTGGGGGTCCAGGAGCTGCTCAACCGGGATGCGGTGGACCCCATGAGCACGCTCTTCTCCTCGGTACGAGGGCGGTCGGTTCTGGTGACAGGCGCCGGCGGCTCCATCGGCTCCGAATTGTGCCGGCAGATTCTGACGACGGAACCGGCGCGCATCGTCCTGTTCGATGTCTCGGAGGTGGCGCTTTATTCCATCGAGATCGAGTTGCGTGACCTGGCATCGGAACTGAATGTCGAGTTGCATGCGGTACTGGGCTCCGTCTGTGACGTCGCGCGGCTGCAGCAGGTCATGCGAACGCATCGGGTCGAGACCGTCTATCACGCAGCGGCCTACAAGCATGTGCCGCTCGTCGAGGCCAATCCCCTCGAGGGAATCCGGAACAACATCTTCGGCACGCGAGCGGTCGCGCATGTCGCAGCCCTTTGCGGTGTCGACAGGGTGATCCTGGTTTCCACGGACAAGGCGGTGCGGCCGACGAGTGTCATGGGCGCGACGAAGCGGATGGCGGAGATGGTGCTTCAGAACGCCCAGGCGCGATCCGCCAAAACGATCTACTGCATGGTGCGCTTTGGCAACGTGATGGGATCCTCCGGCTCGGTGATCCCGCTATTCCAGAAGCAGATCGCTGCCGGCGGGCCGGTGACGGTGACCCATCCCCAGGTCATCCGCTATTTCATGACCATTCCGGAGGCGGCGCAACTGGTCGTGCAGGCCGGCAGTCTTGGCAGGGGCGGCGACGTATTCCTGCTCGATATGGGCAAGCCGGTGGCGATCCTCGATCTGGCGAAGCGCATGATTCACCTGTCCGGACTCGAAATCAAAGATGCTCAGTATCCCCAGGGCGATATCGAGATTGTCTTCACGGGCCTGCGGCCGGGCGAGAAACTGTTCGAGGAACTGCTGGTCTCGGGGGATGTGCTTTCCACGTCGCATCCCAAGATCATGCGATCGCTGGATGGATCCGCCGATACGCACGACGTGGACGAGATTCTGGACGAGCTGGAGCATGCCGTTCTGACGGACGACATAGCCGCGGCACTGCGGGTTCTGGAGCGCGCGGTGGAAGGATTCGTACCAGACTATCAACCACCTATATTGCTGGAAGATGCAGGTTCGGCGTCGATGAATAATACCATCCGGTTCGGATCTTCCAATTTCTCGTGAGAAGAATACTCTGAGCCGGAATGATCACGTTCGTGGTTTTCTGGTAACCTGAACTGAACTTACCTACGGTCAGCCCTGGGCTGCTTGCCGTTACGTTCGCTTTTATGGTGCCGGCGGCCCGACGGAGCGTCAATTTGGACGGATCGGTCTTGATTTGTGACGTTCATGTTGATAATTTGGAATCGAATAGGTTCACTTGTAATAAGCTGAACGTTGTGTTGAGAGGGTGCCGATGTTGGTGGCAAGGCTTATTGCCTCGAGTATGGTCGCTATGGTGGCTGTTTCGGGATTGTCGGTTTCCTCCGCGCAGGCAATCACCGCGGGTGAGTGCGGCTGCTTCTCTCCGTCCGCGGGAGCCGTGGGGCAGGCGGTCCTGACGTCGACGGCAGGCCGCGTGGTGGTCTCCGGAAGCGCGGCGCCGCGCATCGGCGCCGCCGGGCAGAAGCTCTCCGTTGGCGAGCGTGTCGCCGTGGGTGCCGGCGGGGCTGCCAATGTTTCCCTGGGGGCTTGCGGTCTCTCCGTTCAGCCGGGGCAGGAGCTGCTGCTGCAGCGCGTCGAAGGTGGAATCTGCGCTTCCGTGCCTTCCGCGACAGGTGTGACGGCGAAGGGCGGTAATTCCTCGGTGCCGTTGGTCGTCGGCGGAACCGCCGTGGTTGCGGCGGGTGTCGCGTTGGCCGTCACCTCCGGCGATGATTCTCCCGCCAGCCCCTGATATTTGTTGGCTCTGACGATTACTGCTTTTATCGGGTTGGCGTGATGGCGGGCGCGTGTCTCGACTGGCCGAGGCTGCGCCTGTGATCGATCTTCATACTCATATTCTGCCGTCCTGCGATGACGGTTCGCCAGATCTGGCGACCTCGCTTGCCATGGCAAGAATGGCCGTGGCCGATGGCATCCATGTGATGGCATGCACGCCGCATATCATGCCGGGTCTCTATGAAAATGATGGCCCAGGCATACAGCGCCGGACTGAGGCGCTGCAGGCTGCGCTGGATGACGCTGGCATCGAACTGCGCCTGGTAACGGGCGCCGATGTCCACGTCGCGCCCGATCTCGCGCAAAAGCTCGCCACCGGCGCTGCCCCAACCCTGGGCGGATCGCGCTATTTCCTGCTGGAGCCGCCGCACCACGTTCTGCCGCCTCGTTTTGCCGAGTTCGCCCAGAGTCTGATCGTCGCGGGTTTCACGCCCATCCTGACCCATCCCGAGCGTCTGACATGGGTGTCCGCGCATTATGATGTCGTCGAGCGGGTCAACGCCATGGGCGTGCTGATCCAGCTTACCGCCGGTTCGCTGACCGGCAATTTCGGCAGTTCCGCCCAGAAGCTGTCGGAACGGATGCTCGGCGAGGGGCGTGTCGATCTCTTCGCCAGCGATGCGCATAATCTGTCAGGGCGCCCGCCCGTTCTGTCGGCCGCCTATGATGCGGTCGCGTCCGCTCTGGGCGCTGACGAAGCAAGGCGGATGTTCGTCGATACCCCATCCCGCATTCTGGCGGATGAACTCGTCGTTCCGGTCGGCGGGAGGCGAGCCGCGCGTCCCCACAGGCGGCAGCGCGGACTTCGTGATCTTTTGAGCCATTCGATGCGCCGGCTATTGGGAGACGGACGATATGAGCGTTAGGCCCGGACTGCGTCGCTATGGCGTCATCGCGTCGGTCGCGCTGCTCTCTGCCTGCACGGTGGGCGGCCCGGATCTCCCGGCCGGTGGCGTGACCACGCCGGCGGCGACCGCGTCTGCCGCCCCGGCGTCGGGACGCGCCGGCGGGGCGTTGCGGCAGGTCGCAGAGCTGCCGGCACCACCGGCGACGGCGGGCGGTACCGAGCAACCTGTCACCGTGGGCGACACGCTGGAGATCTTCGTCTTCCAGGTTCCCGACCTTTCGCGGTCGGCGCAGGTGGACAGCACCGGGCGCATCACTCTGCCGCTTGTCGGCAGCCTTTCGGTTGCGGGCAAGCCGCTGCGCGCCGTCGAGGCGGAAATCACCCGCGCCTATGCCGCGAACTATCTCCAGAATCCGCAGATCACCGTGGCGGTGAAGGATTCCGTTTCGCGCCGTGTCACGGTCGATGGAGAGGTGGTTCGATCCGGCGTCTATCCGCTGCCGCAGACTGCTTCGCTGCTGGATGCGATCGCGCTGGGGGGCGGGCTCAGCAAGGTCGCGGACGAGACCAAGGTCTATGTCTATCGCGACATCAACGGCCAGAAGCTCGTCGCCAACTATAATGTGGGGCAGATTCGGGCTGGCCAGCGCAGCGATCCGCGCATCTATGGCGGCGATGTCGTGGTCGTCTTCAGTTCCGGCAGCAAGATTGCGATGCAGAACCTGAAGGAAGCGCTTGGCGTGGCCGTGCCGGTTGCGCGGCTGGCGATTCCATAGCGCCATGCTTCTTACTTTGACACTACGGGACCTCATCGATGCATGATCGGCGCAGCATGGCGTTGGAGCGCGACGGGGCTGCGGGCCTGCCTGCCACGGACTATTACAATGGTCCCGGCTATAGTCCGCGCTTCTTTGGCTATCCGGAAACGGAGGAGCCGGCGGGCTTCGACCCGCTGCGCCTGCTGTTCTATGTCGTCGAGTATCGCTGGCTGATCGCCATCCTGCTCGCCGTCGGTCTGGTTTCCGGATTGACCGTCACGATGATGCAGACGCCGAAATACCAGGCGACGGCCCGGCTCGAAGTGCAGATCCCATCGGCACGCGTGTTCCAGGACATGGAGCTCGTCTCGGAATCGTCGGATATCCGTGCCTTTCTGACGGCGCGGGAGCGGCTGAAGAGCCGTGCGCTTGCGCAGCGGGTCGTGCTCGGCCTCGGCCTTTCGGAACGTGCCGCCTTTCTTTTCCCGGCGCCTGATTTCGCGATCGGCAATATCTTCCGTCGTGCTTTTGGCGGCGGCGCGTCCCAGGCGCTGGACGATTATACCCCCGAGGAGCGGGAAGAGATCGCGATCAACCGGATTGTCGACAATCTCGCTGTCGATCTCGTCACCAATACCAGCCTGCTGTCGATCAGCTATCGGGACCAGGACCGGCGGACGGCGCAGGAAGTCGCCAACCAGATCGCCCAGAGCTACATCGATCAGAAGGTCGACCAGACCGGCGCGACCTCGGAACTGGCGCGTCAGTTCATCCAGGACCAGGTCGGCCAGGTCAAGACCAAGCTACAGGCGTCCGAACAGGAACTGGTCGACTACGCGAAGGAAGCCGGGATCACGGTCACCGGCGCCGAGAGCTCCCTGATTGAAAGCAGCATGCAGGCGATCAACGCGGCGCTCTCGAAGGCCGTCGAGGAGCGCCTCAACCAGGAACGGCTCGTCCAGCAGATCAATGCCGGCCGCGGCGCCAGCCTTGAGCAGGTCTTGGTCAGCGACGGGTTGCAGAAGCTGCGTGGCGAGATCGCCGCCCGTAGCGCCGAGTACCAGCAGAAGCTCGGCACCTTCAAGCCGGGTTTCCCGGAGATGCAGCAGTTGCAGGCGCAGATCCGCGAGCTGCGCAAGCAGTATGACGGCGGCGTGGCCATCATCACGGATGGTGTGCGTCTGAAGCTGGACGACGCGATCTCGCGGGAAGCCGACCTGAAGCAGAAGCTGGCCGAGATGCAGGCCGAGCAGGCGGCTTATCAGGACAAGAACATCCGCTACACCATCCTGAAGCGCGAAGTCGATTCCAACCGGGCGCAGTATCAGAGCCTGATCGGCAAGCTCAACGAAGCAGGCATTGCCTCCGAACTGCGTCAGCAGAATGCGGTCATCGTCGACCTGGCGCCGTTGCCACGTTTTCCGGTTTCGCCGCGCCTGACGATCAATCTGGCGATCGCCATCATGCTGTTCGCGGCCTTGGCGGCGGCCGTCATCTACATCCTCGAACTGCTGAACAACACGTTCGTCAATCCTGATCAGGTCGAGAAGGAATTGCAGCTTCCCGTCATGGGCGTCTTGCCCGAGGTGGATGCCGAGCTTCTCGTCGCGAGCATAGCGGATCCGACATCCGGCCTTTCGGAAGCCTATCGAAGCCTGCGGACCGCCCTTCAGTTCTCCGGTTCCGACGGGGCGCCCAAGACGCTGGTCGTCACATCCTCCGAGCCGGCCGAAGGCAAGTCGACCACCGTCTTCAAGCTGGCCAAGGACTTTGGCGTGCTCGGCCAGAAGGTGCTGGTCATCGATGGCGACCTTCGCAAGCCGAACGTCCATCGTCAGTTCGGCATCGACAACACGCTGGGCCTGAGCAATCTGCTGACCAATACCGTGCGCGCCGAGGATCTCCCTGGCGTGGTGCGGCAGACCAAGGAAGAGAATGTCTGGGCGATCACGTCCGGAACCATTCCGCCCAACCCCGCCGACCTGCTCTCCTCGCAGCGAATGGCCCAGTTGATCGAGAAGATGGCGCAGCGGTTCGACCTGGTGCTGATCGATGCGCCGCCGGTCGTGGGGCTGTCGGATGCGCCGATCCTGTCGCGGCTGGCGCATGGCACGCTGCTGGTGGTCTGCTCCAATAAGGTCACGCGCAAGGCCGCCAAGAATGCGCTGAAGCGGCTGCGGTCCGCCGGGGCCCAGGTTGTCGGTGTCGCGCTTTCCAAATTCAGCGTCGGCAAGTTCGACTACAGCTACGCCTACCGGTACATGAACTATCACTACTACAACTATGGCGGAGAGACGCCGAAGCTGGAGGCGCAAGGTGGCGACGGCAAGTCTGAAGCGCAGCAACCGGCTCGCAAGCATCGCCCTATGGTCGGCCGCGCTCGTGCTCTGCTTGCTCGTCTTGGCCGACGCCTTAAGCCGGTCGGTTGAGACGTCCGCGCCGTCGGTAGCCCTGCGGCTCAATCCCTGGAATGCCGACGCGCGCGTGGCGTCGATGTCGAATGCACTCGGCACGCCGGACATGCCGCCGTCTGAACTGGCGGCGCTGGCAGAGGACGCCCAGCGCGGCTTGTGGCTCGCCCCCGTCGATGCCCGGTTCCGCTCCCTCCTTGGCGAGGTGCGGCAGCGGCAGGGCGACAGCGCGACGGCCCAGCAGCTCTTCATCACGGCACAGCGGGTTTCGCCCACCGAGTTGCATGCCCTGGGCCAATTGATCCTGGCGGCGGGGAATCGCGGCGAGTTGGCGGAGGCCGTGCGTCTGCTCGACGTGATGCTGCGTCGCTGGCCGGATGAACTCAAGAACGTGGAGCCGGCCCTGCCGGCGCTGCTGGCCAGCGCGGAAGGACAGCAGGCGGTCCTCGACGTCCTTCAGGCGGCGCCGCCCTGGCGCCGCCCGTTTCTGGCGGCATTGGCGCGCAGTGATGCCACGCTTGCTCCGGCGTCGCAGCTTCTGCTCAATCTCGCGGGTTCCGCAAATCCCCCCACGGCGGCAGAGATCGGCACGGTCGTCACCGGCTTCCTGCGTGCCAGGCGGTATGACGATGCGCACAGGCTGTTTCTGCTGACGCTGTCAGAGGCGGATTTTGCCCGCACCGGTCTGGTCCACAATGGACGCTTCGAGGCCGCGGCCAGTCCATCGCCGTTCAACTGGCAGTTCGCCTCGACAGCGGCGGCGGAGGTCCGGTTCGATGGGGCGCCACCTTATGCCGGCGCCGGGATCCGCTTTCTCAACAAGCCGGCGCGGGATATCCGGCTTCGCCAGACCATCCTGCTTGGCCCGGGCCGCTATCGCCTCGCCGCCGATGTGTCGGCCGTCAGCCTGGTCATTCCACGCGGGCTCTACTGGTCGGTGCGCTGCCTGGAGCCGAGCCGCGAACTCGCGCGGCTGGATGTCGATCCCGGAACCTACCGCGATCGGACCATCGTGACCGAATTCGACGTGGACGATTGCGCGGCGCAAAGTGTCGATCTGCGATCCGGTCTCGTCGCGGATAGCTGGGTCTATCGCTATTCCGGCCGCGTCACCTTCCACAGCCTTGGCATCGAGAAAGCGGACCGTGCTGAATCTGGCAACTGACTGGCGCAAATATGCACTGGGCGCCGTGATGGTGCTGGCGATGATGCTGGGCGGCGGCGCGGCCTCGGGCCTCTGGACGGATTCCATACTCGAGGGGATCATCCTGCTGGTTTCAGCGGCGGTGCTGGCCGATCCGAACGGGGAGCCCATCGACCGGCGCGTGGTCTGGCTGGTGGTGGCGGTCGCCTGCGTGGTGCTGCTGCAACTTGTCCCGCTGCCCGCCCTGCTGTCCGAGGCCGTGCGCCCCGATCTCTTGCGTCGCGCCTCCGAAGGCGGGCTTGCATTCGCGCCGATCAGCACGGATCTCGGTCGGACTCTGGCGTGCCTGCTCTATGTCTCGGCCCTGGCGGCGCTGCTGCTGGCCATGCTCCGGATCCGCGGTGAGTGGCTGCACGGCCTGCTGCCGTTCTTTCTTACCGGGGTCGCGCTCAACCTGGTGGTCGCGGCGATCCAGTATGGCGCCTCGTCGCGCGTCGAGATCGCAACCGCCTTGCCCTTCACGGTGACCGCCGGCGTCTTCGCCAACCGCAA
>Ga0182738_1006850_pt1 | contig 11725 bp, 9 predicted proteins | sample eDN5th30CBELigMG_FD_128876 | JGI IMG/M metagenome (GOLD analysis project Ga0182738, IMG submission 128876) | Enriched Miracle-Growth compost microbial communities from Emeryville, California, USA - eDNA 5th pass 30_C BE-Lig MG (version 2)... ...
ATCTTTGCAACCTTCGTGATGCGCTTGGATTCCGTTTTTGGATCCATAATACGATCGAAGTGAAACTTTACCGCCGCCGCGTCGCAGGGTGTGCCGTCATGAAAAAGGACATCAGGCCTGAGGTTAAAAATCCAGGAATGGGCATCGTCCGGCGATTCCCAGGAAAGAGCCAGGCGGGGCACCAGGTGAAGCTCACGGTTAAACCATGTAAGCGTGTCAAACAAATTGCATATAATGAACGAATCCAGCGCCATGGTCTGGAATGCAGGGTCGAGCGTCCGCACCCGTTCATCAATCGCGATGACGATGCGTTTCGCCAGTTGCGCCGGAGACCGCTTATCGGTGCATCCCGATAAAATCGTCGCCCCCGCCGGGATGAAAACTCCCATAACCCGAGCGCCCACAGCTCCCGCTGCCAGCTTCAAAAAGTCGCGACGATCAATATTTGTGCCGGTTTCACCGTTAGACATGCGCGCAAACTGACATCTGAGAGCTGCCTTGCAACAGAAAATTTCTCCGGCTGGAAATGCCTCGCGGGCAGTGCCTGCCTGATTTGCGCAGGATTGTACGGGGCAATGACAGCTTAATAGTTGACCGCGATGCCATATTCTTATGGATATCGTCAAACAGACCGCATAGCTGCGTGCCCCCCGGCATAACGTTGGATAAAAGCTGCCCAGTGAATTGTGTCGGTATAAATCCTGCCAGTGAGTCAGCCTGGAAAGGTATGACAATTATGAAAGCTGTCGCAAACTTCCCGTCGCCGGGTGAATTGCGGGTTATAGATGCGCCCGAACCGGAGCTGGCCGGAGACACTGATGTTCTTGTGAAGACGCTTGCCGTTGGGTTGTGCGGCACTGATCGTGAGATTGCTTCTCAAAATTATGGGCGCCCGCCAGACGGGCAGGATCACTGGATCATTGGCCATGAATGCCTGGGCGAAGTGGTGGAAGTGGGCAGCAAGGTTTCCCGTTTGAAAGCGGGACAACTGGTGGTGCCGCGGGTACGCCGCCCATGCCCGGTACAAACATGCAAACCGTGCCGAATGGGGCGACCGGATTTTTGCCTGACAGGGCAGTTCACCGAGCGCGGGATTGTGGGCGCGAACGGATTTATGTGCGAGAAATTTGTCGATCACGAGCAATATTTCCATGTCGTCCCGGAAAACTCGCGCGAATTCGGTGTGCTAACGGAGCCGCTGACTATCGCCATGAAAGGGATGATCCAGACACGGGCCGTGCTGGAGCGGTTGCCCTATATTGACCGCGAGGCCATTGCCCAGGGCAAACTGGAAGGCATGACGGCTCTCGTACTGGGTGCCGGTCCGGTAGGGCTGCTGGGCGCCCTCGCCTTTTTAAATGCCGGTGCGCAGACGTATGTCTATTCCCGGGAGGAAGCTCCCAATCCTGCATCAAATATTCTTGAGCAGGCCGGCGGGAAATATGTGTCATCGGCCGACGTTTCGGCTGACCAATTGACGGAGATGACCGGAAATGTCGATATCATTTACGAAGCCACCGGCGCATCGAAATTTGCCTTTGACATGGAGGCCCTGCTCGGCAGAAACGGTGTTTACGTGTTAACAGGCGTACCCGGGCGAAAAGGCCCGGTACCGGTGAGTATCGACGAGATTATGCGCAATATGGTTCTGAAAAACCAGCTCATGGTGGGCGTGGTCAACGCGGGAGCGCCGGCATTTGAAGCAGCTGTGCATACCCTGGAAGAGCTGAACCGCCGCTGGCATGGTATCCCTCTGGAGTTCATCACGGAAACATTGAAGCCGGAAGATGTTCCCGGAGCGTTGATCGGCCAAAAGGCCGCAAACAATATTAAGCAGATCGTGAAGTTTGCATGATCCAGCCGGCAGGGCGTTCTATCCAGGACGGCTGGATTGACTGCACGCGCATCGTCACACCCGGAATGACTGTATGGCCGGGAGATCCTCCGGTCGAGCTTCGGCTCGTCAGCAGTATCCGCAGCGGCGAGAGCTGTAACGTTTCACAAATCAGCATGAGCGCTCACACCGGCACACACATGGATGCGCCATTTCATTATCTGGCCGATGGCGCGGGTATTGATGCAGCCCCGCTGGACGTGCTGGTTGGCCATGCCCATGTCATCGCGATTGATGATCCGATATGCGTGCGTCCGGGCCATCTGGAAAGTCTTAAGCCCGGGGCTGAAGCTGCCGTGTTTTTTAAGACCAGTCGAGGGTCTGATCAGGAAGCGAACACTGATCACAGCGGTTTTGACGAAAACTTTAAATACATCAGTCTCGAAGCAGCCCAGGTGCTGGCAACTCGGGGTATTCGCCTGGTCGGCATTGATACAGTGTCTGTGGGCGGCTTTTATGATCGCATGATCGATACCCACCTGGCCCTGCTCCAGGCTGGCTGCTGGATTGTGGAGAATCTGAATCTGACGGACATAGAGCCGGGAATCTGGGAATATTTATGCCTTCCCACAAGGTTATCAGGATGTGACGCCGCCCCTGCGCGGGTTTTGTTGCGGCCGGACTTGGCACTGAACTTGCGCTAGTTAACCAATAGAAATTTCACTATGTGAAATAATCTAACAACTCGCAAAGAGGCCTCACCATGAACGCGATTACCAGGACGAAAATCTCCAGGCTGCCAATGATACTAGGCCTCGCAAGCCTGATGGCGATACCAGTGGCTGCGAGTGCCCGGCCTCATCACGACTCCAGGCACAGCTATCACCATTACCGCCCAAGCCATCATTATCGCTCTTACAGCCACAGCTATTACCGGCCACCCGTGCCGTTTCCTGCGCCATTTTACCGGCCAAAAACTCCGAAATACGAGCATGAAAGCTTCCAGATCTTTGGAACTCCAGGAGGCGGTCTGGGATTTCATTACAGTGAATCGAAGGGCCGCGGCTGGTAGGCTGCTCAGATTATAGGGTGGCATACAACACCGTGGACTGCGCCGCCTCGATGGCGCTTTGGACGGCCGTGGATTGTGCTGTGATGCGTATTGTGCAGCGAGGTGAATTGTGCAGCGGCGCGTATTGTGCAGCGACGCGATTGTTCCGGCACAATCAAATCTGCGCACCCCACTAAGCGATGCGTAATCCAAAGCTGTGTCAAGCCACAGCACTCCGATGAGGATGACGGATGACATTGAGGCTGGCGCATGATATTGAGGCAGGCGCACAACACCTTGGACTGCGTGCAGCTTGCTGCCGCCTTCCCACGTGCGCGGAGCGCACTGGCTAAGCACCAGAGCCAAAAGTCTTTTACGACGCTCTGCCCTACGCCGCTTAAATGGCACGATCACTTTCCACCGGTCGCGTAGCGCGTAGCGCGTAGCGCGTAGAGCGCAGGGCGGCAGATTACCAGCCCATGTCCGCCCGCCGCGCTCCGCGCGGGATGAAGGCGGCAGCAAGCTGCGCGCAGTCCAGGGAGTCTGCCGCCTCGATGACGCGTTGGACGGCCGTGAATTGTGCCAGCGGCGCGCATTGTGCGGCGAGATGAATTGTGCAGCGGCGCGTATGTGCAGCGGCGCGATTGTTCTGTCACAACCAAATCTGCGACCCCACCACCCCAATACCCCACCAACCACCCCCAACGACCAACAACTTCAGAGACTATCCCTGTTAGAGTTGCGCCGCACACAACACAATATATTGTACCTCTGAGGTTTTCTCTCTCGAAAACCCTTGCCAATAAACTCTCTCCCGCTGCATAGTCCGCCCCGGTAAATTGAATCACCCGGAGAACCAGACGATGCAGTTTTTCAAGCGCCTTGAAATCCACGGATTTAAGAGTTTCGGCAACAAAACCGTGATCGATTTTCATCCGGGTATTACAGTTATCGTGGGGCCGAACGGCTGCGGCAAGTCTAACGTGTTCGATTCCATCCGGTGGGTTCTGGGCGAGCAGAGCGCCAAAAGCCTGCGCGGCAGCCGCATGGGCGATGTTATCTTTAATGGTTCTGGCGGCATGAAGGCGCTGGGTATGGCCCGCGTAACACTGACGCTTAACAATCGTAATCGCCACCTGCCTCTGGACTTTGACGAGGTGGAAATCAGCCGTCGCCTCTTTCGCACGGGTGAGAGCGAGTATGTGCTCAATAAACAGCAGTGCCGCCTGAAAGACATCCTCGAACAGTTTCTGGACACGGGTATCGGCACGGACAGTTATAGCGTGCTGGAACAGGGCAAAGTGGATGCAATTATCAACAGCAAGCCGCTGGAGCGCCGCGACATTTTTGATGAGGCAGCGGGAATTTCCAAGTATAAGGCACGCAAGCACGAGGCGATGCTGAAGCTGAATCGCACGGATGATGATTTGCTTCGTCTGACGGATATCATCGCCGAAGTGCGCCGACAGGCAGGAGGGCTGAAGCGGCAGGCGAACAAGGCGGAGCGCTATAAGGAGCTGGCGGCATCGCTCCGCACGCTGGAGATGGAGCTCCTGGTGCGCCGGTATTTTCATTTCAGAGCTGCGAGCGAAACAAGCGAAGGCCATTACCGGGAGTTGTCTGCGCGGGTAAAGGAACTGCGGGAGGAACTCCAGAAAATTGAGGAAGAGCAGCTCAGTTACCGTTCGCGCGCAGATGAAGTGCAGCAGACGCTGGAAGATAACCAGGCGCTGAACTTTGAACTGAATCGCGATCTGCAGGAAACTCAGAGCCAGATTGCGCTTTTGACGCAGCGCGGAGAAAATAACACGGAACGCCGCGCCAGCATTGAACGGCAAATTGCGGAATTCCTGGAGAACGCGGCGACGCTGCAAAACGGCAGCGCGGAAACTCGCCGCCAGCTTGATGAGCAGGAAGCCGAACTCGCGACGCTACGCGATGAACATGCGCAGCGCCAGGCAGCTTATGAAGCGCTCAAAGGCGACAGCGACGCCTCGGCTGAACAGATGGCGCGTCTGCGGGCGGACATCACTCAGGCAACTCGCGCCCGCATGGAGAAGGACAACGAGATTCGCGTTGCCCGGGTGATGGAAGAAAAGCTGGCGGACGAACTGGGCCAGAGCGATGCGGAGATGCAGGGGCTGAAGGATCAGCAGGCGGCGCTGGAAAAAGACCGCACCGAAAAGCGCAGCTCTATGGAATTTGCTGAGCTGGAGCGAGATCGGCTCACGGGCGAGGCTGCGGCGGCCCGCGAGAGTTTCCGCAACCGGGAACTGGAACTTTATAATCTGACGGGCGATGCCGATAATGCGCGGCGCCAGGCGCAGGAATGCCAGAGTCGCCATGATGCACTGGCTGATCTGCAGGCCAGCTTTGAGGGCTATTTCCGCGGCGTCAAAGAAGTTATGACGGCGGGGCAGCGCGGAAAACTGCAGGGTCTGGTGGGCGTGGTTTCAACACTCATCGAGGCAAAACGCGAACACGAACTGGCGATTGAAGTGGCGCTGGGGGGCCAGGCGCAGGATATCGTGGTGGAGACGGCAGACCAGGCAAAGAGCGCGATCAGGTGGCTGAAGGACAGCCGCGTCGGCCGCGCCACGTTTTTGCCACTGGACCTGGTTGAAGGGCGCGAAACCAGCCATAACCTGCGGCAGGTGCTCGGGGAGAAGGGCGTTGTCGGTTTCGCAACGGAACTGGTGAAATTTGAGCCGCGCCTGAAAAATGTCGTGCAGCATTTGCTGGGCAATGTGGTCGTAGTGGAGAACCTCGATGTGGCGGTCGCACTGGAAAGGCGGGGCATCCGCACGCGCTACGTGACACTGGAAGGCGAAATGGTAGCCGCCAGCGGCGCCATGACCGGCGGAAACATGAAGATTGCCGGTCTGCTGAATCGAACCCGCGAAGTCAAGGAGCTGGCGGACCGCCTGAAACAGCTTAGATCCCGCGAAAAGCAGCTCACAGAAAAAACCGCCTCACTGAAAACCGAAGTGAGCCAGCTAAAGGAAAAGAGCGAAACTCTTGCTCGCCAGGGACAGGCTCAGGAGATAGAAGCAGCGCGCGCGCGCAAAGATTTTGAGGCGATTGACCACCGCGCGAATGAGAAAGGGCAACAGCTTGCCCGCCTGGATCAGCGCCGCGCCGGCATGGAAAAGGAAATCGCGACTCATCGCGTGAAGCAGCAGGAAGGCATGGCGCTGCTTACTGAACTGGCAACCCGGGCAGACGAACTCGAACAGCAGCTTGCAGGCATTGAAGCAAGCGCCAGCGACCGCCAGCAGGAGGTTGCCGAAGCGGGACGACTCGCCCATGAAACGATGCTGAAACTGACAGCCGGCACAGAGCGCGCCCGCGCCCTGGAAGAGCGCCTGAAAAATGCCGCTTCTGAAGCCGAGCGTCTGGAGGCCGCAGCGCAATCACGCCGGTCAGAACTTGCGCATATTGATGAAGAACAAGGCCACGCTGCAGCCCGCATGGAAGACCTGCGCCAGCAGTTGGACGCCTATCAGAAACAAAAAGCCGAGCTGGAAAGCCAGATCACCTTTGAAAATCAGCAAAAAGAAGTCGTACAGCTGGATCTGCGCAAGCTGGGTGAACGCTCGCAGGTGCTGCAGCGCGACTTTAATGAAGCGCAAAATGAGCTGCACGAGGTGGAGCTACGCCGCAAGGAATTCCTGGTGCAGCTGGATAACATGAAGGTGCAATCCAGAGAAAAATTTTCGCTGCACCTGAACGACATCATCCGGCGCGTGCTGATGCCAGAGACAGTTGTCGAAGAACCCGAAGCACCAAAACCGGCCAAAGTCATTGATGCCGCGCAGGACGGAGCTTCTGCCGGTGACGGCGCTTCGGAGCCCGGCGCTGACAGCGAATCGGCAGACAATGATGCCGAAGCTGCAGAACGCGACCTCATTGCGGAGATGGAAGCTGCAGCCGAAGCCGAGCGCCTCATCCCGATTATCGAAATCTCAGAGCTGACCGATGAAGGCCGCGAACGCCTCGACAATCTCCGCACGCCAGAAGAAGCGGCCGGCCTGGTGCAGGAGCTGCGACGTCAGATCGAGCAGCTTGGGCCGGTCAACATTGGCGCCATTGACGAATACAACGAACTGAACGAGCGGCTCGAATTCCTGGTGGCGCAGGAAAAAGATCTGAACGAATCCAAGGGGATGCTTGCGGAGACCATTGCAAAAATTGACGATACTACCCAGGATCTGTTTACCAAAGCCTTTGCAGAAATCCGTGCGAACTTTGAGCAGGTCTATCGCCGGCTGTTTGGCGGCGGCCGCGCAGACTTGATTCTCACAGAAGAAAATGGTGTGTTGGAAAGTGGCATCGACATCATCGCGCAGCCGCCCGGAAAAAAGCCTCAGCACATCTCGCTTCTTTCCGGCGGCGAAAAAGCCCTGACCGCAGTGGCGCTACTGTTCGCCATCTTTATGCGAAAGCCCAGCCCCTTCTGCATCCTCGACGAAATCGACGCGCCGCTGGATGATAAAAACGTCGAACGGTTTAAAGAACTGGTGCAGGAATTTGCCCACACCACGCAGTTCATTATTATTACCCATAACAAGCAGACCATGCACCTCGCCAACACCATCTACGGCGTCACCATGCAGCAGCAAGGCGTCAGCCGCGCCGTCAGCATCCGTCTGGACGAAATCGAAGACAGCGATGTGGTCAAAGAGATGGAGCTGGCGCCGGTGGGCTAGGCGCGCTGCGGGCTTGAGTAAGCGCCAGTGCAGCGCGCGGGCGTGGGCTGATCCGCGGGGGCTGGCTCTTACGCGGCGGGTGATAATGGGCATAGCTGAAACACGCCCGGCCGGATCGGCTATAGTTGTCTTCCCGCCAAAACAGCTCCCCTGCTGGGGGCCCGATGGCGTTCGGCGAAAAGCGGTCCTCGGAAGCCAATCATCCTGGATGCCCTGGTGTTCCTTAAATGAAGAAACTGCCCGCGCGGATTTTATCTAACAGAAGCGGTTCGCAAAGTTGGTGATTTTCCAGAAAGGCAACGATCATGGAACTAACCCACGAAAATGCAGGGCTTCTCATCGCCGTAATTGGCGGCCTGGTCATCTTGTTAGCAGGGCCGCTGCCTGCGCAAGTCCGCCGGTGGCATATTCAAACCCTTGAAGTCATTGAACCAGCCATGCTGGTCTGGGTAATGCGTTTACTCGGCCTTGCATTCTGCATGCTCGGCCTCGTCACAGCTGCAAACGTCAGCTAAAATCCCGAAACGAATAACAGCACTGCCAAAATCATAATGCAATGCGCGCAGATAAAGCGTGCATTATACCGCATGCAGTTTCTGCGCCCCCGGAGAGATGGCCGAGTGGTTGAAGGCGCTCGCCTCGAAAGCGAGTATGCCCGTAAGGGTATCCAGGGTTCGAATCCCTGTCTCTCCGCCACCTTGGCTGCGATGCTGAACTGTCTGTGGTTATCTTCCGTTAAGATTTCTATTGAAATCCACTGGTGGCGGGATGGCTGTATGAAGTATCCCATTGAAAAAGGTGGACGTTGTTATGGATCGACGTAAGTTTCTCCAGGTTATGGGCGTTGGGGCTGCGGCTTCGGTTTTTGCGCCGGGGGTTTTGAAGGCTGCAGAGGAAGACGCTAAGCGAAAGGCGCTGCCGTGGTCGGGTTCCAAGCTGCTGATTGCTCACCGGGGAGCGTCGGCTTATGCGCCGGAAAATACGATTCCGGCTTATCAGCTGGCTATTAAACAGGGAGCTGACCTGGTCGAGCAGGACCTGCAGATTACCAAGGATGGGGTGCTGGTCTGCATGCACGACACCACGCTGGAAGCCACGACGAACGTCGAAGATGTCTTTCCCGATCGCTTCCGGGAGAAGGTGGTAAAAGGCAAGAAAGTCAAGACGTGGCCGGTTTATGAGTTTACGCTGAAGGAAGTGAAAAGCCTGAAGGCGGGGTCGCGCATTGATGGCCAGTATCCGGCCACACAGATCCCCACCTGGCAGGAAGCCATTGATGAAATCCGCGGCAAAGCCGGCCTTTGCCCGGAAACAAAAGGCCCGGAGCTGTATGGCAAGCTGGGGCTTAACATGGAAAAACTGGTGGCGGATATGCTGAAGAAAAATGGCCTAGATAAGCGCGGTGCTGATCCAAAGACGCCGGTTCTTATGCAGAGTTTCAGCAAGGATGGCCTGTTGCGGCTGCGGGAAAATGGTGTGGATTTGCCGATGCTTCTGCTGGAAAGTGCCCATGCCAAGTCTCTGGATAAAGTTATTAAACTGGCCATCGAAAACAAGTTTGAGGTGATCGGGCCGTATAAGGATGACTGCAACAAGGCGAATGTGAAACAGGCCCACGATGCTGACATCCAGGTGATCCCGTACACATTCCAGATGGAAGCCATTGATAAACAGTTTGGCAAAGACTTGCCGGCCGAAATGAGCTATTACCTTTATGATATCGGCATTGATGGCATGTTTACTAACAACCCGGATAAGTTCCCGCGGAAGAAGATTGAGAAGGCTGTCGCAAAGCAGTAACTGGCGGGATTGACGGCATTTTCACAGGTCACACTGCCTGGTTCAGCCGGAAAGCGCCTGGTTGACAAAGGTGATGGTCTGCAATGGGTGTTCCAGGTGATGGACGAGAAACCGGTTCATTACGCCAAGAAAACTAAGCAGGTCTTGCTGCGTGGGTGTGGGCGGGCTGCTGTTTTGGACATCGCTGTGTTCGGCCGCCCCGGTGCGGGATGAAGCCAGCCGGTGCAGTTGGCGGGCGATGTCAGCCTCGGGCGGCCGCAGCAACAGCGCGGGGACTCCGGCTTCTGCACATCTCTGGCAGACGACTCCGCCCCTGGAAACGGAAAAATGGCTGTAGGGGTACGGTGTCTTTTCCGGTGTGGACGGGTTGCCCTGCGGGGCTCCGCACGCGACGCAGGTGCGCCATTCCAGTCCGAAACCCAGGGCGGCGCAAAGCCGGGCCAGTCTGTCGAGAAATTCAAGCGTGAGGCCAGGTTGCCGCTGTTGACATCTTAGCATCTGCTCTGTCAGGCTGAAAACCGCCACGAGCCCTGCCCGTTCCTGCGTTGTGGTTTTTAAGATTTCAAACCAGTAGCAGGCCAGCGCGTAGGCTTCGATCGACTGGTGGGGCGCCACTGCGGCCAGCTCCGTATCCACCGAAATAAGATTGCCGATGGTCGCGCCTTCTTTCAGGGAAAAGCGCATCCGCACGATATTGAACGGTTGCAGAGCGGCGGCGGAGCTGCTCATGCCGCCCCTTGCTCGCCGCAATCCACGCCCTACCAGTGAGATTCGTCCTTCGTGTTCCGTAAAGACTCGCACCAGCGATGACGTCTCACGGTAATCCGCCACGTCCAGCACGAGTGCGCGTTCATCGTGCTGTGCCATCAGGCCAGCAATTCGCCGATCCGGTTCAGGAGTTTGGGCGGATCATAAGGCTTCAGAATGAAATCATCAGCACCGAGCTGGGTGGTCATTTTTTTTCGCAGCGGGCCTACGCCTTCAGCAATAGCTGAGACGATAATGATCCGCATATTTTCGAGGCCTTTGACTTCGCGCAACTGAGAGCAGAGTTCAAATCCGTCGAGCCCGGTCTGGCTGGGCAGCATCACATCCAGCAGCACCAGGTCCGGCTTCAGCGCTTTGACGCCGTCCATTACGCGGTCTGCATTTGATTCTGTTATGACATCATAACCGACGTCGGATAATAATATCCGCAGCACATAAAGCTGCTCCGCATCATCTTCCACTACGTAGATCAGCTTTTTCGCAGAGTCATTAGTCATAAAACTATCGGTTTCCAGGGGTCTTGAATTGCTGCGCTAACAGCGTGCCGCTGCCACGTCAAACAAGATTTGCGCCAATCGCACCGGCTGCCGGATAATTGCGGCAGTGGGCAGGCAGATGAAAGATGGGGCCGTCGAACATTGCAGCGGCGCTCGCTGTCGCCTCTGCCGCGACTACTCGCGTCCCAGCCTGCGCAAAAATGGATTATCCGCGCGTTCGCGCCCGACTGTAGTGGCCGCGCCGTGGCCAGGATAAACTTTGAACGCATTGGGCAATGTCAAAAACCAGCGCAGAGATTCCATTAAGACTGCTTCATCGCCGCCGGGCAGGTCACTGCGCCCAATGGAACCCATAAATACAAGATCACCAGAGAACACGAGCCCCTGGGACATTACCAGGCACACAGAGCCCGGGCAGTGCCCTGGCGTATGCTGGACAAAAAACTCGAAGTGGCCCGTGTTGAGTGGTTCGCCTGGCACGATCAGTTTGTCATGGGTGTGTTCTTCATAATCAAGACCAGCCCAGTTGGCGCCGCAAAGAAGCGCGCTGGAGAGCATGGCCGCGTCGGCTTCGTGAATGTAGATGGGCGCGCCTGTTCGGCGGCGGATTTCAGCGTTGGCACCAACATGGTCAATATGACCATGGGTGTTGATGATCGCCTCGACAGTCAGATTTTCAGCTTCCACCATTCGCATGATTTCTTCCGGAAGACCACCCGGGTCAATCACCACCGCATGCCCGGCTTCGTCTGCCAGGATATAGCAGTTTGAGTATATCGGCGGCACCACAATTGTCTCGATGTTCACAGTCTGCATATCTCTCTCCTAAAGCTGATCTGCGAAATCCCGGGCCAGCCATCGAAAGTAGACCCAGCCGAGAGCGGAGACGACCACGCCAACACCGCCTGCCACCAGCAGGTATTTCAGCAATGAGACGTCTGCAATCTCAACTTTGTCTCGCGAATAGATAGTTGCGCGCCGCAACGCGACCATCACCGGTGCCATGGGATTCAGCATGTAAATCTTCGCCAGCTTTGTACCGACCCCCTCCGACATTTTCTGGAAG
>Ga0182738_1006852_pt1 | contig 11724 bp, 10 predicted proteins | sample eDN5th30CBELigMG_FD_128876 | JGI IMG/M metagenome (GOLD analysis project Ga0182738, IMG submission 128876) | Enriched Miracle-Growth compost microbial communities from Emeryville, California, USA - eDNA 5th pass 30_C BE-Lig MG (version 2)... ...
AGGCACCCTATCGGTCGCGCTGAAAATTCTGGGCAGCCGATCAACGAAAGAAGTGACGCTCGGCGACCTGATCAATCTTCTCGAGGAGGAGGACCCGGAGCTCACGGAACTGACCCAGCGCATGGATCATCCGGCCGCATTCGTCGTGACCTGATCGGGCAGCTCGACTCGCTCCGCCACCGCAATTCTTCGCTCTTTGAAGGCGGCGGCGAACCGCTCAGCATGGAGTCTCTGCTCGGCCTCGGTCCGTTCGCCCGCCGGGATGGACGAACGCGGCTTTCGGTCATTTACACGGGCTTCCTCGGCGATAACGAGAACATCCTGTTCTGGGTTTCGCAGTTTCTGTCGGAGGCATTGCGCTTCTGTCAGCGAAATCCGAATGACCAGCTACAGGCGGTCGTGATGTTCGACGAGGCGGATCTTTACATTCCCGCCAACGCCAAGCCGGCAACCGCGGAGCCACTGCAAAGCCTGCTGAAACGCGCGCGCTCGGCAGGTCTCGGCATCATGCTCGCCACCCAATCGCCGGGCGACCTCGACTACAAGAGCCGCGACCAGATCACGAGCTGGTTCATCGGCCGCGTCCGCGAGGACACGGCGTTGAAGAAACTGAAATCCGCCTTCCAGTCGGAGTCGGGTCTCGACGCGGCTGCGGTCCTGCCGAGCCAGACGGTCGGCGAATTCCACCTTGTGCAGGAAGGACTCGTACGCCCGCTCAAGGCCCAGCGCTCACTCATTCAGGCCGAGCAAGTACCGTTCGATCGGATCGAGCAGCTGGCGGGTGAAACCAAAGGCGCCGACGAGAAACAGCTCAAGTTGTTCGCCTGATCGAACGGCTCTTCGCAGCGGCTGACGGTCGTCGGTCGCTGCAGCGCCATCCGACTCAGTCGGCGTGCCGGCCGTTTCTCTCTTGCTCGACCTGTGCGAGCGATTGAACGAGAGTCGCGAGGCTGTGAATGAACGCGTCGCGGCGGGCCTGTGGCAATGTCTTCAGGAGCCGGTTCTCGACGCGCTCGGAGGCGGGCTCTGCTGACTTCAGCGCCTCGCGCCCGGCGGATGTCAAACGGACTGCATATGCTCTGGCATCCGCCTTCGAGCGGCGACGGGCAATCAGTCCTCTCGACACCAGGCGCTTGACGATGTCGGCCAGCGTCGAACGATCGATACCGGTCTCGTTCACGATATCTGTCTGGCTTGCGGTCTCCAGGCGCTGCAGGACCCGCAAAACGGCGAACTGCCGGGGTGTCAGGTCGGAGCCGTGCATTTCTTCCGAAAACATCTCGTCAGCCACCTGGCCCGCGCGATGCAGGAGATGCAGCATCGACGCGCTCAACGGTCCCGTGTTCAGATTGGGCATGCCTTGCTCCTGATCATTCGACGATATCTCGCGTGCTCGAGCCGCGGGTGCGAACTGATCGGCCATCCGCACATAAGCCTACGGATCGTAGGTGCCGGGATGAGAGTCAATCCGCCATCCGAAAAACTCTCTTGAAAGACGCAGTGGTTGCCGCACCTTTGCCGCCGGCTGCTCGAGATGTGAGAGAGTACGAGGGCTTTTGCCTGCACGCCGCACACGTCATGCTTCCGACCTTGGTCGTCGGAAGCATATGAAGCAGCGGGTATGATGATCATTCCTTGCACACTCTGCACGGACACGCACTATTTCCATCAGAAAGCCCGATACGCGTGGAAACGACGACAACCCGCACAAGTTCCGTTCGCCTCTGAATGTTCACCGATATTTGTATCGGAACAGAGTCTCAGCGACCCGTTTTGCAACCGCCTCCGACGCCGCAGCGTCAGTCCTCTGCCATCAGTCGCCGTGAACGCGAAAAGAAATCGCGCCGGATCAAAATAGCCAGCACCCAACCGGTCGCGATAAGGAGAGCCGCCGGATCAAGAAACCATGCCATCGCGGCAATTGCATAATAGTAGCCACGTAGCCCTGTGTTGGCATGTCCGGCTGCCAGACCGATGATATCGGCCGTCCTCTTGGCGTGCTGCTGGCATTGATGCTCGTTTCCGGACTCGAAGATCGGCGTCGCGCCGATCATGATGGCCGCATAATGAGAGAGCCTGAACGCCCAGGCGAACTTGAAGAACGAAAACGCGAAGATTGCGATCAGCAACAGCAGCTTGATCTCGAACAGCGTCGACGATGACGAGGCCACGAACGGCAGCCTTTCGAGCAAGAGCTGCACCTTGTCCCCCCAGCCAAGCAGCGTCGTCAGGCCGCCGATGATGATCGCCGACGTCGAGGCAAAGAATGCGTTCCCCTGCGAAAGCCCGCCGAGAAGCTGCGCGTCGACCATCCGCATATCGCGCACGGCCATGTTCTGCATCCATCGCTCGCGCTGCCGCTGCACGGCACGAACGATGCTGCGCCGCTCGAGAGGACCGATCGCCGTGACATAACCGTAGCCGATCAGCACAACGAGAAATGTAACGAGGGCAACGACATCAAGCGTAGACGGAGAGAGGTTCGGCACGGCGCGGCTCACGGAACAGGAGGAGCAGGACGCCACACGTTGCCCCGATTGTCATTCTCTCGCCACTCGGACCAATCTCATCCGGTCCAACGCGCCTTGGAGAATGAGCGTCGCGGCGAGCTTATCGATCACTTCCGCACGACGTTTGCGGGACGTATCGGCATCGATCAGCATCCGCTCGGCCTCGGCCGTCGAAAGTCGCTCGTCCCAGAGAAGAATTGGAGCGTCCGTGAGCGCCGCGAGATTCCGGGCGAAGGCCCGTGACGCCTGGGCACGCGGACCCTGGGAACCATCCAGGTTGATCGGGAGTCCGACCACGAAGCCACCGACGTTGTGCGTGCGGGCCAGAGTCAGGAGACGATCGGCGTCCACCTTGAACTTGGTCCGTCGGATCGTCTCCAGCGCCGATGCGATCATCCGCGAGACGTCCGAAAGCGCTAGCCCGAGCGTCTTGGTACCGACATCGATCCCGATCAACCGCGCACCCGGTGCGAGGGCTGGCGCGAAAGCTTCGAGAGGCAGCACACCGCCGGATGCAGCCGCGCACGCAGTCGTTCCACCGGCAGGCTCGAGAGATTTGTTCTCCGTCATCCTCGCCTTATAGTCCCACGCGAATGCGTTCACCACTCCCCCACAACCTCACGCTAAGGAGCCTTGCTTATGAAAATTACCTGGTTCGGACACTCCTGTTTTCGCATCGAAACAGGTGCAAGCGTTCTCCTTATCGACCCGTTTCTGAAGTCGAACCCCACATTCCAGAAATCCGGGATCGCATTTGAAACCGCAACGAAGGGCGTGACCCACGTCGCCCTCACCCACGGCCACGACGATCACATCGGCGATGCCGGCGAAATCTGCAAGGCAACCGGATCGCCACTGTTCGCTAATTTCGAGCTTGCCTTGCACGTCCAGCAGTCGGGAGCTGAAAAGATTCAGCCGATGAACACAGGAGGCACCGTCTACGATCAGGATTTCGATCTGACCCTCGTCAATGCACTTCACTCGTCATCATCGAACGGTGTCTATCTCGGCAACCCGAACGGCATGGTCATCAAGACCAGAGAAGGCAAAACCGTCTACCACATGGGCGACACGGACGTGTTCAGCGGCATGGAGCTCATTGCCGAGTTGCACAATCCTGACATCGGCATCGTCCCGATCGGCGATCTCTTCACGATGGGCGCCAGATCGGCCGCCTTCGCATGCAAGAAGTTCTTCTCGTTCAAGACCATCCTACCCTGCCACTATGGCACGTTCCCCGGCATGCTCGACCCCGACGCTTCGAAGTTCCAGGCCGAGATGAAAGGCCACAATGTCGTGGCACCGAACCCAGGCGAGGCCGTGACCGTTTGAGTCGGGAACCCTGACCCAGTTCACCCGGGCGGTCGCAAGTCGCGACAGGCACGCTATATGAGCGGGTTGGGGACCCGTCTTCGGGCGCCCGGGAGATGAACGATGCAGGATGATGTCCCTACCGGTGACACCGATCGCGCAAGACCTGGACGAGCCGATGTAGACGAGCCGACAGGTCTGCGCGTGTCGGGTAGCGGCGCTCCGGCGCTTGCGGTGTTCACGGCGACGACATTTCTTTCGGCGCTTCTGCTCTTCTCCGTGCAGCCCATGTTCGCGAAAATGGTGCTGCCGATCCTGGGCGGATCGCCATCGGTTTGGGCAGTCGCCCTACTGTTCTTCCAGGCCGCGCTCCTTGCGGGATATTGTTACGCTCACGTCCTGATCCGACTGACACGCCCACTGCTGAGTGGCGTGATTCACGTCGCTTTGAGTTTGCTTGCGCTTTTCGCGTTGCCGATTGCCGTGCCATCCGGCTTCGGAGACCCCCCACCCGGAGACCCTGCATTCTGGCAGCTCGGGCTATTTGCAGCCGGCGTGGGCCTGCCCTTTCTGGCCGTATCCGCCAATGCGCCTCTACTGCAAGCCTGGTTCGCTGCATCGGGCCATCCGCATGCGCGCGATCCCTACTTTCTCTATGCCGCAAGCAACCTCGGCAGCTTGATCGCGCTTCTTGCCTATCCGTTCGTCCTCGAACCGGCCTTCGGCGTCACCGTATTGTCGCGCATTTGGGCCGCGGGATTTGTCGCGCTGATCGCACTCATCGCTCTGTCGATCTTAGTGGTGCGCCGGCCCGCGATCTCCGCAGTCGGCGCCAGGGCCGAAATGCCGTCACTGGAGGTGGGCCCACCACCCTCGCTTGGCCGCCGCCTTGGTTGGATCGGCTTGGCGTTCGTTCCGTCCGCGCTGCTGACGGCCTTCACCACGCACATCACCATGGACGTTGCTTCGGCACCCCTGCTTTGGGTCCTGCCGCTCGCACTCTACTTGCTGACCTTCGTTCTGGTCTTCCGTGATCGCCCCATCGTATTGCTGCCGGCCGCGCTCATTGTCGCCCTCGGAGCCGGCGCCTTCTGGCCGGGCATCGCGAAGACCCTGTTCGGCTTCGAAGAGGTGGCGATGTGGCAGCAAACCGTTGCCGCACTCGTTGGCGCACTCGCTTATGGCGTCGTCCTGAAGCTCGTTTGGCGCCGGAGCGCAATGGACGGCATGCGCGCCGTCCACATCGCCGCCCTGATCCTGGCGCTGCTGGCCCTCTCACAGACCGAGCACGAAGGCTGGTTCGTTACCGCGTCCACCGGCGTTGCCGTCTTTTTCGCCGCGACCGTGGTCGCCCACCGCACGCTCTATGAGACGCGTCCTCCTGCGGCCCGGCTGACCGAGTTCTATTTGTTCATGTCGCTGGGAGGCGTTCTCGGCGGCCTCTTCGCAGCGCTTCTGGCACCTCGCCTCTTCTCGGAGATTTTCGAGTATCCGATCCTCCTGGCGCTGACGCTCGCCTGCCAGCCCGGAGCGCTGTCACTCGGTAAGCCCGGCACCCGACGCGAGGCGCTTCTGTCCCTCTGGATCGTTATCGCAGCCGTCATTCTACTACTCATCTGGGTGCCGAAGTTCGTGCCCGACCTCCCATCCGTGAACAGCGCCGATCTCCCAGGGTCCGCCTGGTGGCTCACGGGGCTCGCCGACATCTATATGTCCGCGCGTCTATGGGCGATCGAATGGGGAGGCACCGCCGTCACGACAGCGCTTTTCGGGCTCATGATCCTGCTTCTTTGGGGATCTCCCGGACGACAGCTCGTCGTCGCGCTCGGCATGTGCGCAGCCATTGTTCTGCTGCCGTCCGGCGTACGCCGCGCCGATGCGCAGCGAAGCTATTTCGGCGTCTATCGCGTCTATGCCTCGGGAAAATACAATATCCTGACCCATGGCACGACGTTGCACGGCGCACAGATCATGCGCGACGACTTTGGCGCCGCAAAACCGGATACCACGCCCGGCACCTACTACTATCCAGCGAGTCCCATGGCGCGGTCCGTGGCGGCGATGCGCGAGGTCGTAACGGCCAAGGGGCGCACGCCTCAATTCGGTATCGTCGGACTTGGCGCAGGTTCGCTCGCTTGCCTGGCAAAGCCCGGAGAGCACTGGCGCTTCTTCGAGATCGATCCGCTGATGATCTCGATCGCGCGCAATCCGTCAAACTTTACTTATCTCGACACCTGCCAGCCCAAGCCACCTGACATCGCATTGGGAGACGCTAGGTTGATGCTGGCGAAGGAGCCCGACGGAGCGTTCGATCTCATCATCGTCGATGCGTTCACCTCGGATGCAGTCCCCATTCACTTGATGACGGCCGAGGCCTTGGCTCTGTACTTGAAAAAGACGTCCCCCGATGGCGTCGCCGTGCTCCACATCTCGAACCGGTATCTGGACCTCGACGCGGTCCTCGGCGCGACGGTGAAGCTCGTCGGCAATGCTCACGGCATTCTCATCTCCGACGACGAGGCGGACGGCAGCTATGCCCAGACGACCTCGACCATCGCCGTGTTCGCCAAGTCTCGGGAAGCCCTGGCGCCGTTCGAGAAGCTTGACGGTGTCCTGCCGCTCGACGCGAAGGGCCTGCGCGCCTGGACCGATGACTATTCGGATATCGTCGGCCCGTTCATCTCGAAGATGCAGCCTTGAGCGCAGACTTGGAAGCAGTCCGGCGCATCGAGCGAAGTTGCACGGATCGGGACAGGAATGTCACACGTGAATCAATTTGCGTGCGGCATATGCGCCGCGCTCGCCAACTCCTTGCCGCGACAGATATTGGCAACCTTTCAATCCGCCGATCCGATCAGGGCTCACCGGCCGCTTTTCTGCGATAGGTCTCGGGCGCGAAGACGGCAAACGCGACACCGGCCGCAATGATCAACAGCGCCGCTGTTACCAGCGCCGTCACGGCACCAATCAGATCCACAATGAACCCGAGGATCAGCGGCCCGGCGACATATCCCGCGTCGGCAATCATTCGGAACGTGCTCATTGCGACCGCATTCATGCCCGGTGGCGCCGAGTCTGCCGCATAAGCGGCCGGCGCTGTCCCCAGAGCGGAGATGGCAACACCCCAAACGACGCTCGCAACGATGAACCAGGCAAAGTTCGGCGCCTGGCAATAGAGCAGCATGGAGGACCCGGAGATCAACGTAGCCGGAACAATGACGGCTTTCCGCCCGAACCGATCCGTGACCCAGCCGAGCGGATACGCGGCAACGAGCCCCGAGACGCTCCCCAGCATCAACGCGAACCCGATCGCACTCACCGAAAGACCGAGCCGTTCCTGCGCGAGAATGGGGATGACGGTGAATAGGCCGCCGGTACGAACGACGGCGCCCATCAGCACGATGATGCTGATCAGGGCAAATCCGATCTTGGCAGTCAGCATGCGAAACTGATCGAGAAAAGACTGGCTGGCCGCCAGATGCGGAGTCGCCGCCTTGCCCATGTCCTTCGTCTCGCCAACCGCGAACCAGGCAACGCCCGTTACGAGGAGTGCTGCAAAGCCGTACGCCCAGAACGGCGCAGAAAGCCCATAATGTTCGGCCAGCAGGCCGCCGGGAAACGGTCCGATTCCGACCGCGAAAATGAATGTGCCCTGGTAGAGAGCCAACATGCGGCCGCGCCGCTCCGGCGTCGTGATATCCGCGAGGACGATCTGCCCGGTCGTCACGATCAGGCCGGCGCCGGCACCCGCGACGAACCGCGCAATGATGAATTCCGGATAGCTGGCGGCGACCGCGCACCAGAGATTCCCCGCGGACGAGATCAAGCCGCCGATGGCGAGCGTCGGCCGTCGACCCAGCCCGTCCGACAGCCGTCCCGAGGGCACCGCCGTGAAGAACCGCGCCAGGCCATAGATAGCCACAGCCATGCCCACCGCCGACGCGGGCACCCCGAACGACTGCGCATAAAGCGGCAGCGACGGGATCATGCCGCCGAAGCCGAGTTGGTTGATGGCGACGAGCACGCACATCCACAGAAGGACCCGATTTTCGAAGGCCATGCGGCGAAATCCATGACTGGCGTGAAAATGCGAGCTGCGCGGACGTGCAACAGCGCGTTGTTTTGCGAAGAGATCTATTGCCTAGCGCTTCAGCGCGGCCACGACATCTGCCAGAGCCCGTCCGACCCTGTCGATATCCGTCCGTGAAACATCGAGATGCGTCACCGCGCGGATCATATTGCCGTAGGTAAGCCCCATCCTGACGCCATGCGCGAGCAAGGCATCGTGAACCTGCTTCGAGGTAAGCCCGGCGCCGGACGGATCGAAAAAGACGATGTTCGTCTCGATCGTCGGCGTAAAGAGCGCGAGCCCCGGAACGGAAGCGATGTGCTCGCCAAGCCGCCTGGCGTTCGCGTGATCCTCGGCAAGCATCTCGACATTGTGATCGAGCGCATAGAGCCCGGCCGCGGCAACGATGCCGGATTGCCGCATTGCTCCGCCCAATCGATGCTTCCAGCGCCACGCTTCGTTGATGAACGCCTTCGACCCGGCCAGCACGCCGCCGATCGGGCAGCCCAAGCCTTTCGACAGATCGAGCCAGACCGTATCGACATGCCGGGTCATGTCGGTTGCACGAACACCCGCTCCGACAACGGCATTGAGAAGTCTTGCGCCATCCATATGGACAATCAGGCCATGCGACTTGGCTACCTTCGCCACGTCCGCGATTTGCTCCGTCTTCCAGATCGCACCGCCGCCGCGGTTGACCGTCTGTTCGATGACCAGAACTTTCGAAATCGGGTTGTGCCGGCCATCACCCGTTCGGATCGCCTCGGCAACCTCTTTGCCGGTAAAAATGCCCTTGTCGCTCGGTATCCAGTGGGTTTGGGCGCCCGCCAGAACGGCAGCACCGCCACCTTCGGACGTGAAAACATGCGTCTCTGCCGACCCGATGATCTCGTCTCCCGGCCGGCAGTGCACCAGCATGGCGATCTGGTTGCACATCGTTCCCGACGGCAGGAAAATAGCGGCCTCCTTGCCGACGAGCTCGGCGACCCGTTCCTGAAGACGATTGGTCGTCGGATCCTCGCCACGCTGCTCGTCACCGACCTCGGCCTCGGCCATGGCCTTGCGCATGCCCGCCGATGGTCGCGTCTGGGTATCGCTGTAGAGGTCGATCAAACGGTTCTGTGCGGTCGAAGACACCGATACCTCCGGAGGGCTTGCGGATCCGTGCGCGCTTTACCGCGCCGGCCGCGAACCGTATGACAGGCCCGACCGCCCTTCAATCGTCCATTCGTTTCGAACCATCGGGAGAGGCCAAATGCAGCTCGGATCGAACATCACGGCAATCGTTACGGGTGGCGCCTCGGGGCTGGGTGGCGCGACCGCCAGGGCATTGGCGGAAAAGGGCGTCAAAGTCGCCTTGTTCGACCTCAACACCTCTCTTGGCGAAACGCACGCGGCCTCCATCGGCGCCAAGTTCTTCCAATGCGATGTCACCAGCGAGACAAGTGTCGACGCCGCCCTTGCCGCTTCCCGGCAGGCGCTCGGTCCTGAACGCATTCTGGTCAACTGCGCCGGCATCGCCATTGCCAAACGTATCTCGCGCAAAAACCGGGACACCGGAGCGATCGAGCCTCACGACCTCGCATCCTTCACGAAGGTGATACAGGTCAATCTGATCGGCACGTTCCTGACGATCTCGAAATCGGCCGCCCAAATGCAGACCCTGCCGCCCGTCGGCGAGGACAATGAGCGCGGCGTCATCGTTTGCACCGCGTCCGTGGCTGCCGAAGAAGGCCAGATCGGCCAGGTGGCCTACGCGGCGTCCAAAGGTGGCGTACTCGCCATGACGCTGCCCCTCGCCCGCGATCTGGCCCAGTCCGGCGTGCGCGTTGCCACCATCATGCCCGGCCTCTTCCACACCCCAATGTTCGACGGTTTGCCGGATGACGCACGAAACGCCCTTGCGGCGTCGGTGCCCTTCCCGTCCCGGCTCGGCAAGCCGGCGGAGTATGCCGCACTCGCGACGCATATCTGCGAGAACGTCATGCTGAATGGCGTCGGGATCCGTCTCGACGGGGCCGTGCGGCTCGCCCCTCGTTGAGGGAATCGGGAACTTTCGCAGATCGGTTCACGTTTGCACCAAAACCTATTGGCGCGCCGATCCTTTAGCAGTAGTAGGTGAGCTGACGGATGGGGGTTGTAGTAACCTGTTTTCAGTGTGCGGCGTATCGCAATGTTCAGTGGCCAACCCGGTATCCGGTCCGCTCTCCGTCTCGGAGTCTATGCGGCGACCATCATTGCCGTCACGGCGCTGACCGGCTGGAGCGCCTATCGTGTCGGAGCCACCATTGTGGCCCTGCTGGACGCAAAGATCGTTGACGGCAGCGGGCGAGCCTCGCCGGAACCGGAGTGGTCGGCCCCGCCTCTGGCAGCCGATCCAAGAACGGACCTCGCAGAATCTCCCGACACCACCACGACAGCAGTCTCACAGTTGACCTCGGCTGAGGCCGGACCACTCGTAACCCCGCCACACGCGTCGAGCGATGACCCCGAGAACGATCCCGCCGCTGCGTTCCACAACGGTGACGAAGACACGTACAAGACGTACTGCGTACGATTGTGCGACGGGTCCTACCGGCCGATCAGCTTCTCGACCACGCCGGACAAGTTCGAGGCCGATGCGGCTGCATGCCAGTCGTCCTGCAATAGCCCCACACGCCTTTTCGTGCACCCCATCCCGGGCGGCGGACCCGCAACGATGGTTTCCCTCGACGGCGTGCCTTACACCGCTCTCAAAACCGCCTTCCTGTTCCGCACGCGCTATGACGCACAGTGCCGATGCCACGCTCAGCCATGGGAAGAGGCAGCAAAGGACCGCCACAAACTGTTCGCTGCAGCGGAGGCGGTGAAAAACGGCGATCAGACCGCCATTGCGGAGGCCTTGCGCTTGAGAGACAAGGTGGCGGATGAGACACGCGCGCAGATGGCTGCGCGTGAGGCCGCCGAAAAAACCGCCGAGCGGGAACTGACGAAGCTTTCTCGAACAGCGTCCGTCGCTCCCCCGGAGCGACCGCAGAGGCGCCGTCGAACGACGCCCAGTCGAAACTCGGAGATCATCCGTCTCGGCGCTATTGAACCCGATCCACCGAAGAGCCGGGGCTTCGTCGCAGCCTCCGGACCCGGCCGAAACTGGAAGGATCGCGTCTTCAGCGATAACTGAACTCACGCGACCCCTCTCCCCGCTCCTCTACGGCAATTCAGGAAATATTTCCCTCCGACGCTGATAAAGCTCGGAGCGCCCCACGGCGTCCGCGTCCCTCGTTTTTGTCCTCCTCCAGGTAGCTGAGCGTCAATGTCAGCCGCACGCCGCGTCACAGTCCTCTGCCTTGCCCTCCTGTTGATGCCGGCGAACGCAGCGGCCCAGGGGTTCCTGGAGAGCCTCTTCGGGTTGAGCAGTGGCGGACAGGGATCTCAAGCGGGAAGCAATCGAAATGCACCCTCCGATTATGGCTATCGCGAGCCGGTGACGCGGGCCCCATCTCCCTACGTACAAGATGAGGCTCCATCCCCACGCGATGGTAAGTATCGCACGCTGTGCGTACGCTCCTGTGACGGCTTCTATTTTCCGATCAGCGGCTCTGCGACCCACAAAGACTTCTATCGCGATGCCGAAATATGCCGGCGGAGTTGCGGGGTGGAGGCCAAGCTCTACTACCACCCGCGGTCAACAGGCGACGCGAGCAAGATGGTGGATCTCGCGGGGTTCCCATACACGCAGCATCCTAATGCGTCCCGCTATCGGAAGCAGCTTGTCGACAAGTGCGCGTGCCGGCCTGATCCGTGGTCCGCAAGCGAAATAGCGCGTCACAAAAGGTATGCAGCCGCCGAAGCGAC
>Ga0182738_1006853_pt1 | contig 11723 bp, 5 predicted proteins | sample eDN5th30CBELigMG_FD_128876 | JGI IMG/M metagenome (GOLD analysis project Ga0182738, IMG submission 128876) | Enriched Miracle-Growth compost microbial communities from Emeryville, California, USA - eDNA 5th pass 30_C BE-Lig MG (version 2)... ...
CAAAAGACTTTGAGATCCCCTATCCCATTATTTCTAACCCCATAACCCCCAACTGCGCGGCGAATGAATTTTGTATTTTATAGTTCGCTCAGAACTAAAATACCTTGCAGACTAATTAGGTAGTTGGAATCTTCTTGTATCCGATCTACCACGCTTGCTTTTCACTGTATATATAAGGAGTTTTTGAGTATGCATATGCATACTTTTTAGTTCTTATATATCTACACTTATTGGCGTTCATATGATTATGTTGTATGGATTGCCGAGTCTGAGGACTCAAATAATAATAATAATAATAATTTCCGATTTGAAAAGTAATTTTATCGAGAAAATTTTCTTTTAAATTCTCATCCAGCTTTTTCCTCTTCCCGACTCTCATCCAAGCTGTTGAATGGTTTTATTTTTTATTTTTTCCCAAAATTTTTTGTTTTTTCCCAATTTTTTAGAATTTTTTTCATTAAAAAGTTCTCAAAGGAAGAAATCCATTTCAGCAAAATATTCAACAGAAACAAAGAGACATTCATCTCAACAGGAAATTACTTCTTTTGCCTGAGAATTTGATAATTTTAAAAATGCTCAAAAATTACTTCCCGATTTCAAAACCCAGTTTTTCTTGAAATTCTCAACATTTCTTTTTTCGAATTAAGATTTGTGATCTCTTAAATTTCTGGTTCTCTTTTTCTATTGAAATTCATATTAATTGGATTTTTTGGGGAAATTTCTTTCAAGGAGGACCTCGGGAATTAAAATATCCTTTTGACTTGAAGAACACTATTATACAATAATTACTGTCTTCAAATAAAAACATCTCCATATCCTTTCCCTAAAATAATCCTGCGTTTAAGCTTTGGGACATACTGACTGTTCATCTTTTTCCTTATTTTTTGGTTTTCTGGCGAGAGAAAGAACTTTTTTAATGTTTTCCTTAATCAATTTTTATTAAAGCAAAACAAATCAAATTGAACGAAACGAAATAAAAATATAAACTCTACAATTACATTATAATGATGATGATTATGATTATAAAAAACAAATTTGTTTTTATGAATTATAAATTTTTATATAGATTTATATAAAAAATCGGCTAGGCTTTCGGAGATGACAATATAAAAATTATGAAAGAAAGCATAGAAAGATGATTCCATAGACAATAAATGATGATAAAGGACTTTGAGACTCATGAAGAGAAGAACTCAAAAATCAAATTCAATAATCAAATAGAAAACATTACATACATATAACAAATCAAAAGTGAGTTAAGAGGTTAAAAAAAAAGAAGGCATTAATGGTTGAGATTGAGGATTTTTTGGACGCACATTTTGCAGTCTTCTAATCCAAATGGCTTCCTGAAGAAGTAGTCTGCCATGATCTCTTTACTGTCAAGGCATTCCTTCATTTCTGCTTCATTACAATTTCCACTAACTATGATAAGGGGAACTTTTTTTCTGGATTGCCTTTTTTCAAAGCTACGGATGTATTTACAAGCAGTGATTCCGTCCATGACAGGCATTTGAATATCCATAGTTATGAGGAAATATTTTTCTGGATTATCTTGATACATTTGCAAACCCTGAAGACCGTTACAGGCAAATTCGGCATCAATATGGAGAGTTTTGAAGTAGGACTCCATAATTTTTTGATTGAATTGATTATCATCAACGATCAAAACAGTCTTTGCAGGGCTCGGAAAATTAAGTTGTGAAAGGAATTTCTTTGGTGAGGAGGGTGGCAGTCTGACAATGCTCGGAATTCCTGAGGATTTTCTCTTTCTAGTTGTGATTTCTTGTTGCAATTGTTCTTCGCTTGGGAATACTTCTGCTTGGGAGAACACGGTGACAGAGATGAGGATTTTGATGTGGGTTCCTTTACCTAGTCTGCTTTCAAGAGTAATTTCGCCATTCATGGCTTTGACTAAGCTTTTGGCGATATAAAGGCCCACTCCAATTCCTCCGTGGCTTCTTGTGATGGTTCGATCACCTTGGACAAAAGAATCAAAGATTCTTTTTTGAGCAGAAACGGGGATGCCGCAGCCAGTATCTTGGATATCAATTCTGATACGACCTTCAGAATCGATAGGCTGTGCATTTGCAAGGATGCGATCAATTCTTGTTTGGATAGGTTCTTGTGTATTGAAGCTGATATGGTTGGACTCATCTAGATTGAGAGAAGGGATTTCTGACTTGGTGTTTTTACGAGTTTTGCATTCACCGCAGCTAGAGTCACGAGAATCGTCGAGTATCATACTTTCTCTTTCAGGAGAAATTGAATGTTCGTCCGAGAGGGGTTGTTGCCAAGAAAGTTTTACTTTAATCGATCCTTTGGAAGTAAATTTGATTGCATTATCAAGGATGTTGTAAAGTATTTGGCGAAGGCGATGATTATCGATATTGATCCATAAGGGGAAATTTCTATCAATCATGAGGTTGCCAGTGAGTCCTTTGTTTTCGATATTGTGTTTCATAGCATTCCAAAATTCATTGAGAAAACTGCTCATTTTGGTTGGAAGTTCATTAATATCTAATTTTCCCATATTAATTTTTGCAACATCAAGGAGATTGTTGATTTGACTTAGTAAAGAATCTCCACAGATTTTGCAAAGGTTGAGAATTTGGATTTGGTTGGGGTCTTGGATTGATGAATATAGAATATCAATATTTCCAAGCAAAATATTGAGAGGGTTTCTAAATTCATGAGAAACACAAGCTACAAATAAATCTTGGGATTGAGCCGCTTGTTTAGTTTCCTCCTTGATTTTTTGAAGTTCTTTCTGGAGTTCTTTGACTTGTTGTTTGAGTTTTTCAGATTCTGTTTTCGCTTTTTGGGACTCTTGGGAAATTGATTTGAGCTGTGTATGATGAATAATGAGCACAAGAGCCAAAGCCATCAAAGTAGTTGTGTATGCTTCCATTGAGGGGAGGGTTTGAAATTCGTGACCACCACGAGTTTTTGAGAGGACATGGAGTCCATAATATAAAAGAGCACATATAAAGCAAATCATGATTGGGTAATTTTGAACTGAGAAGAGAATAAGATAGCGAAGAGAGTTGAGATGGATTTTTTCCTGAGCACTTTGACTGGTCATATCACGAAAGAAAATTGTAAGCAGATGAAGAAAGCCGAGGGTTGAGGGGGTTTTGTTGGTAAAGAGACAGAACAAGTAGACGATTTGAAGGCAGATGATGGTAAGTAGAGAAGTATAACCAGTGTGGACATGGTTATGGGCCTCTGAGAGCTCTTGAGCTGAAAAGAGAAGGGAGAGTATAAAACGAGTAAGAAGAATGAGGCGAGAGTGTCTTTCAGGATGTGAGAAGAAGTTGGAGAAGTAGAGTGAGAAGTAGTGATTCATTGCGAGAGGAAATAAGAAACCGGGCTTTTCGGAAGTGAAAGTAAATTAAAAAAAAAGAAAGTAATTATTATAATGATTAAATAGCAAAATTAATGAATATGGTCGTATCTTGAAGGTTTAAAAATTAAATACTAGCTTCTAATTATTGAAATTAATATTGGGTTTTTATTTTCCTATCTATGAATTTATGAGGTCCTCCCAGCTATTCCGCCCCCTGAAGATGGCAAATGGAAGTTTGAAATCTAGAGAGTGGAGGAGAAAAAAGCGAAAAGACGTGAGTTTTTCTATTTACTCTGTAATATTCTTGAAATGATTAACTTTAGTCATTTTGCGCCTCTCATTCAAAAATTTTCGAATAAGAAAAAAATTTAAAACAATTAATATGAGCTGAGATAGGATGATGAAATTTATTAATTTTATTACCATGGAGGGATGGGGAAGTTTTTTTACCTAAAGAGTGTTTTGAGTTTTTCTGAGATATTAAGAGTTTAAGGATTGGTGTTCTCAACAAGAGAAGGAATTTCTCTGAGAGGTAAATTCTGTAATTCTAAGAAAAGAATTTTGGTTTCATCGAATTTAATTAATTAAACTTGGTCTCAAATTTCTTTCACCTAAACTCGTTTTTGAAGAAATTGAAGCGCGTAATTTGGCAAACTCTTTCTGTGGAATAGCTTTTCCAAATTTTTTTCTATAAATTTTTGTCATCACACATATCAAAAAAATTTTTTACTCAGAAAACTTGAGAGAGAATTTCTGAACCTCAAACTTCAAGATGAAAGAGACTTATGTTGATTAGAATAATGAAAAATATTCTCAAGAGCCAAGTATAAAAACCACGATGGATTTAGACTCTCCAAACAAATCAATAGAAACATTGATTTTCTTATGGAAATAGTGAATAATTTTTAAACGGCTTTTAATCATTTGACAGATTAATGAAACCGGACATCCAAAAATTATAGGCGTTCATTTTGAATTTCTGATGAGAGAGATGAATCATGTCTTGTTGACAAGGAAAAATTTTGTGTTCATATACAATCTGAGTCGAAACCTGTTGGAGTGTAGCTTTATAAAATCTATAGAACTTTAAATGATTTAATAAACTTTATCCCGTAATGAAGACAGCTAACAAGTCTCTCAAAAAGGTTTTGAATGAACATGAACTGCCAACAAGTTCTATGTATAGAGAGCCGCTTCGACGACCTTATTCTCGAGTCATTCGTTCTCTTAAGGTAATTCTGGATATTCAAAATCAGGAGCAAGTCATGCATTTAATAAAAAGAGTCTCGAAGGTTCATCATTTGACAATTCAAGTCAATATGCCCAGTGCTCAAATAAAGAGGTATTTTATAAAGAAGTCTTCATTTTTCATGCGAGTTGCTGGCCTGCGAGGTGAAAATGTGACTATACAAACCCCTGATTCAATATCAAATACCTACAAGATTCTGAGCAAATATTTGAAAGGGTATAAGATTTTGAGGATCGAACAATATGACAGGAAACATTTATCCCAAGCAAGTTTCGTAATTTTTGGAGAGAAAGCAGAGACTAGGCAGATCACTGCAGATATGATTGGCTTAAGGACAAAATTACAAGCAGATGCATTGAGATTGATCCCTGTGTTCGAGAATTTAACAGTGCTTAATCTCTCAACAGAGCTTATCTATGAGAATATTCCCAGTGGTGACTCGTTTATCCTAAAGGAAACAATTGGAAAATTGACAAAACTGAAAAAATGGGATTTTGTCAATACTGCAGTGTCAAACATTCAGACTGGAGCTCCTTTGAATGATTTGTCAGTGGTGCTGGAGCAGTTGAAAACCCTCGAGAAACTTTCCGTGAGAATAAATTTGTATGACTCTGAAGCAAATGTTGTCAGGAAGTTGGTGACTTCGATCCAGTGTCTTGGGAACTTGGAGATATTGGAGCTGTATGTGACAATTATCAATAAACAGTTCTACAATAAGAGTTTTCAAGTCAACACAGTAAATCTTCCAAAGCTCAAAAAATTTATTGCTACTGCCTCAAATTTGCCAGAAGAGAGGTTGGTATTAAGTTGTATAAAGAATTTCAGGTCACTAATTTGGCTGGATCTTGGTATTTCTATTGCAAATAGAGACAGTTATAGAAGTCTAGTCAGCAGCATCCAAGTGAACAGGGATTTGGAAGTATTGAAGCTGGTGTTTAAATTTGGCATGAGTATTCCAGGAACTGAGGATCTAGCAGAAGTGCTTGAGCATCATAAAAATCTCAGGCAATTTCAATTAAAGTGTTATGGAAAGCAATATCCTCCCGCAAGAGGGCTCAAAAGGATTTTGATAATGTTTCAAAGTTTGAAACACCTTGAGAGCTTTGAATTTTCTTCAACAAAAGAATTCGAAATTCCAGCTCAAAGTTTCCAAGAAATTATGGCTCTTACAAGCATGCTCAAAGGCTTGAAAGAATTAGTGATTGAATTCAAACTCACTGAAAACGTTGAAGATAAGCAAGCCTTGCTAAAAAATTTACTTGAAAATTTGGAATTTCTAAAGAAAATTTCAATAGAAATCAAAGGATTAAAAATGAATCAGAACTATCGACATCAATTAGAAAGATATTGTATTGAGCGAAATATGGAAGGTTTTAGTTTGAATAGTACTCCAAGCTTTATATATGAGTGGTAACTTGTTGTTGTATACGGTGTGTTTAAAATATTAATAAATTAAAGAAACTTTACAATGTGGATTAGAAGTTTTAAAAATGAAGTTAGTTTTCTGATTAATAGTGCCATGACAGTGGCGGAAGCTTAGGGTTAGATCTTCCAACGAGTTGAGTTGCGAAACTGAATCACCAAATTGTTGGATGCTTTCCGTGGTGATTTTATAGCAGAAATTAAAACTGAGACATAATTTTTTGGTGTTTTTAAGTTTGATAAAAGCCTCACCAGTTTTTGCTAAGCCAAAATCATCGAGTTCTCTCCAATTATTGAAGGATAATATGATGTTATCGAGCGTTTTTGTTTCTGAAAGCAGATCAATGAAAGTGTAAATTGATAAATGGTTTCGAATCATGACTGAATCATTATTGATTAAGCTTTGTCCATAATCAAAATTGATGTCAATTTTCTTGAGGTTTTTCAGTTTGGATAGAGTCTGAGCAAGAGCTTGCATTCCTCGATCTTGAAGTTTGAGGCATAAGGCGAAGTTCAGTTTGAGTATGCGCAAATTTTGTTTTTGTAAGAGGGCGTCAGCAAGTTTCTCTGCTTGCCGATCTTCTATCATGGTTAAAAAGGCGAAATTCAGGTCAATTTTCAAGAGGTTTGGAAGCCTTAATAAGAGCTCCAAAGTATTTTCGAATGATTTTTCTGTGATGCCAAAGCACATGGGAATTGATAGACCCAAGACTTTGAGATGGTAGATGGAAGCAATTTGATCAAGAAGTTTTTTGTAGATTGAATCATTGATTGTGAAGTACCCTTCAAATTTTAGTTTCAGGTTTTCAAGCAGAGGGATTTTTGGAAGCATCAAGGAGAGATTATTGATAGTTTGACTTGTGATGGTGTCACAGGAAGAAAAGTGCAAGTGAAATATTTTGAGACTTTTGATATTTGGGGCATAACTCAAAAGTGTTTCAAGTTTCTCTTCATTAATAGAGGCTGGACCCATGACTTTGAAAGATATTTTTTGAAGTTTATGAAGTCTGCTGAGACTTTGTCTCAGACTGATGAAAGAACGATCCAAAACGTGAATTTGGGCCAGATCGAATTTGAGATTCTGTAAATGAGTGAGGTATCTCAAGTTCTCGGAAAGTTTACAAATGACTGTTTCTTTGTGAACTTTATCAGTCGCCAATGCAAAGCTAAGCTCTTTCATTTTCTTTGCTTTTGTTAGACTTTGTATGACCTTACCAAGAGATTTTTCAGATACACAGCAACTAATTTTTCTTCCAAAGATTTGGAGAGATAGTTTTTCTTGATGGGGTAAGGATAATAGGATTTGTTGAAGTCGATTTATTTCAGCGTGTGTAGGATGCTTTGGGGTAAGAAAATTGAAATGTGAGTATCTTAGCCACTTCAGATTCATCATATGCCGGGCTATCTTGAAATGGTCATCATCGACAATGGTTTGATCATAGTTAATTCGAATAGTTTTGGATCTTTTTTGGATTAACTGAAGAAAATCCTTTGTTCTTGTTACAGTCAATCTTTGTTGAATGTATGGACGTATTGAGTGAAGTTGGTTTGACTGACTACTCATGGAGGGTTTCGCAGCAGCAGAAATGAGTTATTAAGGATGAAGATGAAATTTATATTTTGTATTTTACCTGATATAATTGGGAGATATAATAAGAATTAATTAATTCACTCTATGAATCGAAAATTCCAATCACCGACGATAGGCAAAAAAGTGAAAGAATAAATTTTCTGTATGATTTAGCGTTTCGAAGGAATTCTTCCGAATTTGAACATTTGATCTGATCCAGCCCAAATCCTCAAGTTCAGTCAAATATTTTTTCAAGCAAGTCTTTTTGGAAAATTTTTCCTCTCTTTAATTGGGCCCTTTTTTGGTTATAAAGTGCAGAAAATTTTCTTGGAAAGAAATAAATTTTTATTATAGAAAAACTTGAAGAAAGACGGCAAAACAACCTTTCCCTCGAAAGAAATTCTGTTATTTCCATATTTTACTTTTCAGAACGTGATGATCAAAATGCAAAGAAATTCTTCATAGTCCGAAGAGAATTTGACAAAGAACCAAGATTACAAAAAAGGTCTTCTGGAGTTTTTTAAGGGAATATTGTGAAAGTTTTCTTCAATAGGTAAAAAATTTTTTATCAATGAAACATGCGGAGAATAAATAAGTAAAATGTTTTTTATTTCAGTTAAAGAAAGTGATTTTCTAGAGAAAATGTTTAAATTAGGCAAAGATTTAATACTTATTAAATTATAACTAACAAGGGTTGCAATGAGTCATGTACAAGCAAATCCTCCAATCTCGACAAACCCAAGTATTAGCCGACTCCCAATTGCTCCAAACTGCTATATTGATGATCAGATCCGCATGAATCTTAACTACTTTGAAAAGAACAAAACTCAATCAAAAAAGCTTGATATTTCCGTCTTACAGTAAGTGCATCTCTACCTTCTTTGTTAAGTTTTGGCTTTGTTTATTTTTACGAATGAAATGACATTTTTTTTTCTTCTTCAATGAATGCTTCTAACAAAAAATAGTGCAGAAGAGGGTCGAATAGATATTTTGTTCAGAAAGCTTGAGAAGAAGGTCCTACACTGCCAAAGGCTCCAATCAATAAATATCAGCTTCCCTTTAAAGTACTTTCCAAAAAATGATTTTCCCCAAAGCGATAATCTGTGAATAGCACTACTGACCTGATGATTACAGATATTAGCCATAGATTACTTCAATTTAGTCATTTGGAGCAGCTGACTTTAAATTCAATGATGTACTGAAATTCGACTCCCATCGTGTTCATATAATTCTGATAGGTCTGCAAATTTATCAAATCGAGCTTTATTCAGTTTGAGTCGAGCATTGACAAAATTGCATAACTTGAAGCAATTACAGCTTGACTTTAGCAGATGCAATAAGATCACTGATAAAGCAATCCTTGACCTTGGCCAAGGAATATGCAAACTCGATCAGCTTAAGAAATTTTCATTGCTTTTCTCTGTGTATAGAAATTTTTTCATGAGGCTCTTTTAAAGAAATTAGATGTGATCGATTGTCTGATAAAGGATTGATTGCTCTTGGATCAAAATTGGCAAAACTGAGGAATTTGCAGGACTTGACTTTGGGTTATAATCAGTATCTAATAACGATATGGAAATAGCTTTAATAAGACCAATTATAGTTGTTTCGAGATTTCAGATCAAGGACTCGTAAAATTCAGTCAATATCTTTCTCAGATGGATCAATTAATCCGTTTAAACCTCAACTTTTACATGTAAACTACTAAATTGAAGTTTTCTCATCCTGAATTCACAAGGTGTTCTTTTACAGATGAAGGAGTGGCTGAATTGAGCAAGAATCTTGCCAGAGTGAATAAATTGCAACAATTGGAGTTATTTTTCTCATCATTTTTGACGTAAACTCTCGGGTGATTTTAGTTGGTAAAAAAATTTTAGAAAAAATTGCAAGGAGATATCTTCAACCAGTCTCAATACTCTCTCTTTAAACATTGCAAATCTGCGTCATTTGGAAAGGCTTTCTTTGAAGTTTGGCTGGTAGGTGGCAAATTCTGAATCTTTGATGAGAATTATTTTAGGTCTGATGCCATTGATGATGGTGGCTTAGTTGATGTTGGCAAAAATTTATCCCAAATTACTGACCTGGAAAATCTCGAACTTGGATTTTATTTGTACGAAGTATTTTGTTGGAGGTCTTATAATTTTCTTCATAGCTGCAAGAGTATTACAAATATTGGAGTTTCTAAATTAACCAAGTCCTTGACAACCCTCAAAGAGATTCATAACTACAAAATAAATATCTGGTAATTCATGACATATTCTGTGAAATAAACTCTTTTCATTCAAAGGTCATGTGAGAGTGTGACAGATATTGGAGTTATTGATGCTTGTTTGAATGCTGTGAAACTTCCAAAACTTGAAAAGTTTGAAGTGAATTCTGACAAGTAATGGATAATTGAGTCTCGATCAAAATAAATCTTAAAAATAGTTATGGATGGAAAGTGTATCATAAAAAGCAAGATATAATTGATTTTGCGACTTCTTTAATGATGAAGAATACACACAAGCAATTTTTAAAGCACAAATTCAAGTTATATTTCATCCTGATTGTGATTGGAGTTCTCTCATTTACCCTTTTTTTACAGAAGAAGTCCCTTCCTTAATTGAGTATTTTTTTATCCATTCAATGACATCTCTATTCATTCATTTTTTTTATGTGTTGAAAATTTTCATGTTTTACTGTGTGAATTGGAACCAAATTTGATGTTGAAAAAATCTCCCCAAAAATATTTGAGAATAAAGGTTTTAAATCCTCTGAAAGTTTTTTAATCAAATCAAAATCAGATTTCTGCTAAATACCCTCGAGGGTCTGATTTGCAGCAAAGAAAGGCACAAGATATTTTGAATATAAATTAGACAAGACAGATGCTTGATCGGGTTGAAAAGAAATATCCAAACCAGATTGGATATATTTATGCGCTTTTATCGCATTTATTTTTTGTGTCAGGACATTACTTTATCCAGAAAGCCTCGAAGCACTTGAATGCAGTCCAAGTGCTTTATTTGATAGGAATCCAACTAACAACTTATAATTATTTCACATTGGTGGCAAAGAAATTATCACCTTATTCACCAAAGCCTCATACAACGAAAATGCTCTGGCTTCGAGGAATTTGCGGCTTTATTGGAGGGTGTTTTCTTCTTTCAGGCCTTCCTTTAGTCCCATTATCAGAGGCTGTTGTACTCCAGATGACAACTCCTGCCTTTACTGGAATTTTGGCTGTTTTTCTTTTGAGCGAAGTTTATGATATGAGATTGCTATTTACGACTTTATTCAGCTTTATTGGAGTCATGCTAATTTCTAAGCCTGACTTTATTTTTGGAGGAAGCGGGTCTAGTGGAAAGGCATATGATCAAAAATCGCTTGGAATTATTTTGCTTCTGATTACCTCGGTTATTGCAAGCTTTGCTCAAATCATTATAAAAAAGCTTGGTGACTTGAGTAACCCATGTACGACGGCTTTGTATCTTGGGATTGCTGGTGTTTTTGGAGCTCCTATCCTTCAAATTATGAGTGGAGTTAACCAAATCTATCTCGAAGATATTTTGCACTTAGCAATAGTGGGAGTTTTGAGATATGCCTCACATTATTTTTTGAATAAAAGTTATGCTTATGGAGAAGCTGGAAAGATTTCCCTCATGTTTTATTCTCAAGTGCCATTCGCATATATCATCGATCTCATATTTGTTGGAACAAGACCAGATTTTTATTCAGTCATTGGCTCTTTCAGTATATTTTCCTGTGTCTTTATCATGTTACACAAACAATATAAACAATCAAATCGATAAATTCGGGTTGATTTGGCGAAAGTGTTCAAATTATTTAATTAAGTAATTCATACTGTTCTATTTAACATTACCTCATTATGAGGATCAAGTATGATTTAAATTGATTCATTCACCAATTTTTTTTTGGAAAAAAAATTGAAAACAAGAAAAAAAATTCTGAGTCACTTTTTTATCTTGAAATCCTCGAAGCTTGAAAGGAGTTTTTATCTTTAACTGATTTCTTTATGGATAAATTTCAACTTGATGGATTTTTATCTATTGAAATAATCTTTTTGTCAACTTTTTTTGTTGACCTTTTCACATGAGGTTCCTAATTCCATAGACCACGATAGGTAAGCATGCTTCAGA
>Ga0182738_1006856_pt1 | contig 11722 bp, 5 predicted proteins | sample eDN5th30CBELigMG_FD_128876 | JGI IMG/M metagenome (GOLD analysis project Ga0182738, IMG submission 128876) | Enriched Miracle-Growth compost microbial communities from Emeryville, California, USA - eDNA 5th pass 30_C BE-Lig MG (version 2)... ...
CCATATCGGCGTGCAGCGCCTTCGGGCACTATCGTGCCCAGGGCCTGGGTGGAAAGGTTCAGGGCGGCAAAGGCAAGGCCCCAGATCAGCCGCAGCGGCAGCAGCAGCCAGAAGCCCGACAGCAGCGCGCAGCCCAGCGAACACAGCGCTGCCGCGCCGACCGCGCACAGACAAGCTGGACGATCACCATGCCGGGCATAGTTGCGCGCCACCCACCCATAACCCACGATGCGCACCAGCCGATTCGCCGCCAGCAGCACCCCCGCCTCGGCCAGCGTCACCCCAAAGGCGTCGTGATACATAGGCAGGAGCAGATACAGCAGAACATCGACGGGCAGCGACAGCCCCAGCGACAATGCGGAGTTGCGGGCATCCCGGTCAGCGACAGCAGTTGAAGTCATAGCGGCTCGGTTGGCGAATATGACATGTCATATTCATAAGCCAGCCATGATACACCGCCCTGGATATCACATTCCGCGCAGAAGGCGCCCGCCGCTTCCTATGCCAATCAGCAAAATACCGCGCCGTTGTCGTATTGCAATGTCTCGCCAACGTGGGGCCGCACGCTCCAGGTACCGACAAAGGCGCCGTTCATCCAGAGGTACAAAGTCTGCGTATGAGAGCGTCGTCCCATGGCTCACCGCATCCCGATAATAGGGAGGAGCCAAGCAAAATTACAAACCACAGGCTGTAAATTCAATTTACAAACCATAATTTGTAAAACTACCAATCCGCGCCGCAGATTTCTATGGCCAAGGGCCCCCGGCGTTGTAGCGATAACTGATGGCGCAAAAAAAGCCCATCTGAATGGGCTCCCTCTGGAATATGGTCGGGGTGACATGATTCGAACATGCGACTCCTGCGTCCCGAACGCAGTACTCTACCAGGCTGAGCTACACCCCGACGGCGGTGTGGCGCCGCCAGCACGCCCTTGAGAACGCAGCCTGGCGGCTTCGGGAACCTTCAGCGGTCTCGTTCGACCGCGAAGGAACAGAATTTTAGCAAAGTTTTCTGATGAACGGAAACGGGCAGGTCCGCCACGGCCTGACGAGCGATTTGTGCTTCGGTCACCGCAGCCTGGCGGGTGTATGCCAGGGCATCGGTCTGCTGGATGGCGCGCGCGACGGCAGTAAAATCGCCATCGCCGTTGCGAATGGCATCCTGGATCAGGGTACGCTGCTCGGCAGTGCCCACCTCCATGGCGCGGATCAGCGGCAAGGTCGGCTTGCCTTCGCGCAAGTCGTCGCCCACGCTCTTGCCCAGCACATCCACGTTCCCGGAATAGTCCAGCACATCGTCGATAAGCTGGAAAGCCGTGCCGATGTGGCGGCCATAGGCTGCCGCGGCGGCCTGCTGCTCCGCCGTGGCGCCGGCCACGATGGCGCCCACCTCCGCCGCAGCCTCGAACAGCTTGGCGGTCTTGTAGCGCACGACTTGCAGATAGCGGTCAAGCGAAACGTCAGGATCGTGCACATTGAGCAGCTGAAGCACCTCGCCCTCCGCAATGACGGTGGTTGCCGCCGACAGCACGGTCATGGCCGGCATGGAATTGGATTCCACCATCATTTCAAAGGAGCGGGAATACAGGTAGTCGCCCACCAGGACGCTGGCGGCGTTGCCGAACATTGCATTGGCGGTGCTGCGGCCGCGCCGCATGTCGGATTCGTCGACCACATCGTCATGCAGCAGCGTGGCTGTGTGGATGAATTCCACCACAGCAGCCAGCAGGTGATGCGTGCTGCCCTGATACCCCAGGGCCCTGGCAACCAGCAACACCAGGGCCGGCCGCATGCGTTTGCCGCCCGCGCTGACGATATATTCGCCTATGGTGCGGATCAAGACGACATCGGAATTGAGGCGCGCGCGGATCACCGCATCGACAGCCTTCATGTCGTCTGAAATGGGGGAAATTATCTCGGATAGACTCAACACGTGTTCCGGCTCAAGATTTACAGAGGTCGGATCCCTTGCGGATCAAGGCTTGGATTATACGTGACCCGCCCGCAGGCCGCAGTGACGGCGGCAAACCGCCAGATGGAGGACGGCAGGGCGATTTGCGCGATAATAGTGGTTTTTGCCGCAGTATCTTGACCGGAGACCCCGTTGACCACCCCTGACCTTGGCCCGCTCATTGCACGCGCCGAGCGCGTACTGGCGCAACTCGAAGCCTGGCTGCCGCCCGCTCCGCCCAGCATAGACTGGACGGCGCATGCCTACAGATGGCGCAAGCGCGGCGCCCAAGGCTGGCTTGATGCAGTGCGCAACATATCCGTCATCCACCCCGAGGACCTGCAGCACATCGATCGCCAGAAAGACGTGATCGACCGCAACACCCGCCATTTCCTGCAGGGCAAGCCGGCGAACAATGTGCTCATGACGGGTGCGCGCGGCACAGGCAAAAGCTCACTGGTCAAGGCCATGCTGGCCACCTACGGCGACCAGGGCCTGCGCCTCATCGAGGTCGACAAGTCCGACATGGGCGATCTGGGCGACATCGTTGATCTGGTCAGCGCACGCCCCGAACGCTACATCATTTTCTGTGACGACCTTTCCTTCGAGGAAGGCGAGGCCGGCTACAAAGCGCTCAAGTCCGTGCTGGATGGCTCGGTCACCGCGTCAGGCGACAACGTGCTGATCTACGCGACCTCCAACCGCCGCCACCTCATGCCCGAATACATGAGCGAGAATCTTTCCGCCCAGCACCAGAGCGACGGCGAAATCCATCCCGGCGAAACCGTTGAGGAAAAGATCTCCCTGTCTGAACGTTTCGGCATCTGGCTGTCGTTCTACCCCTTCCGCCAGGACGATTACCTGGACATTGTCTATTACTGGCTGCGCGAACTGGGCTGCAAACCGGAAGATGTCGAGGCGTCGCGCACCGAAGCATTGCAGTGGGCGCTGGAACGCGGATCGCGCTCGGGCCGCGTGGCGCGCCAGTTCGCCCGCGACTGGGCCGCACGATACGCATAGGAAACCAAACCAGGATGAGCAAACCCTTTGTGCAAGTGGCCGCCGGCATGATTCTGCGGCCCGATGGATCGCTCCTGCTGGCGCAACGCCCCGTGGACAAGCCCTGGTCGGGCTGGTGGGAGCTGCCTGGCGGCAAGATAGAGCCGGGCGAAAGCACCCTGCAGGCGCTTTCCCGTGAGCTTGAAGAAGAGCTGGGTATCCGTGTCACGCAGGCCACCCCCTGGGTGACCTATACGCATGAATATTCCGTGAATATCGTGCGCCTGGCTTTTTGCCAGGTGACCGCCTGGGAAGGGGAACCCCGTGGCGTCGAGGGTCAGGCACTGTCCTGGGTCGATCCCCATGCCGCTGCCTTGCCTGTCGAGCCGCTGCTCCCGGCAACCTTCCCGCCCATGCGCTGGATACGGCTGCCTGACCGCTATCTCGTCACGCAGATAGGCAGCCTGGACGGGCTGCCAGCGTATCTCGAAACACTTGCGCAAGCGCTGAAATCAGGCGTCAGGCTGGTTCAGTTCAGGGAGCCGGGCAGCAGCGCACCCGAGGAGCAATTGCACGACGCATTCCGCCAGGTGCTCAGGCTCTGCCATGAATATGGAGCCCGCTGCCTGGTCAACAGCGCCCATCCTGAAAGCTGGTGGGAGGAAGCCGACGGCGTGCATTTCCGCGCCGCGGACGCATGCGCCAAGGCGGGGCTTGCCGTATCGGAAGCGGAACAAACGTGCCAGAACCCCGCCAGCCTGGCGGTGACTGTCGCCCCCAAGGGATCGGATGGCCGGCAGGGGCGGCTGATAGGCGTCTCGGCGCACTCCGCACGGGATCTGGCTGCGGCCCGCGCGCTCGATGCCGATTTCGTGGTCCTGGGCCATGTGCTGGATACGCCTTCGCATCCTGGCGTTCCGGGCATGGGCTGGGAACGCTTTGCGGCACTTGCGGTCCAGGCTGGCTTGCCGGTCTTCGCCATCGGCGGGCAGTCGCCCGCCACCGTGGCCCAGGCGCGGCGCCATGGCGCTCACGGCATAGCGGGCATACGATCGATCGTCTAGGCCGCCCTAGCCCTCTGCCTGCAGATTGACCCGATAGCCGCCTGTCCATCCTCCGCCAAGCGCGGCGATCAGCTGTACGCTGGCAACCAGGCGGTTCGCCTGCATCTGCAGCGCGCTGCGCTCGGCGCTCAGGGCCGTGGTCTGTACCTGCACCACGCTCAGGTAATCGATCAGGCCCGCGTCATACTGATTCTGCGTAAGCCGCAATGTCGTACGCGCCGCCGCCAGCGCCCTGTCCTGCGCAAGCTGTTCACGGGCCAGCGCGCTCAGCGCCACAAGATAGTCTTCGACCTCCCGCAAGGCGGTCAGCACACTCTGGCGATATGCCGCAGCCTGCGCATCATAGGCCGCACGCGCCTGCTCCACTTGGGCGCTGCGCGCTCCGCCATCGAATATCGTGAGGGCCAGCGCCGGCCCCAGGGACCAGAAGCGGGCAGGCGCAGTCAGCCACTGCGCAAACTCGCCACTGCGAAATCCGCCCTGCGCGCTCAAGGTAAGGTCCGGGAACCAAGCGGCCTGCGCGACACCGATTTCCGCATTGGCCTGCGCCGCGCGCCGTTCGGCGGCTGCGACATCAGGCCGCCGCTGCAGCAGCTGGGCCGGCAGGCCAACCGGTATCTGGGGCACCGCGACCAGCATATTGGTCTCGGGTAGGCTGAAATTCGCGGGCGGTACGCCCAGCAACACCGCAATCGCGTGTTCCAGCTGGGCGCGGTCAGACCGTGCCGCCTCGAGCTGCACGCGCGCGTTCTCCAGCTGAGTGCGCGCCGATTCGACATCGACCTGCCCGGCCACCCCCGCGTCGTAGCGGTTCTGGGTTGTTGCCAGCGAACGGCCATAAGCCTGCACAGTCTCCCCCAGCAAGCGCAGTTCAGCATCAGCGGCCCGCAGATTGAAATATGTCTGCGCCAGGGTGGACGCCATGCTCAGGCGCACGGTAGCCACATCCGCCGCGCTGGCCTGCAGGCTGGACTGGCTGGCCTCCACCGAACGGCGCACCCTGCCCCACAGGTCAACCTCCCAGCTGACACTGCCCGAAAGGCTGTACTGGCTGCTCACACTGCCGTCGCTGGAATAGCCGCTGTCTGACGCGCCGGAACTGCTGCCGCGTCCCGAGCCCGACCGTGTGGCCGAAGCCGACGTGCCTATGGTCGGGAAGAGCTCCGAGCGCGACGATTTCAGCGCCGCCTGGGCTTGCCGGTATTGCGCCTGCGCCTGGACAATGTCCAGATTGCCTGACATAAGCTGTTCCATCAGCGAAGACAGGACGGGATCGTCATAAAGCGCCCACCAGTCGCCACGCATGGCCGAATCATCCGGACGCGCAAGCACCCAGCCGGCATTGACTGCCGCATCCTCGCCGCCAGCCGTGGCTGCCCCGATCCCGGCCGCGCGTGTTTCCTTGTATGCCGCGCCGACATCAAGCGCCGGACGCTGGTAATCCGGCCCGACGGCACACGCCGACAGCAGTGCGCACAAAACGATAGGCGCCGCCAGACGCCATCGCGGCCTGGCCGCACAGCCCTTGTTTCCCGAGTCTGTTCTCATTTCATCGACCATCCTGTCTTCACACGGCGCGTCCGCGCGATATCGCCTCTTGCACGCCATCATGACGCCTCCACCCCAACCGAATCCGCTGGACGCCGCCAGCGCGACGCCCAGAGGCGGAATCGGTCCAGATACAGATAAACCACAGGCGTCGTATACAACGTCAGCACTTGGCTGATGAGCAGCCCGCCGACAATCGTCAAGCCCAGCGGCCTGCGCATCTCTACGCCCGCCCCCGACGCCAGCACAAGCGGCAAGGCCCCCAGCGCGGCGGAAAGCGTCGTCATCATGATGGGCCGGAACCGCACCAGGCAAGCCTGGTAAATGGCTTCTCGCGATGTCAGCCCTTCACGCCGCTCAGCCAGCAGCGCAAAATCCACCATCATGATGGCGTTCTTCTTCACAATGCCGATCAGCAGGAAAACGCCAATCAGGGCGATGAGCGAAAAATCTTCCTTGAGCAGGATGAGCGCCAGCAAGGCGCCGATACCCGCCGAAGGCAGCGTGGACAGGATAGTGATGGGATGCACGTAGCTTTCGTACAGCATGCCCAGAACGATGTACATGGTGACCAGCGCGGCGAGAATCAGCCAGGGCTGCTGCGCCAGCGATTTCTGCAGCTCGCGCGCCGATCCCTGGAACCCTGCCTGAATCTGGTTGGTTGGCATGCCGGTACGCGCCACCGCCTGCTCGACCGCGCGGGTGGCCTGATCCAGCGAGACGCCGGGCGCCAGGCTGAAGGAAATGGATTCCGAGGCCAGCAGGCCCTCGTGACGCACGCTGAGCGGGGCACTGCCCATCTCGAAGCGCGTGAAGGCCGACAGCGGAACGCGGTTGCCCTCCGCGGTCACCACCTCGACACGCTTGAGCGACTCGGCATCCTGGGCATACTGATCCGCCACACCCATCACAACGTGGTACTGGTTGAGCGGCTGGTAGATGACAGACACCTGCCTGAGGCTGAAGGAGTTGTTCAAGGTGGATGCGATCAGCGACATATCCACCCCTAGCCGGGTCGCCGCGTCCCGATCGACGACCAGCTCCACGCGACGGCCCTTGTCCTCGATGTCGGTTTCCACATCGACCAGTTCAGGCACTTCAAGCAAGGCGCGCTGCACGCGGGGCAGCCAGGTCTTGATCACCTCCAGGTCGCTGGCCATCAAGCCATAGTTATAGCTGCCGCTGCCGCCTTGCGGCCCGCCCACGAAAATATCCTGCTGTGGCACCAGGGTAAGCCGCGCACCCGGCACCCCGACGAATTTTGGACGCAGACGATTGACCACATCTGTCGCGCTGGCCTTGCGCTCCGCCTGGGGCTTGAGCTGGATCATCAGAAAAGAAGAGTTGCTGCCGCCTCGCCCCCCGGCAAAGCCCGCCACGCTTTCTATCGCGGGATCCTGCAAGAGAATATCGCGGAAGTGGTCCAGCTTGGGTTTCATGGCGTGAAACGACGTGCCCTGGTCGACCCGGAAAAAGCCAAGCAACTGGCCTGTGTCCTGCTGAGGCAGAAAGCCCTTGGGCACGACCGCATACAAATAAAGGTTCAGGCCTATGGTCGCCGCCAGCAAAAGCATCATGAAGCGGCCATGCGCAAGCGCCCAGTCCAGCGATCTTCTGTAGCCCCGCCAGAAAAGATTGCCCAGGGCCTGGCACCAGTTGGCCACGGTATGCGCAAGCACGCATACGCCACGCCATGCGCCTGCCGCCATCCGGTAAAGCCGGCTGGCCGCCAACCGGGCATTAGTCCGGCGCTCCCGCCCCGCATTCTCTTTGGCGGGCGCCGGCTCCTGGCGCCTGAGCAGCCGGGCGCACATCATGGGCGTAACGGTCACGGACACCAGCAGCGACACCAGCACTGATATGGACAGCGTAACCGCAAACTCTTTGAACATGCGGCCTATCATGCCGCCCATCAGCAGCATGGGGATGAACACAGCCACCAGCGACAGGCTCATGGCCACCACGGTGAAGCCCACCTCGCGCACACCGCGTATGGCCGCCCGCAGCGGGCTGGCGCCCCGCTCAATGTGGCGCATGATGTTCTCCAGCACGACGATGGCATCATCGACCACAAAACCCGTGGCAACAATCAGGGCCATCAGCGATACCGTGTTCAATGTGTAGCCGAACCACAGCATGAAGCTGAAAGTCGTCACCAGTGACGCAGGCACCGCAATGGCCGGCACCAGCGCGGCGCGCACATTGCGCAGAAACAGCAGCACAACGATCACGACCAGCGCGACCGCTATCAACAGGGTCAGCTCTGCTTCGTGAAGCGAAGCGCGGATACTCGGCGTCCTGTCCTGTGCGATCGTAAGCGAGACATGCGCGGGCAGCATGGATTCAAACGCCGGCAACTGCGCGCGTATGGCATCGACTGTCTCAATGATGTTGGCATCGGCTTGCCGGCGCACCAGCAGCAGCACAGCCTCCCGGTCATTGAAGAAGCCGACGTTGTAGGCGTTTTCGACCGAATCCTCCACCGTGGCGATATCCTGCAGCCGTATGGGCGAGCCATCGCGCCAGGCCACGATCAACGGCTTGTACTGTTCGGCGCGGGTCAGTTGCCCGCCCGAGCTGAGCTGCCAGTTGTACTGGCTGTTCTCCACCACGCCGTTGGGCCGCATCGTATTGGCATTTGCGAGCGCGGCACGCACTTCATCCAGGGCGACGCCGGCATTGTTCAGCGCAAAGGGGTTGAGGCTCACGCGGATGGCTGGTAGCGAGCTGCCCCCCACCTCCACCTCGCCCACCCCCACTACCTGCGCGAGCTTTTGCGCCAGCACCGTCGAGGCCAGATCGTACAGCTGCCCCTGTGTCGCCGTAGCGGATGTCAGCGCCAGCACCATGATGGGAGCGGAGGACGGGTTCACCTTGTGATAAGTGGGGTTGTTGCGCAGGCTGGACGGCAGCATGGAACGCGCGGCATTGATGGCCGCCTGCACATCGCGCGCCGCGCTGTTGATATCGCGATCCAGGTCGAACATCAACTGCACGCGGGTGGACCCCTCCGAGCTGCGCGAACTCATTTCGCTCAGCCCCGAGATCGCACCCAGCGACTGCTCAAGCGGCGTGGCCACGCTCGATGCCATGGTTTCCGGGCTCGCGCCCGCCATGCTGGCCGAGACCGAGATCATCGGGAAATCGATCTGGGGCAATGGCGAAACAGGCAGGAACACCAGCGCCAGCCCACCGGTAACCACCATGGCAAGGCACAGCAGCGTCGTTGCCACTGGACGCACGATGAACAGCGTGAAGAACCTCATCAGACTGCCCCGTCGTCAGCCATATATGGCTGCGCCCCGCCGCGCAGGCGGCGCGACAGGCGTTCAAACATCAGATAGATGACCGGCGTCGTGAACAGCGTAAGCACCTGGCTGCACAGCAAGCCGCCCACCATGACCAGCCCCAGCGGCTGACGCATTTCCGCGCCCGAACCCGACGCAAACATCAGCGGTATCGCGCTGAACAGCGCCGCCAGCGTCGTCATCAGAATAGGCCGGAAGCGCAGCAGAGCCGCCTCATGTATGGCATCCCGCGGCGTCAGGCCGCGCGTGCGCTCGGCATCGAGCGCGAAATCGATCATCATGATCGCATTCTTCTTGACAATGCCGATCAGCAGAATGATGCCGATCACCCCTATCATGTCCAGGTCCGAGCCGCTCAGCAGCAGGGCCAGCAAGGCCCCGATGGCCGCCGACGGCAAGGTGGACAGGATGGTGACTGGATGGATATAGCTTTCATACAGCACGCCCAGCACGATATACATGGTGGCTACCGCAGCCAGCAGCAGCCAGAGCGTGCTCGACATGGAAAGCTGGAAGGCCCGCGCCGCCCCCTGAAACCTCAGATCCAGCGAAGCAGGCATGCCGATGGCAGTCTGGGCCGCCCGTATGGCCTCGACGGCATCCGACAGGGCCACGCCCGGCGCAAGATTGAAGGCAATCGTGGTTGCCGGAAACTGCCCCAGGCGCTCGACCGCCAGCAGCGTACTGCGTTCTTCTATGTGCGCCAGGCTGCTGACCGGCACCGGCGCACCCGAGGAGGTTGCCACATAGATATGGTCCAGCGCCTGCGGGTCCTGGCGAAACTGCGGCGCCACCTCAAGCACTACGCGATACTGCGCCGACTGCGTGAAAATAGTGGAAATCAGCCGCTGTCCGAATGCGTCATACAGCGCATCATCAATCGATGCATTGGTTACGCCCAACCGCGCCGCCGCATCGCGGTCTATCACCAGCGAAGTCTGCAAGCCCCTGTCCTGCAGATTGTCCACGACTTCGCTCAGTTCCGGGATGTCGCGCAGCGCCTGCACGAGCTTGGGCGTCCATTCAGACAGCAGGGCAGTGTCGGGATCCGACAGCGTCATCTGGTATTGCGCGCGCGCAATGCGGTCGTCAACGGTCAGGTCCTGAACCGGCTGCATAAATACCTGGATGCCAGGCAAAGCGCGCAATGTGTTGTCGAGCCGCTCAATAATTTCCGAGGCTGAGGCTTTCCGCTCGCTCAGCGGCTTGAGCGCAATCTGCATGCTGCCAGTGTTGAGCGTGGCATTATTCCCGTCTATGCCTATGAATGAGGATACTGCCTCGACATCGGGATCTTTCAGTATGCGCTCCACAGCTTCCGACTGCCGCCTGGCCATGGATGTGAACGATACGGTCTGCGGCCCCTGGCTGATGGCCTGAATGAGGCCGGTATCCTGCTGCGGGAAAAAACCCTTGGGCACAGCCATGTACAACAGCACCGTCAGCGCCAGCGTGCCCAATGCCACGAGCAGCGTCAGGGGCTGGTGGCCCAGCACCCAGCCAAGGCCCCGGTCATATGCCTGGATCAGCTTGTCCATCCACCCTGCCAGCCTGGCCTGGAAGCGCCCACCCTGCTGCTCCGATTCGGGCCGCAGCAAACGCGCGCACATCATGGGCGTCAGCGTCAGGGAAATCAGCAAGGAAAGCAAGATGGCCACCGCCAGCGTAATGGCAAACTCCCGGAAAAGGCGGCCTATGACATCACTCATGAACAACAGCGGAATCAGCACTGCGATCAGGGACAGCGTCAGCGAGACCAGCGTGAAGCCTATCTGCTTCGCCCCCTTGAGCGAGGCCTGGAGCGCGGTTTCGCCCCGCTCGATATAGCGCGCGATGTTCTCGATCATGACGATGGCGTCATCCACCACAAAGCCGGTGGCAATGGTCAACGCCATCAGCGTGAGATTATTGATGCTGAAACCCATCAGGTACATGATGCCGAAGGTGCCCACCAGCGAGAGCGGCACCACCACACTGGGAATCAGCGTGGCCGTCCAGCTGCGCAGGAACGCAAAGGTCACCAGCACCACCAGCGCAATCGCCAGAAGCATTTCGCGCTGCACATGGTCGATGGAATCGCGTATGGTCTGGGTGCGGTCTGTCGCCACTTCGACATCCACCCCCACCGGCAGCGCCTGGCGCAGCGAGGGCAGCAGCGTCTTGACCCTGTCCACCACATCGATCACATTGGCGCCCGGCTGGCGCTGGATGTTCAGCAGGATGGCGGGCGTCGTGCCCATCCATGCCGCCTGCCGTATGTTCTCCGCATCCTGCCGCGCATCGGCAACGTCCTTGAGCCGAAGCGGCGCGCCGTCCTCGTAGGCAATGATCAGGTTTTCATAGTCTTGTTTCGACCGCAACTGGTCGTTGGCATTGATGGTGGTCGAACGCTGCGGCCCATCCAGGTTGCCCTTGGGCTGATTGACATTGGCGCCTGTAATGGCCTGGCGCAGACTTGCCATCGTCAGGCCGTGAGACGCAAGCGCCTGCGGATTGGCCTGTATGCGCACAGCGGGCCGCTGCCCGCCCGCAACACTGACCAGCCCCACGCCTGTAATCTGCGAGAGCTTCTGCGCGACCCGGATATCGATCAGATCCCGCACCTCATGCAGCGGCAACGTGGGGGACGTCACCGCCAGGCTGATGACAGCCGTGTCTGCTGGGTTTACCTTGTTATAGATGGGTGGCGCGGGCAGGTCGCTCGGCAGCAGGTTGGAAGCTGCGTTGATCGCGGCCTGCACCTCCTGCTCGGCGACATCCAGGGGCAAGTCCAGATCGAACTGCAGGGTGATGAGCGAAGCGCCGCCGGAACTCGATGATGTCATCTGTGTCAGGCCGGGCATCTGCCCGAGC
>Ga0182738_1006858_pt1 | contig 11719 bp, 12 predicted proteins | sample eDN5th30CBELigMG_FD_128876 | JGI IMG/M metagenome (GOLD analysis project Ga0182738, IMG submission 128876) | Enriched Miracle-Growth compost microbial communities from Emeryville, California, USA - eDNA 5th pass 30_C BE-Lig MG (version 2)... ...
CCATGGCCTTCATGGGCTGCCGCGGCATCGCGGACCTCGGTCCGCACTGCATCGCCCGGGACCGCTGACACGCCGCGCTTCCTGACACGACCCATTACCCCTGACCACGACGAGACGACGCATGCAACGCAGACGCTTTTGCCTGTTCCTTTCCACGATAGGCCTGGCCCCGGCCCTGGCCGCGGCCGATGACGACTACCCGGGACGGGCCATCACGCTGATCGTTCCGTTCGGCCCGGGCCTGTCCACCGATGCCATCGCCAGGTACATGGCCGACGAAATGGGCAAGATCGTCGGCCAGTCCATCATCGTCGAGAACCGTCCCGGCGCCGAAGGCTCGATCGGGTCGCAATTGGCGGCGCGCGCGCAGCCCAACGGCTACACCCTTATCTTCGTATCGAACGGCTCTCATGCCGGCAACGTCGCGCTGTTCAAGAAGCTGCCCTACGATCCCGTCAAGGACTTCACGCCGGTCGGCGCCATCAGCGCCGCGCCCTGGGCGCTGGCGGTACGCACCGATCTTCCGGCGCAGAACCTTCCGGAATTCCTGCGCTACGCCTCGGAAAGGCCGGGCACGGTCACGTTGGCGCACGGCTCGGCCAGCTCGCGGGCTTGCGTGGCGCTGCTGGAAACCAAGGGCGGCATCGACGTCAACGACATCCCCTACAAATCGCTGCAGCCCGCGATGATCGATGTCGAGGCCAAGCGCCTGGATGCCTGTTTCCTGCCGCTGGGCGTGGCGATCACGGCCCACAACTCGGGGCGGCTGAGAGTGCTGGCCATCACGGCGCCGCGGCGGTCGCAACTGGCTCCGGACATCCCGGCCATGGCCGAAGACCTGCCCGGCTACGAACTGGTGTCCTGGATAGGAATCATGGCGCCGGCGGGCACCCCGCCCGGCATCGTCGACACGCTGCACGCGGCCATGGCCAAGGTCCTGTCCCAGCCCAAGACCGTGGAAAAACTGGCCGTTTTCGGCCATGACGAGCTGTCCCTGGGCCCGGCCCAGTTCGCCAACCTGGTGGCGACCGATATCGGGCATTGGCAGCAGCTGGTGCGCGACGCGCATATTCCGCAGCAGTAAAGCGATTCAACCCTGCCAGGAGACTCACATGACGCTACAGGTCCGTCCTTTCAATCCGCTGTTCGCCGCCGAAGTCACGGGCATCGACCTGCGCCAGCCTCTTCCTCGCGATACCTACGAAGCCCTGGAAGACGCCCTGGCCACCTACGGCGTGCTGGGCATCCGCTGCCAGCGCATAGACGATGCCCAGCAAGTCCGGTTCTCGTCGGGGTTCGGCCCCCTGCACCAGGCCAGCCGCGATCCGGCGCAACGCCGCATCAAGGACCCGAACTTCCAGGATGTCTCGAACCTGAACCTTGACGGCGATATCGCCCGCAACGGAGAACGCGGCTATAGCGACGCCAACCTGCTGTGGCACACCGATCTTTCCTTTGTGCGCGCGTCGGCGCGCATTACCGTGCTGTCGGCCCGCGAGCTGCCCGCGGAACCGCCGCCCACCGAGTTCGCCGACATGCGCGCCGCCTGGGACGCGCTGCCCGCCAGCCGCCAGCGCGAGCTCGAAGGCTTGCAGGTCGAGCACAGCATTCTCATCTCGCGGGCCAAGACCGGCTACACCCGCTTCACCGATGCCGAACGCAAGGCGCTGCCGCCCGTGACCCAGCCCCTGGTTCGAACCCACCCGCGCAGCCGCCGCAAGTCCCTGTACCTGGCCTCGCACGCGTCGCACATCGTCGGCTGGCCCGTGGAATCGGGGCAGGCGCTGCTGGCGGAGCTGATAGAGCACGCCACGCAGCCCCAGTTCGTCTTCGCCTACCAATGGAATCCGTTCGACGTCCTGATGTGGGACGACACCAGCACCATGCACCGCGCCGTCCCGTTCGACTCGCTCAATCAGCGCCGGGAGCTGCGCTGGAACGCGGTCGTCGAACGCATCTGAACCCAAGGGAAATCAATATGGACCTTCGCGTTATCCCGTTCACCTCCAGCTTCGGCGCCGAAATCGAAGGGCTGGACCTGACTCGCCCGCTGGACGCGGACAGCTTCGAAGCCGTCGAGCAGGCCCTGGCGCAATACTCGCTGCTGAGTTTCCGGCGCCAAAGGGTCAACGACGAACAGCAACTGGCGTTTTCCAGCCGGTTCGGCCGCGTACACCAGTCGGTCATGGACACCAAGCGGCGCCGCCTGGCCGATGCGCGCTTCGGCGACGTCTCGAACCTGGCCAAGGAAGGCGGCCTGCTGGCGCAGGGCTCCGAACGCCGCAAGTTCAGCGACGCCAACCAGCTCTGGCATACCGACCTGTCTTTCATGGCCATGCCGGCCCGAGTCACCGTGCTGTCGGCTCGCCAGCTGCCGCCGGCCCCCCCCGCCACCGAATACGCCGACATGCGCGCCGCATGGGATGCCTTGCCGCCCCAACGCCAGCGCGAACTCGAAGGGCTGCGCGTCGAGCACAGCATTTTTGCCTCGCGCGCGCGCGCCGGCTTCACGGAATTCAGCGCCGAAGAGCGCGAAAAAGCGCCCCCCGTCGTTCAGCCGCTGGTTCGCGTCCATGCCCGCAGCGGCCGCAAGTCGCTCTACCTGTCGTCGCACGCCGGCCGCGTCGTGGGCATGCCGGAAGACGAGAGCCAGGACCTGTTGGCCGAATTGACCCGCCACGCGACCCAGCCGCAATTCGTGTTTTCGTACACATGGCTGCCGCACGACCTGATCTGCTGGGACGACAGCTGCACCATGCACCGGGCCACCCCGTTCGAATCGGATAAGTACGTGCGCGAACTGCGCTGGAACGCCGTATGCGAGCCGGCCCCTTTGCTGGAAGCGCTCGCTATGTAATAAAAAGCTTGCGCTGGCGTTTGGACGTAAGAATAAAAAATGGAGAGAGCATGACACAACGCAGACATTTCATCGCGGCCCTGGCCGTCGGTATTTCGGCCCCCTTGCTGGCCTTCGCGCAGGCGCCGGACTACCCGGCGCGGCCCGTGAAGATACTGGTGGGCTTTCCACCCGGCGGTTCGTCGGATACCACGGTAAGGTTGCTGGCCTCTGCGCTGCAGAAGCAGATGGGGCAGCCGGTCATCGTGGAAAACCGCCCCGGCGCTTCCGGGGCGATTGCCGCGCAGGCCGCGGCTGCCGCGCGTCCGGATGGCTATACCCTGCTGTACGCGACATCCAGCAGCCATGCCATTGCCCCGCATTTCAACCCGAACCTGGGCTACGACCCGCTGAACGATTTCACCCCCATTACCCTGATCGGCCGCGCCGGCCTGGTACTGAGCGCCAATGACGCGCTGCCCGTGCACAACATCGCCGAGTTGATCCGCTATGCGCGGCAGCAGCCGCCGGACACGATTACCTACGCGTCTCCCGGCCAAACCAGTTCGCAGCATCTGGCGATGGAAATCTTCAGCCAGGCCGCCGGAGTCCAGCTGCGCCACGTGCCCTATAAGGGCAGCGCGCCCGGGCTGATGGACCTGGTCGGAGGCCAGGTCAACTTGATGATCGATAACGTCACCGCGCCGCTGCCCTTTATCCGCGACGGGAAAATCCGGCCCCTGGCCGTTACGTCGGCCCAGCGCGCCGAGATGCTGCCGGATGTGCCCACCATGGAAGAAAGCGGCATGGCCGGCTTCGATGTCCAGGCCTGGGGCGGCATCATGGCTCCGGCGCATCTGCCGCAAGCGCTGACCGACAGGCTGAACCGCGAGATCAACCTGGCGCTGGCCGATCCCGCCGTGCGCAAGACCATGCACGACGCCGGCAGCGTGCCGCAGGGCGGATCTTCCGACGACTTCAAGCGTTTCGTGGCCAGCGAATCGGCGTTCTGGAAACGCGCCATCCACGTGGCCGGCATCGACGGAGACTGAACTTGCAACCCCCTACCGACCGCGAAGCCTGTACGGCGCTGGTGTACCGCTTTTACCGCAGCCTGGATACGCGCGACTATGCGCCGTTGGACGACATCTTCATGCCGGATGCCAGCATGACCCGGCTGGGCAGTCGCCATGCCGGCCTCGCCGCCATCCGGGCGGCGCTGGCGAAACGCGCGGCGACGCTGCGTACCCGGCACCTGATCAGCAACCTGCTTATCGACACGGCGGACGACGGCGCCGCCCTGGGCCACTTCAGCATGACCGTCGTACGCGCCCACGCGGCGCCGGACGCGGCGCTGCCGCTGCCGGTTCGCTCCCCTTGGCGGACATCGGACGTGCAGGCCCGCTTCGAACGAGCCGGCTCGTGCTGGCGCATCGCCTCGCTGGCAACGACCTCGCAGTTCGAGTTCGACCCATCGCTACCCGCCGAAAAGGTACCCGCATGAAACTGGCCCGCTTCCGCATCGATGATCGACCCAGTTGGGGACTGGTGCTCGAAGACGAGCGGGCCCTGCTCGAGGCGCCGCCCCAGCTGCGCGACCGCGAGATGGTGCATGTGCTGGCCGAACTGGGCGGTGAACTGGCACGCCATTTCGGCGGCCCGGGCCTGCGCCGCTTGCCGCTGGCAAACCTGGAACTGCTGCCGCCCGTCGCCCTTCCGGCACGGATTCTTTGCGTCGGGCTGAACTACCGCGCGCACGTCGAGGAAGTGGGCCGCGCTATGCCGAGCCACCCCAGCATATTCCTGCGAGCGGCCGATACGCTGCTGGGCCACAACGGCCCGGTCCCGATGCCGGCGGTATCGGAATGCCTGGACTACGAAGGCGAATTGGCGCTGGTGATCGGCCGCGGCGGCGCGCGCATCCCGCGGGCCGAGGCGCTGGCGCACGTTGCGGGCTACACCTGCTTCAACGATATCAGCGTGCGCGACTGGCAGAAGCAGTCGGTCACCGCCGGCAAGAATTTCCCCGGCACCGCGCCTTGCGGCCCCTGGCTGGCCTCGGCCGACGCCATCGGCAACCCCGAAGACCTGGTCATCACCACCCGCCTGAACGGCCGCGAAATGCAGCGGGACCAGGTCAGCAACATGACGTACGGGCTGCCGGATCTCATTGCCTACCTGTCGACGATAGCCCCTCTTAAGTGCGGCGACATCATCGCCACCGGCACCCCGGCCGGCGTGGGCAGCGGCCGCAAGCCCCAGGTATGGATGCGCCCGGGGGATCGCGTCGAGGTGGAAATCAGTAAAGTGGGGGTCTTGGCCAATACGGTGGCGGCCGGGCTGTAGGCTTTACTCGGGCAGCGCTATTCAACCGCGAACAATTTTTTAAAAACAGCACGCATCCACATGTGAGCGGGATCTGTATCGCGGCGGGGGTGCCAGCACATGCCGACTTCCAGCGCCGGCATCGTGAATGGCAGCTCTTGCACGCACATTGCTTGCGCTCCTGGCAGGCTGGCTACAACCGAATTCGGCACGACCGCCAAAAGATCAGAAGACATGATCACACTAGGCAGCGCAAAAAAGTGCTGTACCTTCAGCACCACATTTCTGGAAATGCTCTTTTTCTGGAGCACTTCCGTCAAGGCATGGTGAATGGTTATCACGCCGGGGGGTTCAACCAGAACGTGAGGACACCGTTCGAATTCCTTCACGGTCAACTTCCGCTTGCTGGCCGAGCCTTTTGCGCGCAGCACGACCCATCGATCGGTAAACAAGTGGCCGCGGCCCAAGGCCTTGCCTATCGTCCTTAGGTTTCCAAGTGCCAGATCGGCATCTCTCTCTCGCAGCATGACCTCATACTGTGAGAACGATACCTGCTGTACCGCGATTTTCACGCCCGGCGCCTCGTGCCTCAGGTAGTGCAGCAACTTGGGTACAAAGATCAACTCGCCGAGATCCGACAACAAAAGCCTGAATTCACGCGTACAGCTTCGCGGATCGAATTCCGGGCTGGTGCTCAGGCTCTCTTCAATCATGATGAGCGCCGCCTTGATTGGCCCGATCAGTTCCTCTGCGCGAGGTGTGGGCTCCAGGCCCGCGGCGGTGCGCGCGAAAAGCCGGTCGCCAACGGTATTGCGCAGCCGTGCCAAAGCGTGGCTGATCGCCGGTTGTGTCAACGAGACCTCTTCGGCAACCTGAGAAAGACTGCGCAATCGGTAAATGCTTTCGAAAATCTTCAGAAGATTCAGGTCGACCCGACGAAGATCCATCTTTGGCCCAAGTATCGGAAGGAACACCAAACATTAATTTGGTGCATAAATACCATCAAGATTTTTCAGTTCACTTATACAAGAAAACGCCCTATCTTCCCAGAGCCACATGCATAACGGCGGCAACCAAGCCGTGCAATATAAAGGAGAGAGGCATGAAGTCCTGTAGAAGAAAGTCGACGAAACGATGGGGTGTAGTGGCTGGGCTGCTGCTTGCCTTGTTTGGCGCGCACGCGCAGGGGCAGGAATGGCCTCAACGCCCGATACGCATCGTGATACCTGGGCCTCCCGGAGGAGCGAGCGACGTTCCCGCGCGCCTCATGGCCAAAAGCCTGGGCGAGAATTTGAAGCAGACGGTCATGGTCGAGAATCGGCCGGGCGCAAGCGGCCTTATCGCCGCGAGAGAAGTCGCCAACGCAAAGCCGGACGGCTACACCCTGCTGTTCACTTCAGGGTCGTCGATCACCATCTCGACGGGAATGATGGCGGAAATGGCCAGCACCGTGAAAAAGCTCGAACCGCTCGGGATGCTCGCGTATACCCCCCTGGCCGTCGCCGTCACGAACGACTCGCCCTTCGCCAGCATAGAGCAGTTGATTGAAGCGGCCCGCGAGAAGCCGGACACGATAGTCATGGCCAACCCGGGCATGTTCACGCTTGCTCATTTGACCACCGAACTGATCTCCGATCGCGCCAAGGCCCCTCTGCGCGCTATCGCGTTCAATAGTTTCTCGGCCGAACTGGTTGCCGTCAAAAGCGGCGATGCCTCGGCCTTCATCGACGGAGTCGGGCCCATTCTGGCCCAGGCGGGCGGCAATGGCTTGCGCATTCTGGCCTTAAGTTCTCCCGAGCGGCCGCCCGGACTGGAGCAATATCCGCTCATGAAAGACACCGTTCCAGATACAGCCATAGACGGCTGGTTCGGCCTGTTCGCGCCTGCCGGCCTACCCAAAGCGGTCACAGAGCGCATCAGCACTGCCTTGGAAAGCGCAAAACAAGACACGAAGCTCGCCTCGTCCTTGAAGCAGTTGGGCATGTATGTGAAGCCGGATAGCCCGGCCACATTCGCCGCCTATGTGCAAGCAGAAACCGAACTATGGCACGGCCAGATCGCCAAACTCGGGATGAGTCAAACCAAAGCTGAAAAATAATTCACTATGAAAAACGAAACTGTGCAGTTTGTCGAAAAGCAGCAACTGTTTGCGCAGCAAGGCGCCAATTGGCCATCCGTACGGGTTCCGGCTGAAGCCATCGCGCGGGAAATCGAACGCCTGGTCGATTCGACGCCGGGCGAAGACGGCCTTCGCGCCGCGTCGATTGTTCATCCTTGTTCTCAACAGCCGGGTCTGGGATTTGCACCAGGGGTGGACATCACAATCAACGTACTCAAACCAGGCGAGTCGACCCGGGCGGTGCGCTGCAACTCGAATCAGATCGAGTTCTGCATCCAGGGATCTGGCATTGTGTCGGTCGACGCCCGCCAACTACGAACTGGCAAATGGGACGTCTGCACCATTCCGTCAATGCGCGATTACACGCATTACAACAATGGCAAAAACATCTGGGTCCGCTTGACCTATTCCAACAAGCCGTTGTTGGAAAAACTCGGAGCCTATTACATCGAACCCATTTCATCGAGCGCGGCAACAGCCGGCGCCGAGGGGCAGGCAGCCGCCGCAAAGCATTACACGCGTTCCAACGCTCCCGACATCCCTATTGGCCAAGATGGAGCAAGAATTCGGGGATATGAGTTCCTGACCGACATTGCCGTTGTGCACAACAGCCCGCTGCATTGGCCGTGGCAGGAAATAGAGCAGCATTTCAGCCAGGAACCCGGCGACGATAAACGCGGCATCATGCTCTTGTACAACCCGGCCACTGAGCGCCGCAACGGTACGACTCACACATTCTTCGCCACCATTTCTTCCCGACCGGCGGGCAGCCCGCCCAGGCCTGTAGGGCGAGGACATCGGCACAGCTCTGTCGCCATAAATTATCACTTCGACGGCGCGGGATACAGCGTCGTAGACGGCCAGACCATAGAGTGGCAGGCGGGCGACCTTCTCCTGTCGGCGCCTTCTTGGGCGGAACATGCCCACTACCTGCACTCTCAGGGTTCGCGCACCCTCACCATCCAAGACCATCCCTTGCATATCGGCATGGAATCGCTTATTTGGCAAGAACGCATGGATGGTCCCATTCTGACACTGGGGTCCGAGCCCGGGCAAACCGGCTATGTAGGACCTCGCCTGGCCGGAACTTAGGGACTTCGGAAGCTGCCCTGCTCAACCGTCATTTCACCCGCATGCTTGCGGTGGCCGACGGCGGAACGGGCAGCCCTCGCCCCTGGGCCAAGGCGCGCCGATACGCCAGCATGGCGACAGACAAATCTGAAATGCCCATTCCCATTGACTTGAACAGAGTAAGGTCGGTACCGGCCCCAGGACGCACATTACCGGCGATGAGGCTGCCCAGGGACCGCACTTTCGTCCATTCGCCGGCACCCGCGCCTTTATCAAAATAGTCCATTAATTCACGCGATGCTTTGCGCGTTGCGGCAACGTCGTCGACGGCGATGAAGTCGACGCGCCCGAAAACATCTTGGTGGAGTTCGGCGTTGGAAGGCAGAATTGCTCCGACGGCGTTCAGGTGGGTGCCTGGATCGAGATCTTTCGCCTCGATAAAGGGTTCGCGGGCGCGCGTCACGATGGTCACCAGAGATGCGCCGGAGGTAGCCTCGCGCAGGGTACCGGAATCAATAACCTCAAAGTCGAACTGCGCGCTTATGGCGCGGCAAAATTCTTTGCGTTTCTCCGGGGTCGGGCTCCAGACACGCAACCGCGAGAGGGGCCGCACAAGATGAACCGCAGCCACCTGGGCAAGCGCCTGGCGCCCTGAACCGATCAGGGCCATGTCGTTGGCCTCCGGACCAGCCAGCCATTTGGTGCCCAGGCCGGTCATGGCCGCGGTACGCAGCTTGCCCAGCATCCCCGCTTCCATTACCGCCAGCAGGCCGCCTTTTCGGGCGTCAAAAAGAATGTAGACGGCCTTGGCCCCTTGTGGCGTGTTGATCCAGTTTTTGTATCCACAATACCCCGACCCAGGTAGCGCCGAACCCAAGGAATGCATGGACGAAGCAGGATCGAAACTGCCCAGCGCCTTGGCGATATTGAATCCGCCGCCATCCAGTGCGTGCAGGCCCTCTTCCAGGCCGCTTATGGCGTCTTTCAGGCTGACTAACGCCGCCACATCGCTTTCGCTCAACCAGATCGTGGATACATTCATTTCAGCCTCATGGTCACATATCGTCCTGGACCGCATTTCGCAGCACGCCCAGATTGGAAATTTCCACTTCGAAGACGTCTCCGGCATGCAAGAAGCGCGGCGGCTTACGCCCGGCACCAACGCCCGCCGGGGTTCCGGTGGCAATGACGTCGCCCGGCAGCAGTTCGGCAAATGTAGACAGATAAGAAATCAGTCTGGGCACCGAAAACACCATGTCCGCCACGCTGCCTTGCTGCACGATCTCTCCGTTGAGCCGGCCGGTAACCGTCATCTTCTCGAGCGGATCCGCCTCTTCTTTTGTTACTAGCCAAGGGCCGAACGCGCCGGACGCATCGAAATTCTTGCCTGGGGTAACCTGCGCGGCGTGCCGCTGCCAATCGCGCACCGAATTCTCGGCCAGGCAGGCGTAGCCGGCCACGTAGTCCATGGCACGCGCCTCTGGAATGCGGCGTCCCCGGCGGCCCACGATGACAGCCAGTTCCGCCTCGTAATCGAATCGATCTGATTCACGTGGTCGAGTCACGGGTTGCTCATGCCCCACTAGCGACGACGGAAATCGCGCAAAAATGGAGGGGTGTTCGGGAACTGCCACGCCAGCTTCCTGCGCGTGTGAACGATAGTTCAACCCAACGCATAAGATTTTGGCAGGATCGACGACGGGAGGAAGCAGCACCACACTGGCCAAAGGCAGCGCGCCGCTGCTCTGTCTCGTTGCCAGGCGCTGCGCAAGCGCTTCAACGCCTTCAATGGCGAGTGACGCTCGCAAAGTTGGCGCTACGTCCGAGGCAAGGTCGACAATATTATTGCCGACCACCGCACCATATGATGACCCGGTACTCCCGCCTTGTGTACGTCGATAGCTGGCCAGCTTCACGTCTTTCTCCGATTAATAAGATATGCCAGCACTGTCGTGCAAGGGCACTATTCCGCTTGCACGGGTGCCGCTCCAGCAGGCAAGATCCGATGGCTCTGTTTGCGCGCTATTCTCCAGTGCCGATCTTCCACTACCCATTCATCCGTGCATTGCCGCACCCCCAACATCCTGGGCTGGCTCTCCACCCCCGCTTCATCTAGCCTTGTTTCGTAGGCAATAAGGTAATAGTGAACGCAGGCGGTCTTGGAGTTGACCGATTCCGCCCATAGATTCGCTACCGTATGCGCGGTTCGTCGCTTGGTATCTCGCGTCCCCAGCGCCGCCAGTACCGCGGCGGGGCCAATCAGTTCCTCACCTTGGCGGTTCCAGACTCCCTGTTTGGCCATCAAGGCTGCCACCGCCTGATCGTCTCGCCGGTCCAATCCAAGAAAAAACCGGTACACCAATGCGGCAATTCCGTTCAGATCTATCTCTGTCATGCTGATTTCCCGATCTCGGCGCAGGCCGACAGATCACCGTGTTCGCTTTGATCGATCCATCTTCGGGCCTGACGCATAGCCCGGCCGGCATTCAAGCCAACGGCTGCGATAACTTTCTCTTTATCGTCCAGCCCCAGGTATAGCGTTCCGCCGTTATCCGTTTCCCGCGAGAAGGTTCGACGTGCGAAAGCCGGATAACCACAAATCTGAATCATCGAGTCGTACTGCTCAGACCAGACCAGGGGTAGCGGACGGTAATCCACAGCCCGACCGAACATCGCCAATGCCGCGGCGCGGCCCTGATCTTGTGCGTTTTGCCATGATTCCAGGCGAATCCTCTCGCCCACGCGCCCATCGTGAAATACTGCCGCATCCCCCGCCGCGTGAATCACAGGGTCGGAACTGCGGCACGCCGAATCGACGCATATGCCGCCGTCACATATAAGGCCGGCATTGCGCGCCAACTCATCATTGGGAATCATGCCTGCCGCCAAAACGACCAGGTCGGCCCGGATCGACTCGCTACCCATCGCCAGCACATAACCCTTTCCTTGAGCATCCTCGGCGATCTGCTCGATACGCGCGCCGCAGCGCACCTTGACGCCCGCAGCTTGATGTAAGCGCAGCAGATGCTCCGAGACCGCGGGCATGACACTGCGCGCGCACAAACGGTTGGCGGCTTCCAGCACTTCGACCTCGCAGCCCAACGCACGCGCCGTAGCAGCCACCTCCAGACCGATCCATCCGCCGCCGACTATGACCATACGCGGAAGAGGCAAGAGCGCCGCTCGCAGCGCGACTGCATCGGCCAACGTGCGCAACACGCGCACTCCAGGCAAGTCCGCACCCGCGATAGGCGGCCTGGCAGGCCGCCCTCCGGTGCACAGCAGCAAGCGCGAGTACGGCAATTCGCGTCCGTCGGCGCAATAGAGCAATCGGCGCTGCCGGTCGATGTGAACGGCTTTTGTATCGG
>Ga0182738_1006859_pt1 | contig 11719 bp, 11 predicted proteins | sample eDN5th30CBELigMG_FD_128876 | JGI IMG/M metagenome (GOLD analysis project Ga0182738, IMG submission 128876) | Enriched Miracle-Growth compost microbial communities from Emeryville, California, USA - eDNA 5th pass 30_C BE-Lig MG (version 2)... ...
CATTGAATGACGCCCTCCTCGCTGTGCACCTCCCGCTATGCATCATCCGCTGACACACAGCACTCGACACGTCACCGACGGGCTGCGCGGCGACGAGGCCGCTCGACGGCTTGCAAGCGACGGCCCCAACGAGATCGCGAAAGCTGCGATCGCATCGCACAGCCAAGAGCCGAAACAGTTGTGCACGCCCTGCAAACGTGGAAATCGGCGGTGACACCCGCTGGTTACTGAACGAGTGGTGTGGGTGCTGCAGCGAGATCGACGCCCTGAATCTCGGCTTGGCCAGCAAGGAAGGAGATGTACTGTTTGAGCGCGTGCTCTTCCACGGACATCTGGAGTCGATGAGCAATCTGCTCGCGCACGACTTCGTACGGCAATGTCTCGCCCGAGATGCGCTGATCGACTGCCACGACGTGGAAACCGTGGCGCGTCTTGATCAGCTCGCGCAATACGCCGATGGGCCCCGGCCGAAAGATGGCCTGTTCAAATTCCGGTACCGTATCGCCACGCCCGACTTGGCCGAGATTTCCACCTTGCCGCCCCGAGGGGCAATTGGACAGCTCGCGCGCGAGCGCAACGAAGCGATCGGGATGCTGCCGTACCTCTGCGAGCGTGCGTTCCGCGCGATCTCGAATTCGTGCAACCGGTACCGACGACGTTACCTGAAACAGGATGTGGCGCGCACAGACGATCTCCCCGCTACGAAAGTCCTGTAGATGCGTTTCGTAGTGGCGGCGGCATTCCGCTTCGGTCGGCGCAGGGACCTGGACCTCGCGGGCGAGAAGCTGCTCGAGCGCATCGTGTAGTTCGCGGCCATCATGTACCGAGGCTGAGAGTAGGCCGAGCACCACGGCGCGCTGACGTAGCAGTTCGCGCACGGCCGCAACCTGCCGACCCGGCGAGGCATCCGTATCGACCGCCACGCCATTGACAGTAACCGTCACGAGCGCACCGCGTTTCGCGCCCGGGTCCGCGGAGTACGTACGATCTGGTAAGGGCGGAACAGATAGGAAAGCGCGCCGGCGCCGCTCCAGATGTGAACCATGCGCGAAAAGGGCGAGATGAGGAAGATCGTGAAGCCCAGCAAGACGTGCAGCTTGTACGTGAGTGGAACGCCTAGCATCAGGGCGGCCGCGTCGCCATTGAACGTCACGATGCCCTGAACGTAGCTGGTGAGCCGCATGAACATGGCGCCGTCCATATGCGAAGCCGACAGCGGCACCGTGATTAGTCCGAGCGCGAGCTGCAGCCACAGCATGATGGCGACGACGATGTCCCATTTTCGGCTGTTGAGGCGAATGCGGGGATCGGCCAGGCGTCGATGAAGCAGGATGGATAGCCCAATGATCGCGACCAGGCCGGCGATGCCGCCGCCGACCATGGCGAGTAGCTGATGCCCGGTCGGATCCAGCGCCAGCTCGACGATCCAGTGCGGCGTGAGGAAACCGATGAAATGGCCCAGGATCACGACGATGACGCCGTAGTGGAACAGGTTCGAGCCCAGGCGCATCTGTCCGGACCGCAGCATCTGCGAGGAATCGCTCTTCCAGGTATACGGCTCGCGATCGAAGCGGATCAGGCTGCCGATCAGCAGCACCGTCAGGCACAGGTAGGGATAGATGCCGAAGAGGAACAAGTTGACATAGCGTTCGGAGAACATGGGCGGCCTCCTGCGTCAGTGCAGAGAGCTAAGTGGAATCAGCGGTCGACGCTGGTGGATCTGCAACAGATTTATTCGTTGCGCGGGAGAGCGGTTCACCGGCAAAGGCAGGCTGTTCCCCCCAATCACGGTCGAGGTTTTCGTCGCGGTCGCGCGCGCGGGGGACCGAGGTCGCGTCGATCGGCTTCCCACCGGCAATCACGAGCAGTGCCTGCAGAACAGCGGCGTACGGGCTGGCGCGAGCGATGAGCGCTTCGCCGATGCGCCGCATCAGGTGGGCACAGTCCGCGAGCAGCGCGTGTGCCTCCTCGAGGTCGCGACAGCTCAGATATTCGAGCACGACCGGCAGGTAGTCGGGCAGCTCGACCGTCGCCAGTTCGAAGCCGTTGCGCTCGTACAGCCGCTTCAGGTCGACCATGGCGCCGCCGCGGTCGCGGCCTTCGCCATGCAGGTGCTCGAACAGGTTGAGCGAGGCGCCGCGCCCGCGATCGAACAGATCGACATAGCGCTCCTCGGCGGCAAGAAGCTCACCCTCGCCCAGCACGTCGATGAGTACCAGCAACCCGTCGCGCTCGCGCGGCACTATGAGCGGCGAGGAGCGGATAACGCCCACGATTTCCGGCAGCGCCTCGCGCATCTCCTGGCGCGGATAGGACAGCAGCGCGCCGAGCGCTCTGAGCACGAGCAGGCCCATCGTCGAGCTGGAACCCGCTTCGTTGGAAGACTCTCTTTGCGTCATGTGCCGCCTCTCAGGTATCCACGCGACGGATCGGCACGACCTTGCGTCGTCCCATCTTGCCGCCGAACAGCGAGGAATGCGGCGGGCCGAAGTCGCAACCATTGCCGAACGTGAATCCGCAGGAGCCGCGCAGACCATAGGCATCTTCCGCCTGCTCGCGATGACTGGTCGGGATGACGAAGCGGTCCTCGTAGTTGGCGATGGCCAGATAGCGGTGCATCTCCTCGACCTGCGCGACGCTGAGCCCCACCTGGTCCAGCACTGCCCGTCCGTCGCCCTCGCCGAGCTTGCGCTGACGGAAGTACACCCGCATCGCGAGCAGCCGTTCCAGCGCTGATACGATCGGAGCCTCGGCGCCTGCGGTCAGCAGGTTGGCGAGATAGCGCACCGGGATACGCAGCGAGCGCACGTCCGGGATCTCACCGATCGTGTCGATCGCGCCGGCATTGGCGTGCGACTGGATCGGCGACAGAGGCGGCGCATACCAGACCATCGGCAGCGTGCGGTATTCCGGGTGCAGCGGGAAGGCGATGCGCCAGTCAACCGCCATCTTGTACGTCGGCGAGCGTTTCGCCGCGTCGATCCACGCATCCGGCACGCCGTCGGCACGCGCCTGCGCTTCGACGGCCGGATCGCTCGGGTCGAGGAACAACGCGAGCTGCGCCTCGTAGAGGTGCTGCGGGTCCTCGACACTCGCGGCACGCTCGATCGCATCGGCATCGTAGAGCAGCACGCCCAGATAGCGAATCCGTCCGACGCAGGTTTCCGAGCACACCGTCGGCTGCCCGCCTTCGATGCGCGGATAGCAGAACGTGCACTTCTCCGCTTTGCCCGAGGTCCAGTTGTAGTAGATCTTCTTGTACGGGCAGCCCGAGACGCACATGCGCCAGCCGCGGCACTTGTCCTGGTCGATCAGGACGATGCCGTCCTCCTCGCGCTTGTAGATCGAGCCGGAGGGACACGAGGCGACGCAACTCGGGTTCAAGCAGTGCTCGCACAGCCGTGGCAGATACATCATGAAGGTATTTTCGAACTGGCCGTGGATGTCCTTCTGCACTGCCTCGAAGTTGTAGTCCCTGGAGCGCTTGTCGAACTCCCCGCCGAGGATCTCCTCCCAGTTCGGCCCCCATTCGATCTTCTCCATCGGCCGGCCGCTGATCAGCGACAGCGGCCGCGCCACCGGCGCCGTCGGCAGCTCCGGCGCGTTGTGCAGATGCTCGTAGTCGAAGGTGAAGGGCTCGTAATAGTCGTCGATCTCGGGCAGGTGCGGATTGGAGAACAGCTTAGCGAGAATGCTCCAGCGCCCGCCCTGCTTGGGCACGATCTTGCCATTCGCGCGCCGCTCCCAGCCGCCGCGCCAGCGCTGCTGATTCTCCCAGTCCTTCGGATAGCCGATACCGGGCTTGGTCTCGACATTGTTGTACCAGGCGTACTCCTGGCCCTGACGCGAGGTCCACACGTTCTTGCAGGTGACCGAACAGGTATGGCAGCCGATGCACTTGTCGAGGTTCATTACCATCGCGATCTGCGCGCGGACCTTCATGTCATGCTCTCCTGCTCAGGTCGCATCCGCTTCGGCGCGGTCGACGGGATTGGAATGGTCGAGCCAGTCGATGCGGGCGAGCTTGCGCACGATGACGAACTCGTCGCGGTTCGAGCCCACGGTGCCGTAGTAGTTGAGACCGTAGGAAAGCTGGGCGTAGCCGCCCACCATGTGCGTCGGCTTGAGCACGGTGCGCGTGACGGAGTTGTGGATGCCGCCGCGCTGACCGGTGATCTGCGAGCCCGGCACGTTCACGATCTTCTCCTGCGCGTGATACATCATGCACATACCTTCCTGTACGCGCTGGCTGACCACCGCCCGGGCGGCGATCGCACCGTTGACGTTGAACAGCTCGATCCAGTCGTTGTCGACGATCCCGGCCTTGCGCGCATCGGTCTCGGAGAGCCACACGATCGGCCCGCCGCGCGACAGCGTGAGCATCAGTAGGTTGTCGGTATAGGTCGAATGGATGCCCCATTTCTGGTGCGGCGTGATGAAGTTGAGCACGATCTCGCGCTCACCGTTGTCGTGTTTGCCGAGCATGCCAGCGATCGTGCGCGTATCCACCGGCGGGCGGTAGACGGCGAAGCCTTCGCCGAAGTCGCGGAACCAGCGGTGATCCTGATAGAACTGCTGACGGCCGGTGAGCGTGCGCCACGGAATCAATTCGTGGACATTGGTGTAATTCGCCGTATAGCTGACGTGTTCGCTTTCGATCCCCGACCATGTCGGCGAGGAGATGATCTTGCGCGGCTGCGATTGCAGATCGCGGAAGCGGATTTTCTCATCCTGGCGCGCCGCCGCCAGATGCACGTGATCGCGGCCCGTCACCTGGCCGAGTGCAGTCCAGGCTTTCACTGCGACCTCACCGTTGGTCTCCGGCGCCAGGTACAGGATGACTTCCGCGGCGTCGATGTCGGTTTCGATACGCGGCCGGCCGTGCGTCGGCCCGCCGTCGTTCACGCGCCGGTTGAGATCACCCAGGCCATGCACCTCTTCCTCGGTGTTCCAACTGATCCCCTTGCCGCCGTTGCCGAGCTTGTCGGCGAGCGGACCTAGCGCAGTGTAGCGGCGGTAGGTGTTGGGGTAGTCGCGCTCCACCACCGTGATCTGCGGCGCCGTGACGCCGGGCACGAGATCGCATTCGCCCTTCTTCCAGTCCTTCACTTCGAAAGGTTGCGCAAGCTCGGCAGGCGTGTCGTGCAGGATCGGCGTCAGCACCACGTCGCGCTCCACGCCAAGATGGTCAACCGCGAGTTCGGAGAAGCGGCGCGCAATCGCCTTGTAGATCTCCCAGTCGCTACGCGATTCCCACACCGGGTCCACCGCAGCCGAGAACGGATGGATGAAGGGATGCATGTCCGTCGTGTTGAGATCGTGCTTTTCGTACCAGGTCGCCGTCGGCAACACCACGTCCGAATACAGGCAGCTGGTCGACATGCGAAAGTCCAGCGTCACGACCAGGTCGAGCTTGCCCTCCGGCGCCGTATCGCGCCAGGCGACTTCTTCGGGCTTGCGGCCCCCCATCTCGCCCAGGTCCTTTCCCTGCAGTCCATGGCGCGTGCCCAGGAAATGGCGCAGGAAGTATTCATGCCCCTTGCCGGAGGAGCCGAACAGGTTCGAGCGCCAGATGAACAGGTTGCGCGGAAAATTGGTAGGGTCGTCGGGGTCTTCGCAAGCCATCCTCAGGCGGCCCGACTTCAACTGCGCGACAACATGGTCCTTCAGATCGACGCCCGCTTCGCGCGCCTGCGGCGCGAGCGTAAGTGGATTGACACCGAGCTGCGGCGAGGAAGGCAGCCAGCCCATGCGTTCGGCGCGGACGTTCAGATCGATCATGCTGCCGTGATAGTCGGACGGATCGGCGAGCGGCGAGAGCAGCTCCGCGACATCGATCTTCTCGTAGCGCCATTGGTCGCTGTGTGCATAGAAGAACGATGTGCCGTTCATGTGTCGCGGCGGGCGCGCCCAGTCGAGCGCGAAGGTGAGCATCGTCCAGCCGGTCTGCGGCCGCAGCTTCTCCTGGCCGACGTAGTGGGCCCAGCCGCCGCCAGAGACGCCCACGGTGCCGCACATCATCAGGAAGTTGATGATGCTGCGATAGTTCATGTCCTGGTGATACCAGTGGTTCATGCCGGCGCCGATGATGACCATCGAGCGACCTTGCGTTTTCTCGGCGTTGTCCGCGAAACCGCGCGCCACCGCAACTGCGCGCTCGGCCGGCACACCGGTGATCGACTCCTGCCACGCCGGCGTATACGGCACGTTGTCGTCGAAGCTCTTTGCACACGGACCACCAAGCCCGCGGTCGAGCCCGTAGTTCGCACACAGAAGATCGAAGACAGTCGTGACGAGCGCTTCACCGTCGGCCAGCGTCACACGCCGCGCCGGGACGTTGCGGATCAGTATGTCGCCGCCTTGGTCATTGTCGCGGAAGTGCTCGTGCGGCCGCCCGCCGAAGTATGGGAACGCGACGGGCAGGACATCGTCGCGGTTGTCGCTGACGCTCAGTGCGAATCGCACCTCCTCGCCCGTTTCGCCATCGCGCGGTTCGAGGTTCCATTTGCCTTTCGCTTCGTCCTTGCCGGGCCAACGGTAGCCGATCGAGCCCTGCGGGACGGTGAAGCCACCCGTGTCCTCACGGAATGCGACGCTTTTCCATGCCGAGCGATCCGGCTCCGACGCTGCGTGAGCCGGACGCACTGCATCCGGCAAGTCGCTTTGCCGCACGTAGCGGTCAGGAACGTAGCGCTCACCATCGCGGCGCAGGCGCACCAGCATCGGCATGTCCGTGTAGCGCCGGCAGTAGTCCTGGAAATAAGGCACACTGCGATCGAGAAAGAACTCGCGCAGGATGACATGGCCCATCGCCATGGCGAGAGCGGCATCCGTGCCCTGCTTGGGATGCAGCCACAGATCCGACAGCTTGGCCACCTCGGCATAATCCGGCGTGATCGCCACGACCTTGGTACCGTTGTAACGCGCTTCGACGAAGAAGTGCGCGTCGGGCGTGCGCGTCTGTGGCACATTGGAGCCCCAGGCGATGATGTAGCCCGAGTTATACCAGTCGGCCGACTCCGGCACATCGGTCTGCTCGCCCCAGGTCTGCGGACTGGAGGGCGGCAGGTCGCAGTACCAATCGTAGAAAGACAGCATCGTGCCGCCGATCAGGCTGAGATAGCGCGCACCAGATGCGAAGGAAACCATCGACATCGCCGGGATGGGCGAGAAACCGACGACGCGGTCCGGGCCGAAGGTCTTGATCGTATGGACGTTGGCTGCGGCGATGATCTCCGTCACCTCCTCCCAGGTGGAGCGCACGAATCCGCCGCGCCCGCGCATCGCTTTGTAGGACGTCGCTGCGCTGGCATTGGTAGTGTCGAGAATCGAAGCCCAGGCCTCGACCGGCGCCAACGTCTTCCGCGCCTCACGCCAGGCCTTCACCAGCCGCCCACGCACCATCGGGTATTTGATGCGGCTCGCGCTGTACAGATACCAGCTATACGAGGCGCCGCGCGAGCAGCCGCGCGGCTCGTGGTTGGGCATGCCGGGACGCGTGCGCGGATAATCGGTCTGCTGCGTCTCCCAGGTTACGACACCGCTCTTGACGTAGATTTTCCAGCTACAAGAGCCGGTGCAGTTCACGCCGTGGGTAGAGCGCACGATCTTGTCGTGCTGCCAGCGCTGGCGGTAGCCCTCCTCCCACATGCGATCTTCGGCACGCAGTTCGCCGTGACCATCGGCAAACGTTCCGCGGCGCCGGGCAAGATAGGTCAGCCGGTCGAGGAAGTGACTCATTGCGTCGCCTTCTTTTCGGTTGGAGAGCGCACACGTGTGGCACGGCCGATCCGGCTGTCGAGCAGGCCAATGAGCGTCGCCAGCCAAGCAATGGCTGCGACCACCATGAAGCAGCGCGACAACGGCATCAGAAACGGCACATCCATGATCTGCGTCAGGCGGTACGTGCACACCGAATACATGCCTAGCGGGAACACGCCGCCCCAATAGAGCGGGTCGTAGCTGAAAGGCACGCCGCGGATCAGGTAGCGCCACACGCCGAGCACCAGCAGCATCGGGATCCACCAGGTACCGATGGCCCAGAAAGACAGCGTCATGCCCTCGAGGAAAGGCTTGAGCCCGGCAACGGTTGCGGACAGCTGCGAGTGCTGCAGCAGGGTCGCACCCGCCAACGTGCAGATCGCCACTGCGCCCATGTTGATCCAGTACGGCGGCGTCAGATCCGCCGGCGACATGCGCAAGAATGTGTAGCGAAAGAAGATCAGCGTCATCAACCACATGTACAGCGCACCGCCGCCAAGGCACAGAGCAAGCGCCGTAAACATCAGCGGCTGCTGCAGGCCGGCGAAGGCACCGGCGGCCAGCAACAGCACGGTCAGGATCGATACCGACTGCGTGGCAACGACGATGACCAGCCAGCCACCATTCAGGCCATCGGCCAGTCCGGGCTTGTCGTGCTGAACGGTGAGCACCGCTAGAACGCCATACGTCACCACGCCCCACAGCACGACCGCAAGGAGCCAGAAGAAGATGGCCGGACCCACGGACTGCATCTGCAACAACAATTGGTTGCCGAACACACCGCATGCAGCCACGGCGGTGAAAAACCCGACGGCGCGGCTATGGCTGGAGAGGTCGTCTACGAATGCTCGGGGGTAACGCAGGATTCGGGCGGAAGTTGCTACCGTCAAGCTCACGAAAAAAAACGCGTTGAGCCAGAACAGCAACCGCGGCGCCACGGGCACGCCATGCAGGCTGGTGGCGATGGCGACGATTCCGGTGGCCATCACCAGCGCGAAATAGGCCGGGTGCAGGGTCTTCAGTTCGTCCCGCCCACCTCGCTGGAAGCGAGGTTTCACGATGCAAACCGCACCCTGCAATGCCCATACCGCCGCTGACGCAGGCGATACCGGTCGGCTGCACACTCGGGGCCGCAGCAATCTCGTTCGCTGGATTTTCCGCTGGGCCTGCGAGTCATTGCTGTGCTTCGCCTCCCGAACGACACGCGAGGATAAACATGCGTTCGTGCTTTTGCTACCGTGATCGCCTCGGCGCCGTCCGTGCAATTGCGTAAGTGAGGCCAGCCCGCGCCGGAAAGCAGCACCTTCGTGTCGAGCGACGCGGAGGTTATCGCCTCAGTCCGTACCCAGCAGCGTCCCTGCGACCAACGAAGGACACATCACCGATAGCCAATGCCAAGAACGTAGTCTCGCAGCAGCGATTCTTCCTGCTCTACCTCGCTCATGAGGGCCTGCAGGGCGTCGCGCGCGTTGAGTACGCCAACCGGTCGGTCATCTTGATCGACGACGGGAACATGCAGAACGTTGCGCTCCTTCATGAGCGACCACACGCTCTTCAGAAGCTCCGGCGGACGGCAGTAGACGACGTCCCGCGTCATCACGGTAGCCACTGCCGCCGTACAGGCGCCGCCGAGACAGTGACCGATCCTTCGCACGACATCGGTCTTGCTCACGACCCCCACCATCGAACCTTCGGCGTTGCACGCGACCACCAGATTGATATGCCTGTCGTTCAGCAGCTGCGCTGCCTCCCTCAGAAACGCACTCTCAGGAATCGTTACCAGCCTCGTACGGGCGACATTGAGCACGTGATCTACGAACATCATCGACCTCCAAGGGCTGCTGCTCACCCTCGCAGAACGATACGCAGCACGGAAACGACTCCAAGCACGAGCAACGCCAGGCATCCGAACTGCACCGCCAGCACGGCGAACACTTTCACTCGGACAGCGTGTACGTAATCCTCGATAACCACCTGCAATCCGAGCGCCATATGCTGAAAGAGCGCGATCAGAAACAGGATCATCAGCACCGCGACCAGCGGCGATCTCAGCCACGCGACGAAATTCTCGTAGCCGCCTGCGCCGAGGGCGACCAGCGATGAGACCAACCATAACGTCAGCGGGATCAATGCCGCGGCCGTGACACGCTGTCTCCACCAGTGCGTAACGCCCGTCATCGCCGAGCCTAGACTGCGAGGGCGTTCCGGACTGGTGCGAGTGTGATAGGAAGGCATGGTTCACGCACCCAGACGCAGACCCGCAATCCAAGCGATCACAGTCAGCAACGCGCTCACGGCGAGCACCGCCCACCCGGAGGTGTAGATCGTCCGCAGCTCAAAGCCGTAACCCGCGTCCCAGACCAGATGACGAACACCGTTGCACAGATGAAAGAAGAGCGAGAAGGTCCACATGAAGGACAGTGCGAGCCCGAGCGGCGAGCCCAGCATGTCGGCGAACGCCGCATAGGAACGCGCTCCGTCCGCTGCAGCTACGATCCAGATGACGAAGAAGGGCGAGCCCACGCTCAACAGCACACCAGTCAAACGATGCGTGATCGACAGCACCGAGGTGAGCTGCGGCCGGTAGATCTGCAAGTTCGGTGACAAAGGACGCTCGCGTTGCATGCGATCAGCTCCGGCGCTCGATCAGCAACTTCTTGATCGACGCGATCGCCTTGCCCGGGTTCAGATGCTTCGGACAGGTGCGCGTGCAGTTGAGAATCGTGTGACATCGGTACAGCCGGAAAGGATCCTCGAGTTCGTCGAGACGTTCCCCAGTGGCCTCATCGCGGCTGTCGCTGAGCCAGCGCCAGGACTGCAGCAGTGCCGCCGGCCCAAGGAATCGCTGCGGATTCCACCAGTGACTCGGACATCCGGCCGTGCAGCAAAAGCACAGGATGCATTCGTAGTAGCCGTCCAGTCTGCGCCGCTCTTCGGGCAACTGCAGCCGTTCACGTTCGGGCGGCAGACTCTTCGTCTGCAGCCAGGGCTTCACGAGTGCGTACTGTGCAAACAGGTGCGAGAGGTCGGGTACGAGATCCTTGATGATTCGCAGGTTGTTAAGCGGATAGATTGTGGCCGGCTCGCGCGTGTCGGAGATGAATCGCGTACACGCGAGCCAGTTGGTCCCATCGATATTCATGGCGCAGGACCCGCAAACGCCTTCGCGGCACGAGCGGCGAAATGTCAGCGTCGGATCGATCTCGTTCTTGATCTTGATGAGTGCATCCAGAACCATCGGACCGCAGTCATCGAGATCTATCTCGAAGGTATCGATGCGAGGGTTGCGGCCAGCGTGCGGATCGAAGCGGTATATCGCAAACTTGCGCGTTCGCGTTGTGCCCACGGGGGCGGGCCAGGTCTTGCCTGTTTCGATCCGCGATTCAGGCGAGACGTTGAAGTTGCGGGGTACCGGGAATCGCCGCAGCAAGGTGCGGCGAGGTACGTCGTCTGAGGATCGAACCGGCATCGAGCCTGCTTCTCTCGTTCATTTCGCGAATACCGGTGCCAGGATAGGAACCTCCGCGGAGGCTTTCAACTTCGTAGATTCCACTCCGATCTCGCTTGCCAGCCCTCAGCGGACTTCGCGCCCTCTCTCATGCCTCATCACTTAGCGTGAAGACGGTGCACTCGCTCTCCAGCCCGCCTACTGCAGCAGCCGGATGTTGTTCAATCCTGAAAGGCCGAGATAGACCCCCACGGCCATGACCAACCCGGCAAACACGCGGGACAGCAGGTGCTTGCGGGTGGATAGGCGGGCGGCAAGGCGAGAACCGATGAGGCCGCCGCCGATTCCGCCGAGGATGAATATGCCGGCCAGATTCCAGTCGACCAAGCCCGCGAACGCGTAGCTGGCTGCGGTCGTCATGCCGAATGCCGCCACGGCCACCAGGGAAGATGTCACTGCCATGAGCACCGGCATGCCCGTGGCGAGGATGAGCGCGGGCACGATCAGGAA
>Ga0182738_1006863_pt1 | contig 11717 bp, 14 predicted proteins | sample eDN5th30CBELigMG_FD_128876 | JGI IMG/M metagenome (GOLD analysis project Ga0182738, IMG submission 128876) | Enriched Miracle-Growth compost microbial communities from Emeryville, California, USA - eDNA 5th pass 30_C BE-Lig MG (version 2)... ...
GATTTTTTTAAAGCTCAAAATTCACAAAGAGAGAAGTCATTTTCACCCTCAATAAAGCTTTTTGAAGAGAATAGCAATCATAGCGTTTTCAATTCTCAGAGAACACATTAAAAGATCAGGAAAACTCGAATCTTTGAGTGTAATAATAATCAAAATTTTCCCTGCTTTATTTGAACAGTTGACTCTATCAAGCTCATCTAAACATATTGGCAGCATTATAAACAACATCAATAGCAACAACGTACAAAAACAAGAGCATTTATCTTTAAATACATTCTCAAACTAGCGGAAAAAACTCCTATCCAAATAACACCAGAATAAAATACCAGAAGCTATTGATACAAAAAACATCTTCAGAATAAAATGGCAGATTCTGTCTCTCTTTCCAATAGACTCTCCAGCCTCTTTATGATCATTTGAACCTTTCTCGTCACCATGTTCCAGTTTATTGATGAATTGAAGAAGCAATCTCAGACGCTCAACGCGCTCAACAAGCCGCTTCATCTCATCTCTATCAGTCACATTTGGTACCTGATCCTCTATTCTCGAGATTTCATTTCTATATCTTATTTTACAAACATCTAATGTCCGATACTTTGTCTTCTCAAACTGTTCTTTCGCAAGAGCGGTTGCTTCTTCCTCTTTATTCTGTAAAAGCAGAGCCAGAATCCAATTCAAATAGGCTAAAGGTGATGAAGGATGAAGTTCTGTTGCTTCTTTATATATTTCAATAGCCTCATTATGTCTTCCCATGTTCGAAAGACAAGTTCCCCAGCCAATATACGCCTCATAGAGGTTTGGAGCTAAAGCAAGAACTCGTTTGTATTTGTAAATCGCTCGATGATATTTTCCTTGGCGACAGCAACAATGACCCCAGTAAAGATATTGATAAGCTAAATTAGAATTTTCTGAGAGTTTCCAGACACTGAGCAGCCTTGTGCAGCATGTAATTGCTTGTTGATAATGAGAATTTTGAATGAGATTGATAACGGCAGTGCGGTGTCGTTCGAATTCGAGAGTAATTTCCATCGTTTTCGTCAATATTGAAGAGTACTTTTGTGAATTAATTTAATTGAGGAGGGTCAAAAAGAATCGCTAGTGAAGGAAAAGAATTTATAATTTTATCCTTTAACGATTTATGCTTTGAGATAAAGTCTCCCGAAATTTTATATCATCCGAATCTCAAAGGTCTTTTTTTACAGTAATTCAAATTTGATATCATTAGAAAGGCCATGAGCTCTACTACAAACTCCAGCCATGATCCTCGAGAAAAGATAGGTCAGCAGATTTAACTTTCTTGGGGCTGATAAAAGGGATTGAACTTCCTTCAGATCAACGAAACAGCTGGCCCTTTGAATATATTCAAGAGATGATTGCACAATACACAACATCAAGAACAACTAATTTAAAGAGAATTTCTCAAGATACAAAGAAATAATTTCACAAAAAATCAGTCATCCCAATCTCAAAAAAACATATAAAGCCAGAGAGTTCTCAAGAAAATCTTCCATCAAAAGAGATACCATATCCTGCTCTCTTTTTGATTCATTCTTGTTCATCTCTTATTGCTCCCAAGTTTCACTTTATTAATGAATTGAAGAATCAATCTCAGACGCTCAACGCGCTCATTGAGCCGCTTCATCTCATTCACATCAGTTACTTCTGGCATTCGATCCTCTATCTTCAGAATCTCATTTTTATATCTCATTGTACAAAGATCCAATGTCCGGTACTTGGTTTTCTCAAACTGTTCTTTCGCAAGAGTGATCGCTTCTTCCTCTTTGTTCTGTAAAAGTAAAGCCAAAATCCAATTCAAAGCGGCAAAAGGGGATGAAGGATGAAGTTCTATTGCTTCTTTATATTTCTCGATTGCTTCGTCATATCTGCCCATATTTGAAAGACAAGTTCCCCAGCCGATATACGCCTCATAAAGGTCTGGAGCTAAAGCAATAGCTTGTCTGTATTTGGAGATTGCTTCTTGGTATTTTCCTTGATGACTGCAGCAATGACCCCAATACAAATATTGACGAGCAAAATAAGGTCTTTCTGAAGGTTTACAACGACTGAGCAATCTGGTGCAGCAAGCGATTGCTTGTTGGTAATGATAGTTTTGAATAAGACTGAGAATAGTATTGTGATATTGTTCGAATTCTGTTGAAGCTTCCATTAGCTTTAATAAATATTTTTGTCTATGTTAAATTCTTATTTTCCGAACGAAGTAATGAATAAGTTCAAAAGGATTATTGGAGATAATGAGAAAGAAAAGGAGATAAATCAACAGAGTCTGTTGGAAAAATTTCCCTTCTGTTCAATACAAAATATCAATAATGGGCCATTACCACAAAGAAAAGAATAGAATTTCTCAAAATACAAAATGAATAATTTCACATATCAGGATAACAAAATCCCAAAGACCTCACTTCGAAAACTATCACAAGAGAAAGACAAATTTTATCATCCTTTCGCCTTCATTCCTGCTCATCATCTCCCTGACTCAGCTTCACTTTATCAATGAATTGAAGAAGCGATCTGACACGCTCGAGCCGCTCAACAAGCAACTTCATCTCATCAGCATCTACGACATCTGGAAGTCGATCTTCTATTCTCAGAATTTCATTTTTATATCTCACTCTACAGATATCCAATGTTCGATATCTAGTTCCTTCAAACTTTTCTTTCGCAAAAGCAACAGCCTCTTCCTCTTTATTCTGTAAAAGCAACGCCAAGATCCAATTCAAATAAGCAAAAGGGAAGGAAGGTCGAAGTTTTATTGCTTCTTTATATTTCTCAATTGCTTCATCATACCTCCCTAGATTCGAAAGGCAGGTTCCCCAAGCATTGTAAGGTTCATAAGAGTCTGGGGTAATGGCAAGCACTCGGATATATTTCTCAATTGCTTCTTGATATTTCCCTTGCCGATAGCAACAATAGCCCCAGTTGAAATACTGGATGGCTAAAGAAGATTTTTCTGAGGGAGTGCAAAGGGTAAGAGATCGTTTACAGCATGTGATTGCTTGTTGATAATGATAGTTTTGAATGAGATCGATAACAGTACTGTGGTATCGGTCGGATTCTAGTGCGGTTTGCATTGAGATAGGATATTTTTTTGTCTGTATTGAGGGAAAATTTTATGAATTAATTAAAGAAATTAGAAGAAAAACTTTCAGAAAGACAGACAATCATTTCATGAAAACACAACAATAGTCACAACCCAAAATATACAAAGACCAAAAATAGCCCCAGAAGGCCAGAAAGAAGCCAATCCCTTTCGACAAAATTTCATCATCTTACCATCCTTCATCTGAGGCGTCAGATTCTTCGGTTGTGTCTTCTTCTGCAAATTTCTTGAGCTTCTCAGGGATCAACTCCAGTATCCATTGATACCCATCAATTCTCCCTTTCAAAAACTCTTTTTCCTCTTCGTTTCCCGCTTTAGCTAACCTCTCTTCAACTAAAGATAACTCTAGTTTATATCTCTCAAGAAGAAGGTCCTTCGACAAAACAGACTTCCTCAGCCCTTTTTCAATGCTTTCTTCCGCGTCTATATCCTCTTTCTTCCAATATAACACAAGACCCCAATTTAAATAACTCAAAGTGTAATTTGTGTTGATTTCTATTGCTCTCTTAAACTTCAATATCGCTTCATCGTATTTCCCAAGATTTGACAGGCAACAGCCCCAGTCGTTATACGACATGGCGAAACTCGGTCTGATAACTGTGGCTAAACTGTATTTCTTGATCGCTTTCCTAAACTTTCCTTGCATGTAGTCAAGATTTGCTGAATTATGATAACATTTTTCGTCTTGCTGTGCACTTAAGGCTCGAGCGTAGATAATGGTGCTTTGGCCGTATTCTTTGAGATCATAGTATCTGCCGCCTTTGAGAAAATAGCTGAATGAATCGATTCCTGGCTCTGACATATGGTGGATAAGAGAAAAAACTGGATAGCTAAATTAATTATAATTTGGCTTGCGAGTTTTACTGACGCACTTCTGATCAATTGGAAAATCAGTCAGGTTAATAAATCTGTCTTTCAAAATCAGAACTTTTTGTGAGCTTGTGATCAGATTGACTGCAAAAAAGAAAAAAAATATGACAATTAGTTTGAAACTAAAAGACTTTTCCAAAAAAAAAAACTTCAATCAAAATTTTATCTTAAAAAAGAGGTTTGGTTGATTCAATCTTTGATTTTAGATTTCAGTATTCAGCAAAGAAAAAGGTCTAGTTACAGATAGACCCTTTATATAATGAATTCTATATCGATAACTTTTGTTCAAAATGTTTTCATAGAAACATACTCTCATTGAAACTAGTAAGTGATATACTTCCAAGTAGACTGATCTGAGAGTAATTTTTCACATTAAAAATCAATTTTCATATCTCAAGGAAGTAAAAGCCAAGAAAAATTTCTCAAGGGTACTAACATCAAAAGAAGAAAGCATTCGCTTCACAAAAAGGGACGCTCTTCTCATTTATAAGGACCTGGATAAACCAAATTCTCTCCAGAATCTAGAACCTTCTCAACTTTCTTCGAAATCAACTCCAAAATCCAACGATATCCAGCTATTCTCCCTTCCAGATGCTTCTTTTCCTCTTCACTATTCGCCTTCTCTAACTTCCTTTCATCTGAAGACAACTCAAGTTCATACGCATTCACAATAATATCTTGATCTACTTGATTATGTCTCATCCCTTCTTCAACAATTTCCTCTGCCGCATCTTTCCGTTCCAGCCAAAACAAGATTAGGCCCCAATTTAACGAGGCAAGGCCATGTCCTGGATCGATATTCAATGCTTCTTTGAATTTGAATATTGCTTCATCATATCTCTTTAAATGAGATAAACAAAATCCCCAGGCGTTATAAGCAAGACAGAACTCAGGATCTATGTTAATTGTCAGGCGATATTTCTTGATGGCTTTGTGATAATCTCCTTTTCGATAGGAGACGGTTGCCAAGTCGTAACAGATCCCCGGATCATGCAATTTATTCAAGGAACGGGTCAATAAAACTGCCCTTTTGTCATGCTGTCCAGGAGGGACATTTTCTTCTTTCCTGAGATAGTATTCTGAGTCTCTTTCGAGATCTGACATGGAGATGGGACGAGTCAGATGATGGAAGAAATTAAGTTTTTTTTGAAGCTGCAGACTTCTGATTAAATTATTGAATGATAAGCGAGAAATAAACCTACATTCTTCGGGGAACCAAGGCAAAAATATGGGATGCTTCTTTGGAGAAAACACTGATTTATTTTCAATCTTGACCCAAAAGTCCTCCTTTCTTCTGAACGAAATGTAGTTTTTTTCAAACAAGTGAAAATTTTTCGATTTTTTTCAAGAAAAATTTTTTATGATTTTTTTGTAAAGAAAATATTTGAAGGGACGTTACTCCCAAAATCTGAGTCAACCAACCAAGTTTCATAAAGATAAAATCTCCCAATCCTTTTTCTTTTTGCCATCTTTATATTTTATGCGCCAACATCTGGAAGAACTATCTCCCAAAACTTGATTTTCAAAAAATGTTTGCGATCTGTAAAACGAAACAAACCAAAAGGTGAGACCCATAAACTTTTTTCTCAGGTCTCGAAACCAAAAACACCAACAACCCATTAGACTTTCAGGTATTTCCAGAAATCCATCAGAAAGTATTTTGAAGCAAATATATTACAAGAATATTTATTGGGTTTATATCTCAAAACATCTAGCAATTCAAATACATTTATGAATTCAATATAAAAGTTTTACAAGAGAAGCACATCCCAGAAAGCTTGATCTTCCAAAGAAGAACAAATATCCTTTTTCATTTTACTCAACTATCTCTCTTCGATAATCTTCCAAGGCTTTTTCCTTAAAGACATTCGGAATTAATGCCAACACCCTATTATATCCAACTATTCTCCAAAGCAAAAACTCTCTTTCCTCTTTATTACTTGCTTTCTCTAATTTTGCCTCCACAATCGATAGATCAAGCTTGTACACAGTCATAATAAGTTCCTCTTTCATTTCCGTCCTTTTGATCCCCTCTTCAATAATCTTCTCTGCCTCGTCTTTCTTTTTCTGCCAAAATAGAATAAGACCCCAGTTTAAATAAGCAAGCCCATAATTTGGATTGGTCTCTAATGCTTTCTTGAATTTCAATATTGCCTCGTCATATCTTCCAAGATGAGACAAACAAGATCCCCAGGCGCTATAAGTCTTTTCAGAATTCGGCTCTATGACTGCTGCAAGGCGATATTTCTTGATTGCTTTTTGATACTCGCCTTTTCGATAGTACATTGTGGCTAAATCGTAACTGATCTCCTTATCATGCACTAGATGTAAGCAACGATTGAATAAAACGATGCTTCTGGAGTATCGTTTGACCCTGTAGTCATCGAGTTCTTTGTCGAGATATCCTTCTATTTCCATTCGGAGGCTTACCATTGACTTGAAAAATGAACAAATTGGAGAGATTAATTAATGAGGATTTTTTATCAGTTTATGTCATTCTGATCAATTCGAAAGTCTTTATTATAAGGGGGAAAATAAACGGAAAATTCTTGTTAAATGAGTTGAAAAGAATCTGACGAATTTTGCTCCATATTCTGAAGCAAATTTCTCAAAAAAGAAACTCCAATTTTATTTTACGTAAACCTATCCAGAAGAAGAATCAAGATCCATTGACAAATCAACAGATTTTACACAACAACAAAACAAAATCATAATTTTTTCTCATATCCATTTTTCCCAACAAAAATCAGTCCCACCTCCCTTCCAAAAAGACATCTTCTCCTTCTCCCGAATGCCCTGTCTTTTCTAATTCTGTTTCAACGTCTTCCAACTCATCCATCTTCTTAGGAATAAGCTCCAAAATCCACTGATATCCACTTATTTGCTCCTTTAAATATGTTTTTACTTCTTCATTTGCCGCCTCAGCTAACCTCCCTTCAGCTAAGGATAACTGAAGTCCAAATCTTTCAATAATAGTCTCCTTACGCAGAGAAGAATTTTTAAGGGCTTCTTCAATGATTTGGGCTCCTTCAGCTTCTTCTTTCAGACAATACAAGCTCAATCCCCAATTTAAATAGGATTGAGTGTCTTCTGGGTCCACTCGACTGCTTTCTTGAATTTTTTATTGCTTCATTATATCTTCCAAGATTGAATGAACAACATCCAGACCCACTCAGAACCGGACTGGAATGGGGATTAATAGCTAGTGATATGGCGTAGTCCAATATTCTGGTCAACTGTAGCATCAGAAAATCCCTTTCGAGTTTGACGCATGGCAATAATCGCTTTGGCATATTCTTTCAGGTTAAAGAGCTCGTCTTCTTTGGAAAAATAATGCCGGGCGTCTGCTTCCAAGTCTGCCATGTCTCTGAAATAAAAGAAGCGAACTCAATTTTTAAAAATGATTAATGAGTTTAAGAAGTTCTGATCAATTTCAGTAAATAGCATTGAGTATCACTGTGATATTTCTAGTGATAATGTGACATCAAGAGCCCCGAGGGCAGAGAAATAATCCTTTATTTTTTTTTTGAAAGCAAAATTTCAGTCTCAAACCTTAAATATCTATTCTAAAATAATCATCGTAAAGTCTAAAAGAATATCAGGGCTTTTACATATCTTCATTTTACGATTGATAAATAAACAAAAAGGTATCTCCAAGAAGAAATCAAACTTTACAGCCCAGAAATCACATAAAAAAAAAACTTGATTTTTTCAATCTTCCAATCAGGCATCCTTCTCAAGCAACTTCTGAAAAAAATGTACTTGATTTTGAGGAAGAAAGAGAAAGTTATTCCTATATCTTCAGAACGACAACTCAAATCCTCTTCCCTTCAAATCAATTCACCAATCATTATTCTCAGAGTCCACTTTTTCCAATTCCTCCATTTTCTTAGAAACAAACTCCAAAATCCACTGATATCCATTTATCTGTTCCTTCAAAAGAGCCTTTGCCTCTTCATTTGTAGCCTCGGCTAACCTCTCTTCAGCTGAAGATAACTGAAGTTCATATCTTTCAATAATAGTCTCCTTACTCAGAGAAGATTTTTTAAGCGCTTCCTCAATGATTTGGGCTCCTTCAGCTTCTTCTTTCAGACAATACAAGCTCAATCCCCAGTTTAAATAGGATTGTGTGTATTTTGAGTCCACTTCTACTGCTTTCTTGAATTTCAGTATGGCCTCCTCATATTTTCCCAGAGTAAACCAACAAAAGCCAGATCCATTCCAAGCCTTCTCGGATTTTGGATTCATCGCAAGCGATATGGCATAATTTTTGACAGCTTTGAGGTACTCCCCTTTCATACAGTAGATCATTCCAATATTGAGGTAAATAACGTCATCAGAATCTCCATTGCGGGAAAGATGAGCAGAAAGAATCGCTCTGTCGTATTCTTTTTGATGAAAATATTCGCTTGATTTTGAGAAGTAACGATCAGTATCGAGTATAAAGTCTGCCATACCTCCCAAAGCAAAAGAAAACTCAATTAAAAAAAATTTTATATTTCTGAGTTGAAGCAGTTCTGATCTGAATTTGTAAAATTTCAAAGTTCATTAAAAAATTGCTTTGAAGGGATTTCTGAGATTTTCCTTTTTGGAAAAAGGAGAATTCCGTCAAATCCAAAACAGATACAAGCTTTTTAAATATTTCGTATTTCAATATAAAGATATGCCGGAGACCTCAAAGAACGCACAAAAAATCTTTTTCAAAAAACAACTTGTTTCCAATATCATTGCCTCAAGGATTCAAATATAGTCCCAAAATGAAATGTTTGAGTCAAAACATTCCTGATAAACACTTTTTCCCTCTCTGTTCAACCATATCTATCGTCATTCCAATGATTATTGATTTTCTTCATCTTCGAATAAGCCTTCCTCTTCTTCCTTAAATATCTTTTCAATCAACTCCAACATCCAATGATATCCAACTATTCTCCCCTCCAAAAACCTTCTTTCCTCTTCATTACTTGCTTTCTCTAATCTCCCTTCAACCGAAGATAACTCCATCTTATATAAAGAAACAAGCACATCCTGAGGAAAATCCGCCTTTTCAAGGCCTTCTCTGATAAGCTCCTCTGCTTCAAGCTTCTTTTGCTGCCAAAACAATACAAGACTCCAGTTCAGATAAGCAAGCCCGTAATTCGGATCAACCTCCAATGATTTCTTGAATTTTAAGATTGCCTCGTCATATCTTCCAAGGTGAGACAAACAAGACCCCCATGCGTTGTAAGTCCTCTGAGAATTCGGCTTGACGATGGCTGCAAGTCCGTACTTCTTTATTGCTTTATGGTAATCTCCATTCCGGTAGTCAAGTGTGGCTAAACCGTAGGAGACAGTAATGTCATGAGATTTGTGAGAGGCTCGGTTATAGAGCACAATGCATTTGGCATATTGTTTTGAAGCGTACACAGCAGATTCTTTTCTGAAATACTCTCTTCTGTCCTCTGCACGATTTGTCATTGTGATTAGATTAATAATTTTATTATTGAGTTTAAACTGTTCTGATCAATTGTAAAAATCATCATAATGAATCGGCCTGAAGAACTTTCAGTTTGCAGAACCTCAAAATTCTTGAAAGAAAAGAGAGTACATGTCAAAGTGAGAAAAGGATATGAAAAGACACTTTCGCTTAGATATTCAATCAAACTCAGAGAGCAAAGTTATATTATTCATGTTGATAACCGTTATACCCACATACCATAGTAAAAGATTTTACAGTGAAAAAAGTTGCGAGGTCCTTTATTTCTCAAAATCTCTTTAGATTCAACTAGAATTCTTCTTCATATTCAGATTCCTTTAAAGTTTTCTCCATAAAAATCTTTTCAACTAACTCCAGCATCCAGTTATACCCAACTATTCTCCCTTCCAAAAACTTTCTTTCTTCTTCATTACTTGCTTTCTCTAATCGTCCTTCAACCGAAGATAACTCCATCTTATATAAAGAAACAAGCACATCCTGAGGAAAATCCTTCTTTTCAAGTCCTTCCCTAATAATCTCCTCTGCTTCAAGTTTCTTTTCCTGCCAAAACAACACAAGACCCCAGTTCAAATAAGCAAGCTCGTAGTTCGAGTCAATCTCTAATGTTTTTTGGAATTTTAAGATTGCCTCATCGTATCTTCCAAGATGAGACAAACAAGATCCCCATGCATTATAGATCTGCTGAAATTTGGGATCGATGATGGCTGCAAGTCTGTATTTCTTTATTGCTTTGTGATAATCTCCTATCCGATAGTAACTGGTTGCCAAATTGTAGCATGTGCTCTTTTCATGCGCTCTATTGAGGGCACGGATAAACAAAACAATGCTTTTGGGATATTGCTTTGAAACGTACGCTTCATATTCTTTTCTATGATATTCTCTTTTGTCTCTTGCGTGACTTGACATCGCTTTGGGAAAAAAAGAGAAGATTGTGAAATTAATAATTTTTTATATTGCATTCTGATTAATTGAAAAATCTTATAATAAGAAGAGTTTCTTGTTGAATTTATTGAAAAGAATCTGGAAAAGTTTTATTCAAAAGAAAATGCCCTCTCGTTGTCTCATATTTTGAAGCAAATTTTCGCCAAAAAAGATAGCTTTTTCTACACTGACTTTTCTTGTGAATCAACAAGATCCTTTTATGAACAACAAAGATTTTCTTCCCTATAAATTACAAAAGATTAGAATATTTCTTTTCAATACATCTTCATCCAAAACCAGTTTCACATAACACCCTTCGCTCTCACTCTAGCAGAGAAAAAAAACCTTCTCCCTTTCCCTTTCCCTTCACCTTCAATCATCCATCTCAAATTCTCGCACGCACAATCAAAAAAGATCCCATTCGTCCTCCATTTTCTGAGGAATCAACTCCAACATCCAACGATATCCCAGTATTTGCTCCTTTAAACGCGCTTTATCCTCTTCATTAGCTGCTTTAGCTAATCTCTTCTCAGTCAAAGACAACTCAGATTCATATCTTTCAACGATAACTCCCTTACTTAAACTCGAATTTTTCAGCGCCTTTTCAACAATTTCCTTTGCCTCAGCTTCCTCTTTCTTCCAATACAAAACAAGCCCCCAATTTAAAAAGCCTTGAGTGTATTTTTTGTCCACTTCGACTGCTTTCTTGAATTTCAATATTGCCTCATCATATCTTCCAAGATTCAACAAGCAAAATCCCCAGCCATTAAAAGATCTACAGAAATCTGGCTTAATCGCGAGAGAAATAGCGTAGTTTCTGGCAGCTTTGAGGTAATGTCCTTTCATATAATAGCTGATTGCTAGATTGTGAAAAGTATTCTCGTCACATTTTCCACTTAAGGAAAGAGTGAATAAAACAATAGCTTTGTCATAGTCTTCACGGTCAAAATACATGTTTCCTTTGAAAAAACAGTCGGATGCATGGAACGAACGATCTGCCATATGTCTGACAAAACTAAATTAATTGATGAATTTTTCTATCGATTTATTTCGTTCTGATCAATTCAGAAGTTTGAATTGATTATTTTCGAAGGAAAGTCTGCTGAAATTCTCGTTGAAGGCTTTGAGTCAAAAGGTCTTCGATATAACTGTGCATTCTGAATGGTATCCTAGAAGGAACAAATTCTCAGGTCATGTTTTTGAACAAGAAAATTTTCTCAGGGAGACTCTTGCTTTGAGAAAAAGATAGTTTTACATAAAAGAAAATTCATTAAAAAATACTTCAGACAAAGACTTTTAATGGAGTGAGGAAATCTTATATTTCCCGAGATCATA
>Ga0182738_1006864_pt1 | contig 11717 bp, 9 predicted proteins | sample eDN5th30CBELigMG_FD_128876 | JGI IMG/M metagenome (GOLD analysis project Ga0182738, IMG submission 128876) | Enriched Miracle-Growth compost microbial communities from Emeryville, California, USA - eDNA 5th pass 30_C BE-Lig MG (version 2)... ...
CCGGGCGACTGCTCGCCGTCGCGCAGCGTGGTGTCGAAAATGACGACGCGGTCCTTGGGGGACGCGGAAGCGGTGGTCTCGGACATGGAATTCTGGTCCCTGAGCTCGCCGGGCCGGCTCGACGCGGCCCGAAAATCCGGTGGGGTTTCGCGGATCATCCCCTGAGAGCCCGCCCGGCGCGTCACTGGCGCAGGAGCGGTCGGCGCTCAGGGGCGGCTAAGGAGCAGGGTAAGAAGCGCGAGGCCGTCCGTGCCCAGCGCCTGGCGCAGGCCGATCGCCGAAGATTTTCCAATCGCGACCGTCATCGGGCGAACCCGTCGAACCTCTAAGTGCCGCCGGTCTGGCGGACGCGGCGTCGCCAAAGCGTAAACCGCCGGCGCGGACCCGTCCTGCCGACCCTGTCACCTCTCCCATATTTGCCCCCCATGCGCAAGATCGAGTCCGGACGGACGGGGCGAGACGTGCGATTCTCCGGTGCGGGCGGCGCGGGCTTCTGATTCGGGGTTCGGGGGAAGCGAGGAGACATGCTCGGACGAACGCTGCGGCGGGCGCCCATCCTGGCGCTGCTCACTCATTGTCTTGCGACGGCGGCGCAGGCCGCCACCCAGCCGGCGCCGATCGAACTCCCGCCCCCCGAAGGGGACGAGACCACGGCGCCCGGCGGGGCGGCGGGCGCCGAGGCGGACGCGGAGAGTTCCGCGCCCGCGGTCATCACCATGCCGGACCCCGTCCGGTCCGAAGACGAGGCACCAGCCGGGCCGGATGCAACAGCCCCCGCGGACCAGCGCGCCGCCTCCCCGGCCCCGACCACCGAGCCAGCCGCCTCCACGACGGCCCTCCCCGCCCCGGCCGAGGCCGCAATCGGCGTGGCGCCGCTGCCGGCGGCGTGCATGGCACTGGCGGAAGCGATGCCTGGCCCCGGGACGACGAACGGCGAAGCTGCCGAGGTTTCGGCCGGCGAAGCGGCGGCCGGAGCCCCCGGCTCCGCGCCTTCCGAAGCGGACGGCGCGGCGGAGGCCGAGGATCCGCGGCTCGTTCTTTATTGCGGCCTGCTGCGCGATCTTGCAGCGGCGATCGACGCCTATGCCGCGGCTCGCGCCGAACTCGCAGCCCTCGAACCGGCGACGCAGGTGCGGCTCGACGAGATCGAGCTCCACATCGCGGACCTCCGCACCGAGCGACAGGCGGCTGTCGAGGCCGGCAACCAGGCCCGCGCCGCCGAACTCGCGACGGAAATCTCGGAGGAGATGGCCGAGCACGAGCGGCTGAGCGCACTGAGCGAGGATCGCCGCGTTGCGGAGATGGCTGTGCTGGCGGCGGCAGAGGCGCTCGACGATGTCCTTGCCGAGGCCGCTCGCGCCGAGTTGCCGCCGGCGGTCGCCATCGCGCCGGGCGGCGGGGCCTGATCGTGGCGGCGTAAGAAAGCCCGGCGCGAGGGCAGCCGCGCCGGGCTTTAATATCAGGCGGAATTCGGCAACCCGGCGGGCCGCCGCTACGCTCAGTTGCGCGAGCGGTCGACCAGCGCCTTCTGCTTGATCCACGGCATCATGCCGCGGAGCTTGGCGCCGACGTCCTCGATCTGGTGGGCGTCGTTGAGGCGGCGCGTCGCCTTGAAACTCGGCATGCCCGCCTTCACCTCGAGCATCCAGTCGCGCGTGAAGCGGCCGGTCTGGATGTCGGCCAGAACGCGCTTCATCTCGGCCTTGGTCTCGGGCGTAACGATGCGCGGGCCGGTGACGTACTCGCCGTATTCGGCCGTGTTCGAGATCGAGTAGTTCATGTTGGCGATGCCGCCCTCGTAGATGAGGTCGACGATCAGCTTCACCTCGTGCAGACACTCGAAATAGGCCATTTCCGGCGCGTAACCGGCCTCGACCAGGGTCTCGAAGCCGTTGCGGATCAGCTCGACGAGGCCGCCGCAGAGCACGGCCTGCTCGCCGAACAGATCCGTCTCGCACTCCTCGCGGAACGTCGTCTCGATGACGCCCGAGCGGCCGCCGCCGATCGCGGAGGCGTAGGAAAGCGCGATCTCCTTGGCGTTGCCGGTGGCGTCCTGCGCCACCGCGATGAGGCACGGCACGCCGCCGCCCTTCTGGTACTCGCCGCGGACGGTATGGCCGGGACCCTTCGGCGCGATCATGATCACGTCGACTGTAGGCTTCGGCTCGATCAGGTTGAAGTGGATGTTGAGCCCGTGGGCGAAGGCGAGCGCCGCGCCGTCGCGGATGTTCGGGGCGATGTCCTGCCTGTAGATGTCTGCCTGCAACTCGTCCGGCGTCAGGATCATCAGCACGTCGGCCCATTTCGCCGCATCGGCCACAGTCATCACCTGAAGGCCGGCGCCCTCGGCCTTCTTGGCCGAGGTCGAGCCGCCGCGCAGCGCGACGGCGACATTGGCGACGCCGGAATCCTTGAGGTTCAGCGCGTGCGCGTGACCCTGGCTGCCATAGCCGACAATGGCGACCTTCTTTCCCTTGATGAGACCCAAGTCGGCATCGGCATCGTAATAGACGCGCATCCCTATCCCCTGTGCTGATCGGTGAACGAAGCCGCAAATTCGCGGCCGATGGTTGGAAAAGGCCGGGCGGGTTCTAGCGCCCGCCGGGTTCGTCTGCAAATGGCCCGGTCACGAGGCGACCGGAACGCCCAGAAGCGCCGCGAGCCGGCCGCGGACTTCGGCGAGCAGCGCGGGCGGGGCGACCTCAATGCGGCGGAACATGCGCCCGGCACAATCCACGACTCGAACCTGGTCCACGAGGATCACGCCTTTCGTGAGCATGCCTTCTTCGAGCGGAACCTCGAGCGCCCACCCGCGAGCCCGGGTGGTCGTCGGACAGACGGCGGCGCGGCCCGTCAGTTCCGCGAACGCTCGGGTTCACCCCCGCAATCCCGTTACATCCCCGCGCTGCCGCGCGACAACGCCGCGAGGCCGGTGCGGGCGACCTCGACGAGGCCGATCGTGTGCATCAGCTTGACGAAGCGGTCGATCTCGGAGGGCGCGCCGCTCATCTCGAATACGAAGCTCTCGAGCGTCGCGTCCACCGTCCGCGCGCCGAAGGCCTGCGCGAGCCGCATCGCCTCGACCCGGTGGTCGCCGCGGCCGGCGACCTTCACCAGCGCCAGCTCGCGCTCGAGCGCATCGCCGCTGGCGGTGAGGTCGACGACCCGGTGAACGGGCACGAGCCGGCCCAACTGATGGCGGATCTGCTCGATCACCATCGGCGTGCCTGTGGTCACGATGGTGATGCGCGAGAGGTGCTTTTCGTGCTCGACCTCGGAGACGGTGAGCGACTCGATATTGTAGCCGCGGCCGGAGAACAGGCCGATGACCCGGGCGAGGACGCCGGGCTCGTTGTCGACCAGCACCGACAGCGTGTGCGTCTCCACGGTGTTGTCGACCGTGGCGAGGAAATAGACCGACTGGCTCTGGCCGGGTGTGTTCATGGCGTTCATTTCGTTTCCTCGGTTCGACTTCTAGGGCCAGCGGTCCTGTTCGGTGTCGTCCCCGGCGAGCGCCGCCCTGCGGCGCGAGGGAAGGGGACCCAATGGCCGATGTTCAAGAGTAAGGCGGAGCGACTTCATCCCAATGCGGGTTCGACCGCTCGATCAGCTTGATCTTCCATTCCCGGTTCCAGCCCTTTAGCTGCTTCTCCCGGGCGATCGCATCGTCAATTTGGTCGAACTGCTCGAAGTGGACGAGACGATTCACCCTGTACGTCCGCGTAAACCCTGGCACCGCTAGCGACCGATGCTGATCGAGCCTGCGAGCGAGATAGCGCGTGACGCCGACGTAGAGCGTACCTCGCATTCGGCTGGCCAGAACGTAGACGGCATACCCCACAGCGGCCCCCACCTGCGCGAGGTGCTATTGGGTCCCCTTCCCTCGCGAGGCTCGCGCCTCGCTCGCCGGGGACGACAGTGCCCTTTTGCTAGCTCCCACTCTTCCCCTCACACCAGCATCTTGCCCTCTTCCCCGATCGCGTTCTCGATCTCCTCGTCGGAAACCTCCTCGCCGAGCAGCATCTCGTTGTGCGCCTTGCCGGAGGGGATCATCGGGAAGCAGTTGGCGAGGTTGGCGACGCGGCAGTCGAACAGGACCGGGCGTTTCACCGAGATCATCTCGCTGATGGCGTCGTCGAGTTCGGCGGGCTTCTCGGCACGGATGCCGACAGCGCCATAGGCCTCGGCCAGCTTCACGAAATCCGGCAGCGCCTCGGTGTAGCTGTGCGACAGGCGGTTGCCGTGCAGCAGCTGCTGCCACTGGCGCACCATGCCCATGTACTGGTTGTTGAGAATGAAGATCTTGACCGGCAGTTCGTACTGCACCGCGGTCGACATCTCCTGCATCGTCATCAGCACCGAGGCGTCGCCGGCGATGTCGATGACGAGGCTGTCGGGGTGGGCGACCTGGATGCCGACGGCGGCCGGCAGGCCATAGCCCATCGTGCCCGCCCCGCCGGAGGTCATCCAGCGGTTCGGCTCCTCGAAGTGGTAGAACTGCGCCGCCCACATCTGATGCTGGCCGACCTCGGTCGAGATATAGGTGTCCCGGCCCTTGGTCAGCGCATAGAGCCGCTCGATCGCGTATTGCGGCATGATGACGTCGTCGCGCCGCCTGTAGGCTAGCGACTTGCGCCCGCGCCATTTGTCGATCTGCGCCTTCCAGTCCTTCAGCGCGGCCTTGTCGACCTGCACGGCCTGGGTGCGCCAGACCCGGATCAGGTCCTCGAGCACATAGGCGACGTCGCCGACGATCGGCACGTCGACGCGGATGTTCTTGTTGATCGAGGAGGGGTCGATGTCGATGTGAATCTTCTTCGAGCCCGGCGAGAAGGCGTCGGTGCGGCCGGTGATGCGGTCGTCGAAGCGCGCGCCGATGTTCAGCATGACGTCGCAGTCATGCATCGCCATGTTGGCCTCGTAGGTGCCGTGCATGCCGAGCATGCCGAGCCAACTTTCGCCGGACGCCGGATAGACGCCGAGGCCGAGCAGCGTCGAGGTGATGGGAAAGCCGGTGAGCCGCACGAACTCGCGCAGCAGGCGGGTCGCCGCCGGGCCTGAATTGACGACGCCGCCGCCCGAGTAGATGACCGGGCGCTTGGCGTTCGCGAGCAGCGCCACCGCCTCGCGGATCGCCGCCTCGTCGCCCTTCACGCGCGGATTGTAGGCGCGCGGCGGCCCCTCCTTCGGGCCCTCATAGAGGCCGGTCTGAAACTGGATGTCCTTGGGGACGTCGACAAGCACCGGGCCGGGGCGGCCGTGGGTGGCGATCCAGAACGCCTCGTGCAGGATGCGCGGCAGGTCCTCGATCCGCTTCACCAGATAATTGTGCTTGGTGCAGGGACGGGTGATGCCGACGGTGTCCGCCTCCTGGAAGGCGTCGTTGCCGATGAGATGGGTGGCGACCTGGCCGGTGATGACGACGAGCGGGACCGAGTCCATGAGCGCGTCGACCAGCGGCGTCACCATGTTGGTGGCGCCGGGGCCGCTGGTGACCAGCACCACGCCCGGCTTGCCGGTCGAGCGGGCATAGCCCTCGGCGGCGTGGCCGGCGCCCTGCTCGTGGCGGACGAGAATATGGGTGATCCGGTCCTGCTGGATCAGCTCGTCGTAGATCGGCAGCACGGCGCCGCCGGGATAGCCGAAGACATGGCTGACGCCGTTGTCCGCCAGCGCCTGCAGCACCATCTCGGCGCCGGTCATCTGTCTCGCCATCTCGCCTCTCCTTCCCGCGCCCGTCCGGCGCGTCCCGCGCCGGCTTCGTGTTTTGGGGAAGGCCGGCGCTTCAGACAACAAAAAAGGGCCGCTCGGGCCCTTTGCATGCGCGCCACCGATCGCAACGGCCGATCAAGCCGTTCCGGCAGCGCGCTCCATTACTACGAGGCTGAACTTGCCCGGCATCGGACAGAATTCTCCAAACAACGTGCCCGACATATGCGCCATCCCGCCGAAGCGGTCAACGACGATATTGCACCGCCTCAGCGCATCAGGCGGATGTTGAAATCCGCCGTGCCGAGCGCCTGCCAGCCGCGCACCCAGAACAGGATATAGGCCTCGAGCCCGCGCGCGCCGGTGATGTCGCCGAAATCGACGATGCTCTGCCAGCCGAACCAATCCCTCAGGATCTCGGCCACCCGCGCCTTGGCCGCGGCATCGTTGCCCGCGACGAACACGTCGTGCTCGCCCGGCACGCGCGCGGGGTCCACCATGACCGCGCAGGTCACGGTATTGAGGCTCTTCACCACGCGGGTCTGGGGCAGCGCGCGTTGCAGCCGCTCGCCGAGCGAATCATTGCCGGGAAACAGCAAGCGCGGCGGCATGCCCTGGCTGAAATCGAGGGGGTTGGAGACGTCGACCAGAATCTTGCCCGCAAGATTGGCCGGCCCCGCGGCGGCGGCGACCTCCATCACCGCCCGCCCGGCGGTGCAGTTGAAGACGAGTTCGCCATGGGCGGCCGCTGCGGCGAAGGTGCCGTGCTTCGCGCCGTGCCCGGCCTGGCGCGTCCAGGCCTCCGCCGCCTCGTTGGTGGGCGAGCGGGCGCCCAGCATCACGTCATGGCCGAGCGATACCAGCTTCGATCCGATCGTCCGGCCGACCTCACCCGTCCCGAGCACCCCGATGCGCATGGCTCCCTCCCCTTTCGCGACGACGCCGGTACTCCTCGCTCAGCGACGTACCGCAAAGCGAAGATAGGTCGTGCCGTTGGCGAAGGCGCGCTGTTCGAGCCGTTCGAGCTTGAGCGTTTCGGTCAGGTCCGGAAACATCCGCAGCCCGCGGCCGACCAGCACCGGCACGATATACACCGAGACCTCGTCCACGAGCCCCTGGCGCAGGAAGGTCGCGGCAAGCGTGGGCCCGGAGACGGAAACGTCGCGCGCGGTCTCGGCCTTGAGCCTCGCCATTTCGTCCAGACCGAGCCCGCGGACGAGGCGCGTCCGCCGGGTCGTGACCTCGGGAAGCGTGCGGGAGACGACGATCTTGTCGTTGCGCTGCCAGACGGCGGCGAAATCCCGTTCGGCTTGCGAGACGTTCGGATCCGCGTCGAGCGTGTCCCAGACCGCCATCATCTCGTACATGCGCCGGCCATAGATCGAGACGCCGACCTTTTCCTCCTCGCCTTGCGCGAAGCGGTGCACCTCCTGGTCGATCTGCCCCCACTCGAAGCGGCCCTTGTCGTCGGTCACGAAGCCGTCGAGCGAAGCCATCATCCCGAAAATCAGTCGGCCCAACCCGTCCTCCCCCGGCGAATAGGTGGACTGTGACCGGAAAGCCCTGACGTGAAAAGGGCCGCCGGATCGCTCCGGCGGCCCCTTCTTTCCCGTGAACGCGGCGCCCTACTCGGCGGCCGGCTCCGACAAGTCCGCGAGCATCGCGTCCGCCTCGGAGGCGCCCGAGCTGCGCTGCCGCTCCTCGAGGATCATCTCGTCGCGACGGTTGGCGACTTGGCGGATGCGAGCCATGGTACCGCCCGTGCCCGCCGGGATGAGCCGGCCGACGATGACGTTCTCCTTGAGGCCGTCGAGCGGGTCGACCTTGCCGTTGACCGCGGCTTCGGTAAGGACGCGCGTGGTCTCCTGGAACGAAGCGGCCGAGAAGAACGACCGGGTCTGCAGGCTCGCCTTGGTGATGCCGAGCAGCACCGGGTTGCCGGTGGCCGGCTTCTTGCCGTCGGCGATCGCCTTCTCGTTCATAGCGTCGAAGTCGATCCGGTCGACCTGCTCGCCCTGGAACATCTCGGTCTCGCCGCCGTCGACGATCTCGACCTTCTGCAGCATCTGGCGAACGATCACCTCGATGTGCTTGTCGTTGATCGTCACGCCCTGAAGCCGATAGACCTCCTGGATCTCGTTGACGAGATAGGCCGCGAGAGCCTCCACGCCCTTGATCGCCAGAATGTCGTGCGGCGCCGGGTTGCCGTCGACGATGTAGTCGCCCTTCTCGACGGTGTCGCCTTCCTGCAGGTGGAAGTGCTTGCCCTTCGGGATGAGGTACTCGATCTGCTCCAGGCTCTCGTCGAGCGGCTCGATGATGACGCGCCGCTTGTTCTTGTAGTCGCGCCCGAAGCGGATCGTGCCGTCGATCTCGGCGATGATCGCGTGGTCCTTCGGCCGCCGCGCCTCGAACAGCTCCGCCACCCGCGGCAGACCGCCGGTGATGTCGCGCGTCTTGGCGCTTTCGAGCGGGATGCGCGCGAGCACGTCGCCGGCGTGGACGGTATCCCCCGGCGAGACCGAGAGGATGGAGTCGACCGAGAGCTGGTAGCGGGCGTCGCCGCCCTTCGCCAGCTTCAGCACCTTGCCGTTGGCGTCCTTCAGCACGATCGCCGGCCTCAGGTCGCTGTTGCGGCTGGAGCCGCGCCAGTCCGTCACGACACGCTTGGTGATGCCCGTGGCCTCGTCCGTCGTCTCGGAGACCGAGGCGCCCTCGACGAGGTCCTCGAACGAGACCACGCCCGCGACCTCGGTCAGCACCGGACGGGTGTAGGGGTCCCACTCCGCGATGCGCTGGCCGCGCTTCACCGTGTCGCCCTCGTCGACATGGAGCCGGGCGCCGTAGGTGATGCGGTTCACCGCACGCTCGTTGCCCGCCGCGTCGACGATGATCACGGCCATGTTGCGGCCCATGGCGATCAGCTTGCCGTCCGAATCCCGCACCACGTTGCGGTTGCGGATGCGGATCGTGCCCTCGAAGTTCGACTCCAGGAACGAGGAGTCGACCAGCTGCGCCGCGCCGCCGATGTGGAACGTGCGCATCGTCAGCTGCGTGCCGGGCTCGCCGATCGACTGCGCCGCGATGACGCCGACCGCCTCGCCCATGTTCACGGGCGTGCCGCGGGCGAGGTCGCGCCCGTAGCACTTGGCGCAGACGGCGATCTTGGTCTCGCAGACCAGCACCGACCGGATCTTCACCGACTGGATGCCCGCCTTCTCGATCCGCTCGACCTCGCGCTCCTCGATCAGCTCGCCGGCCGGGACGATGACCTCGCCCGTGAGCGGCGCGGTCACGTCCTCCGCCGCAGTGCGGCCGAGAATGCGCTGACCGAGCGTCGCGACGACCTGGCCGGAATCGACGACGGCCTGGACCCGGAGGCCCTGCGTCGTGCCGCAGTCCACCTCGGTAATGATGCAGTCCTGCGCCACGTCGACGAGACGACGCGTCAGATAGCCGGAGTTGGCCGTCTTCAGCGCGGTGTCGGCGAGACCCTTGCGGGCGCCGTGCGTCGAGTTGAAGTACTCGAGCACGGTGAGGCCTTCCTTGAAGTTCGAGATGATCGGCGTCTCGATGATCTCGCCCGAGGGCTTGGTCATGAGGCCGCGCATCGCGCCCAGCTGCCGCATCTGTGCCGGCGAACCGCGCGCCGAGGAGTGCGACATCATGTAGATCGAGTTCATCGGCTTCTGACGGCCGTTCTCGTCCTTCTGCACCGACGACAGGCGCGTCATCATCTCCGCGGCAAGGCGGTCCGAGCACTTGCCCCAGGCGTCGACGACCTTGTTGTACTTCTCGCCCTGGGTGATCAGGCCGTCATTGTACTGCTGCTCGTAGTCGGCCACGAGCTGACGCGTCTCCTCGACGATCGTCCACTTGTTGTCGGGAACGACCATGTCGTCCTTGCCGAACGAGATGCCGGCCTTGCACGCCTGGGTGAAGCCCAGCTGCATGATGCGGTCGCAGAAGATCACCGTCTCCTTCTGACCGCAGTGGCGATAGACCACGTCGATCATGTTGGAGATCTGCTTCTTCGTCATCAGCTGGTTGCAGATGTCGAAGGGCACGTTGTGGTTCTTCGGCAGCAGCTCGCCGATCATGAGGCGCCCGGGGGTCGTCTCGTAGATCTTGGAAACGGGCTTGCCTTCCGCGTCCACGGTCTTGTAGCGGCCGCGGATCTTGGTGTGCAGCGTCACGGTCTTGGTGTCGAGCGCGTGCTGCAACTCGCCCATGTTGCCGAACACCATGCCCTCGCCGGGCTCGCCGTCGGCCATGATCGAGAGATAGTAAAGGCCGAGCACGATGTCCTGCGAGGGCACGATGATCGGCGCGCCGTTCGCGGGGTGCAGGATGTTGTTGGTCGACATCATCAGCACGCGCGCTTCGAGCTGCGCCTCGAGGCTCAGCGGCACGTGCACGGCCATCTGGTCGCCGTCGAAGTCGGCGTTGAACGCGGCGCAGACCAGCGGATGCAACTGGATCGCCTTGCCCTCGATCAGCACCGGCTCGAAGGCCTGGATGCCGAGCCGGTGCAGCGTCGGCGCCCGGTTCAGCATGACCGGGTGCTCGCGGATCACCTCGTCGAGGATGTCCCACACCTCGGGACGCTCCTTCTCGACGAGCTTCTTCGCCTGCTTCACCGTCGACGAATAGCCCTTGGCGTCGAGCCGCGAGTAGATGAACGGCTTGAACAGCTCGAGCGCCATCTTCTTCGGCAGGCCGCACTGGTGCAGCTTGAGCTCCGGGCCGACCACGATGACCGAGCGGCCCGAGTAGTCGACGCGCTTGCCGAGCAGGTTCTGGCGGAACCTGCCCTGCTTGCCCTTCAGCATGTCCGAGAGCGACTTCAGCGGGCGCTTGTTGGCGCCCGTGATGACGCGGCCGCGCCGGCCGTTGTCGAACAGCGCGTCGACCGCCTCCTGAAGCATGCGCTTCTCGTTGCGGATGATGATGTCCGGCGCGCGTAGCTCGATCAGCCGCTTCAGGCGGTTGTTGCGGTTGATGACGCGGCGGTAGAGGTCGTTGAGGTCGGAGGTGGCGAACCGGCCGCCGTCGAGCGGCACCAGAGGCCGGAGGTCCGGCGGGATCACCGGGATCACCGACATGATCATCCACTCGGGCTTGTTGCCCGAGTCGATGAACGCCTCGATGATCTTCAGCCGCTTGCCGAGCTTCTTCGGCTTGAGGTCGCCGGTCGCCTCCGCGATCTCGACGCGCAGGTCGTCGCGCAGCTTCTCGAGGTTCAGCCCGATCAGCAGCTCGCGGATCGCCTCCGCGCCGATCATGGCGGTGAAGCTGTCGTCGCCGTACTCCTCCTGCGCGCGGAGATACTCCTCCTCGGTCAGAAGCTGATGCAGCTTCAGCGGGGTGAGGCCCGGCTCGATGACGCAGTAGTTCTCGAAATAGAGAATGCGCTCGAGATCCTTGAGCGTCATGTCGAGCAGCAGGCCGATCCGGCTCGGCAGCGACTTCAGGAACCAGATATGCGCGACAGGCGCGGCGAGCTCGATATGGCCCATGCGCTCGCGGCGCACGCGGCTGAGCGTCACCTCGACGCCGCACTTCTCGCAGATCACGCCCTTGTACTTCATGCGCTTGTACTTACCGCACAAGCACTCATAGTCCTTGATAGGCCCGAAAATGCGCGCGCAGAACAGGCCATCACGCTCGGGCTTGAACGTGCGGTAATTGATGGTTTCCGGCTTCTTGATCTCGCCATACGACCAGGACAGGATCTTCTCCGGGCTGGCGATGGAGATCTTGATCTGGTCGAAAGTCTGTACCGGAGCCTGGGAGTTGAAAAGGTTCATAACCTCTTGATTCATCGGCTCTCTCCTCTGCGGGACTGATGCTCCGGCGCTCGCCGCCTGCCGGGCCGCATCGTCCGCGTGAATTCGTCAAAATGGTCACCGGCCCGTTCGGAACCCTCCCTGATCGTGTCGGGGAGCGGCCGGCGCAGAAGCCGCCCGCCGGCCCTTCAGGGGCCGAGCGGGCGGATATTCGTCAGC
>Ga0182738_1006865_pt1 | contig 11716 bp, 8 predicted proteins | sample eDN5th30CBELigMG_FD_128876 | JGI IMG/M metagenome (GOLD analysis project Ga0182738, IMG submission 128876) | Enriched Miracle-Growth compost microbial communities from Emeryville, California, USA - eDNA 5th pass 30_C BE-Lig MG (version 2)... ...
TCACAAACATGTGTGCTCACTTAGCCTGTGTACTTCAAGGCAAGCAGCCACGCGATTACAGGGGAATGCCATGCCGACCAGGCAATTACCGTCGATGCCCGTTCATGCTTATCGGTGCCAAGATCTTTTTGGGAGATTGCTATGAGAGATCGCACGCTATCGTCCAGCATGCTTTCAACGTCTTCTCCTGGTATAGAGGTAAAGTCTGGTGCTCCAGCGTCGGGCGTGTATGGACGCATTGCATGGAAAATACTGCCGTTTTTGATCATTTGCTATCTGTTCGCTTACCTGGATCGCGTCAACGTGGGTTTTGCGAAACTGCGCATGCTGGAGGATCTGCAGTTTTCCGAGGCGGCATTCGGTTTGGGGGCGGGACTTTTTTTCATTGGCTACTTGCTGTTTGAGGCGCCCAGCAATGTGCTGATGATGAAAATCGGTGCAAAGAAAACGATCATGCGCATCATGCTGCTATGGGGACTGTTTTCCATGGCCTTTGCATTCGTGCAGACGCCTATGCAGTTCTATGTGCTGCGATTTTTACTCGGAGTTGCTGAAGCCGGTTTTTATCCCGGCATTGTTTTGTACTTGACGTTCTGGTTCCCGTCGCGTTTCCGTGGGAGGATGCTAGGTCTTTTCATGACGGCGATTCCCCTGTCAGGCGTGATCGGTGCGCCATTGTCAGGATGGATCCTGCATCAGATGCATGATCACTCGGGTTTGGCCGGATGGCAGTGGCTGTTCTTGATCGAGGGCTTTCCATCAGTAGTGCTGGCGTTGATGGTGCCGTGGATGTTGACTGACACCCCCCGTCAGGCTAAGTGGCTGACCGATGACGAAAAGCGTTACGTAGAGTCCGAACTGGAGGCCGACGCGAAAGCCAAATCAGAAGGATTTCATCCCACCATCAAAATGATGTTGAAAGACAAGCGAGTGTGGGTGATGGTCGCGCTGTGTCTATGTCAGGCAGTAGGCATTTATGGCGTGAGCTTTTGGCTGCCTTCTCTGGTCAACGGGTTGGGGTATGAAGATCCATTGACGATCGGAATCATCTCGGCGGTGCCGTTCCTGGCCGGCGCCATTGCGCTGAATATATTGGCCCGCTCGTCGGATAAGCGTTTGGAACGCCGTTGGCATTTGATTGCGGCTTTTGGCGCCAGTGCGACCGGTTTGGTAGCCAGTGTGGTGTTACATCCAATCCCGGCCGCTGCCATCGCGGCGCTGACGTTGGGGGCAGCTGGGGTATATGCAGCGTCAACGATGATGTGGATGTTGCCTAGTATCTTCCTTGGCGGGGTAGGGATGGCCGCGGCTATCGGATTGATTAACTCGATTGGCGGTTTGGGCGGATTTATCAGCCCATATGTGATGGGGCTGATCAAGGACGCTACGCACGATACGTCTGCAGGTGTCTTTTTTATTGCCGCAGTGGCGATGATCGGTGCAATCATTACCTATAAACTGCCTAAGAAGCTGGTAAATCGTTAGCAGTCCTGCGTCGCATCGCCAGCCTCTTTCTGGTGATGCGACGCGGCATTTGGCGATTGCGGCAGAGTCGTCATGGTTGATAGGCATCGTGTTGGCGATCGAGGTATTGCTGATCCGGTGACCCTATCGACAGGAACCGTGGCTTCGCGTCAAATACAGGTATTTTCTGAAATACTTACCGGAGACCCTGATGCCGTTGCAATTACGCTCTCTTGTTCGGCCAGATGCCACACTGGAACTCATGCTTGCCGAGATGGCAATGCCGACGCCCAGGGCATCGGACGAAATCGTGGTTCGTATGGAAGCTGCTCCGGTGAATCCTTCGGACATGGGTCTATTGTTTGCTGGCGCCGATATGGCGCAGGCGAAACAATCCGGCAACGCCGAACGTCCTGCGATTACCGCGCCGTTGTCCACAGCCGCCATGCATGCTGTAGCGGCCAGGGTGGGGAAGGCGATGCCAGTGGGTAATGAAGGCGCAGGAACGGTGGTGGCCGCAGGTGATGCCCCCGAGGCGCAAGCACTGGTGGGGAAAAAGGTGGCTTTGATCGGTGGCGGAATGTATGCGGAATACCGCGCAGTGTCGGTCAAGCAATGCCTGGTCTTGCCCGATGGTGCGACCGGCGCCCAAGGTGCGTCCAGTTTCGTCAATCCTCTCACCGCATTGGGTATGGTGGAGACCATGCGTATGGAGGGCCACAGCGCGTTGGTGCATACCGTTGGGGCTTCCAACCTGGGCCAGATGCTCAATCGCATTTGCTTGAAGGATGAGGTTCCCCTTGTGAGTATCGTGCGCAAGCCCGCGCACGTCGCCTTGCTGAAAGAGCAGGGAGCGAAATACGTCGTCGACAGCAGTTCGTCTGACTTTCCGTCCGATCTGGTCGACGCCATTGCCGAAACGGGCGCGACATTGGCCTTTGATGCCATCGGCGGCGGCCAGCTTGCAAGCCAGATCTTGCATGCTATGGAAACGGCCTTGCTGCGTCAGCCAGGGCATATGTATAGCCGCTATGGTACCGAGACACATAAACAGGTGTACCTCTACGGTAGCCTGAGCCGCGCTCCGGTGGAGATTACGCGCAGTTTTGGCATGGCATGGGGCGTAGGCGGCTGGCTGGTATTTCCTTTTTTGCGTCGCGCTGGAGCAGAGCGTGAACAGCAGTTACGGCAACGAGTAGCGGACGAGCTCACCACCACGTTCAAGAGTCATTACACTCAAGAGATCACGATGACGCAGGCGTTAACGCTTGAAATGATCGAACGCTATTCGAAAATGGCTACGGGTGAGAAAACGCTGATTCGTATTGCTGAGGGTTGACCCCGGCGACTCCGTAACCGAGCGATTGGATGCGAACACAAACCGCGTCAGACAGACTGATCAATTGACTCTCGGGAGACTACATTGCAGATACTGCCGGTGGTGCCGTGTCAGAGATCCAACCCGCACGAAATGATTTGACTGATATGTTGACGATGAGCCGTCTGATTAGCACGATGGTTTGATCCTTGTCAGCAACATGAACGTTTAGTGTCACTGATGTGTCCCATGGGCGCCATGCCAGGCAGTTTGTCCGCTACCGTGATGAGTTGGTCGATAAAGAGACGAACGCGGTTGGCGCGCTGCTGGCTTGGTGGATATAAGATCCAGATCGTGGGCCCGGGCGGCTGATACGGTGCGAGGATCTCTACCAAAGAGCCGGTTTGCAGATGAGGGGCGACGACATAGTCAGGAGCCTGAATGATGCCGACGCCTTGTGCAGCGGCGCTCATTAGTGCTTCGCCATTATCGATCAACATGTTGCCCAATACTGGTACGTTTTGATGCAAGCGATTCGCTTCGACAAACTGCCAGAACCATTTCAGACGGCGGCCTGGTCTGACATATAGCAAGCAGTTGTGATTGACCAAATCGTTGGGGGTTTGCGGGGTTCCCCATTCTTCCAGATATCCGGGCGCCGCAGCGGTCACAATGCGCGACTGACGCAACTGACGGGCGACGAGCCGGCTTTCTGGTGGATCGCCGACTGCCAGGGCGACATCGAAACTGTCCTCTGCCAGCTCGTCCATGCGGTCTGACAATGTCACGTTGATGGTCAGCTCCTGGAATTGCTTGGCGAGGCTATTGAGCAATGGCATGATCCAGATCTTTCCGTAGCTCACCGGCAGTACGACACGCAGTGTACCGCGCGGGGTGTTTCTGAGAGCGGTTACTTCGTTCTTGGCCTCTTGGAGCTGACTCAAGACGGTTTTGCAGCGTTCGTAGAACATCAGACCGTCGGGTGTGGGACGGACGCGTCGGGTCGAGCGCTCAAGCAATTTGACGCCTAGATCATTTTCGAGTTTGGAGATGGCTCGACTGACGGTGGCGCCAGATGTCTCGAGAGCGTCCGCAGCCTTTGTAAAGTTGCAGAGTTCCACCATTTTGACAAAAACGCCGATTTCGTTGATCTGATCCAATTAGTCTCTCCTTTTGCGCGTACTCACCAGCTCGATTTCGTTCAAGAACCACTTGTCACGATGGCAAAGTTTCCGCAGTAATCTACGCGGATCGAGGCGCAAAGGTTATTTCAACGATGAAATGATGATATGCACGCCAGGCAATATATCGGTTGATTTTCTGGCACGGGTTGCACAGATCTTCGGCTCGGGGCGTTATGTGCGCTTGATATCGTGTATTGGAGTAGTTGGTTTTCTTCACCAGTGAAGCAGGCCTGAGAAAGTGCGCCATTTCAGTGGCACACTTTCCTAGAAAAAACCGCTTCTTTACAGACCGAGTGCCGCAGCGACTCCCTTTCCGTATGCGGAATCCGCCTTGGTACAGTTATCGATATGGCGACGCTTGACTTCTTCTCGGGCGCCATTCATCGCTCGAGCGGTATTTTCGAATAATACTTTTTGCTGTTCAGGAGACATCATCCGGAAAAGGATGCCTGGTTGCTCATAGTGATCGTCGTCGACACGGTGATCCCAGTGTGCAGCGTCCCCTTCTAGTTTCAACGGAGGCTCTTGTAGCGCTCGGTCTTCTCCCAGCCACACTCCTTTGCTGTTAGGCCAGTAAGACGGTGTGCCTCCTAGATTACCGTCGGTACGCATTGCGCCGTCACGATGATAGCTATGGAACGGACAACGTGGCGCATTGACCGGGATGTGGTTGAAATTTACGCCCAGCCTGTAGCGCTGCGCATCGCCGTATGAAAATAGACGCGCCTGTAGCATCTTGTCAGGCGAGAAACCAATGCCAGGAACAATGTTAGCAGGTGAGAAGGCTGCTTGTTCGACCTCTGCGAAATGGTTCTCCGGATAGCGATTTAATTCCATTACGCCGACTTCGATCAGAGGATAGTCGTGTTTGGACCAAGTCTTGGTCAGATCGAATGGATTATGCCGATGTTGTCTGGCTTGTGTTTCTGTCATTACCTGGATATACATGCCCCAGCGCGGGAAATCGCCGCTTTCGATGGCATCGAATAGATCTCTGCCGTGGCTTTCTCGATCGCCAGCTATGATTGCCGCCGCACTGGCATCCGTCAGGTTTTCGATGCCTTGCTGAGTGCGAAAGTGAAACTTTACCCATATACGTTCGTTTTCCGCGTTTATCATTGAAAACGTGTGACTGCCAAAACCATGCATATGCCGAAAAGTTCTGGGTATACCCCGTTCGGACATCACAATGGTTACTTGATGCAGCGCTTCGGGCAGTAATGACCAGAAATCCCAATTACTATCGGCTGAACGCAAACCCGTTCGGGGATCGCGCTTAATTGCATGGTTCAGATCGGAAAAGCGGAACGGATCGCGAAAGAAAAACACGGGCGTATTGTTGCCCACGATGTCCCAATTTCCCTCTTCGGTATAGAACTTCACCGCAAAGCCCCGGATGTCGCGTTCTGCATCGGCCGCGCCGCGTTCACCGGCCACGGTGGAGAACCGGGCGAAGATCGGTGTTTGTTTGCCCACCGATGAAAATAGCTTTGCTTTTGTATAACGGGTGATGTCATTTGTGACGGTGAAGGTGCCGTACGCTCCCCAGCCTTTGGCGTGCATACGGCGTTCAGGGATCACCTCTCTATCGAAATGGGCGAGCTTTTCGAGTAGCCATATATCCTGAAGCAGTACCGGCCCCCGTGACGATGCTGTCATGACATTCAGATTATCGGCAACGGGAGCGCCAGTAGCATGTGTGAGGGAGGGATTGGGCAATATTTTCGGGGGTGTATCTGGCATCTCGATAATCTCCAGCGTCGAGGGGGCGTTAGTGTCAGTGTGGCCGGTGTGTCGCGCATTAGCTGTTTTCCAAAGAGAATTCAGGCGCTTCAGACCGCGAAAAAATTTCAACATTCACGGCAATCTCATTCAATGAATCGATGCCGTCAGATCTGGACAATCACACGATGTTTTTCGCCAACTCTTCTTTTTATGCCATGACGGATGGCACCGCGCGAGTACGATGGCATCTCCGCCGTTTACGAGGAGACAACGATGAGTATTAACGCAACAGCAAAACCCGCTAAAAGCTTACTGAGTCCGCACGATCACACGTTGGTATTGATTGATCATCAATCAGAAATGGCGTTCAACGTTAAATCGATTGATGTCACCAATTTACGCACCAACACGGCTATTCTGGCCAATACCGCCAAAGGCTTTAAGGTGCCGACGATAATTTCTACTATCTCCAAGGATTCTTTTGCCGGCCCGCTATTTGAAGAGATCACTGACGTTTTTCCTGATGCCGAGGTGACTGACCGCACGACATCAAACGCGTGGGAGGACGAGAATTTTGTGGCCCGCATAAATGCTGCAGGCCAAAGCCGCCTGGTGATGGCGGGTTTGTGGACATCGGTGTGTTGCAACGGCCCGGTCATTTCGGCCTTGGAACAGGGCTTCGAGGTCTATGTGGTGACAGATGCGTGTGGCGATTGCACTGATGAAGCGCATGAGCGTGCTGTCCAGCGCATGATCCAGGCAGGCGCCCGTCCAATCACGTCGCTGACCTACTTGCTCGAATTACAACGTGATTGGGCTCGCACTGAAACCTACGATCTGACTACTGGAATTGCCAGAAAATTTGGCGGAGCATTTGGAGTGGGTATCCAGTACGCACAAACAATGCTTCCGTCGCATTAAAAGCCGTTATTGAGAAAGCCATTCTTATTTTTTGATCTAGATGACGGTTTTCCGGCCGTCATCTATTTGCGGCATAGCAGCCATTTCACCTAGTGTCAGTGGCTTGGTCGGGTGACACAGACGGTAACGGCGCCAGCAATCCCGGCGCTGTCACCGGCAGCGAGTACGACGTCTAAGGACGATGCGTTGCCACGCGATATCGGACGTGCGCGAAGTGGTATTTATTGAGGTTCAACGCCTGCTTTGCGTGCCACCGCGCGCCATTTTCTGGTGTCTTGACGAACGGTCTCGGCCAATGCCGCCGGACCTGTGCCGGCAGCCGTGATGCCTTGTTGCAGCAACAGGGCTTTCATGTGGGGTTCGGTGATGACGTCGTCAAATGCCTGGGCGATACGTGATTGCAGCGCGGGGTCCATGTTTGCGGGAGCAAACAAGGCAAACCAGATAATGGCCTCAAAGCCGGGTATCCCGGATTCTTGTACGGTAGGCACATCAGGCAGCAATGGTGAACGTTCCTTCGACGTTACCGCCAAGGCTTTTAGCCGGCCCGCTTTGACTGGTTCCAGCGACGTCATGACGACGTCAAGCATCATGTCAACATGGCCGCCTAGTACGTCGATGAGCGCCGGGCCCGAGCCGCGATAAGGGACATGATTCAGATCCACTCCCGCTTCTGCGGCGAAGTAGGCAGCACCCAAATGGCTGGACGACCCCGCTCCCGCCGAGCCGTAAGAAATTTCGCCCGGTCGCGATTTGGCCTGATCGATGAACGCTTTCAAGGTGTCCACGCCCAGTTGGGGATTGACGACGATCAGGTCAGGGATAGTACCGATGGTGGTGATTGGCGTGAAACCCTTGACGATGTCGTAGGGTAAATTTGCCTGGACGCTCGGTGCGATGGCGTGACTGGTCACCGTGCCTAGCAGCAGTGTATAGCCGTCGGCTGGCTGGCGGTGTACGTACGAAGCACCGATCATGCCTGAGGCTCCGGCGCGGTTCTCGACGATCACGTTTCCACCGATTTTCTTGCTGACGGCTTCCGCCAATTGCCGTGCTACCAGATCGGTAGATCCGCCGTTGGCATAGGGCACAATCAATTGCACAGGCTTGCTGGGCCAGCTGTCCGCAGCCTGTGCGATGGAGGCGACAGATAGTGCGAATATTGCTGCCGCAAAAAGACGGGCGAGTAACTTGGTGATGATTGACATAGTTTTCCCCTGGATTTCATATCCCCCGGAGGCACTAGGGGATTGTGCTTAAATAGTAGGGACGATGCCTCAGAGCGTCGACAAGGTGAAACTTATAAGCCTATAAAGCGCACGCTATGAAAGCCGCCGATCTGAACCTTCTCATGCATTTTGATGCGCTGATGACGTCCAATAGTGTGTCTCAGGCGGGCGAATTACTGGGTATCAGCCAACCCGCGATGAGTTCGGCATTGAGCCGATTGCGTTATTTGTTTGGCGACCCCTTGCTGCAACGGCAAGGTAATCGTTGGATTCCCACTGCCAGGGCGCTTGAGCTGCATCGCAGCTTCCAGCCGATGTTGCAGACATGGCGTCGCAGCACCTCCCGTGATGTTACGTTCGACCCTGCCACCAGCCAGCGGGTTTTCAACGTCTGTGCCAGCGATTACCTGCAACTGGCTGTTTTTCCGAGGGTATTGCCTGCGGTACAGGCGCACGGCCCAGGCATTGGACTGCGATGTTTGCCTCCCAAGTTGAGTGGAGCGCTGGAGATGCTGGCCGAAAATTACGTCGAGCTCTACATCGGGCATTACCCTGATCCGCCGGATAATTTGCGGGCTCGCTTTCTTTTCGAAGAAGCCTGTACATGTGTTGTCCGTAAAGACCATCCCGCGTTGGAGGGAGCCTGGAATCTGGACACTTATCTTCGATACGACCATATCAACGTTTCGGGTTACGCGAATTATTTCAATGTGCAAGTCGATGCTGCGCTGCGCTCACAGGGGGTGCAGCGTAATGTGGCCGTTCTGCTCAGCAGCTATATGGCTACGTCATTTGTCGTGGCGCAGACAGATATGATCGCCACGCTGCCTGTGAGTGTTGCCAGCCAGTTGCAGGGCGTCGCTGGTATCGAGCTGCTGCCGGCGCCGCTGCCCCTGCCTCCACTGAGTGTGTCGCTGTACTGGCATGAGCGTTATCAGAGTGATGACGCTCATGCGTGGTTGCGTCAACGAATGGGTCAGGCTTTCGACGATAGTGCTTGGTCAACGCGGTCGCCATAGGCTTGGCGTGCTGCGGGGGGTGAAACGCGCTCATCATACAGATCGTCGGCCAATGCAGATAGCGCACGATCCCGAGGTGAGCCAAAGCCTCCTGCACCCGAAGTCTCCAGGCACACACTTTCGCCGAGGGTCATGCACAAGCCTGCGGTCTTCGAGGGCAGGATTTCCTCGCTGCCATCAGCACGTTTGTGGATCAGGCGCGCTTGCCGGCCATCTCCACCGCCCAAAACGCCGGTTGCCCGACCGGCAATGTGGTTATCCGAGCGTGCTGAAAAGACGATGCCGTCTGCCAATGCGCGTACCTCGCGCGCCACTGCCATGCCTCCGCGCTGACGGCCTATGCCGCCGGAGTCCGGCACCAGCGCATAGCGTTCAACCCGTAGGGGGTACTCGTTTTCCAGCGCCTCGACCGGTAGGTTGGAGGAGTTTGTCATATGCACATGTACACCGTCCATACCATCCATATCGTCACGCGCGCCAGAGCCGCCAGCGACGGTTTCCAGATAGACAAAGTCCCCGGGACGATGGGCCAGGCGGCCGGAAAACACAATGGCAGGGCAGACATCGTTGCCCGAGGCCATGATGCGAGATTGCGGCAGGGCCTCGCGGAATGCGCCAAAAATGGCGCCGGCGACCTTTTGTGCCGTCAGCGATCGGGCGCCTACCGAGGCAGGCGCTTCGGGGTTGACGATGGAGCCTTTGGGCGCGACGATTTCCAGAGGCTGGAACAAACCCGCATTCGCGGCCAGCTCGGGATCGAGCAGGGCTTTCACGGCGTAATAAACGCATGCTCTCAACGCGCTCTCCGGCAGGTTCATCGCTCCGCGAGCTTGTGCCCCGGATCCCGAAAAATCGAATCGCAGGCGGCACCCCTCCAGCACCGTCACGGCCACTCGCAGTGGTACAGGCTCGCCACCAGGCAGGCCGTCGTCGTCCATCATGTGGGTGAAGGCATACGTGCCAGGGTTGAGCTCAGCGATTCGGCGCTCCAGGCGTGAACGGGTGTATTGAATTAGATCTTCTACGGCAGTCAACGCGCGGGCTAGGCCCATTTGCGTTAGTAACCCTTGTACGGCGGTGGCACCACGTTGGTTTGTCGCGATCTGTACTTTCAGATCCAGCCAGCGCTCTTCCGGATCGCGAGTGTTGCTGCAGACCAGCCGGAGTAGGTCCTCTTGAATTTCCCCGCCGCGAGCAATACGTACCACAGGAATACGTATGCCCTCTTCGAAGACGGTCCGCAGGCTGCCAGCAATCGAGCCAGGTACCGAACCACCAACATCGGCATGGTGACCGACATTCGCTGTAAAAAATACGAGTTGACCCTCATGAAAAACCGGCGTGACGATATTGATGTCGGGCAAATGGCTGCCGCCAGCCAGATACGGATCGTTGCTGATAAAGGCGTCGCCAGGTGCGATGTGGTCGACAGGGTATTGTTCCAATACCGCTTGCATGGCGCCATTGAGGGAACCAAGGTGCAAAGGGATCTGCGTGCCTTGGGCCACGAGTCTGCCGCTGGCGTCAAATAATGCGACCGAGCAATCTTTTCGTTCCTTGATGTTCGTGGAAAACGACGAACGTACCAAGGTGTTGTTCATGTCCTCGGTAATCGAGAGTAGACGGTTGACGAAGACCTCCATCTCAATGGGGTCCCGCAAGGTCTGGGTTTGAGTCGTCATGTTGATGTCCTTGGATGTCTGGGTGGGCCTCAAACCTGCACCACAATGTTGCCGAATTCGTCCACGCGGGCCGATTGGCCAGGGGCGATGACGGTAGTTGAGCTCATTTCCTCGAACACGGCCGGACCTTCGAAACGGGCGCCCGCACCCAATTGATCTCGGTCGTACACGTCGACCTCTCGCCAGCCAAATACTTCGCCGAAATGGATGCGGCGATGTGATATCGGTTCGGGAATCGCACGCTCAGCCTGGCGTGCCAGAGGTGCTTTACTGACACGGCCGATCGCTTTTATGCGGCAATTAATGATCTCGATGGCACGGTCGGGTACGTCATAGCCGTACTCTCGCAAATGCGCTTGTGCAAAACCGTCGTGAAAGTGCGCAAAAGTTGCCGTCTCGTTTGTAGGTAGTGGCACTTGTACCTCAAAGTTCTGCCCGACATAGCGCGCGTCGATCACGATTTCATAGGCACGTTCTGACTCGGTGACGTTTTCTTGAGCGAGCCATGCGTTAGCTTCGTGGCGCAGTCTTTCCAGACGCGTAAGGATACGCGGCCAGGTTTCTGGTTCGATGATGGCGATTTCGCTTTCCACGAAGTCGAAAGAGACATCGGTGAGCAGAATGCCTCGCGCGCACAATGTGCCAGGCTCTTGCGGGATAATGACAGTCGGGATGCCGCATTCGCGGGCGACGTCCAACGCATGCAGGGGGCCAGCACCGCCAAAGGCACACAGTGCGAATTTTGAGAGTTCGTGGCCGCGTTCCGTGGAGACCGAACGGATGGCGCGTGCCATGTTGGCGTTGGCGATGCGGATAATACCTTCGGCCGCGGCTTCGACGCTCAGACCTAGCGGCTCGGCGATACGGCGGGCAATGACATCTCGCGCCGCTGCCGCATCGACTTTCATGCGGCCTTTGAGCAGCGTGACGGGGTTCAGGCGCTGCAGTGTGAACATGGCATCGGTGATGGTGGGCTCGACACCGCCACGATCGTAGCCGACAGGGCCGGGAACTGCTCCCGCGCTATGCGGGCCGACCTTGAGTGAGCCCGCTTCATCAATCCAGGCGATACTGCCGCCGCCCGCACCGATGACATGGATGTCAACCATGGGCGTTTTCACGGGATAGCCGGCTACCGAGCGGTTGGAGGTGAACGCTGGGCGCCCTTCCATAA